>Ga0222718_10001246_pt1 | contig 24945 bp, 45 predicted proteins | sample C33_27DmetaG_FD_165045 | JGI IMG/M metagenome (GOLD analysis project Ga0222718, IMG submission 165045) | Estuarine water microbial communities from San Francisco Bay, California, United States - C33_27D | ecosystem: Environmental > Aquatic > Marine > Unclassified | place: USA: California...
CGGATGGAAGCGCACCACATCGTTTGTGCGCTGGAGAAGATCGAAGATCGGATGTCCACCATTCTTTCAGATGAGGCGATTTTTGATAAGCAACAAGAGAGAGGTTTAGCACCGTGGAAACGACTGAACAAGAAGTGACATTCGATGGGACTATAGAATCTGCACTGACCGGATTACTAAGACCAGAGGAGCCAGAGGTAGAAGAGGTCGCCGCTGAGGCAGACGCCGAAGAAGCCGAAGAGGACTCTGAAGTTGAAGAAGTCGAGGCCAGTGATGATAGTGAAGAAGACGTAGAAGAGGAATACGAAGACGCTGAAGAAGCGGAGGACGAAGCCCCTGAATTATTCACCGTCAAAGTTGACGGAACGGAAGAGCAGGTAAGCCTAGAAGACCTCAAGCGAGGATACAGCGGTCAGAAGTATGTCCAGAAGGGTATGCAGGATGCGGCCCAGCTTAAAAAGCAGGCCGAAGAAGTCTTTCATGCCTTGATGGGTGAGCGTCAAAAAATAGCGGAAGCGTACCAGATGGCTGTCTCTGACAGTGGACTGCCGCGCCCGCCAAAGGAACCAAATCGAGAGCAGTTTGAGTCTGACCCCATAGGTTTTATGGAAGCCAAGCTGAAGTACGATGAGGACAAAGCTGAATACGATGGCAAGATGTCAGAGTTTCAGCAGTTGGCACAGCAACAGTCGCAAGCGACTGCGCAAGCCCAACACGCTTATTTAGAGCGAGAGATGGAGACGCTGAAGACTCTAGTTCCTGAGTTTGCTGATCCGGAAAAAGCCTCTCAAGCCCGTGACCGTCTAGTGACGATGGGCCAAGAGATTTACGGCTATGAACCGGGAGAGATTGCGGCTGTCATGGATCACCGGGCAATCCGAGTCCTGCATGACGCGATCAAGTATCAGGAATTGAAGTCTGGCAAACAGCAAGCAGAGCGGAAAGCGAAGCCGAAGGCGAAGCGAGTAGTGAAGGCTGGGGCCAAGAAAACAGCATCCAATGCTCAAGCAACTAAGCAAACTAGATCGAAACTGAGGCGCTCCGGAAGGGTAGAGGATGCGCTTGATTTAATCCTTAAACAATGAGGTAACTAGACATGGCACAGGCCACTAACACCTTTGACAGCTATGATGCTGTTGGTATCCGAGAGGACTTGGAGGACGTAATCTATGACGTTTCTCCCGAAGAAACTCCTTTCTATTCAAAGTGCGGCAAAGTAAAGGCCGCTAACACTCTGCATGAGTGGCAGACGGACGCACTGCGCTCCTCAACCACTAATGCGCACATCGAAGGCGATGCGACATCTGCTGATGCCCGTTCCGCTACGACTCGCTTGGGCAACTACACCCAGATTTTCAAGAACGCAGTGGTCATCCCTGACACTGATGAAGGTCTGGTAAAAGCGGGCCGAGCGAAGGAAATCGCTTACCAAGTGTTGAAGACTGCAAAAGAGCAGAAGCTGGACATCGAAAAGGCACTGTTTGACAACAATGCCCGCGTTGCTGGTAGCTCCACTGCGGCCCGAGAGTTGGCAGGCGCTCCTTCTTGGATTGTCTCTAACATCGATGAGGCTGGTGATGCTACTGCCGCTACTGGTGATGGCACTGACGCTCGCACTGACGGTACTGCGGCGGCGTTCTCTCAAGCTCGCTTTGATAACGTCATGCAGTCAATCTGGGAGTCAGGCGGCAACCCTGATTCTGTTTACCTGTCAGCGTTTCAGATGAACGTGGCGCTGGGTTTTGAAGGTAACAACAACCAGCGGAGCACTATCCGCGCTGAAGACGAGCGTGTTATCAAGCACATGGACGTTTACGTTACTCCTTGGGGTACTGTTGAGTTTGTACCTTCACGCGAGAACCGTGGCAGTGATGTGTTTGTCATGCAGGATGATATGTGGGCAGTTGGCGTTCTGCGCCCCACCAAGAACGTGGCTCTTGCCAAAACTGGCGATGCAACCACCCGACAGGTGACCACAGAACTGACGCTTATCTGCAAAAATGAAAAGGCGTCTGGCGCTGTGTTTGATTGCACCACCTCCTAAGTAAGACAGGGGGCTACGGCCCCCTTTTCTTGAGGCTACGATGAAGACAAAAGAAAAGTTTGTTGACCTTGACGGGACAAAGTTTGGAATCTTGAAAGAGTATGACAACAGCGCATACCTTGAGAGAAACCAAGCACTGCGATCTCAAGGTCTTGGAAAGACTAATGACTCTTGGTGTGTTGGCTCAATACCAATGCACGTTTTGTCCCAGTGGATGAAAGAAGAAGGCATCTCTTGGGATGACGCCGAAGGTCGCAAGAAGTTAATTCTTAAAAAGCTAAATGATCCTGACTTTAAAAAGTTGCGGATCGTAGAGGGCAGAATTTAATGCCAGTGTCTAAGGCTCCTAATGGGAAGTACCGAATAGGTGGAGGTAGGGCTATGTACAAAAGCCGCACCGCCGCAATGCGGGCATACAAAGCGTATTCAGCAAAACAGCGTGGGGGTAAAAAATGAAAGCTATCTTGAGTGTTTTATGTGCGGTGTTGGTTGCGGGTTGCGCATCAAGCACCACGCAGTATTACGAAGCGGTGCAGAAAGCGGCAGAAGCTAACTCCGCCGCCGCACAATCCAAGTTTGAGGCGCTGTCAAAGATTGCCGCTAGTGGTGATGGTCAGGCCGCAAGCGCCGCTGTCATGGCGTTGGCTTTGACGCAGACATCTACGGTGCAACCAGTACCCCAGCAGTCAGAGGCAATCCAGTGGGCGTCAGTTTTAGCATCGCCTGTAACGTCTCTGGGGATGATGTGGATGCAGGCTGACTCAGCTAAGACGATGGCGCGGTATAATAGCAAGGCAGAACTGGCTAGAGTAGCCGCAGAGTCTAGGGATAATCAGGCGCTGTACGGTGCATTTGTAGACACGGCTTCCGCTGGCTACTCAGCACTGGGCAACGTGGACTACACGCCATTTGTTGATGGGATGGTCACGCTGGGTACTGCTGGTATCGACGGCGCAGTTGATCTGGGCACGGCGGGCTTTGATTCTAACGTCACGCTGGGTACGGCTGGCATTAACGGCGTGGTCGACATGGGTACTGTTGGAGTTAACGGCGTAGTGGATATGGGTCTGGCTGGAATTGAGGGGGTAGCCGATGTCAGCACCGTGGGGTTTGGAACTTTGCTGTCACTGGACAATGGGAACAACGCTCTTTTGGATGGTGTATGGTCTGAGTACACTGCCGCCATCGCTGAGATCATGGCGAATGTTCCGCAGGTAAGTTGTACGGTAACAACAAACGCTGACGGCTCTGCATCTGTAAATTGCTCACCATAAGGGGTAACGGTGATGGCACAGGAAGAGGTATTCCTGACGCGGTTAGATCGGCTTGAGGTTAAGTTAGACAAGTTGACAGAGGCGGTAAGCGCCATCGCAAGGGTAGAAGAAAAAGTATATTCATCTAATAAGCGGGTTGACCGTCTTGAGTACAGGATGGATTTGATTGAGACTGACGTTGATAAGGCGAAGGAAACGATCAACAAAAATGCTCAGACTGTTAAGGCTACAGAGCGATTTTTTTGGGTTGCGATTTCCGCGATTGTTTCTATCGCCGTCTACATGATGAGGTAGTTATGGATCGGCAGAAAGATTTTGAAGTTGCAGTGCAGGTAATGGCGGAGGCTGGCGAGGCTTTCAAGGATTACGTTTACCGAGTAGGTGATGCAACGTCACAGCTTGCTAATGTGACTCTGTTGTTTGGCATGAACCCAAATGAGTCAATTAGTAGCCGCTCATATCGACTGCGAGCTAACCCAGTTTGGAACTCTGCGCGGGTCACGATTGATCTGCTGTTTAGGCTGGCTGAGAAAGAGCATTGCAAGTCGGCGTATCTGCGTGACCTGAAACGTGCGAGCGAGATGATTAGCCAATGATGGGCGTCATGGAATTAATCGCCGGGGTGTTTAAGCCTGCGGCAGAATTAATTGACGAGCTTCACACATCTGACGAAGAGCGACTGAAAGCCAAGGGACACCTGCTCGACGTTCAAGCGGCGGCGATGCAACGAGTATTCGATTACGAGTCTGAGACGCTACAGGCGAAGGCTGGGATTGTTCAGGCAGAGGCGAAGTCTGAGCATTGGATTACGGCAACGTGGCGTCCGATCACTATGCTGACATTTTTGGCTTTGGCAGTCGGTGACTCTTTGGGCTGGTTGCCAAACCCTCTGAGAGATGAGGCATGGACGTTACTGCAAATTGGACTGGGCGGATATGTTGTCGCTCGATCTGGCGAAAAGATTGTCACGCAAGTTAGAAAAACTCAGCAGTGAATTATTTTTCAGAAGATGAACTGCGCTGTAAGTGCGGGTGTGGTGTCTATAAGTTTGACCCTGACGTACTCGCCAAGCTGAACCGAATAAGAGTGTCATACGGAGAGCCGCTGATCGTCACTAGCGGATACCGCTGTCTTGATCACCCCGCCGAGAGGCACAAGGGACACATAGGTGCGCATACCTTTGGCATGGCGGTTGACCTTGGCGTGTCGCATGAGAAAGCGCACAAGCTATTAAAAGTAGCAATGTACTATGACGTTCCCCGCATAGGTATAAACCAGAGAGGTGAAGGCAGGTTCATTCATCTCGACTGGTGTGATGAGTTACCTAGCCCCACCATCTGGTCATACTGAAACCCTAGCAAACAGAAGGGTTGACATCACAAATGTAGTCGTGCTAAACTTTATCCCATGAGCTGATAAATGGCTCTGTCCTGTAGGAGGGATAAGATGACAAGCACACTCAAGCCAAAGTTCTTTTGGACTTATCGCAAGGTTATCAATCGGGGCTTTCAGCCCTGCTGGTTTCATGGCGACTACGGTTCAGTAGTTGCATGGATAGAAAAGCGCGGACGCAAGTGGATGTACGTCAGGTTTGCTACTGGCGAGCGCAAGCGTATGCCTCTCAGTCAAGAGCGGTACTTCACACCATTCAAATCAAAAAGAGGATAAAACTCATGGATAACATTTCTATCAAAACCCCAATCGTTGCTCCTGCGGAGCTACCTCGCAAGAAGCGCAAGTACACTAAGGCAGAAGATGGCAGGCCGCAGACTGTTGGCCCGTACCGAGACGCTGACTTGCTTGCTGAGTTCAATCGTCAGCTAGAGGAGCTTAACGCCTCTGATGTTTACCCCTTTGACGTAAAGCAGAAGGAGTTCATCTATCACCTGCTGAGAGTCAACGCGAAGCATATGCGGAGGGTCATCTAATGGAGCCGGGGTTCCATCGCAAGGTGTATGAAGAGGTTATCGACAACCTGAATGACATTGGTCAGTTAGTTGACGATATGTATTCAACCAAAGACAGGGAGGAGCGGGCGCAATTAGCCCGCCACACCTGCCGCAAGTTGGCTTATGTCCGAGCTAATGTCTGGACGATTCAACCAGAGGGGGAAAGAAAATGATGTATGACTCAAGAGAGGAGGCGATAAAAGAGGCGCTTGCGGTGCTGACCACAGCAATCGACGTTATGAATACGGGTGTCGATGAGTCACGCGACATTGTGAACAGCACTACCGATGAGGAGTTTACAAAGCCGTTCCATTACGGTGTCGCGGCAGGTCGCAAGTTTGGGATAGATCATTTGAGCAAAGTGAGATCAATACTTACTAAGGAGATGTTGAATGAACAAGTATGACCTAATCGATGTGCTGGATTTAAAAACAGAGGGATGGGAAGCGCAGGATGGCGTGATCAAGACTGTGATGTTCCGACAGTTGGATGACTGGCTGAAGGCAGAGATCGTTCTCGACTTTGTGAAAACCGATCCGGAGTGGCTAGATGACATCAGCTTGCCCATCGATGACAAGCACAATCTGCAATGGGTGCAAGAGGTGTTTAATGAAAAAGAGGATGGCGCTCTGTACCGTATGTCGCGGGCAATGATCAGCGACTATGTTGGTCACCCAGCATTGGCAAAGCTGGCTCGTATTAAGCAACGCCGAAAGGATGAGGAGTATTGGGATCAAAAGTCTAATGGCAACGTCAGCCATTTAAGGAGTGTTCAATGATTAGCGACAAGCTAAAACAGCTATTAACCGATGTGGGGGAAGACCCTAGAGACGCCTGTTGGCAGGTGCGGCAGGGAACCTACGCCATCAAACACAAGGCGCTAGAGCGTATCGCTACTGAGTTAGGGATCACATTCGATGAGCCTAAGCCGCTAGAGGTTGGGCCTGAATTTGTGGCAGTCTGCGTCACCGGACATTTAGGTGATGTTAGCGAGTGGTCTATTGGTGAGGCGTCATCTGCTACTAGCCACAACAAATACTTTTGCGCGATGGCAGAAAAGCGGGCAAAGGATCGGGTGATTTTGAAGCTAATAGGAATCCACGGCGACACTTACAGTGAGGAGGAGGCAGACAGTTTTAAGGCTGAGGCAAGTCGCATTGAGGAGTTAACAAAGGCGGGCAAGGCGCTTATGGCGCACGTTGAGTTTGTCCGCGAAAACTTTAAAGCCGTTGCAGAGATAAAGAAGGCGATAGCGGACGATGATATTACTTACGCCAATCAACTGCATGAGGAGTTCGGCAACGAAGAAAAGGTGCTTTTGTTTGGACTGGCAACAACCAAGGGAGGCATCTTCACCACTGCTGAGAGGCAGTATTTTAGAACCAACGAAAGCAACCAAGCTAGAAAGGAGATCAACCGTGGCAAATGATTACCAGCACAAAGAAAGCAAAGGCGCTCTGCACCGCAACCAGTTTAAGGAGCAGGAAAAGCACCCTGACTACCGGGGTGGCTTCTGCTGGAAGGGAGAGCAACTTGAAGTGTCGGCGTGGCTAAATGAGGACAAGAACGGGAAGAAGTATCTTGGCCTTGAGATTCAGGAGCCGTATTCAAAAGGCGACTCGCCAAAGCCGCAGGCTCAACAGCAATTAGCAACTGAAGAAGAGGACATTCCGTTTTGATTAATGCAGGCACGCTTCTGAAGGAGGCACAAGAGAACAGGGGGATATCCTCTGCTGAACTGGCGAGGCGTTTGCAAAAAGCGCCTCAACAGATTCACAGGTGGCGGATGCAGGATGACCTGAAGCTGACAACTGTGGTTAGGGCTTGCGAGGCGATGGATATGAAAGTATCCGAGTTTATGCGCGAGGAATAAAAAAAGCCCAGCGTAACTGGGCAAGGACTCATGGGGAGTTCCCTTGCCATTATACAGGAGGATTCAATGGCGGCACAGGATTTGCTTGATAGGTTAGAAAAATACAAGCAACTGGGGGATGGGAAATGGATTGCGGTATGTCCCGCACACAATGATCTCAGTCCATCACTGGCGGTAGATGAGATGCCAGACGGGAAGGTGCTTCTAAAGTGCTGGTCTGGTTGCTCCGCGCTAGACGTTATCACGGCTGTCGGGCTTGATTGGTCGACGCTCTTTCCAGAGACATCACAGCACTATCCAGCACCCCGCAGAAGGGTGCAGAGTGACTCTGTGGACGATTTTATCGTTGAGCTTGGGGAGTATGCTAGGTCGTCTGGAAAACGCCTTACAGAGGCGGATAAGAAGGCGTATGCTGATGCGCTCAAAAGAGGCGGCAAGCGCAATGGTTTTGTCGACAAAGTGAAGCAAGAGTCTGGGGGTTTAGAGTGAAGTGGTTCAAGCACGATTCAAACGCAAGCATTGATGCAAAGTTAAAGCGATTGCGTCTCAAGTATGGGATGGAGGGTTACGGCGTCTACTGGTATTTGCTGGAGTGCGTGGCGAGAACGGTAGAGCCGCACAACCTAACATTTGAGCTTGAAGAAGACGCGGAGCTTATCGCGGCGGAGGTAAACATTCACCGTGACGTTATCGAAGAGATGATGAGGTTCATGTGCGAACTGGGTCTTTTTGAGAACGCCGAGGGCAGGATCACTTGCCTAAAAATGGCAGGCCGCTCAGATGAGTACACCTTAAAGTTAATGCGCAACACCAACAGTGTCCCGACAAACTCCGGACACACTCCGGAGAAAGTCCCTCCTATAAGAATAGAAAAGAAGAGAATAGAACAGAAAGGGATGAAAAAGCCTACGCTGGAACAGGTGAAGGCTAGGTGTCGGGAGATGAATTACCCCGGCAGATTGGCGGCACGTTTCCACAACTATTACGAGTCGAACGGCTGGAAGGTTGGCAAGAATCCGATGAAGTCTTGGCAGGCCGCGTTAGCGAATTGGAATAGCAAAGATCAGGGCCAGTCCGGTAACGAGGAGTATGTGCGATGAATCAAATACCAAGGCGTGAGGTAGAGGATTTTACCGACAAAGACTTGCAACAGATTTACGCGCAGGTAGAGGATGTCGACGTTGTAGGTATCGACGCATTTAAGGATGAGTTTCTGCAATCAATTGAAGAGTCGCAAGAGGCTCACGGCATACCGCTACCGTTTCCAAACACCGAGGACTTGGTGCGCCTCCGCAAGTCGGAGGTAACGGTGCTGGCGGGTATCAACGGACACAAAAAGTCGACGCTGTTATCTCAGGTGCTGGTGCATTGCGCGAAGGAACACAAAGTTGGGCTGGCGTCATTTGAAATGCGGCTCACCGATACAGCGAAGCTAATGTGCAAGCAGGCGGCGGCAGTAGACACGGTTGCGCGTGAGTTTGCCGAAGACTTTGCTGAGTGGGCTAGAGATCGGATTTGGTGGTACAGAGCGATAGGCTCAGTGCGCCCTATTCAGGCTCTAGGTTGTATTGCCGCGATGGCTAAACGTGGCTGTGAGGTCGTTGCTTTAGATAACTTGCAGTTTATGTCGGTGACTGAGGACACAGAAAAGGAGCGGCTATTTTTCAACCAGCTTATCGCTCTAGCTGATGCGCTAAAGATTCACATCATCGTGGTGCATCATGTCCGCAAGCCGCAACACGGCGGGGATGAGTATGTGCCGACACGCTTTGATGTTAGGGGCGGGTCAACAATCACCGATCAGGCACACCTATTGTTGATAGCGTGGCACAACAAGTTGAGGGTTCGGGCAAAGAAAAAGATAGAGGAGTCGATACCGCTCACTGACAGAGAGAGCAGTGAGATAGAAAAGGGATTCGACTTTAAGCTGATCGTAGCGAAGCAAAGACATCATTCCTTTGAAGGCACGCTGGCCCTGTTTGAGGGGCCGGGGCAGACGTTCAAACGAAAAGAGAACGCAATGAACTTGAGGGTAGATATACCGAGGAGGCGTAATGGAAAGAACACGGCTTGATGAAATGCGGGAGCAGGTCAAAGCGTTTCATAAGAAACATCCGGAGGTGTGGGATATGTTTGTTAGGTTCACAGCAGACATCCGGAGCAGGGGGTTTAAGAACTATTCAGTGTACGCAATCTTTGAGCGCATACGGTGGGAGAAAGATGTAGGTGGTGACGGCGTGACCATGTTCAAGTTAAACAACAACTACAGGCCGTTCTATGCGCGGGCTTATATGAGAAAGTTTCCAGAGGCGGAGGGATTCTTTAGGACGCGAGAGCAAACCAGTAGCAACAGGCCCGCAAGTGATTTGCCAGAGTTAACACCGGAGCATTTCGATGGGTGAGTTCTGGATAGTCAAAGACAAAGATCAACTGCGCCAGCGTCTAGATTATTTTGCTGACTACTTAGAAAGCGAGTGGGATTGGGAACACCCTGTAGAGTGGAAGGTGAAGCGATATGTTGACCGCCGCTCTCTTTCTCAGAACGCGCTGTTTCACGTTTGGTGCAGGGAGATGGCAGAACACTTTGCATCTCGTGGCGCTGACATAACAGAAGCGAAAATGAAGGAGTTGCTAAAGTACAAGTTTTTAGGCACAGAAAATAGGATAATAGGCAAGACCGTTATCCCCGAACAAGTGCGAGAGACAAGCGGGCTGGATCGGGGCGAGATGATGGACTTTATGGATCAGGTTATGGCGTGGGGCTTGGATCATGGATGCAAGCTGTCATGTCCGCAAGAATCGGAGTACATGAGACTGAAAGGGGGCTAACATGGATCATTTACTGCTACAGTTTTGTACAACAGAAAAACAAAAAACGGTTATGACTCTTCATGTTGTTGAGGGGCTTTCGCAGTACGAGATAGGCCGCCGCTTGCATATGTCGCGGAGTGCGGTTCGGGATCACATTAAGTGTGTGAAAGAAAAGGCCATCCGTCAGGGATATAGCCCGGAGCATGACTGGACTAATCCTGTGCCAGACGGTCATAAAATTAAAGGGGTGTCGACATTTTACGATGAAGACGGCAAACCAGTACGGCAGTGGGTCAAGTCTCAGACGGATGAGCAACGCCAGTTTGAAATCCTGATAGAGCGGCTAGAGTCTGCGCAAGAGAATTTAAAAAAGTTCAAGGCTACTCCGCCGCCAAAATCGTGCGATGAAAACCTGCTGGCATTGCTAACTATCACTGACTTCCACTTAGGTATGTATGCTTATGAAGCGGAGACAGGGGATGACTGGGATGTTGGCATAGCCAGAGATGTTTTCCTTAACTCAATTAATGACATGATCAAGTCCGCCCCAAAAGCTAAGACGGGGGTGCTTTGCCAGCTAGGTGACTTCCTGCATTGGGACGGCATTCTTAGCGTCACGCCGCAATCCGGTCACATACTTGACGCGGACACTCGTTACGGCAAGCTGGTAGAGATGGCAATGTCTGTGATGACTGAGGCGGTGACAATGATGCTCCGCAAGTTCGATGAAGTGATTGTTGTGTCGGCAGAGGGCAACCATGACATCTCAGGGAGTATCTGGTTGCGTAAGCACATCAAGCATATGTTCGGTGATGAGCCGCGCCTTCAAGTAATTGACAATGACTTCCCGTTTTACGCTTACCTTCACGGTCAGACAATGCTGGGGTTTCATCATGGTCACAAGGTGAAGCTGGCGCAATTGCATAAGCTGTTTGCCAGTGAGCCGCGTTTTAGGGAGATGTGGGGGAAGGCGAGCTACACCTACATCCACACCGGACACTATCACCACGAAAGATTAGTTGAAGACGGCGGAGCGATTGCAGAGATGCACCCGACATTGAGCGGGAGAGATGCTTACGCCGCGAGGGGAGGCTGGGTGTCCCGAAGAGGGGCAAAGGTAATTACCTATGACAAAACTGCTGGCGAAGTTGCCAGAGTCACCGTGAGGCCAAGAACATGATTCCTGTTTTTAAAGTTGATTTACCAAAAGGCGAGGCGCTGTTGCTGACGGCAACAATCGGGGGCGCGACCACAAACCCGACTAACCCAAATCAGACAGACGTTTACACCGACACCTTTCCCGAAGGCTTGACAATCAAGATGCCGATAGATGAGTTTTTTGATTTATGGATGACCTGCTACAACACTGAGTTGGAAGAGGTGAGCGCAATTGTTTTCACTCCAGACAAGGATTTGGATTTTCATTAATGGCAGTTAAAAGAGACGCGGCAGACATTTGGTTTAGCAAAGCAGTTCGGGCTAGAGATGGCAGGTGTCTGCATACGGGGAGAGAGGACGCTTTAGAGTGCGCTCACATCTATGGACGCAGAGCAAAAATTCTAAGGTGGAGTTTGGATAACGCAGTGACACTCACCCATGCGAGCCATCGTTACTTCACAGAAAATCCGATTGCGTTTCATGACTGGCTGGAGTCGACACTGGGCGAGGGACATATGGCAATCCTCAGAGAAAAATCTCAGGGCATCATGAAGACAACAGACGCACTGCGTAAAGAAATAGCCAAGCACTACCGTGAGGAGCTAAAAAAATTCCACGATGACCCCGAATACCGCATAGTTTCTTGGAATTAGCAGGTAAACAGAAGTGTTGACGTTAGCCTAATAAGGGCGTATCTTTGATCCCATCGCTGGCGCTGTTGCCAGTTTCCTGTAGGAGGGATCAACATGAAAAAGAAAGCTGACGCTTACGAAGCCATCACCAGCCACGTTATCGCCCAGTTGGAGTCTGTTGACTTGGGTAGCTGGGAAAAGCCGTGGATCAACCTTGGCGGCGCTCGCCCAGTATCAATGTCTACTGGCAAGCACTACAACGGCATTAATCGTTTTATCCTGATGACTCAGCCTTACTGCGATAGCCGCTGGGGTACTTACAACGCTTGGAAGAAAGAGGGCGGTCAGGTACGCAAGGGCGAGAAGGGTACGCCGATCATTCTGTTTAACTTCATCGAAGAGAAAGATGAGAAGACTGGCAAGATTAAAACCATCCCCTTCAGCAGACTGTGGTGGGTCTTCAATGCCGAGCAGGTAGATGGCGTTGAGGCGCAGGTAGAAGCGGAGCCTCTCGCGCTTGCAGAGCGACTCGCTAACGCCGAAGAGTTTATCGTTAACACTGGCGCTCACATCCAACATGGCGGTGACCGCGCTTGCTACAGCCCCGCGCTTGATCACATCCAGCTTCCCCCGGTAGAGGCTTTCAAATCTACGCAGGCATATTACGGGACTGCGCTTCATGAGTTGGGCCACTGGACTGGTCACAAGTCACGATGCGAGCGCGACTTGTCAGGTGGCTTTGGTTCAGAAAGCTACGCCTTTGAAGAGTTGGTTGCTGAGTTGACCGCTACGTTCCTCTGCGCCGATCTGAGTATTGAGAACCTGCCCCGCAAGGATCACGCTCAGTACATTAAGTCTTGGCTGAAGGCGCTCCAGAATGACAAGCGAGCTATCTACAAGGCGGCGAAGCTGGCCCAGCAGGCATCCGACTTCTTGGGTGACCTGCAAGCCCCAGAAAGCGAGGCAGAAGCGGCCTAAACAAAAGTGTTGACGCTTTCCAAATAATGCTGTAACTTTGGGGGCGTCAACTGAGGCAACGCCTGTAGGAGGGCTTTCAAATGAGTAAGCAATTTTTTAACTGGCTTGAGCAACGCATCAACGATTACGAGCAGGCGCGAGAGCGCGGCCTCAAGGCTTATGAGACGCGCTGGAAGCGTGTGGTAACTGAGCGCAACGATGGCGTCGAGCCAAAAGAGTCCTCTGCCGGGCTTCACGCGCCGATTGATGGCTACGTTTACACTTGGGCAAAGGGAGATCACGAATTTGAGTCAACATTTCTTGCTGGGCAGTTTCTGCCGTGGTCATCAGAGCGCGAACCGCTGACTTGTGGTGCGTTTATTGACGAAGTGCAAATCGCTGGTGTTCCCGCCGCTCGCGCAGACAAGTTTATTGAGCGTTACGAGCAGATGCCCGCAGAGGTCAGGAAGATTGTCAGAGTGAGCCGTTCTCGATCATGGGTTGACCGTTACGCGGAGGCTGGAACTGATAAGTTGGTTTGCTACGTTTACATCTCAAAGTGCCCTGCTGACTTGTGTGCCGCCATCGAAGATTACCTAATGGGAGACATCTACAAGCTACAGCGTTTGGCTATTGAGCAGTCAGAGGCAGAGCGAGCGGCTAGAAACAAGGCGCATGAGGAGGGCGAGGATGCCCCAGAAGGGCGCGTCGAGATCACCGGCACTGTGCTGTCATTCAAGTGGCAGTCTAGCGACTATGGCGATGTGCTGAAGATGTTAGTGCAGGATGACCGTGGCTTCCGCGTATGGGGCAGTGTACCTAAGAGTCTGGATGACGCAGAGCGCGAGAGCCGCATTTCGTTTACCGCGACTCTTGCCCAGTCAGACAAAGACAGCAAGTTTGGGTTTTTCAAGCGGCCTACCAAAGCGGCGGTTCTGGAGGAGGTCGCATGACTGGTGAGCGCCTTGCTGGCAAGAAGTTTGCCTTGAGCAAAAAGGAGGTGGCGAAAGCCCTTGAGCTTGCTGAGGAGGGCCATTACTGGTGGCAAATCGCAGTGATGCTTGGTGTGGCTAGTTCAACGCTGATGCGGTACGTTAGAGGCGCAGAGCGTTACGGCTATTCGTTTTGGTCTGAGAATCCAAGGGAGGATTAAATGCAACTGACTACCGGGGAGGTAATCAAGAAAGATCAGGCGCTCATTAAAGACCTGAAGGCGGCACAGAACCGCGCTTACGGTGATGATGATGAGTGGGGTAAATTCCAAGACCTTATTGAGGAGGCGGAGAGACGCATCCAGTTTTTCCGTACCTTCAGTGACTGAGGCGCAACACTATCGGGCGAAGACCGCAATGTATCGCGCCATCTGCCGCAGTATGATCATCAGGCTAGAGGATGATGAGTCTGCTATGAGAGACTTGGTGCAGAAGTTTTGGGAAGCGGAGAGCAGTCCGGAGTACAATAGCCCAGAGTGGCAAGAGATCAACGGGATACCATTCAATGGAACCAATCGATGATGAGATGCTGGATTCATTTGTCAGCCAGAAGTATCACTGGAAGACGCTGACCCCAGTAAACCAAATGAAAATTGCAGTTGAGCTAAAGAAGCTGAGATTCATAAACAACAAGATGTACAGTTTTCTTGCTGAGACGCTGGATGATAAAGCAGTGTGCCGCGAGTATCGGAGATTGCTAAATGAGGGAGACAAGGATTGAATACATAGGGTTTATGGTTTTGATCTGCCTGCTCTATCTGGGGCTGGTAGGCGGCGAGGACTTAGAGGAAAAAATCCGATCCGCAGAAACGTACTGCGCTATGGTAAAATTGCACCGGGAGTCATCCGGAGAGAATGGGTGGCCTGCTTTCCGTGGAGAGGGACAGTGCTTAGAGACAAGCCCCTAACCTCCTACGGCGGGCCGTGGCGTCGAAAGAGTACAGGTGCGGGGGCAATGGCGGCGTATAGAACTCGCTGTGAAGCGATAGTATTGTGTGGTGCGCTTCCAGATCATTTGGTGTCTGTACTCATCCACGGCACTTTATCGTGAATCAGTCTGTGATCATTGAGTGGTTCCCTGTAGCGTTTGGCGAGATGCCGCGTGAAGAGGGGACTTATCTGGTCGCTTTTAGTGACAATACTGTTGAGTCGTTTCCAATTGAGCAACGTGACATCCAGGATGGTGAGATTCGGGTGGGGTCTATTCATGGTCAGTATTGGGCTAGAGGCATTCCACATCCTGATGATGTTGAGTAGTGCTAGAATAGTCGTGGCTTAACAAATACTTGGGCATAAAGTAATGGCTAGGACAAAAGGCGCAGTTAATCGAAACAAGCAGTTCCTGCTGACGCGCTTGCAGGATATGTACGGTGAGGACTTTCATCCGATTATGCGCATGGCAGAGCAGGCCGTAAGGCTTCATGACTTAGCGCAGTCAGGTGACGCTTCCGACATCAAGCAAAGCATAGACGCTTGGGACAAAATCGCGCAGTACACTGAGCCTAAGCTGAAGGCCACCGAAGTTGATCTGTCGAGTAGCGATGGCAGTATGTCTCCGACAGTGATTGAACTGATCCCGCGACTGCCAGAAAACGATGACGATAGCTACGATTGAGCTTCCGCCAAAGCTAGTCGATCTCTTTGCGGGTGAGGCTCGCTGGAGGTGCGCTTACGGCGGCAGAGGATCAGGCAAAAGCCGTAGCTTTGCGATCATGGCGGCAGTCAGAGGTTACGTCTGGGGCAACGCAGGCAGAAGCGGGCAGATACTCTGCGCCCGTGAGTTTATGAACTCGCTAAAGGATTCATCATTCAATGAGGTGGCAGGTGCTATCGCATCTTATGACTGGCTCGCTGATTACTATGAGGTGGGCGATACGTTTATCCGAAGTAAGGATGGCAACGTAGAGTTTACGTTCGCTGGCCTGCGCAGGAACCTAGACAGCATTAAGTCAAGGGCGCGTGTGCTGTTGTGCTGGGTTGATGAGGCAGAGTCAGTAAGTCGCATGGCTTGGGATAAGCTAGAGCCTACAGTGCGAGAGGACGGCTCTGAGGTGTGGGTTTCATGGAACCCAGAGAGCAATTTGTCAGAGACTCACAATCGATTCAGGGCTAATCCGCCAGACGGCGCTAAAGTTGTCGAGATAAACTGGCGCGACAATCCATACTTCCCCAAGGTGCTGGATCAGGTGCGTCTCAATGACTTTGAGAAGCGCCCTGAGACTTACGATCACATTTGGGAAGGCTCGTTCCTCACCTATCATGAGGGCGCGTACTATTCGATAGAGATGCGTGACGCTAACGCGCAGGGTAGGATCACCGCAGTGCCGTATGAAACGGCATCGCCCGTGGTCACGGCTTGGGACTTGGGCATAGGTGATACAACAGCGATTTGGTTTGCGCAGATGATAGGCCCAGAGACGCGGCTGATAGATCACTATGAGACATCTGGTGTCGGCCTTGATCACTACGTTCGGGTGCTACAGGAAAAGGGCTACGTTTACGGTCAGCACATCCTGCCGCATGACGTTAGGGTGAGGGAGCTAGGATCGGGTAAGTCACGGCTAGAGACTTTGAACTCGCTAGGCTTGCAGAATATCCAGATTGCGCCCCAGTTGAATGTAGACGATGGGATACAGGCGTCACGCTCTCTGCTGGCAACGTGCTGGTTTGATGCTGAGAAATGTAGCCACGGCATTGAGGCACTGCGGGCGTATCACCGTGAGTATGATGACAACAACATGGTGTGGAAGGGCAGGCCAGCGCATGACTGGTCGAGTCACTCAGCAGATGCGTTCCGTTACCTAGCGGTTGGATACCGTCACACATCAAACTGGGGCGAGCCTATCCGCCGTAACCTACAAGGCATCGCCTGATGGTATAATGGGCGATGGCTACTGCTCCCCAACTTCTGCCTTATCAACCGGGCATTGTCGATAGCGCAAGAGACACCATTGCCGAAGGGCTGTTGTCGCTTGGCCTGTACAAAAACAATCCTTACCGCGCATACCGCATGGCGGAGAATCTCTCTGGCCTGATCGACTTTATCCCAGTCATTGGAGATGTTAAGGGCGGCGCTGAGGCCGCTGATGCGTTCTCTGAGGGTGACTACGCTACTGGCACTGGCCTTGGCCTTCTGACGGCTCTGGGCGCGATCCCCGGTGCTGGTGATGTCGCGGCAGGCGCACTCAAGTCTATGTTTCTCACGCCTTCTCGCGTTGCTACTTTTAAGCACACGTTAGGCGATGAGATCGGATTGGAGCGTGCGCAGGATCTAGAGCAGGCTAACGTATCGCCTGCTGAGATTTTCGATAAGACCGCATGGTTCAGGGGTGCAGATGGGCAGTGGCGCACTGAGCTATCAGACAAGCAATCTCGCTGGACTGACTTTGCCTACGACCAATTGAATGAGACATTTGGTGAGACTGGCTCTAGTACAGTGAATGAGCCGCTGATGGAGTTGTTTGAGCATCCCAAGCTGTATGAGACGCTCCCCGAGCTTGAATTAGTGCAAATGCAGTTGACGGATATGCCTATAGGTGAAGCGGGCGCATACACTGAGAATGATCGACTGCTCGACTTGGTGAGAATGAATCCGCCTCCAGACTATATGCACCTCCCTAACTTAGAGGTGTCGCGCAAAAACTTAGACATCATGGGCTTTTCTCCAGATGATGCGCGGATGACGGCTTTGCATGAGATTCAACACGCGATCCAAGACTTGCAGGGTACGGCTCGCGGATCAAGTCAGGGTCGTGCAAGGCATGAGGCGTATGATGCTTTCGACGCAGAGCAAGATTTCCTTGAAAGAGAGATGAAGATAGCAGGCAGGGACTTAGACCCGCTTGATCTTTCTGGGTTGCGCAGAGAGGCCGCAGACATTTTTAATCCTTACAAGAACTACAGGTTAAGCGCGGGGGAGCAGGAGGCTTTCTTAACAGAGGGATTGTTGTTTAAGGATGAAATGGACTTGCATAGACTTGGTCTGCCTGCGGGGAGACAGGGTGTAGCTCCTTACTTCATGCAAAACGTGTCTGGAATGACAAGAAGCCCAATGAACCTGCGGAGCGAGTACCCCGAATGGCAAAGAGCCGAGGACGCGGCTGGTGAATTGCTAACAACGCTGGAAAACACTGGCGGCAGATTTATTAACCAAGACCCGACTGGGATTCTTGAGGGGCTGACAAAAGAGCAGGCTAGGGCTGTGGTCAATGCGCACATGAAAATGTATAAGCCGCCTTGGACTCCATCCGCCGCGATGTTAGCTAAGGAATAAACAATGCCATCTTCTAACGGACTTGGTGATCGTGCGCTTGGCATTTTAGAGGCGCTAGGAACGGTAGCGTCATCTGCTGTGGCAGAGATTCCCCGTGGCTACGGGATGCTGGGCGGACTTTTATCTACTGGTGATTTAGATGAGGCAATAAACTACGGCAATAGGGTTGGCGACAATCTTGTGTATGGCCCGACAGAAAGATCATCCCCTTACTTGGAGGCTTTAGGCGAAGCGATTGATAGTGCCATGCGCCAAGAAGGTGTACTTACTGGCCTATCTGGTCGAGACGTTTATGACGCGATACAGGGGCAGATTGTCGGTATGGAGCCAGAGGCCGCTGGGCGCACTGGAGCGGCATTTGAGTCTGTCTTAGCGGGAGCGATCCCCGGTAATAGGGCGTGGCGAACAGCCGCTAATCTCCCTGAAGTGACAATGCGTAATCTGGAAAAGTCTGTTCAAAGGGTTCCGGAGGTCGAGGGGATATTGCCGTACCTAAGTGACGCAGAGTTGCAGAGAGTAACGCCGCTAACGTCTGGCTCATTAGTTGCGACATACAATGCTATCAATCCAGAAGACTTGGTTGGCGCTTCAGTAGGCGGCGCTCCAAAGTTGGGATGGTATGAGCAAACGGCAGAGGCAATTGAAACGATCATGGGCGATGATACGCCTCGCTTTGCTGGACTCCTCGCCGCGCTCTCTCCGCAAACGTCTGTTGAGATGAATCTGCTTAATACGGTCAACACATGGTCTAACTGGGAAAAGGCAGGCAGGCCGCGAGATAGGGAAGAGATACTCGACATTCTTGGCGAGAGCGTTTTGGGTGAGGAGGGTAAAGATAGCGTTTTGGATGCGTGGAAAAACAACAGCGTCCGCGCACTGACAAGCGCCCCCGATCCTGAGACTGGCTTAATCATGTTGAGCGGGCCAAAGGTTAACGATTTTAGTCAGGCCGTTCAGGGCGATTTAAGCCGCTTTGTTAACGATGCTTGGCAAGCAAATCTGACGGGTGTTCCCCAGTCTATGTTTAGCGGCTCTGGAGATGTCTTGCCGGGATATGGCCCCGGTTATCTAGGGGCAAGCGCAAGAGGCAGGCAGGTAGCTGAAGATATGTCTCTCAGGCTGGGAGAGGATATCTTGCCGTCTGAGGTACAGGAAACTGGCTGGTCATTTGCCAAGGCATTGTATGAGCAGATGACAGCAGAGCGGGCCGCTGGTAACATGGTGACCGCAACTGAGATAATTGAAAATAATTTACTGGACGCTGGTAGGATTTCAGACGTTCCAGATTTTGCGTCTCTGTTCACTATGGACCAGTATGGCGCACCACTTAGGGAGATAGGATATGGTTCACTCATTGACCGAGCCGCAAGGGCTTCTCAAGGCATCGGCGGCAGAGACATCAGCGCCGCAGGCGGACAGCAAGGTGCGCTCGACGTTGCCAGACGGCTCGACGATCTTTTCAGGCACAGACAGTTCGTATCTGCGACAGCACCTATCAGACCTAGATTTGTCTCTAGTGGGGCGACATCAGGCGGACGGCAAGTTGACGGGCCTTACCGAGTCTCAGGTAGTAGACCTGTTCCTCTAGAGTTTGGCGCGTCTGGTAAGGCGCAGTCACCTACACCAGAATTATCCTCTGCGGCTGGCGTTGAGATGCCAGTGCTGTATCAGCTAAACAAAAGCCCCAAAGATATATCCGCGTTTGTCCGTGTCATGAAAGAGGCGCAGGAAAGCCGTGGCGCTCTTGGTAGGTCGGTAGATATTTATGACCCCAAGGAGTACAAAGGCTACAAACTTTTCACTACCGAAGATGGATCAGCGGGCTTTGCAATATCCCCGTCTGGGGAGCTTTCATCTGCCGTATCTAGCAAGGCTTCAGGCATCAAAGGGTTTGCAGATTCAGTGATCGCCGCTGGCGTTGCTAATGGCGCTAGGTGGCTCAACGCATTTGATACCGTACTCCCGCAAAAATACTCTCGCTTTGGTTTTAAGCCTGTGGCGCGGATAAAGTTTGATGAAGGCTTTGCCAGATCGGAGTGGGGAGATGCGGCGGTTGATGAGTTTATGGCGGCTACCAAGGGCTACCAAAGCGGAAATCCAGACTTAGTGTTTATGGTTTATGACCCGACATTTACAGGCGTTGTAGGGAATAATGTTGGCGGGCGAATGGTCGATAGCTGGGATAAAGCGATGGCTAAAGTGGACAAGGAGCTAGAGCGGTTAAGCAAGAAGCGGTGATATAATACTGCGTTGGAGTTTGCATGAAGCCAAGCAAGGGAAAAGCGAAAGTAAAGCGCACCGCATCTGGCAAGAAAGTCAGCTACGGGCAGAAGGGCGCGAAGGTGAAACCCGGCACAAAAAAGGGCGACTCCTATTGCGCACGATCCGCTGGGCAGATGAAGAGCCACACTAAGGCGGCGAAAGACCCTAACTCACCGTTGCGGTTATCCCGTAAGCGGTGGAAGTGTTCAGGCACTAAGTCGAGGAGAAAGTAATGCCAAAGGTAGGCGGCAAGAAGTACCCATACACTAAGGCGGGCTACAAAGCCGCCGCCAAGGCAAAGGCTAAGGCCAAGAAGGGGAAGAAGCGTGGCAAGTAAAAAGGGTTTGTACGCGAACATCCACGCCAAGCGCAAGCGCATCAAGGCTGGCTCTGGCGAAAAGATGCGGAAGGCTGGGACGAAGGGCGCTCCCACTGCGAAGGCGTTTAAGCAGTCAGCTAAGACTGCAAAAAAGCGGAAGAAAAAGTAAATGGCACTGACGAATTACGCAGGGTTGAAGGGGGCTATCGCGGACTTTCTGAACCGCGATGACCTAACCGCGAGGATACCTGACTTCATTACGCTGGCAGAGGCGTCTATCAACCGTGAGATTCGCCACTACGAGATGGAGAACAGGGCAACGGCTGAACTCTCCGGGCAGTATCTGGATCGGCCTAATGATTGGATGGAGACGATCCGCTTTCACGTTACTGGGTCAGGCACTACCAACCTAAAGTTGCTCTCTGCGGCGGCTATGGCGGACAAGCGGCAGGGCGCTGAGGATACGACTGGTCACCCTAAGTATTACTGCCATGTCGAGCGGGCATTTGAGGTTTACCCGACTGCTGACGCTACTTATGAGGTGGAGCTTTACTACTACGAGAAAGTGCCTGCGTTGGCATCACTCCCGGCGGACTCCGACGGTGGCGAAGCGGCGGTAACGAACTGGTTGCTGACTGATCACCCAGATGTATACCTGTATGGCTCTCTAATGCACTCAGCGCCATACCTTGCTGAAGATGAGCGCGTTGGGGTGTGGGCGCAACTGTACTCCGCCGCAGTCAAGCGCGTTAACGAATCTGGCGAGGACGCCATTAACTCAGGTTCCGGACTTACTTTGAAGGTTAGAGGATTAGGATGAGCTTTTCAGACTACTTAGAAGACAAGGTGCTTGACCATGTATTTGGCGGCACTGCTTACACCGCACCGTCGACGCTATATGTCGGCGTGTTCACATCTGCGTCCAGTGATTCATCTGCTGGCACTGAGGTATCTGGCAACGGGTATGCCCGACAGTCGGTAGCGTTTACCGTCTCTGGCACATCGCCCACCACGGCGGCATCAAGCGCCGCTGTAGAGTTTCCAGAGGCTACAGGCTCTTGGGGTACTGTGAGCTATGCGGGGATATTTGATGCGTTATCTGGCGGCAATATGCTGGCTCACGCGCAACTGACAGACCCTGCTGACTTTACTACCGCACTGCCGAAGACGATTGGCACTGGCGACATTCTCCGCATCTCTGCGGGCAACCTAAAGGTAACGCTTGACTGATGGCTACTCTAGTCACAAGGGTAACAACGCAGACTGACGGGACAGCCGCCAAAGGTTCTGCGCTCACCCACGCCGAGGTAGACGCCAACTTTATCAACCTGAATGACGGTAAGGTTGAGGTATCAGGCGCTATTGTTTTTGCCGCCAAAGCCGCTGAGGCTCTTTCTAAGGGTGACGCGGTATATGTGTCGGGCGTGTCAGGTAATACGCCAGAGGTGTCAAAAGCTGACGCTGATGACGCGAGCAAGATGGCGGCGTTTGGCTTGGCGGAGGCTGATGCGAGCCTAAACGCGGCGGTTAACATTGTGACGTTTGGTACGCTGTATGAGCTAGACACATCGGCGTTTAGCGCAGGCGATACGGTATACGTTGACACCACTGCTGGAGGGCTGACCAACACCGCGCCTACTGGCGAATCGTCTCTCATCCAGAACATCGGCAAGGTTATCCGCTCTCATGCCGCGGCGGGGTCTATCAAAGTTGGTGGCGCAGGCCGTAGCAACGCCACGCCTAACCTAGACCAAGGCAATGTATTTATCGGCAACGCGAGTAACCAGTCTGTTGCTCGCGCCCTCACAACATCAGATATTGGCGGTATATCAAACTACGCAACCATTGATGACGCAACCGCACTAGCAATCGCACTGGGATAAGTTATGGCTAACACATTCAAAAATGCGGCTCTGTCGGATGTCAACAACGCCGCTTATGACACGCTCTATACGGCCCCTGCAAGCACGACTACGGTTGTCCTTGGTTTGGCTGTAGCTAACAAGACAACGCAGGCTGTAGACGTACAGGTGCAGTTCTCAGACTCCTCTGGTGGCACTACGCATCAGTTGCTAGAGAACGTCAGCATCCCCGGTCAGACAACGCTAGAAACCCTGTCAGGCCAGAAGTACATCTTGGAAACTGGTGATGCGCTCAAGGTTCAGTCTGGGACAGCATCGGCCCTTGATGTTGTTCTTGGTGTAATGGAGATCACCTAATGCCGTTTCTTGGTAAGACACCTGCACAGATTGTAGACCCAGAAGTAGACATTGATGGTGGCTCTATTGACGGGGCGACCATTGGTGCTACGTCTGCGTCTGCCGCCACGGTAACTACGTTTACGTCTACTGGCATTGACGACAATGCTACGTCCACGGCTATTACGATTGATGCGTCAGAGAACGTGGGGATTGGTACGATAGTTCCTGATAGACAACTACAAGTAGAAAGCGCCACAGCCGCCACATTCGCTTTGGCGACAACAAAAAACTCCAATTCTGGAGACGCTGAATATAGTTTTGGTGAGTTTGACTTTTTAACAGATGATTCTGTGGGGGGGATAAACACTCCAGTAACCGCCGCAAGAATTGCCGCACGAGCAAAAACAAACTCCTCTGTGCCGGGAGGCGAGTTAGCGTTTTATACAAATATATCTGGAGCGAGTCAGACTCAAACGCCGATTGAGCGTATGCGCATCCTGTCATCAGGAGGCATCACCTTCAATGGCGACACAGCCGCCGCCAACGCGCTAGACGATTACGAGGAAGGCACATGGACGCCGCAGGTTACTGTAACAGAAGGCCCAGCCGAAGGAGCCAGCCCAAGTTACTCTGGAACATATACAAAAATAGGAAACAGGGTTTATGCGACTGCAACCATCAATTTAGGTAACTCTAGTGATGTGTTCGCTGTGGATGACCGCCTTTCTTGCGGTGGACTGCCGTTCACATCTCAGCGGTCAACTATTTCTGGTGTTGGGACGGGATGGGCATACTCAGTTTTTAGTAGCGGGCAAAATTGCTTTTGGCACGTTGGTATAGGAACAGGCGCGGCATGGTGGGCGTATTGCACTCATCTTGACGGCGCAGTTTCGGGAAACAAAGTAATAGAGATAGAGTTTAGCTATCCAACGGGTCAGTAAATATGCGCTAGGTAGAGCCTAGCGTGGACAGTCCATAGCCAAAGGAGATAAACATGGCGCTTACAGAAGCAGTAGAAATTGACAAGGTAGAAATCGTAGGCGCGTACAAGGCAGTGCAAGTGCGCACAGCCACGGTCATCTACAAAGACGGCGAGGAAATCTCACGCTCTTTCCATCGGCACGTTGTATCTGCTGGCGATAACTACAGCAATGAAGACCCTGAAGTGCAGGCCATTTGCGCCGCAGTTCATACGGACGCAGTTGTAGCCGCAAAGCAGGTCGCAGACGCTTCCAGTATTCCACAGGAGTAAGCCATGCCGTTCATCGGTAAACAGCCAGAAGTAGGTGCGTATCAGCTAATCGACAGCATCACTACGTCAGCTACCGCTACTTATGCGCTGACGGTGGACGGATCAGCGTACTTCCCTGCATCTGCTAGAAACCTCATTGTGTCTCTCAACGGTGTCACTCAGGCTCCTGAGTCTGCCTATACCGTGTCTGGATCAAACATCGTCTTTGACTCCGCGCTGACCGCTAGTGATGTGATTGATTACATCTTGGTGATCGGTGATGCGGTAGACATTGGCACACCATCAGACGGGACGGTAGGTAACGCACAGCTTAAATCTGATCTGGATTTTTCTGGCAAGACCCTGACTTTCTCTAACGATCAGATCAGCGGCGATGCGATTGATGGTGGTACAGCTACGCTTGATGGCCTCACCGTAGACACCAACACGCTGTACGTTGACTCTACGAATAATCGAGTGGGGATTGGCGCGAGTTCTCCCGATTCTAAACTCGACGTTCGCGGAACAATTCTTGGAGGAGCAAGCTCCCCTAGCACTGGACAGATAGCTTTTGGGGTCCATTACGGCGGCTCAGATAATATCGCTAACACCTTTGGAACCATGAAATCTTCTGCGGCAACCTGTATTGGCTGGGGTGTTTACGGATCGCCATCGGTAACCGAGGGATTTGTTTCGTCGGTAGATGCAAGCCTAAATTTCAGACGCGGGGCTTTGCTGGTAGATCAAGATGAATTGAGGTTTTTAAACGCTGGTCAGCAGACGTTAGCGAGAGATGCGGCTGTCACCATGACGGAGCGTTTTAAGGTTGATGCCAGCGGCAACTTGCTGGTTGGTAGGACATCTGGAGTAGGAAGTGAGCGTCTGGCTGTACAAGGCGCGGCTCTTGTTGGTACGTTTTATTCGGCAAATAGCACAGCAAACGGCACTCTCATGTCTTATTACTCAGAT
>Ga0222718_10001247_pt1 | contig 24934 bp, 2 predicted proteins | sample C33_27DmetaG_FD_165045 | JGI IMG/M metagenome (GOLD analysis project Ga0222718, IMG submission 165045) | Estuarine water microbial communities from San Francisco Bay, California, United States - C33_27D | ecosystem: Environmental > Aquatic > Marine > Unclassified | place: USA: California...
TGAAGTCAAACAATTATATGATTTCCGCAATGTTGATTATTTGCAAAATATTACAAATATTGGCAAAAATTATAATGTTGGAATCGGATATGATGGTGGCAAAAGTTTCCATAATCATAATCCCCCCATAGAAATTTTAACAGGAGGTGGTGGAGGAGGTATAGGGGGCAAAGGATTAGACGGTCGTCGATATAACAGTAATGGTGGACCGGCTAAGATTATAAATATAACTGGTGTAGAAACTGCATATGGTGGAGGAGGTGGAGGTGGTGGATGGGGTGACAAGGGAGCAAATGACAATTTAGGAGGCGGTATAGAGATAAATGGTGAATTCATCAAAGTTGGAGGAGATGGGAAAAATAGTAAAAGTGTTGAAGGTGATCCAGGTGTACCACATACTGGTTCAGGAGGAGGATCGGGCAAAGCTTCTTATGGTGGCTCTGGGGGTAGTGGTGTTGTAATTATTAGATGGACAGTGACTGATATAGTTAAACAATTAGTTAATTCGGATGATATTGTAACAAACGGAAACAGTTCGTTTTTGACTTGTAAACTTGCTGATGTAGATGGAAACGAACCACCAAATGACGTATTAGTCGATGGAAATTGGATAGATACTATTGAGAACATGGCTATTAATGAAAGTAAAACAATAAAAATATACACATATTGGATCCCAAATAGTGTTTTATTTAAGTTATTGTTAAATAGTGGTAGAATACTCAATAATCCATCCACTGTCATAAAAGATATTGGAATAAATGAAGGAAATGATGGTTATATTGGAACTCAAGAGTATGAAAATCTATTGGAAATTGGTTGTAATTTAGATTTAGTAATACCTAAATCAGTTGGATACGAATTTCAAAACTGGGTTAATACAAATGATGAAATAATCATATCTCCATATGAAATAACAGAAGCTGAAACATTAGAAGCTACATGGATAGATTATACAATATCAACGGAAGGGTATCCAAATGGTTCTGATATTCCGAAAGGAATTAAAATATCAAATATATCAAATGTATTTGAAGAAGAATCAAGTTTATCATTAAAATCATATGGAAGATTTATAGGGAAAAATCAGAATGATCAAGTAAGTATATTAGAATTTAAAGGCGCAAATTAATTATATTTTTTATTATTTTTATTCTTTATTGTAAATAGTAGGTTACAATTTTAATGCCACGAAAGAATGTTTCTAAACAAATTGAAAAAATATTAGATAAAGCTGATAAAAATAACTTTAATAGTGTAGCTGAAGAGAAAATTTCCAATATTCTTGCTGTTGAAAAAAAACAATTTGTAGACAGTGGAAAACTTCTTTATATAAACGAAAGTGGTACAATCGCTACTTCTACAATCAAAGTGGACAAAATAGAATTTATTAAAAACCTTATTTCACCTATTAAAACACAATTAAAAGATTTAACTTTATATGATATAAGTACATACATTAAAGGTAAGACAATTTCTGAAAAATATTATAATTTTAAAAACATCAATAAAATTTATAAAGAGTTATCGACTGAATTAAAGCATAACAGACGTACTAATGAAATTTCAGATGGCAATCAAAATAAATTTATTGTAAATGGTGTATATGATGGTGACATTTTTATCGAAGGAAAACTGCGAAATTCAGAATCTATTTTTGTTCACAATACATACACATCATTAGATACAAACACATACGAAGCGCATATCATGCGTTTAACAAGAAAACCACCTTTCCCAAATGACACAACTGATATGATAGTTTGGTATAAATTCAGAAATGATATTAATGATAGTTCTGAGAATAATAATGATCTTCAGGCCTATCTCAAAACAGATGCCCCTGCAGATACCGGCGATATTCCTAAATATTTAATAAAAGATGGTTATGGAGATTATATAGTTTTTAATAATGATTATGCTGTTGTTGTACCAAGACCACTTAATGACCCTATGTATTATTTCCAACCGAATATGACGATATCATTCTGGTTATATAAACCTACTCTAACGTCCTATGAAACTATCGTTATGAACAGAGAATCGCATTATATGGGAATACTATCAGAAAATCTTTACGGTGGCTGGTCAATATTTACTGAAAATAAAAATATATTGGTACGTATCACTACCGAAGATAATAAAAACAATGTTCCTTATCATTGGATTGGTTCTAATGTTATACAAGAAGCCACATGGCAATATGTAACCATTGTATTTGAACATGTGACTGATGATCCAAATGTCAAAAATAATATACATTTATATATTGATGGTCAGCATTTCAACACATTGTCTTTTAACAGTGAATATGTACAATTTCAATCTGATTCTATAGATACTGCACCACTCGCATTAGGAACAGTATTTTATGGTTTTAATGGAAATACTGCGCCGGGAGGCACATACACTTTTAGTTCTTCGCAAAATACTGGTATATATGACTTCAGAATGTACGACAGAATATTAACAGAAGAAGAAATAAATAAACTATATATTTATGTGCCTCCCAAGGAAATTGAAATTATTCAATATCCAAAAATATCTTTTACATCTAAATCGAGTTCAAATATATCAAATTACGGTAGCAATAGAGCTTTCGATGGGCAAACTACAGGCATTTTCATATGGATTTCATCATCCCCTGTTTACACAGACGGTCAATATTCACCAACAGGTACTTACTATTTAGATCCGGACTATAGAGGTGAATATATTATCATAGATTTGGGAGAAGAAACAATAATCAACCAGATGAAAATGTATGGTCGTAATGGAGCTGACGCTCAAAGACATCCAAGAAATTATAGAATATATGGTTCAAATGACCAAAACGATTATAATAACCCTCAAAATGGAAATTGGGAACAAATATTTGAAAAAATTAATGATACACCAGATACAGTTCCTTCCAGTTATCCAACAGTAGACGAATTTTTTGATAATTTTACTACATATAGATATTATGCATTAGTTACCAATAAGGTTTATTCAGGTAATCAATACGTAGAACTTTTAGAATGGGAATTGTTTCATGTGAAAATTCCAGGCAATGATCCCCCTTCTCTTCCTCTTGTATTAAAATATCCTCCGGCGCCTTTACCAACTAATAACCATAATCATCTTAGTACTGAACGTTTTTCTACTACCACATTAGAAGGTCAAGAATATGGAAATGGTGAATATATTGTATCTTGGAGTACACATTCAACAGATCATTATAGGTCAACAACTCCTGGTGTATTTAGTGATGAACCTGCAACTGATGGATATGCACATGCCTGGAAAGCATATCAATATTATCAGACACAATATATGACAGAACATGGAAATGGTTTATCAGATGTTTTAGGCGATTGGCTAAGATTGAAATTACCTATTAAATTGAAATTATCATATATAGAATTCTATATAACAGAGAACGAAAAATACAAACAACCAGCATATACAGTTTTTGGAACAAATGATAATGGTGTTACATGGAAAAATATTTTGGAAGTGTCAATTTTAGATATTTATGGAGCGGATGGTACTGGTGGTACTTATCCCGTTACTTTAGATGAACCTGGTTTATATGCAGATACTGATTTGACAAGATACAGAAAACACATTTCTCCTATAATAAATGATACAGAGTTATTCAATGAATATGGAATTGTATTTACAGAAACCCTATGGACAACTACTAGAATAGCATTTAATGATATAGCATTTTATGGAACTGAAGATACAGGAGGAGAAGAAAACCAAGTTATCGATGCTTTATTAAGAATTAATCAAGGTAATGTGAAAAACATTATTGATGCATCTGTTGGACCAACAGATGTTTTCTCTGTTTCACATATTGGAAATCTTGGAATCAAAACAAAATATCCTACTGAAAAATTAGATGTAAGAGGAAGTATCAATGTTTCTGGAAACATCAATGATATTACTTCTACTGAAATTGGATATATGAGTAATACCACTGACAATGTACAATATCAATTAGACTTGATTAATAAAACTATTGAAGAAAATAATGAATCTATGAATTCACACGTTATTAACACAGATTTAGAAACTTCAAACTATATAATTCAAGATATGATTGATAAAACAATATATAATAAAAATAGTGTAAAAGAAAATATTGAAAATTTGATAGATAATGTTGCAAATGTTAAACAAGATAATTTTACAACACACAACGGTATTTATTTCAATTCCAATAATAATTTTATCGAATTAGTACAAGAATCAGAATGGGATACAAATACTGTAGACGATTATATTAACTACGGTTCAGTACAATTACATAGAGATTCTATTAAGATAAATAACAAAAATGTGTTATTCAGCGATAACATTTCTGGAAAACAGGACATTATATCAGATGCCATTATTAACAGTACATTGTATCAAGACTTGGCACCAAGTAAAATGTTACACATTTCTCAAGATTTCAAACATCCTCTTATAAATGGTCTGAATACTCAAATAAAGAAAATACAAGATGAAAACGAATTTTACACAATTTTTACAGATACTTCAACTATAACTTTTGATAAAGAAATATACGTAGATATGTTGCTAATAGGCGGGGGTAATACAAGCGATTCTGGTGGAGTTATTTATAACAAAGGGAGTGTATTTTCGCCCGGAAAATATTTTATAAATGTTGGCAAGGGAACAGGTGGAGATATTAGCACAAGTTCGTCAATATATTTCAAAAATAAACCATTTGCTAAAACATTCGGTTCTGATAATACAGATGGTAATTTACTCCCCGATGGTGGTATTTCTGAAATAAATGATATATCTATTGCAAATATATCATCGCAACCCATTGCAGATATAACAGCAAAACAAACAACGATTACTATTCCTACTCCTACGATAACTGGCACATATACACTAGGCGAGTTCTTATCACCCGATGACAATAATACATACGAATACGCTCAATTCACTGACGACGGCACAATAACATTCCCACAAGACATAATGTGCGACGTATTAATCGTCGGTGGTGGTGGTGGAGGAGGGAACAACGTTGGGGGCGGAGGAGGTTCGGGTGCCGCTATAATTTCTTTAAATAATACATTTAATGGAACTTATACAATAAATATAGGAGATGGGGGAGATGCTGGTACCAGTTCAGGGGTAAGAACAGGTGTAAATGGTAATGATAGTATAATCTCAAAAAATAGTCAAATACTCTTTAATGCTAAAGGAGGAGGGGGAGGAGGGGGATCGGGTGCTATTGGAAATCAAGGAGGTTCGGCTGGGGGGTCACACAATTACGGTACTACATCACAAACACCACTTAATACTAATGTAGTTAATGGAATTACTAATATATCACCAGTATCCGATGGAACAATTAGTGTATCGGGTCAAGATTATATAGTTCTTGGAACAAGTGGAGGTGCTGGTGCAAATGGTGATAATGCTGGTCCTTATGATTATAATGATTTAAACGCTGGCGGTGGTGGTGGTTTAGGACAGGCAGGACAAAATGGGGGAATAACAACACCACCTGGTGATGGAGGAGATGGTATATATAAAGTATCTATCAATTCTACTGATTATAATTTAAAAGAATATTTTAGTCCTAACAGTACTTTTGGTGTGCAAAATCAAACTGATACATATTATTATATTGGTGGAGGCGGAGCAGGCGGTGGTTATGAAAATACGGCAAGAATAACCAATGGAGGTTTAGGTGGCGGAGGTGATGGTAGAGATGGAATTAATGGTGTATCAGCGAATGGTATTGATAACACTGGTTCTGGTGGAGGAGGGGGAGCAGGGGGTAACACAAATTCAGGTGGGAACGGTGGTTCAGGTATCGTAATCATAAGATGGAAAAAGACTGTAGATGATTCAACTTACAATTATGGTGCAACTGGTAACAATGGTGTTGTCATATTGAAATGGTTTCAAGGAACTCCTATACCAGAATACTCATATTATGACAGACTTTTAAAATATCCATATTATATATGGAATAATGATTCAAATACAAATTATGATAGCTATTTAGATACTACTATAGCAATAAAAGAATCCTCGTATAATAATGGAAATGGTGCATTTAATTTATTTAAAGGTTCGGGTATTGAAAATGATTTAAGACCAAATGATCTTTCAAAGAGAATATATCATAGTGCATCTAATACATATAATAGCAGCGATGGGTTTGGTATAAACGAATATAGAACAAATTATAAAGGAGAGTTTGTGTTAATTGATTTAGGTAAAGAAATATACTTGGATAATTATAAAATGCAACATAGAGAAGTTCTTTCGACTATAGGGAGTACAGCCTTACCTGTATCATGGCGTATATATGCATCAAATAATAATGATGTATTTCAAGAAATTAATGTAACATTGAATGGAAATGATGTAAATACAAAAACTGTTGCAAACCATGAATCATGGGTTTTATTAGATGAAAAAGAAAACTCTGCTGATTTATGGATTGAATCGGAACAATATAATCAATATAATTCAGGAACCTTTCAGTATAGAAAGAATTTGAACGTGAAATTGGACTCAAAACAAATCTTGTCATACAGATATTTTATGGTAATTTTTAATAAAATTGAAGCAAATAAAAATAAAAATTTTATATTAGATACATTAAACTTATTTGGTAATACAGAATATAAAATATTGAGTAACTCTGATGCTTTTGTAGATAATACTGATGATCTATTAGTTTGGTACAAATTTGATAATAATTTATCTGATAGTAGTGTAAATAAAATTGATTTAATTCCATGGGTAACAAATTCAACAAATCAATATGCTATTCCTCAATACAACAACAGTATAGTAGAAAAAGGTACACATTCGATTTATTTGGATGGATTAATAAGACTTCAAGCAAATAATTTAGACAATAACCCCAATTTTTATACACCAGAGCAAATGACTTTATCTGTTTGGTTTAAAGGTGGTTCCTTACAACCTTACAAACAAACACTTGCTTCTGCTAAAGGAGGGGTTCATAAAGGCTGGGCGATATATTTCATAGGCGATCCATCTGATGGTTCAGCTAACATTATACGCTTTGATTACGGTAATGAAAATTACACAGATAACTATGGAATATTCGACTTTTCAGCCAAAACCAAAGCAGATACGTGGTATCATTTAGTTTTTGTTTTTGATAGAAATAGAAAAAGTGAAACTGATATTACCAAAATACCAATTGATTTATATGTTGATGGTGTTAAAAATTCGACTATCGAAATAAAAGATGATTTTGGTACAACTCAGAAAGATTTTGGTGCAACAAATTTATTGATAAGTTCCACTAATAATTGGAAAACAACAGATTTTAGATTAAAACAATTCTATATTGATGATTTCCGTTTGTATAATCGGGTTTTAACTCACAATGAAATTTTAGAATTGTTTAATTACAACCATGATTCTATCATAACTAAAATAAATGGCGTTGAAGTAATTACCCAGTTTTCTTTTGGAGATGACCCAACAGATATGGTGGCTTGGTATAAATTTGAAGATGATTTTAGAGATAGTTCATATAATGGTCATGACCTAACTCCAAATGTTGGTGTTCCTAAATTCACTGATAATAGCAAATATGGCACTAAAAGTGTATGGTTTGAAGGAAATACCCAATGGAATAGTACACCAAATAAAGCAGGATTGTTCTTGGATAATCTTTCAAATAGATTGAGTACTCATATTGATAATTCAATTACAATTTCATTTTGGGTTTATACATTAGGAAAAGGTCAAATTAATTATGGACATATATTCAGTGGTATAACATCAAACAATTACAGGGGTGATGAAGAGTTTAAAGTATTTTATTGGAATAATACCGAGGAACTCGTTTTTTTATCAAATGACAATTATGCAGAATACATATATGTTAGATCTGATGGTGGAGAACCATTTTTGAATAGATGGGTTCATATTGTTTGGATACTTGATGGTACAAATACTTCAATATATATTGATGGCGAAAAGAAAGTAGATAAGACAGATTATATATTCCCAACAATTACAGACACATATACATTCACAATTGGTGCATGGAATGTGAATAATCCTGATGTTGGCGGAGCAAGAGATATAAATGGTTATTTAGACGATTTCCGCATCTATAAAAGAGCATTGACACCTGGCGAGATTGATATTTTATATAATTATGTTCCAAATTTAGTTACTGAAACAACCCAAACAACGCAAACAACTAATGAACCTGCTTTCGGTGATAGTACCACTGATATGTTGGCTTGGTACAAGTTTGATGGGGATTTCACAGATAGCTCTGGAAATAGTAAGGATTTAACTGAAGGAAATGTTAGTACAACTTTTGATAGCGATAGTGTTATTGGAACACATAGTATCAGTTTTCCCGATATAGCAGGACAAGAACTAACAAGCACTGTAGATTTGTCAGGTAATAAGAGTTTTTCTATATCATTCTGGATTTTTAGAGATAAAATAAGTGAAAGTAATTACATTATATCAACAGTTATACCAGATGTAGCAGGGGCAGGTAAAGCATTGTCACTTGGATATCATAGTACTAATAAATTCGTATTTTCAACATATGGATCAACGGCATATTCAATAATGACACCAGATATATATGAAGACCTTAATATATGGATTTATTGGGCAGTTACATACAATTCTACAGGTGGAGAAACATATATTTATAGAAATGGTATTTTAGTTCATCAAGGAAATTTATTGAATGGTACCGACTTTCAACCAAATTCGTTAATAGTCGGTGGAAGGAGCGACGGTGTGATTAGCGATGGAAAACTCGATGACCTTCGTATCTATAACCGTGTGCTAACAGAACAAGAAATAACAGATTTATATAATTATGTTCCATATGTTCCAAATACAACTAATGAATCTGCTTTCGGAGATGATACTGCTGCTATGTATGTGTGGTATAAATTTAATGGCGATTTAACAGATAGTTCTGGAAATGGCAAAAATGCAATTGGATTCAATTCTCCCACATTCGATGATAGTTTAAAAAAAATAGGCACACACGCTGTATCATTCGCTGGAGGCGCAGCAGGGTCTGATTCGCAATATTTAACAGTTCCACAAACAGACTTTTCACTATGGGATGGATTTACCGTGAGTTGTTGGGTGTATTTTGAGGATAATAATGCAAGTAACGGTAGAATAATTGATTTCGGCGATGGCCAGGCTGATAATAATATTTATATGTCTAGATCCGATACAACTAATAAAATAAGACTATCAATAAGTGACGGGTCAACAAATACTGAATCTGATACTGTAAATGATGTCATTGTAAATAATACTTGGATGCATGTCGCATGGGCGATTTCTAAAGGAGAATACACTGAATGGAAATTATATGTAAATGGAACATCGGAAGAACTTAGTTCAAGTAATTCAATTTATCCAGTTAGCACGACATATGATAATTGTTACATAGCAAAATCCAATTGGAGTTCAGATGAATACTTCAAGGGCAAACTTGATGACCTTCGTATCTATAATCGTGCGCTCACAGAACAAGAAATAACAGATTTATATAATTATGTTCCAAGTACCAATGATGAGGAAACAAATTTGGTTAATGTTATTTCAACCACTGATATTTCAAGTGAGAAATTAGAAAATCTTAGTGGACTTACTGCTAATGTAAATGATCAAATTGATGAGTTAATTAATATTACAGATAATGTATCGAATTATTTATCGAATATTACTGAACAACATGTTATTAATATGTCAAATTACATTTCAGATATTTATAATGAATTTGAATCAAATTTTGAATTGAAACAAGATAAATTAATTTTCGGAAGCAATATCACTTACAATGAAGAAACAAATACTGTATCTATTACCCCTTCAGATGATTCAATCAATACAATTTATAATGTGTTTACAGATTATTGGAAATCTCCATTACCTGAAACAAAATTTTATAATGATTTAAGTGATGTATATTCGTGGTTTAAATTTGACAGTAATTTAGACGATCATCAAAATAATTTGGTAGTAACAACATCCGAGACAGAATCAAAGATACCTACTATTGACACAAGTTTGAAAAAACAAGGGTCGGGTAGTTTAAATTTTAATGTGCAATATTTGAAAATGAATGGAACTAATTCATTTTCAAATGGCTTATCATTGTGTTTTTGGATATATTTAGGATCATATAGTACGACTTCCCTATGGGTTTTGAAGTTGGATTTAGGAAATAATATGTATGTTCAATTTTATCGGTCTAATATATCAAATAATCAGGATACTGTGCAAGTTAAATTTGACTTTACTAAAAATTATCAAATCATAGGATTATTAGAAAGAGAAAATTGGGTTCATATAACAATAGTTATAGGCAAAACACAAGGACTAAAACTATACAAAAACAATCAAATTATTATAAATGACGATAAAACATTTACAAGGGTTGATGACAATTTTACAATATTGTTGGGAGCAAGAAATGATTTAAACGCTAATGATCCAAACTTTGTAGGAAATTATGATGATTTTCGCATATATTCAAAAGAATTAACTGAAGATGAAATATTTATGATATATAAAAGTTATGAAGATGCAATATACGACGATACCCCTTCCTTAATTTCATCACAACACTTTTCTTCTTCACTGATTACAAATTTTAATGATGATTTAACTCCTCAAACTTGGTACAAATTTGATGGAACAAATGGAATATTAGATAGTTCTGGTAATTCAAATGATGCTACTGCTATTGGGACACCTGTGTTGTCAGAAAAATCAATATCAATTTCGAAAGATAATTACTTAAAACTACCTGATAATATCATAGATCATTCAAAAGATATTACTATAGCATTTTGGTACAGATTTGATGGACAATATGATTATATAAACGCAAAAATGTTTGATTTTAGTGTAAACAATAATACTAATAATAACGATAGTTCAATAAAAGTAGGACGTGTGTTGACGCATCCAAGTTATTTGGAATTTATAATAGACAGCCATGTTGCAACAAATATTAGATTCGACCATGTAAGAAATGGTAATTTAACCCATTTGACTTGGATTATTAAAAAAGATGGTACTTGGATAATTTACCAAAACGGGGATATAATATATTCACAAACACATATATATCCTTCGCCACAAACCTATTCTCATTCATATTTGGGAAAATCAAATTATTTAAATGAATTTAATACTGATAATAATATTACATTGGAAGATTTCCGTTTGTATAATCGTGCACTACATGAACAAGAAATACAAAGTATATATAAAAATAATTATGATAATCCAATATTGCCGAAAATCTTAGCTTGGTACAAATTCGATGACAATTTTAATGATAGTTCTGTAAATCAGAATCATTTGACAGGAGGTGATGGATTAACTTTTTCAACCGAAAATCAAGTAGGAACATCGTGTGTAGAGTTTCCTTCACGAAGCACATCAAATACATTATATGGCGATGTCGATTTGTCTCAAAATACAAGTTTCACAATATCTTTCTGGGTTCTTAGAAAAGAATTGAACGGAGGAGATATTATACTATCTACAACCGGTGACGTAACAAATAATTTACAAATAAAATTATCTACCTCTGGTAATTTGTTATTTCAATTTAATGGAAGTTACATAAATACTCCAATCAATTATGAGACATGGAATGAATGGACTTTTTATACTGTAACATATGATTCAATAAATCGTAAAAGATCAATATATATAAATTCTGTGTTATCGAAAAGCAATAGTATAACAACACCTACCAATTTCGAACCACAAATACGTATAGGAAGTGATGGTGCGTCTTTCTTTCGAGGTAAAATAGATGATCTTCGTATATATAATTATGTATTAAGTACAACTGGTATAAAACAATTATATAATCAAGGAAAAATAACTGATTTATTGGTTTGGTACCAATTTGAAGGAAATAAAAATGATTCTTCTGGAAATAATTATCATATGAACAGTAATGGCACTTTCGAATATATTACTGATAGTAGACAAGGTAGCCAATCAATACAATCAAAAACCGTAGGTGCTTATATGCAACATACTATAACAGAATCTTCTAATGGTAATAATGGTTTTATTGGTAGGAACTACAATTCAAAAACAATAACATTTGCATTTTGGACTAACCAATACTATAATTCTAACGTTGCAAACTATTTATCAACAGCAACATACAGTATATACGTAGATAAATACAATGTAGACACTTTAATTTTTAAAATAAATAGTGAAATTTTTAGTATTAAAAATGCCATACCAGGTACAGCATCTTTGAAAATATGGACACATATATGTTTTACACTTAATAAAAACAGAGAATGCCTTTGTTATATAAATGGGAAACTTGTTCAAACACAAGTCATGGGTGATTTTGAAACAAGTTCAGAGAATAAACTGGAACTTTTCAAAACATTTCAAGGAGATAATCCAAATAATCCAATGGATGATATACGTATATGGAACCGTGCATTGAGTTATGATGAAGTTCTTTCTGTTTATACAAATACTTATAAAAGCCCCTCAAGTAATTGGATTACTAAAGATGTTGGACAAGAATTAATTTTCAAAAATTTTAAAAAATATCCTATTGAATCTAATAACAACTATCGTATATATGGTTCAAATGATAAATTAGCATTTCAATTTGCATTTGAATATGGAAAGTTTAACACTGGATGGCATTTTATTTATGACAGTAAAAATATCATAAAAAAACAATGGTTAGATAGTCAAATGTCAGTAATAATAGAAGATATAAATATAAATTTCATTTCCATCACAAATGAAGGAACGTATGTAAGTCTTAATTCTGATATAATTGATCAAAATATTCTTAATTATGAAGTGGATTTACCAATAGATGCTAATTTAAAACTTATATCAAATGGTGAAGTTATTAAAGAAATGATGATATCTAAAAATACAAAATATCATATTAGACAAATTGACAATATATGGTATATGTATGATTTTAATAAAGAAATTTTTAGCACAACAACAAATGATCTTACTTTATATTGGGATTATTTATCTTTTATTCCATATCGATATTTTCTTGCAATTGAAGATTCATTTGAACAATCTACGCAAATAGAATTATTATACCAAAAACCAAAATTACTTACATGGAATGGTGAAAATAATACTTCTGTATTGAACATAAATACTGATCTGAATGTAATATACACTCAAGACAATACGGGTAAATACAATAAATTATTAACATCTGATTATTATACAGGTCCTACAAAACCATATGTGTTTTTAAATGGTCTGAATTATAATAAAACTACTAATGAATTAACAAAATCTACATCATGGATAAATAATACAGATTATATTTCCCACAAAAATATTAAAGTATTCGATAATAAAATTGAAATTGGAAACCAAGGATCGTTCGAATCAAAAAATACTTTTACCGCAAACATTCACAACTATTCACACCATATACAAATTGGTGATAATATAACTGTACACCAAGATGATAACACATATTGTTTCAAAGCAAATGACAATATATGGTTAGACGGAGCAGATATTACATATACATCTGACGAAAGAATTAAGAAAAATATACAAGACATAGATGATGATAGTGCTTTAGATAAGATAATGACAATAGAACCAAAGACATATAGGTATATTGATAGTATTAATAAAGGCGATAATGAAGTATATGGTTTTATATCTCAACAGATAAAAGAAGTTTTACCAGAAGCTACAGATGAAACAAAGAGATTCGTACCAAATATATATCAAAAATGTAAATGCAATGACAATATTGTTTACTTGCCAAATGATTTAGATATATCACAACTTGTATCGACTTATAATGGTTCTAATCCATCATCTATTGTTAGACTTATTGATAAAAACTTTAAAAATATTGATGTTTCATTTACAACATATAAAGATGATAATGATCAATATTTAACTATCGATTATTTATTACCAAAAGATGTAAAAGATATATTTGTATACGGAACATTCGTTGATGATCTGACAACTATTAACAAATCTTATATATACACACTTAATGTGTGTGCTACACAAGTTGTCAGTAGAAAAATAAATAATTTGAGATCAGTTAACGATACTTTAAAAAATAAATCATCTAATATTGAACAACGATTAGATGAATTAGAACAAAAAATTTCTAATTTCTAATTTCTAATTATTATTTTTGTTATATTTTATTCTTGATTGATATTAGTAAGTAGTTCTCTTGTTTTTATGGTTTATAGAAGTGAAGCATCAAAATATAGAAGAGCCAAAGCATCTATTAAAGAGTTGAAAACACTTACAGAACAAGCATCTTCAAATTTTATTTCATCAGATACTATCGATCTAACATCAAATCTTGATCCTAATAAAATTTTGATTTCTGGAACTGATGGAAATATTGATACTTTAAATGATATTGGTATAGAGAAAATTGAATATTTCGATGGAATTACATATGATATAGATGATAAACTTGATGAATTCAATCTAACTGCAAATTCAGAAAAGAATTTATATGATACATTTACAAAACCTTACCTTAAAAATGAAGTAGAATCTTTTTTGAATGAAATGAAAAAAAAACTTAATAAAGATTTAGAAGCTCTGAATCTTAATTATCTTGAAGTAAACAATATTGAAAATAGTAATCAACTGATAATTAATAATATATACAATGCTCCTGAATTAAATATTAATGGTACTCTTTCTGCATCTGAAATTATTTTCTTGAATGGAGAATCAATTACTTACGATGTATCAAAATCAACAGTTATCGAAACAGAATCTATAAATATTGAAAACAATGGATATGTTGTTGAAAATCCGAATCGTGAAATCAAGAAATATCCTCCTGTTCCTCTTGCATCTTCTACATATCAAGGTATCAGTATTCAAGTTAATGAATCTACATTGGATAACCAGGAATATGGAAATGGAACATATTTTATTAATTGGAGTAGTGCTGCAGATTTATCATCTTATTCTTCTGCTTTATTCAATGGTAATAAATACACTGGAGACGGTGGTGCATGGAAAGTCGGGTCGTATAATAATGATGGTACTTATAATACAACCCTTGTTACTGCAACAAATATTGCAGGATATAGTGGAGAATGGGTAAAAATTAAATTTCCTGACAAGATATTGTTATCATATATTCATATTTATACAAGAGTTTCTCAGTGGTTAAGGGCTCCTATTAGTTATACTTTATTAGGAACAAACAATGGTCAAACATGGACGCCTGTTATTATTGACGATAATGTAACTTATCAATTAAATAAAGATTACGAATCACAACAGAATGTCCTTCAACCTAATAATGATTATTTTAATGAATTTGCATTCATTATCCATAAAATTTCTTCCGGTGCACAGGGGAAATTGCCAAACTTTACTGAATTAGAATTTTATGGTTATATAGATGAAGTTCGATATGATACTGTTATTATAAATGATAATACGACGGAGAATCACAATTTAATAGAATTAGCTTCTGGTGTAGAAAATACAAACAAATTTGTTTTAACAAAGGATGGAAATATTGGACTTGGAGTTATAGATCCTCAAGTAAAATTAGATATTGATGGCAATATTGTATTTTCTGGTTCCTTAAATGATGTAAATAAAGAACATTTCGAAAATATTAAAGGAATAACAGAAAATATACAACAACAAATTGATAATAGCAATATTTCTATTTTACAGGGTTCAAATATTGCAATTGAACTTGCAAATCAATTATTTATAAATACACAACAATATTTTAATTCAGCATCATCTATTGCATATGAAAACATGCTTAATAGTGATATTGAAGCTTCAAATTATATAATTGATACATCAAATTCATTAATATCAAGCAAAATGGATAAACTTAAATTTGGTTTCGGATTGAAATACAATGAAGCTACTAATAATTTATCAATTTCAGAAGTTAATAATTTATGGTCTTCAAATGAAAACAATGTACTTAAATACAAAAATTTGATCTTTCATCCAAATCAAATTGAAAAAATTACAACATTCATTCCCGAAAATGCTGTTACTAACGAATATCCTTCTTCTGAGCTTACATCAAGTGTTGAGATTTCGGATATACAAAACATATCAGGTGTAGAAATACAAAATCATATATTTAAATGGAGTTCTACAAGATACTATGGTAATGGTGACCAATATAATACACCAACGAATCTATTTAATGGTTCTACAGATGATGAAGGTTATATGGGAATAAATTATGATGATTTAGGGATATATATTGAAACAAACAAATTATTAAACGATTATTATGGCGATTGGGTTTCAATTAAATTTCCAAATCATATACTATTAGAAAATATTATATTAACAAAAACAAATGATATATCTGGTGCTCCTAAAAATTTTGAAATTTATGGATCTACAGATGGTAATAATTGGGAAAGAATCGGTATTGTTATTGCTTCTACAAGCGATTATGTGACAAACAATAATATATTTACATTTTCAAAGAACATTTCTACTGAAAAATCATATGATCATTTTGCAATTTGTGTAAATGAAATACATGTATCACCAGATATTCAATATTTCTCTTTGGCAAAATTACAGTTTTTTGGGAAAGAAACAAATACTTATGTATCAAATGCAGTTTTTCAAGAAGAATTTGATACAAAAATGGATGTTATAACTGGTGCGTCAAGTACCATCACTGTTAACAATTTAGATGCTAATAGAATACTTGTTTCAGATTCATTTGGAAAAATATTGGCTTCTTCAATTTCAATTACAGACTTGTCATATATATCAGATGTGAATGAACCTATTCAACAAAAAATTGAACCTATTTTAAACATTCAAGATATTTACTACAATGAACAATATAGTAATATTGGAAACTTGAATTATAACTTATCAAACTATATTTCAAATATTTCAATCCACGCAGATGACTTGGTTTTACAAAAACCTAAACAAACCAATATTAATTTCGGTGAAGGATTTCAATATTCAAATGGTGTTCTAAGTTTTGATTTATTGTCACTTTCAAATTTGCAACCACCATCTAACGAGTCTGAATTAGATGATAGCTCTAGTTGGAATTCAAATGAAAACTATATATATAATTGTAATATAAAAATAACGGATAATGATATTACAATAAATGAAATATCTTTGTTAAAAGATGAAAATGTAATTTTGGCTCCACAATTCTCGCAAAATGATTTTAATGTTGATTCAAATAATATTGTATCAATTAATAACAGCAATAATACATGGGTACAAAAAGTCAATTATTTAGAATATCAAAACATCAAGATTTATGATAATAAGATCTTAATTGGATTCGATGCATTAAATGATTTTATAATACAACCTTTTGGTATTTATGTTATCCTCCATTCATCTGTCGATGCTTCAACTTTTCAAAACTTTAGAATATATCGTTCTGAATGGAGTAAAACAGATACATATGCACCCCTTCATATTTTCGGAGACTCTGTAGATATTGAAGAAAGTTTCACTGTAAATGCATATAGTGGTGGAAGTTATATAGGCAGTGATTATCTTGTAGAAGATTACAAAGGAGAGTGGGTATCTCTTGAATTTCCCGAAAAAATATTTGTTTCTTATTTACATTTATTTCACAAATCTGGTTCTTATATGAATGCACCCTTAGATTACAAAGTATATGGTGTTGATTATACAGGAGAGATTATTCTTTTAATTCATGAAACTTCTGCAACTTATACTGATAATAAGCACATATCTCAAAATATTACCTCTCAAAAATCATTTAAAAAACTTGTGATTGTTTTTAATAAAATAAATGATATTGGTTCTTCTCAACTTAAAATTAGTAATATAAAGTTTTATGGTATTCTTGACAAAAGTATAAATATAACTGAATTATATCGACCTGACCCTTACAATATATTTTTACATTATACATTTGATAGTGATTACAATGACTACAGTGGTAATAATAATCATGCAATTATATACAATGAAAGAGTTAACACGCTTCATTCACTTAAAAAAATTGGAATTAAATCTTTACAATTATTTGGTGGACCTGCGCCAAATCAGATTTATCCCCCTGTACACAATTTTACATCAAATACTATGACAGTATCAGGACAACCATATGGAAATGGGACGTATATTGTAGAATCAAGTTCATCATCTGATGAAGCATATGGGGCATTTAATTTAACAACAACGGCTGGATATTGGCAATCGTGGAAGTCATCCGGTTTCTATTCTAATGGTGTATATAATAAGACTCTTCCATATGCAGCATATATTGTAGACGATTATCTAGGTGAATGGATAAAAATTAAATTACCTGTTCCGATAAATTTAACAAGATATGGATTTAAACAACAAAGTTCAAATTTTACTTCGGAAAATTATCCATGGGAAAGTCCAGGAACATATAAAATATATGGGTCATATAATGGCTCAACATGGTATGAATTGGTTCATAAAACAAGCGTAATAGAGTACGGTGAAAATAATACTCCGTTTCCTAATAATCTAACATCAGATGCAGGTGCTAATAGATATTTTGACGAATCAGTTACAACTGTTGGGGTATACATTTATTTTGCGTTAGTTGTGAATAAATTAGAGGGAAGCAGGGAACAACTTAAAACATCTCAGTCAAAACAATTAAAACTTGGAGAATGGTATATTTATGGCGATGAAGCTAATTATTTAAAAATTCCGTCAAATGATTTTTCATATAGTGATGGATTTAGTATCAGTTGTTGGGTTAATACCAACAATAGTTCTTGGTTGAACTCTCCTATAATTGATTTTGCAGATGGAGAAAATAATAATAATAATATCATATTATCCCGATATTCAAACAGTACGAAATTATCATTAACAGTTAAAGAAGGTGCAACTGAAACAACAGCTCTAACAATAAATGATGTTCTTAAATATAATAACTGGGTACACATTGCATGGGTTATTACAAAGACACCAGTACACTGGTACCTGTATATAGATGGAATATTACAACCACTTGATTCAAATATATTTGCATATCCTGTAAGCACAAATTATGATAATAGTTATATAGGGAAATCCAATAATTTGGAAACTCCTTTTTTCAGAGGAAACATTGACGATTTTCGTATACATAAAACCGCATTGACATCTGAGCAAATTAATGAAATGATAAAGGACAACTTTTTGTATTTATATGATACAAATTACACCTTCGTAAATGATACCACTGATATGACAATTTGGTATAAATTCGACGGTATAAATGGAACAAACGACAGTTCTGGTAATTCAAGAGATGCTACTGCTTTTGGGACACCTATATTATCAGAAACATCTATATCAATCACAAAAGATAATTACTTACAGCTTCCTAACAATTTCATAGATTTTACAAAAGATATTACTATTTCATTTTGGTATAGATTTGATAACGATGAAACAAATGCGCCAATACTTAATTTTTCGAAAATCACTGGTTATAGTACCTATGAAGATGTGATAGAGATATACCGCAATGGAGTCCGTAGTGAGCTCTACCTCAGTATAAATGGTAATAAACAATACTTTAGAACGAATCACGAAACAGGTAAATTCACTCATTTTGTTTGGATTATTACAACCGATGGTTGGTGGCATGTTTACGCAGACTCGATATTAGTAGGAAGAATGCAAAAATCTTACCCTTCGGAAACTCAATATAATTATGCATATTTCGGCAAAAATAATTATTCAGGTTATTTTGATACAGATTATCAAGTTACTTTGAAAGATTATAGAATATATAATCGTGAATTGTTGCCAGAAGAGGTGAAAATTATATATTTAAATAACAATTATCAATATATTGATAGAGACTTTTTTGAAAACGCATCTGATATGTTAGCATGGTACAAATTTGATGAGGATTTTACAGATAGTTCTGGAAATGGTAAGGATTTAACAGGAGGCACAGAAACAACTTTTGTTATTGATAGAGTTGTTGGAACACATAGTATTTATTTCCAAAATACAGCTAATCAAAAATTAACGAGTACCGTTGATTTATCAGGTAATAGAAGTTTTTCAATATCATTATGGAGTTTCAAATATACAAGTGGTGGTGTCCATATTATGTTAGGTACAGGTAGTTCTAAAGCTACAAATCAATGGTTATTTGCAGGATATACAAATGATAAAATTTCATTTGGATTTTGGAATAATACAGTTAGAACTGACCCTATTAACCAAGATGTAAATACGTGGGTGCATTGGACATTTATATATGATTCTTCTACTCCTTCAACATCAGTTATGAATATATACAAAAATGGTGTTTTACAAGAAATAACATCGGATGAACAAGCCCCGTCAAGTGAAACAAATTTACCCGTAGATGAATTTCATATAGGAAGTGAAGCAGACGGTGGATATCCTTTTATTGGTAATTTAGATGATTTTAGGATATACAATCGTGTTCTGACATCAGAAGAAGTGCTTAAAATTTATCAGACTTCTTCTTTATATTTCGTTAGTATACAAGATAACAATCTAAATGGTTCATTACTTACTGATAAAATAATTACTACAAATTTTTCATCTTTTGTTAACAATAATTTTAACATAACTTCAAATATTTTAGTTTACAACAAAAATGAAAATTATTCAATGAAACTTGAAAAAGATCTGTGGATGAATAGTGCAAATATAGCTTACACATCAGATGAAAGAGTTAAAAAAGATATTAAAGATATAGATGATGATATCGCTCTTGAAAAAATATTATATATTGAGCCTAAAACATATAATTATATAGATAATGAAAAATCTGATCAAAAAGTATATGGATTCATTTCACAACAAATAGAAAAGGTGTTCCCTGAAGCTACCAGTAAAACATCTCGTTATATACCAAATATTTATCAAGACTGTCAATGCATTTCAAGTAATAATTTTATTTTATTACCTGATAATTTCAATATTGATAAATTGAATATATTATACAATAACGAAAAAAATACAAGTAATAATTACATTTCAAATAAACTTAAGTTAGTTCGCAATAAATCCTTAATTGAAACAAATTTCGACCAATCGAATGATTCTATCACAAATAAAGAACTTGTCGTTGATAATGTTGACATCTACGAAGAAATTTATGTGAATTATAGCTTAACAAGTAATGAATACGGAAATGTATTACATATAGATAACGATATAAATGTTCCTAATGTTTTTGTATATGGAACTGAAATAAATGATTTAACAACAATTGATAAAGCATATATTTATACATTGAACGCTTGTGCTACTCAGGCTTTAAGTCGCAAAATAGACAGTTTAGAAGATGAAAATATATCTTTACAATCATATGTTGAAACTTTGGAAAACAGAATTGATAAAATTAAGACATTGTTAAATTCAAATGTTTAATCTTCATTTTTTTAAATCTTTATTATATTAGATTATAGTAAGTAAGATCTCGTTTATTTATGGGTTGGAAAAAACTCAAACGCCAAGATTCAACCGATTTACAATTTTATTCAGACAAATTAAAATCTTATGGTATTTTTACTCCTAACAGTATTTGTATTTCAGATGATAACGGTATTACCAATGTTTCTGAAATTTCGATCGATGAACTTCAATATGTTAATAATTTAACTACAGATTTACAAACCACTATTGATAATACAAAGACAAACATCCTCAATATTTCTAATTATATTTTAAATGATTTTATTACCTTATCTACTAATTTACAAGCAAATGCAGAAAACTTTTCAAATGTTTATTCCGACAAATTTAACAATATTACTTTAGATGATTTTAAAGCTACTAATGATTTGAAATTTATTGAAAATAATGTTATTAAAGGCGATTTAAATGTTCAAACATGGGTATTAAATGTTTCAAATCTTAACAAAATTGGTACGAATTCAAATTTCTATATGAATTTGATTGATCAAGATAATTTAAACATTACAAGCGATTCACTATCTGGCGCTGCTTTAAACATTTCACATGATTTTAATAACATGGGAGATGTTTTAAGCGTAAATGCTCTTAATGAAAATAAATTAAAAATAACTAATAATGGTTTATTTGGTTTAGGTTTATCGAACGACACTCCTTCTACTGAACTTGATGTTCGAGGTGATATAAAATTTTCAGGAACAATAAATGACGTATCTCTTTATGAATTATCACATTTAAGTAATTTACAAACAAATGTACAACAACAAATAAACAATATTGGTGACAAACTTGATACTATTGGGGATTATTCGTCTTTAAATGATATTAAAGATTACTGTACTTCTATACAAGATGTATTCATTAATCAAGTAAATAATGTTTTATCAGATTCTTCCAATGTAACTATCACTCAAAAGGAAAACGCTTCTAATTTCTCACTTTCGGTAACAGATTATTTAACAAATGAAAAGCAAGATAAAATATTTTTCAATGTCAACGACTTTAATTATGATATTGATAACAATTCTCTTCATCTCAAAGCAAATCTTAAGCCATGGACAGTATCTGTATATACTGATGATCAAACTATTGGAGATTATAATTTTAATGGTTCAAATTATTTACATAACAATAATGGTGAAATTAAAATCTTTGAAGATACAATTATCAAAGTAACGTCTGATGTAAGAGATTTAATTACAACAGATGATTCTTCTTCAAAACAAAATATAATCACAGGATCTGCAACCTCTTTATTGAATCAAAGTACTAACTTCAATTTTGGTGAAATATTAGTAACGGACAATAATGGTAAAATAACAACTCATCCATTGGACACGAGTAATTTGCATTTTTTAATTAACGATACTACAAGCAATTTACAACAACAATTTGATGATATTAGAGAAAATATAACGTATTCGTCAAACAGCATAAAAACACATATCGATGATCTTGTTATAAATACTTCTAATTATGTAGAAAATAATTTTCCTGATACGACTAATTATATTGATAACATAGACGTTAATACAGATAATGGATTGACATTTGATTCTTCTAATTTATCTTTTAATGGTACTATAACAATTGAACAAGATGTTGGACAAGAAAGTTATTGGACATGTAATGTTGATTTAAACAACATTTCTTATTTATCATACTCTAATGTAAATGTTTATAACGATGGTATATATTTTGATAAATTCGAAGAAAAACTTCCCGTTATTGTCTCTAATAACTCAAAAGTTAGTTTAAGTGATGTAACACAAAATGAAGATTCTTATACATATTCTTTCACCCACGGTGAAGGTAATTATATTACATTTCCATTTGATGTAAATGTTGATATATTGATGGTTGGAGGAGGAGGATCGGGAGGAAAAGACAATGGTTACGGAGGTGAAGGTGGTGAAATCAAAGTTGCAAATATAGATCTTCAAAAAGATGTGATTTATAATGTTACAGTCGGAAAGGGAGGAGATGCTACCCTATATGAAAAAGGTGGTACAACTTATGCATTCGGAGAGACAGCAAGAGGTGGAAATCCGGGTCTATCATCATCTTATAACTATGTTGGTAAAAAGTTAAAATACCCTCCCGTATCATTATTTAATTCTGAAAATTCATCAAATGAAGAAAATATTAAAGAAGTAATAGATGAATATTATGGAAACGGTACTTATAAATATATTCACAATAATGATCATTTACAAAATGTTTATAATGTAGACGGAAGTTATGATACTGCAAATCATACTCCCGAGTTTATAGATAATCCGGGAAGTGTTGTATCGATTATATTACCATATAAAATAATATTGACAGAAGTATCATTTATTTACGATAATACGATTGAAGGGAGACCAAATACTTTTAGTGTATACGGGTTAAACGACGAGGGTGAATATATTTTAATAGGCAACAACGAAATTATTGAAACAGTAGATATAGCAGATAGTACAATGAAAATCATGAAATCTTCGATAACAAATGATCAATATTACAGAGATTATAAAATATCAGTGACAAGTATTACACCTTCAAGTAATATTCTGACTTTTCATGAAATAGAGTTATACGGGACTTCAATTTATGTAAACAATTACATTAAATTTGAAAATACAACGATTTCTGATTATCCACTATTATCATTGCCTGGTAAAAATTACGATGACACACTTTCTTCAATAGACGAAATAGGAGAGAATAGTGGGTCAGGAGGCGATGGAGGTATATTAGATGAAAATGGTAAAAACGGCAAGGATGGTGTTGTTGTTGTTAAATGGATTAATCAAAAAACATCATATATACAAAAAGTTATTACAGAGAATGATTTAAAATCGCAAACTGATATATCGTTTTCAGAAGATTTTGTTTACAATCAAGAAAAAAATACATTGGGTCTTAGAAATGTAGAGTGGAATGATAATAATGTGTACATAAAACATAAAAACACGAAGGTATTTTCAAATGATATTAAAATACCTGAAGGTGACGTATACGTTGATACAATTATTACAAGTAACATACAACCTCATTATTCATTGCCATCAATGAAATTAGGAAACAATATTGAAATCCATAATCCAAATTATTCGGATAATTTTCAAAAAGTAATTGAAATAGAGACGATTAAATCAAGTTTGAAGCCAGTAGAAATATCCGAATCAACACTTGCATTTAATCCAACAATGACGGGTGTATATACACATGGCGAATTTTTATCACCAGATGACAATGAAATGTATGAGTATGCTCAATTTACAGGTAATGGTACAATAACATTTAGCAAAAATATTTATTGTGATATTCTTATGGTAGGTGCTGGCGGTGCTGGATCCGGCGATACTGGTGGTGGCGGAGGTGCTGGTAAATTAATTTTCTTTAAAAATGTTATTGTACCACCGGGTGATTATAGTATAAATAT
>Ga0222718_10001248_pt1 | contig 24931 bp, 26 predicted proteins | sample C33_27DmetaG_FD_165045 | JGI IMG/M metagenome (GOLD analysis project Ga0222718, IMG submission 165045) | Estuarine water microbial communities from San Francisco Bay, California, United States - C33_27D | ecosystem: Environmental > Aquatic > Marine > Unclassified | place: USA: California...
TATTTGACCGTGACCCTGCGTGTCATCGATACATAGAACCTGTTTTGTATTTTAAAGGTTTTCAGGCATTACAAGTTCATAGGCTCGCACATTGGTTATGGAATGATGGTAGAAAGGATTTGGCATATTATTTGCAAAGTGTCAGTTCACGTATATTTTCAGTTGATATTCATCCTGCAGCTAAATTTGGGAGGGGTATATTTATAGATCATGCCACCGGTATAGTGATTGGTGAAACAGCTGAGATTGATGATAATGTATCAATATTGCATGATGTAACCCTTGGTGGAACAGGAAAGAAGTGTGGTGACAGACATCCAAAAGTCAAAAGCGGTGTTTTAATTGGTGCCGGCGCAAAAATTCTCGGTAATATAAACATTGGTTCTTCTGCAAGAATTGCAGCAGGAAGTGTGGTTTTGCATGATGTTCCTAATGGTACAACAGTTGCTGGTGTGCCTGCAAAAGTTATTGCAAATAACGATAAGGACTATCCAGCGCAAAACATGGACCACTTATTACCCAGCCATGATAATGAGATAAAATAAAATGGATACCAAAGAAAAAGATAAAATTCAGAATTATCTCAGAGATAAATTCAAAACTGATGTCATAAATGTTATTGATAGGCCACAAAAAAGTGACTCGATGGAGGTTTATGTCGGTGATGAGTTCATCGGTGTGATTTTTCGTGATGAGGAAGACGGAGAAGTTTCCTATTCATTTAACATGGCAATTTTAGATATTGACCTATAGTTTTGTTGGGTTTTCTTGCCCTTTGTAAACAATTTCTGGATCAAAAAGTTTTTTATCTTCTTCAAACTTCAGTTCAACATTATTTTCATTATCTAGAATTATGGACCTATAAAAACATGATCTATAACCAACATGGCAACTTGCACCTGATCCTTCAACATCAACAATTAACCAAATAGTGTCCTGATCATCATCAATACGAATACTTTGTATTTTTTGGGTTAGTCCTGAAGTCACTCCCTTATGCCAGAGGGCATTTCTTGATCTACTCCAATAATAAGCTTCTTTATTTTGTATTGAGAGCTGAAGAGCTTCTTTGTTCATGTAACCATGCATTAATACTTCACCGGTTTTTGCTGAAGTAGTAATAACTGGTATTAGTCCATTCTGATCAAATTTTGGGGCGAGGGTTATGCCTTCCTCTACTTCATAAACACTCTTTCGATCACCAAATTTTACTGACATCTCGTGACTCTGATCAATTGTTGGTTAGTTTCAAAAATCTATCTTTTAAGGCTTCGTTTTTCTCAAATTCACCTGTAAATCTTGTCGTAATAGTTGATACTTTATCTTTTTTGACTCCCCTTAGTGACATACACATGTGTTCCGCATCAATAATTATTGCAACACCGCGCGGACTAAGTGATTGATTAATTGCATTGGTTATTTCTGCTGTCATAGTTTCTTGCGTTTGCAGGCGATGTGCGAAGATATCGACTAATCGAGCTATTTTAGAGATACCAACCACTCTATTTGAAGGAAGATAAGCAACGTGTGCTCTGCCAATGAATGGGGCCATATGGTGTTCACAGAATGAATTAAAATTGATGTCCTTCAAAAGTACTATGTCATCATATCCACCAACTTCACTGAAAGTCTTCGATAGAACTTGAACTCCATCTTCGTTATATCCCTTAAAGTATTCTTTATAGGCATCTATAAATCTTCTAGGTGTCTCGAGTAGACCCTCTCTATTTGGATCTTCACCTATGTATGATATAATTGTCCTAACGGCGTTTTCTGCTTCTTCTCTTGAGGGCACAGACGGAGCCGTTTTTAGATTGGTGACTTTAGGGTCTTTTTCCATCCTGTTTACTCCAGTAATTTGATATATAACGTATTTAGTATTTAAAAATTGAATATATGTTATTATTTATTAATTATCAATATATGAATGGTATTATTAAAATACAAACTTAGATGAGATTTTTAGTGATTAATTATAATGTTAGACGATATCTATAATAATAAAATAATTGAATTTGCATCTAATATCCAGCATATAGGTAGGTTGGATAACCCTGACTCATCATCGACAAAAGTAAGTAGGCTATGCGGTTCAAAAGTTACTGTGGATATTAAAATTAGAGATAATATCATCACAGAATTTGCTCATGATGTAAAAGCGTGTGCATTAGGCCAAGCTTCATCATCTATAATGGCTAAAAATGTAATAGGTTCATCCAAGGAAGAATTAGCTGAAGTTGCCGACATAATGTTAAATATGTTAAAAAATGATGGGCCACCTCCAGCGGGAAAATGGTCTGATTTGGCGTTCTTGCAACCCGTGAAAGATTATAAATCCAGACACTCATCTACTATGTTGACATTTGAAGCAGTAAATGAAGCTATAGAAAAACTAAAATAGCTAAGATTTTAAATGCTCAAAAATATAATTTCTTTTCCATTTTTAATACTTATAAAATTATATCAATACACATTCTCATATTTTTTAGGCAATAGATGCAGATATTTACCAACATGTTCTAATTATGCTCTCGAGTCGATAAAAAAATATGGCATTTGGGTTGGGGGATGGTTGTTTTTTTATAGATTTATGAGATGTCACCCTTTGTCTGGTCATGGATATGATCCAGTTCCTGATGAACTTCCTGATAATTGTGTTTGGTACAAGCCTTGGACCTATAAAATAAAAAAAGTATTTGAATAAAAATAAAATCCTACTATTAATAATAATGATACTTACCTGATTTGTAACAGAGATTGAGTTATAGCGATGTACAAATACAATTTACTTGATGGATCCCAGAGGGAATTTGAAAGTCAAATAACAGCAGAAGAGCTTGCAAAGTCCATATCTGACTCCCTTTTTAAAAAAACATTAGCAGTAAAAATTGATGGTCAATTATCAGACCTATCTGATTTATTACCGAATGGTTCAAAAATAGAATTAATTACAAAAGAGCACCCAGATGCGCTTGAATTAATTCGCCATGATTGCGCTCATGTATTAGCTGAAGCAGTACAAGAAATTTTTCCTGAAACACAAGTTACAATCGGACCAGTTATAGAAAATGGTTTTTATTATGATTTTTATCGCGAAGAATCATTCAAACCTGAAGATCTCATAAAAATTGAAAAAAAAATGCATGAGATAATTTCAAAAAATAGACACTTTGAGAAAAAAGAAGTCTCAAGAAATGAAGCAATACAGATTTTCAAGGACAAAAATGAGGAATATAAAGTAGAATTGATTAGTGCTATTCCAGATGATCAAACTATAAAATTATATTCGCAAGGTGACTGGTTCGACTTATGTCGTGGACCTCATATGGTCTCAACAGGGCAAATAGGCAAGGCATTCAAATTAATGAAAATAGCCGGGGCATACTGGCGCGGTGACTCTAATAACGTTATGTTACAGAGAATCTACGGAACTGCTTGGTCAAGCAGTGAACAATTGAATGCATATCTGAATATGCTCGAAGAGGCCGAAAAAAGAGATCATAGAAAACTGGGTCGTGAGATGAATCTTTTTCATTTTCAGGAAGAAGGACCTGGATCAGTATTTTGGCACAAAAAGGGATGGACACTATTTACAGAACTTATTGATTACATGAAAAGAAAAGGTCAAAAAGCAGGATACTTAGAAGTCAATACTCCTGATATGTTAGATAGATCTCTATGGGAAAAATCAGGGCATTGGGAAAAATTTGGTGAAAATATGTTCACTAGTACAACTCCTGATGAGAAAATATTTGCTTTAAAGCCTATGAATTGTCCTGGACATGTCCAGATTTTTAAAAATGGCTTGAAAAGCTATCGTGAGTTACCAATAAAATATGCTGAATTTGGTAAGGTTCATAGATATGAGCCATCAGGTGCATTACATGGGCTAATGAGGGTAAGGCATTTTACTCAGGATGACGGACATATATTTCTTACAGAAGAACAAATTAAGGAAGAATGCGTAAAAGTACATGAACTAATATTATCTATCTATAAAGATTTTGGTTTTGATAATATTGTAGTCAAGTTCTCCGATAGACCTGAGAAAAGGGTAGGCGATGACTCTATTTGGGACAAAGCAGAAAAAGCTCTCATTGATGCTGTTGAAACAACAAACCAAAAATATGAATTAAATCCTGGGGAAGGAGCTTTCTACGGTCCAAAACTAGAATATGTTTTAAGGGATGCAATCGGAAGAGATTGGCAATGTGGAACATTACAAGTTGATTTTAATTTACCTGGACGTTTAGGCTCATTTTATATTGGCAGTGATGGTGAAAAACATGTACCTGTCATGTTACATAGGGCAATATTTGGTTCACTTGAGAGATTTACAGGGATTTTAATTGAACATTATGCAGGTAGATTACCATTATGGATTTCACCAACGCAAATTGTAATTGTCACAATTAGTTCTCAAGCAGACGACTATGCAAAAGAGGTTTTAGAATATTGTCAAAATAATAATCTAAGAGCTGAAGTTGACCTCAGAAATGAAAAAATTAGCTATAAAATTAGAGAACATATATCAGTAAAAATTCCATTATTATTTGTTATTGGTCAGAAAGAAATTGAGGATAAAACAGTTACTATCAGAGAACTTGGTAATACCGAACAAAAAACTCTAAGTCTTACAGATGCTGTATCAGAAATAAAAATGAAAGCCTTACCCCCTGACTATAAGGACTAGGACATAAACTGTTCTCTTATAATTCTCTCCTCGAGATCATGATTTGAGTCAAACAGGATGTTTAATTTTTTTGTTTCATCATTCGAAATTATAATACTTTTTGCATTTTTTATTTCATGGTTATCAGCTGTTGCATTGACTTTTCTGAAATCAGGGTCAAGAACTTCAATTTCAACAATTGAATTTATATCAAGCAAAGCTCCTTTCCATCTTCTTGGTCTGAATGGACTTGTTGGTGTCATAGCCATAAGTTTTGCATTAATTGGTAAAATAGGTCCATCAGCTGATAAATTATAGGCCGTACTTCCTGCTGGTGTAGATATTAGTAGTCCATCTGATATTAATTCATTTAGTCTGATTTTATCATTTATGGAGATTTTTAGTTTTGCTGCTTGGTAAGTGGTTCTTGATAGTGCAACTTCATTAATTGCAATTTCTGTATGTTTATCATTGTTAATATCAGTAACCGTCATTTTTAGAGGGTTGATTGTTGTTATTTCAGAGTCTTTTATCTTATTTAGTAATTCATCATAATTAAGCTCATTCATCAAAAAGCCAACAGAACCACAATTTATACCATATATTGGGATCTCTGTTTCGATGAATTGGTGCAGCACCTGAAGCATCAGACCATCACCCCCCAATGCAACAATTACATCAGCTTTGGATAAGTCTGAATTACCATATAACGCAACAAGCTTTGTTCTAGCATCAGAGGCTTGTTTAGTTTCACTCGAAATAAATGTAATTTTCTTTTCACTCATAATAAATCAAATAAACATTTAATTTAATGTTTCAATTATATTTGCGAAGATTTAAAGTAACATAAGTATTAAAATAACTGAATTATAAAATAATAAATTAGTTCTCTCTTTTTTTTGATTGAAAAGAATAATGAATAAAATTGGAATAATTGGGTGTGGAAGACAAGCACCAAAACATATCAATGGCTATTTAGGTAATGGAATAAAGGACATTTACTTATCAGATGTTGATGAAGGTAAAGCTAAGAAATTAGCAATGGAATATGGTCTAAAACATCTCACTTATGATGAAATCATTAATAGTAAAGAGATAACTACATATTCAATATGTACTCCACCTGAAACTCATGACTTAATAATTGATGACTTAATAGAGAAGGATAAAAATTTTCTTTGTGAAAAGCCTATTTCACAGAATATAGATAAACTGCATAAGTTTGAAAAATCAATTACCAAGAAGAAACTAGTGGCGATGGGGGGCTACATATATAAATTTTCTCCTGCGCATATACATGCAAAAAAATTGATTGAGAATACTGATACCAATACCATTCAAAAAGCTTATTTTCGGATTGCCAGCCCTGGATCTAATGCTCCCTGGCAATTTTCAAAAAAATTAGGCGGCGGTGTAATTAATGAGATGGTTGTACATATTATTGATCTTGTTCAATGGTATTTTGGCGATATTAAAGAAATAAAAAATGTAAGTAAAAAAATATATTTAGAGCACAGGATAAAAACACTGAATGACACAGACGAACTTGCAGAAGATTATGTTCACATTAAGCTTATTACAAAAAGCAATGTAGAAGTGGAAATTGAAGCAGATCTTATATCTTCTGAGTTTATTCAATATGTACAATTTAACAGCGAGGAATTCGAATGCTTCTTATCAATACAACCAAATTTACCCCTAAAGTTAAAATATCAGAATAAGAGTATGGATCTTTGCAAATTTTTTGAATTTCAAAATTTATATATTGATCAGATTGAGTATTTTCTTCAATGCGTGAATAAAAATAAAACTCAAGAAATTTCAACAATGAAAGAATCTATTGCAATCGCAAGAACCATAAATGAAATAATTGATCTCTAATGAATTGCTAAAATTCTTTCTGCATTCAAATGACAAATTTTTTCTTTTATATCAGATTTTAAATCGGTACTATATATCCATTCGAGTGGTTTTTTTACACCCATATCTGCTGGAAAGTCGGTGCCCAATAAAATATTTTCTGAACCAACAATATCTATCACTTGTTTTAAACCAACATCAGAATGTGTGATGGTATCATAATAAAACTTCTTTAAATATTCGGATGGTTTTTTCTTCAGACTATCACTAACGTCTTTTCTGGTATTATATGCATGATCAAAACGCCCAATAGCAAAGGGTAAATATCCACCAGCGTGGGATAGGCAGATCTTAATATTAGGAAGTTTTTCCATGTATCCTGAAAATATAAGATTTGCAGCCGCTGTAGTTGTTTCCATTGGGTTTCCAATGAGATTTATAAGATGATAATCATTAAGTATTGGCTTTGCTCTGGTTGATAGTGGGTGTAATAAGATAAATGCACCAAGTTTTTCTGCTTCTTTCAAAATATCAAAAAAATGACTCTGATTTAAATTTGTATGGTCAATATGAGAGCCAATTATTATTCCATGAAGTTTTAAGTCTTTCATTATACGGTTAAGTTCATTACACGCTCTCTCAGGATCTTTTAGGGTGATAGTGCCTAGTCCTTGATATCTATCTGGTCTTGCACTTACGGCTTCTGCTATTTCATCATTAACACTTTGGCACGCACTAGCTGCTACATCAATTGGATCACTGTCTCTAAGTAATTGAGGATTGAGAGATAATAATTGAACATCTACTTCAGCCTCATCCATTAATGCGATGCGTTGTTCGTATGGGACCCAGTATTCTGGTGTACTCATTTCGTTTCTTCGGCTACCTGTTGTTAGGATTGTTCTACCTTCCGAATTTCGCTCAATTTTAGTTCCATACCATGGCTCGCCATTTTCAAAAGCTTTACGTAATGATGCAGGTAGTATGTGCGCATGAATATCTATAACTTTCATTTAATCCTCTATTCTTATTTTTTTATCTAATTTAATTGAGTCCTCAATTGCAAGTGTAAGTCTTAGATTTTGCAAGCCTTCAATGCCAGTTGTATTTGGGCAATCAATTCCTTGTGAAATAAAGTCTAACCATGATCGGGTCTCATCAGCAAAAGGGCCCCAATATTTATTTAACGCCCAGTTACCAGAGGCATTACTTGTAAGCAGAGCCATCTCTGTATGATTATCGACGTAAGCATGATGCATACCTTCATCTGAAAAGCCTATATGTTCTTTTCTATCATCATCAAATAAGAGGACGCCACTTTCTCCAATTATTTCTGCTCTGACTAATCTTCCATGTGAAGGATAATTTTTAGGAAGCGCATAACCCATAGCTAAATTTACAATAGTACCATCGTCATATGTAATAATCGCAGCTGCTATTTCATCTACATCAAATCCATCTTTTCTGTAAATTGTTCCATGACCCTTGGCTATAATCTCTTTTGGTTTTTTGTTTCCTAAATACCATCCAAAAAGATCAACAAGATATGTAAGTGCATCATTTACAAATGATATGTGCTTCGATCTTTTTAAGATTTCTACTCCTGTACGTTGGGTATTATAGAATCTGCCCACACAGGAAATAATGTTTCCAACTTTGTTTTCGTTTATTTGCTGTTTACCAATCAGAAAATGTCTATTGAATCTTAGAGTGTAACCAACATGTAAGCTTGTATTGTTTCTTTTTGCAGCATCAACCATTTTTTGTGCGTCATTGAGATTTAATGCTATTGGTTTTTCAACCAAAACAGGTTTGCCATTTTCAAGTGCTTTTATTACAGGATCACAATGCTCAGGTTCACTTGTTGAGACAATTATTGCATGTGTATTTTCATCATCAATTACCTCTTGATTTGTTTTACAAACCCTATTGGCGTTGACTTTTTCCCCTAGGACTTCAGCTTTTTCTCTGATGGTGTCTGACAGACTAATGTATTTAACTGAACCATGAGTTTTAGAAATTGAGGTTCGCAGGTTTCCCATCCTTCCGCATCCAACAATTCCGATACCAATTTCTTGATGATTAATTTTCATAATGATTTAAATTTCTGAATTGCCGTTGTAATCTTCTATAAGAATATATTGATATAAACAAAATTCAAAAGAAAATTAAATGATTAAGGGGGGAATATGAAAAAAGAAGATAATTATATAAAAGGTCTCAAAAAAATGAAAGAGATGGGTCGGGAAGATACCATGTTGAATCAAAGAAAAATATCAGAAGATATGTATAAGCTATCAGTTAGTACTTTATTTGGTGAAATTTGGAATCGACCACATTTGTCACTTAGGGAAAGGCAATTAATAACGCTTGCTGCGAATATTGCTTTATCCAGACCACATGGAACACACACGCACTACAGAAGTGCCCATCATATTGGTATTACGCATGAAGAAATTTGTGAAGTTATGATTCATGTTGGAATGTATGGTGGTTGGCCGTGCATTGCTCACGCCACTGAACAATATCTCGAAGTTCTAGAAGAACGCGGAGATCCGATGGCTTCATCAAAACCAAAACGAGATGATATAGATGGTATTTGAGTAACTAGAGGTTTTTCATGGCTATTTGAAGATCGTATTCACTATCTGGAACAATTCTAGGGATATGATCTCCATTAAGATAAGCTATTAAGCATTCTGCTGCTTGTATCTCCATCCGTGCCCTTGAAACACGCGTGTTTGCTCCCATGTGGCAAGTCATGATTACATTATCAAGCTTTGACAGGGGACCACCAAGATAGGGTTCTTGCTCATAAACATCTAGCCCAGCACCAGCTATTATATCATTTGTGAGTGCATTTAGAAGCGCAGCCTCATTCACTAGACCACCTCTAGCAGTGTTAATTAAGAAAGCATCGCTTTTCATCTCAGCAAGTTCATTTGCATCAATTATATTGATTGTAGCTGGAGTTTTGGGTACGTGAAGGCAAACGATGTCTGACTCGTTCAATAATCTTTTTTTACTCACCCATTCAATAGGAAGGTATGCATTAATTGACTCATCAGGATTGATGTCATTAGCAATTATTTTTGCTCCAAATGCAGACAATAGCTTTGCTGTTCTCCTACCAATTCTTCCCATCCCAATTATTCCTACTGTGAGTTCTTCTAAGCTTCGACCTAGTACCCTAAACCATTTCCCTTCTCTCATTAGTCTGTCACCAAGTTGAACACCACGAATTAGTGTCAAAATATGACTGACTGTCAATTCTGCGACAGTATCAGCATTGGCTCCTGGAACATATGATACACCAATATTCCTCTCACGAGCGGCGTTTAAGTCTATACTATCCAAGCCAACAGCACATCTTGCAATAAATTTTAACCCCGGCGATTGGTCCATAACTGCTGCGCTCATTGGTTCTGCGCCACAAATAGCAACATCACAGCCTTTTATAAGTTCCTTCATTTCATCTTCGACTAAGAGTCTTTTCTGTTCATTTCTTATTATTTTAACTCCCGAGTCTTCAAGCATAGTTCTCGATAATGGGTTACATGCACCCCATTGTTCTGGGGATACCATAGCTGTAGCTCTAATTTTCATTTTTTCCTCAAAAATTTTTAATATGGTGCTTCTTCACCAAGGATTGTTATTCTGTGCATCCTTCTTCTAAATCCGGCATAGTCATCAACAGCGTAATGTTGAGTACATCTATTATCCCAAATTGCAATAGAACCAGGCTCCCACTTAAATCTACAGATAAACTCTGGACGGGTTGAATGAGATTTTAGATAATTGATAATAGGCTCGGATTCCTCTCTAGACATACCTTCAATTTCTACTGTATGACCACCAATATATAGTGCTTTATTCTTACTATCTGGATGAGTCCTGATAATTGGATGGTATGATTTAACCTGAGTTTTTCCTGGATCTTTCTGTTCCATACTCTTTGCGCCCGAAAACTGAGCTAGAGGTTGATCACCAACATAAAGTCCTTTTAAAGTATCTAGGGTATTTTTCATTGTGTCAGATAGCGTATCATATGCCTGATACATATCAGCAAATAGAGTATCTCCTCCGGCTGGAGGTAATTCCTGAGCATAAAGCATTGTTGCTTTTGGTGGAACTTCTGTAAAGCTACCGTCTGAATGCCAAACATTACCAAATGCATAAGTGTCTGTTTCAGTTTTCAAAATTTCTAATATTTCCGGATGAGACTCAAGTCCCTTCATGTAAGGGTAATGGTGTATTTTTCCCCATCTTCTTCCAAACTCCAAATATTCATCAGATGAAAGCTTTTGATTTGGGATTCCTATAACCTGGTAATCAATAAATGCTTTATAAATTTCATTAAATGTTTCATCGTCTATTTTGTTGAGATTTATATCCAAAATCTCAGCTCCTAGTGCACCTGCTAGAGGACGTACTTCAAAATTCTTATATTTAATAATTTTCATTTAAACCTCACAGTTAAATCTTGAGAATTTCTCTTGCTTCATTTGGTGAAGCAACGTTATATCCCATATTGTTAATAATATTCACCGCTCTCTCAACAAGGGAAGCATTACCTGGCGCCAGTTCACCTTTGGATAAATATAAATTATCTTCAAGTCCAACCCGAACATGTCCACCCAGAATGACTGACTGTGCAACCATAGGAAGTTGATCTTTTGAGATCCCAAAAGATGCCCAAACTGAATCCTCAGGCAATAAATTCCGCATTGTCATCATAATTTCAGGTGTTGCTTCTGCTGCCCAAGGAATCCCTAAACATATTTGAAATAAATAAGGTTTCTTCACAAGTCCTTGCTTGATTAGAGCTTTTGCTTGCCTAAGCCCGCCTAAGTCAAAGACTTCGAGTTCAGGTTTGACACCTGTTTTAGCTATTTTTTTAGCCATTTCAGTAACTAGATCTGGTGTATTGACAAAAATATGTGGCCCGAAATTAAAACTACCTATATCTAAACTACAAATATCAGGCTTTATGTTTTCAATATGTATAACTCTATTACTCGGTGAGGTTAGTGTTGTACCTTTCCCTAAATTTGTTGGCTCTTCGTGGTCGTTTATAACTATTCTAGCGCCTGGACCTGTTGTTAAATTGATTATGACTTCATCATTTTCCTGCCTAATTCGATCAACAACCTCCCTATATAAAGCTTCTTCCATACTCGGCTTTCCTGTCTCAGGGTCACGAACATGAATATGTACAATGGCTGCGCCTGCTTTATGAGCGGAGAGGCATTCATTTGCTATTTGTTCTGGTGTTATTGGGACGGCAGGGTTGATATGAGTGTGATCAGCTGCACCTGTAACAGCACAAGTTATTATTATATTTCGCATTACATACCCCCCAAAAAACTACAATTTATATTTTATAGATATATTTTAAAAAATAAATTATATTTTAATCAAAAAATAATTTGTACGTCTGCAATTAATAGGTTCAAAAATGAGAATCGGATTTTTCACAATGCCAGTTCATCCTGAAGAAAAGAAGTGGGAGGTCTCACTTCAAGAAGACAGGCAAGCTGTGATTCTTGCTGACAAGCTCGGATATTATGATGTTTTTATAGGTGAGCATCTCACAGATAAATCTGAGAATATTACAAATAGCATGATATTTCTATCAAGTTTAATTTCTGAAACAAAACAAATAAAGCTAGGAACTGGAACTTCAAATTTATCACACATGCATCCTGTTTTAATTGCTTCACATGCAGCAATGTTGGATCATTTATCTGAAGGGCGTTTTATTTTTGGAATTAGTCCTGGCGCATTAAGATGTGACGCAGAGGTTCTCGGTATCATAAATGAAGATCGCGGTCAAATTTTTGCTGAGGCAATTGATGTTATTCTTGAAATTTGGAAAAATGATCCACCATATAATATTGATTTGCCAAATAACAGATTTAAAGTTTCATCACTTGAGACAACATTTTTAGAAGTTGGAGTTGGTTATTTACAAAAACCCTATCAAAAGCCATTACCTGAAATCGTTGGCACTGTGGTAGCACCATATTCTAAGGGGGTTATAGCGATGGGTGAAAAGGATTTTCATCCTATATCTGCTCACTTTTTGTTACCAAAATGGGTTAAAACCCATTGGGAGAATTATAAAGAAGGCAAGAATAATGTTGGTATAACGGCTGATACTTCTGACTGGAGGGTCGCTAGAACAATATTTGTAAATGATAATTCTAAAACAGCTAAAAACTATGGAAAATATGATAACAACAGTCCGTATAGATTTTTTTATGATCATTTGTACCGTAAGCTTGAGAGAAGTGGTAGGTTAAGCGTATTCAAAGAGGATCAGAGTGTCCAGGATGATCAACTAAATTTAGATCAAATACTTGATCAGCTGGTAATTTGCGGTGAACCAAATGAGGTCGTTGACCAAATCCTTGAATTTAGAGAAGAGGTTGGTGATTTTGGTGAGTTGTTGTATGGCGGTGTTGATTGGGTTGATGAGGATTTAGCCAAAAGATCGATGGAGCTGATGGCAGAAAAGGTTATTCCGGAAGTAAATAAAGCAATCCAATAATCAAATTGAAATCAACAAATTAAAGACCATATATAATATATGCGAACAATCATTGTCATAACAACACTTATGTTAATCCTCTCTGTAACCAGCAGTATTGTTGGGCATAGAATTCCAGGGATAGCTGAAAACCCTTCTCTGGGGAAAATAAAATTATGCAAGGCAGCATCAGGGATGCATTCAAATTTCATAGACAAATATGTCAATTCTGGAATTATTACAAAACACAACAAAAATAGTGACTCAGAATATTATTTTTATGTCGATAAACAAAAATGGGATGAGGAATTATATGAGTCTCAAGAGGTTGCAGCAATTGGTGGATGGTGCAAGGTTGCAAATAAAAATGGAAGAGGTACGGTAGCTATATTTGATGATTCTAATGGGACGATAGTCGGAAGAGTTATTGATGGTAATTATGTTAAATAGATTACTTTTTTCTTCTGTACATAATAATCAAAAACCCAGTTAGTATTCCTACAATCATCCAAAGCAGTGATTCTATTGACAGAAGCATAAGTTTAACCTTCAATTTTTATTGTTTTTTCTTATAATAACATTAATTTTCTTCTTGTTATAGGTAATTTAATGGATCAAAAATTTGATTATATTATTGTAGGTGCTGGCAGTGCCGGTTGCGTTTTAGCAAATAGATTATCAGCGGACAAGTTAAATTCTGTTCTCTTGATTGAAGCAGGTGGATGGGACCTTAATCCTTGGATACATATTCCACTTGGTTATGGAAAGCATTTCGAGAATTCAAAAGTAAATTGGATGTATTCTTCGGAGCCTGACGCAAATACAGGACAAAGAAGAATATTCCAGCCACGTGGAAAAGTAATTGGAGGGTCATCCTCCATTAATGGTCTTGTATACATACGAGGGCAAAAAGAAGATTTTGATACTTGGGATCCCGAAAAGAAATATGGGTGGGATTATGAATCGGTTTTGCCCTATTTTAAAAAAAGTGAGTGTAATTATAATATAAAGGATCAATATCATGGAACTGAAGGTAAGTTGTTTGTTTCATCACCAGTTGAAACACACCTATTAGCCAAAAGCTTTGTTGAGGCCGGAGTAAATTGTGGTTATCCAATTAATAAAGATTTTAATGGACAAACTCAAGAAGGTTTTGGGCATCTGCAAATGACAATAAAAAAGGGTATTAGGTCTAGTGCATCAAATGCCTTTTTGAGGGGGCTGAGGAAAAGAAAAAATTTAACTATTATTACGCATGGACATGTGGAGAAAATAATATTCCGAGATAAGGTGGCAAAAGGTATTAAATTAATTCGCAAAGGTAAAGAATTTGAATATTTCTCTAATAAAGAAATTATTCTATCTGCCGGTGCATTTAATACACCCCAAATATTACAATTATCAGGTATCGGACCAAAGGATGTTTTGAATCGCTTTGGTATAAAGGAAGTAGCTGTGCTTGAGGGGGTTGGAAAAAATCTACAGGATCATTACAATGGCAGGATAGTCTATAAAACTAATTTAAAAAATACACTAAATGATGTTCTTATAAGTCCTGTTAAAACAATATTTGAGGGACTAAAATATATCTTCTTTAGGAAAGGTTTTTTAAATATGGGATCATCTGTTTCGGCTGGATTTATTAAGTCAAAACAATCACTTAAAAGACCTGATTTGCATATTAGTTTAATACTTTTTAGTGGGGATAAGGCTGGTTCAAAGTTACATAAATGGTCTGGTTTTTCAATTATCGTTCGATTGCTCAGACCCAAAAGTATTGGGCAATTATATATAAAAAGTTTAAATCCCCTTGTTCAACCTGAAATTCTTATGAATTATTTTTCAGATATAGAAGACAGGAAATTATTAGTGAATGCAATAAAAACTACACGTAAAATCATGGAATCCAAACCCATTTCAAATCTCATAAATGAAGAATATTCTCCCGGCTCAAAAATAATTTCAGATAATGATATAGAGAATTTTTTATCGACAAAAGGAGGGATTAGTTATCACCCAGTTGGTACATGTAAAATGGGTAATTCAAAAGATTGCGTTGTTGATTATAATTTGAATGTGCATGGTGTTAAAAAATTAAGAATTGTTGATGCATCAATCATGCCAACAATTACATCAGGTAATACCAATGCTCCTGTTATAATGATCGCAGAAAAAGCTTCCGATTTAATTCTTAATACGTCTAAAACTTAAAAACCATATAACCTGCTTGGATTATCTACGAGCACCTTCTTGCGTAGTTCTTCTGTTGGAAGCCAATTTGGAAGTATTTCAATTAACTCAGCATCGTTTGGCATTTTATTTTTCAACATTACATGAGGCCAATCCGAACCCCAAATCACATTATCAGAGTTTTTGTTTATGATCTCTTCTGCAAAAGGAGTAACATCTTTATATGGGATACCCGTTTCACTAGATATTCTATAAGGCCCTGTTAACTTTACCCAACAATTACCATTCTCTAAAATATCAAGAAATTCCTGAAATTTTTTATCGCTAGTAGTTTTTTCAGTTTTCATATAGCCAAAGTGACCTAATACAATCGGAACATGAATATTTTCTGATATTGCTTTCAATTTTATCTCAGGATCATCGACATGAATTAAAAACTCAATATGCCAATCATAATGTGCAAGTATTTTTGATAATTTATATATTTGGTCAATAGACTCAAATGGCATTCCACCTTTATCGACAAGATTTAGACGGATACCTCTTGCTCCTTTTTTATGAAAGCTCTCAATTTGACTTTCATTAATACTTTTATCAACAGCTATTACACATCTCTTTTTTCTTTGATCGTCTCTACAACTTTTAAGAACTGCTGAGTTATCAATTCCATGCACACTTGCTTGAATAAGTACAGCTCTTTCAACTCCTAATCTTGTATGCATTTTAGCTAAATCATTCAAATTGCACTCATGTGGGGTATAGCTTCTATTTTTCTGATAAGGATACTTAGTAGAGTCAAATATATGTACATGTGTGTCGCATGTGTTCATAGGTAATTTAAAAGATGGACTTAATGTATTTCTATCTGGTGGCTGGCAATATGGAACAATTGGCATAGACATCAATAAATTACTCCAATGATTTTCTCTAACCAATCTGCGGCATAATTAATTCCTAACTGACGATCATCAACATGTGCGTGTTCAGTTGCCCCTTCTTCTCTTGTGAAAATTCTTAATTCTTTTTCTGAAGTTGTTAGGTTTTCATAAAACTTATAAGCATTTTTTACTGGCACTATTCTATCATTTTCTCCATGGGTGATCAGAAATGGAATTTTTATTTTTGATGCATTATTTTTTACTGAAAAGGCTTTAGATGCCTCAAGAGCTTCATCAATACTATCTGCTCCAACAACCCATTGGAATTGGAAATTTGATTGTGCAGTAGATTTTGAAGAAGATTTTAATTTATCAAAGATATTTTTTTGAAATTCATATAAATCCCAATGTCCAGAAGTGAGTGCAATCCCAGCACAATAACGATTGTCATTTGCTGCGATTCGAGAGGCATAATAGCCACCAAAACTATACCCTATAATTGCAATTTTTTTATTATCAACATCATCTCTAGTTACTAAATACTCATAAGCGCAGGAAGCTGGAACTTCATAATCATATCTTGCTTTTATATTGAGTAATCTCAAGCTCTCACCTTGCCCTGGACCGTCCAATGCAAGGGTATTAAAACCTCTCTTAGCAAATTCCAGACCTGCAAAAAGTGCACTCATTTCCTTACAATTATCCATGCCATTGAATATCAATACTGTAGGCGAAGGACTTTTTTCTTTTTTGTTTGCGGGTATAAATAATCCTGGTAGATATGTCTCCTCATAAGGTATTTTGATGTATTCGATATCAGGATGACTTAATTCAAAACCTTTGTGATATGCATCAAATGCAATTCTACTGATTTCTAATTTTTCAGGTCCAGGTTGAATGAACCTCTCCCCTGTGTACATATAATTACCAGCGCGTAAATAATGGAGACCGGCTGTTTTTTGATGATTATTTTTAAAATATTCTTCTGCATTATTTATATTTTTTTGCGCGAAACTTTTCCATACGTTAACCCAATCTAAAGGTGCCATATTAGTTGATTTTAGTGTATTAATTATTGTGTCAATTTCATTCAGAGAAACAGCGCCGTAGGGAGCCATACCCTTACACACAAGTGTTGCATTTGACCATTGGAAATTTCCAGGAAATGCATCTGTCCAATTATTTATTTTTTCCATTATTTAAGTGGAGAAAACGGAGTGCCTGTCATAATCTTATCTTCTTGGTCAGCAATCATTCCTGCAGTCCTATCTCTGAAGTCTGCCCAATCTGGATCAGCTGCTCTTTTTTTTCTCATTTCATTGAATTCATTTAGATCTTTGTATTCCCATATATGTACTATCTGATTTTGTGGTCCTATATCACTTATAAAGTACCCTATTAATTTAAACCCATGTTTGTTATTCACAGGCATGGCGTAATCTTCAAATATCTTTATATATTTGTTCAGCATTCGAGGAACACAGTTATAAGTTCTTATATTATAAATCATATTTTTTACCTCCAAATTTATATTATTCGTCTACGGGTGGCCAAATTCTATGACCAATGCTTGGCGATCCAGGTGCGTGAATAGTTTCACCGATAGTTTTTTTACTAAATGGGTCAAATTCTCGAACTATATTATTTCTTCTATCTTCATGTGATGTAAATTCATAAAGAACTGAATGTTTCGCCCATCCGACTGTTGACACCATTTTTCTAGCTCTTATTGCACCTTTGACTTCCGATACGAATGGCAGCCTTATTTGAGCATACCATTTACCAATTTCAATTTCATTATCAACGCTAGTCATATTATAACTACCCATTTGAATAGCTTTTGCGGGCACTCCACCAGGCGATACCATTCGATAATCGGGCCCAGTAACTCTCTCTTCTTCTATTAAGATTGCTGTCCGGGCTTCTTCTCTTTCTGAGAAATGCTTCTTAGTCTCCTCTGATTGATTTTCGGAGAATAAAGGTGAATTTTTTTGATAGTATATGTGAGGTGATGTTGCAGCTATGAGGCAGATGAATTGGGTACCTTGGGGAATTTTTTCTTTTGTGTGTGGAATCTTATCTCTTCTATCTTTGTAATCTAATTCATCAACTTCATAATGTGCAGCCCATGCGATACCATCATGAGTAATAATTTCTGGAAGATACCTATTATGTAACCATTCTATATGATCTTTCCGTTTCTTTTGATCTAAATTATACCAAGTAGCCCATATTCCATTATCCATATTAATCCCTTCGCTAACAATTAAAATACTAAATTATTGTTTACTTTTCCCTATAATATATTATCACATATTATACTTATATTTTCGATTGTAAATTTGATATTTGTCGTTGTAATATCAAATCATAATTTTTTTAAAAAAATGAACTTAGGAGATTAATTCATGTCAGACATTGGTATTATACCGGTAGATTGGGAAGATAGATTTGACCCACAAAGAATGCTCAGAGAGCGTTTGGATCGTGCGAAAGAGGCTTTAAATAATTCAGAAGCAGATGTTTTATTTGTATTTCGTACTGAGGATGCAAGATATCTAATGGGGTACAGGCACCACCTTGGGCCTGCTTTCATAATGGGTAATGCCGTTGTTGTGCTTGCAAAAGGACATGATCCAATTTTATGGACAATGGACTTTGAGCATTGCAAGCAAAGAATGCCATGGCTGGGTGATCAACAAATACAACCAAGGGCGAACTTCAGAGAAAAAGTGGGTATGAAGCGCTGGGCTGACCAAGTTGAAGGGTTCATAGGATCTCTAAAAGGAAAAACTATAGGTATTGATATTTGGGATCTGAACATGGAAAATGCTATCAAAGAGACATTTCCAGACTCAAAATTTGTTGATGGGTATCAAGGAATTTTGATGCGTGCAAAAGAAATCAAAACTCGAGATGAAATTCACTGCCTAAAAATTGCTAATGCAATGACCGAGGCAGCAATGGATAATGCAATTGATTTCTTGAAACCAGGGGTCAAAGAATGTGAAGTGCTTGCTGTTGCATGGGAAACAATGACAGCAATGGGATCTGAGTGGACTCAATGTTCGAATATTGTAGCATCCGGACCGTATACTGCTCCATACAGAAGATTTACTTCAGATAGGATTATTAGAAATGGTGATCCTGTTATTATTGATATCGGGGCATGCTTTAATGGTTATTACGGCGATCTTACAAGAACTTGGATTTGTGGAAATGTGAAGCCAACAGAAGAAATGAAAAAAGTTCATCAAAACTGTTATAATGCTCTCTTTAATGCCGGTGCTGCTGTTAAACCGGGAGCAACAAATGCAGATGTTTTTGCTCAAGCCGATCCTTATGTATTAGATAGTCTTGGACACGGGTCAGGCGTTAATCCATGGGAAGCGCCATATTTTTCACCTGCATCTAAAGATCAGCCTGTTGTCCTAAAGGAAGGTATGCAATTTAATCTTGAGCCCTATGCTGGTGTAAAGGGTGTTGGTGGATTTAGGCTTGAAAATGATCATATTGTTACAGCTGACGGTGTAGATATATATACAACATACCCATTCGATGAGCGTCTTGTGATTGATGTCCATCCATATGATGTGTCCACAGGAAGAACAAGGTAATAATTGTGACTAGAGATCAGACGGACAACGTAGGTACAATTTCCCCAGATTTTAGTCTATTTGGAAAGCTTGCTGTCATAACAGGAGCCAGTACCGGTATTGGAAAGGAAATTGCTCGTGCATTTGCTGCTGCAGGCGCAGAGATAATTGTAACTGCACGAACCGAAAGCAAGCTCATAGAGCTTAAAAATGAAGTAGAAAATGATGGTGGGAAGTGTGATATCCTGGTCAATGATATTACTGTGGTCGAACAAATCCAGCAATTAGCAGATTTTGTCCGTAAAAAATTAGCAACTGAAGATAAGGATCTCGTTCTCGTGAATAATGCCGGGTTTGGTTTTACCAAGCCGATTGTAGAAGTAACCCAAGAAGATTTTGATTTAATAACTTCAACCCATCTTAGAGGGACCTTTTTTTGCTGTCAAAAAATAGGTGAGATAATGCTTGAAAAAGGATATGGCAAAATTATTAATCTAGGTTCAACTTGGGGTTACTCCACGGACGCAAAGAAAGCACCATACTGTATGGCAAAAGCTGGTATTGCGCATATGACAAGAGCAATATCTACCGAGTGGGCACCTTCTGGAATTCGAGTGAATACACTCGCCCCAACGGGAACAGTTACAGAATTTACTCAAAAGACTTGGGCATCCATGCCAGAGAGGGCGCAAGGAATTTTATCGAGAATAAAGTTAGGTAGATTTGCATACCCATCTGATCATTTAGGTGCTGCAATTTTTTTGGCATCAAACGCATCTGACTTTATCACAGGGCAAACAATATACGTCGATGGTGGTTTTACGGCCGCTGGTTAATTAACCATTTACACTTGAAATTATTCTATCCCGAGTAATAGGTAGTTGCTTTATTCTTATATTTAGTGCGTAATAAAGGGCATTACTTATTGCCGCTGCAGTTGGTCCATGGGCAGCTTCACCAACTCCAAGGAATGGCTCTTCGGGGCGATCAATAATATCTACTGTAATGTTAGGTGTTTGATTAAATTTAATTATTGGATAAGTCTCCCAGTCCTTTGCAAGGATAATTTCTTCATCAAATTTTACTTCTTCTATAAGGCTACAACTGGTTGCCTGAATAATTCCACCTTCGATCTGGTTTTTGATTCCATCAGGATTTACAATTTCACCCGCGTCAATAACTGCCCAAGCATTAAGTAAATCAATATGTTCATCAACTTTAATTTCAGCAACAAGAGCACAATATGCGCCTGAGTTTTTGTATCTTGAGAAAGCAAGACCTTTATAGGTTCCTGGTTTATTAGATCCCCAATTTGATAATTTGCCAACATTTTCAAGCACAGCTGTGATCCTTGGGTCTTTAGAATGCTGCAGCCTAAAATCAAGTGGATCGATGTTTTGTGAGTGTGCAATATCATCCATTAAAGTCTCAATTGCATAAACATTAACGAAAGCTCCAAGACCTCTCATCGCAGAACTTCTCCATGGCATATCATATACGATTTGCTTTCTAATTCTTATATTTGGAATATCATAGAGTGGCATTGAATTTCTGTCTGCTGCTCCTCCTTTTTCAAGAGGGGTATCTATAGGATTCGGGGCTTCAATCGGCGATGAAATATGTTCTGCAGCCAATAAATATTCACCATTTTTCCCACTCGGTCTTTTTACATGTGGTGGACTTTTTACAAGTACATCAAAAGAATTTATTCTTGAGTCATTAGAAATTTTGGCATCAATTTTTGTTATCATCGCTGGAGCAAGAGGTGACCATGATAATTCATCAGCCCTGGACCATACAACCCGTACATGTGTTCCTGGGAACTCTTTTGCAACCATTACCGCATCTAAAACCACATCATCTGCACCATTGTGACCATAGCAACCAGATCCGTGATAATGTTGAACATCAATATCATCCTCAGGTTTATTAAAAATTGAAGATAAGGTTCTTTTCATAGGGAATACTGCTTGACTATGAGTATAAACAGATAATTTCTTATCTCCCCAATGTGCAACTGAACAACATGGTCCAATAGATGCATGACAAAGATAATTTCTGGAAGTTTCTGTAGATATATCCGAACCAGTTGCGCTTTCAACATCACCTTTGTCTAAGCTAAGCGTAAATGGTGCATTTGTATTTCTTATATATTCTAATGGGTCTCCTATATTCAATTTAATATTTGACCACTCACATAAATTATTTACTTTGTCGACAAGCTTTACAGCATGATGTTCTTTTTCAGTCACAATAGCGACAAATGAACCATTAACTATTAATTTTTTTATGTTCGGAAGTTTATTGATATTATCTGTATCTATTTTGATCAATCTTGATGCTGCTGATGGAGGTCTTATTACCCTTGCATGCAGCATTCCATCAAACTCTAGATCATGAATAAATATATGTTTCCCTAGAATCTTATCTTTTAGATCAACCCTTTTTATTGGTTTACCCATTAGCTTCTTTTGATCAGCTGTTTTTGGCTTCATATATAATTCAACACTTTTATCGAGTTTGATATCTTTTGCTAATGTCCAATAAGTTAATTCTGTAGGGGTGCCGTTTAAAAATATTTCACCATCTTCAATTTCTAAATTATTTACATCAGATTGTAATAATTCCGCGGCCCTTTCCAGCATAACCATTCGTGCTGCAGAGGCTGCTTTACGTAGCGAGATTCCCTCTGTTTGCATTGACTGAGAACCCGATGTACATCCACCATCGAGCTTATCTTGAGTGTTTCCAGCTGAGATCTCAATCCTCTCTGGGTTGATATCGAGTTCTTCAGCTGCAATCTGCATAAAAGCAGTGTTTATCCCTTGTCCGATTTCAACTTTACCAGAAACCATTCTGACCTTACCATTCTCTTTGAATGTAAACCAATTATCAACATTTGGTGCTGAGTCGAGAGAGTTTGGAAACATATTCATTTTAGGATACCTTCTCTATGTAATTTTCTACTGCTTTTAAAATTCTTGACTGAGAGCCACATCTGCAAAGATTTCTATCTAACTGCTCTGCAACTTCATCGACAGTTTGATTTGGATTCTTATCAAGCAATGCCTTTATCCGCATTGTTATACCACTCAAACAATAACCGCATTGCCCTGCTTGTTCATCTATCATTTCTTCCTGAAGAGGGTGAATCCCATTCACGGACAAACCTTCGATTGTTTCAATATTTTTACCATCTGCTGACCATATTGGTGTGTCACACGAGAATATCGGTAACCCATCCATAATGACTGTACAGGCTCCACAAATCCCATCTCCACAGCCAAATTTTGTACCCTTAAGTTTTAGGTCGTTCCTGAGAATGTATAATAATGGTGTATCCTCGTCGGACTCAATTTCGTGGGGTTGTCCATTTACATTTATTTTATATTTATTAGTCAAAGCATGCACCCTATTTGAATTAATGATGTATTTTTTTTATCATAGTGATAAATATATTTACAATATATTTTATTATAACTGGTATTATAAGTTTTTTCTGACTTTTATGAACAATTTTGAGCTGAAACTATGACAAATATTGCTTATGTAAACGGTGATTATGAGAAAATAGAAAATGCAAAAGTTTCTATAATGGATAGGGGTTTGTTATTTGCCGATGGTGTATATGAGGTTGCAGGTGTTTATAATGGAGTTATCATTGACAATGAGTCACACATCTTACGGCTGCAGAGATCACTCAATGAGATCAAACTAACTCTGCCTATTCAATTAGATGAGTTATTACTTGTCCAAAAGAAACTTATTGAAATTAACAAATTAAAAGAGGGTACGCTATATTTTCATGTAACTCGGGGAATTGGTCAAACTCGTGAATTTGAATTTCCAGAAGGTCCATCGCCAAGCCTAATCATGTTTGTTCATCACAAACAAATAATGGATCTTCCAATTGATAGACTTAATGCAAAAATTATGACTCTCCCAGATTTGCGATGGAAAAGACGGGATATTAAATCGATAGCTTTATTGCCACAAGTATTAGCTAAACAGGTAGCACATGAAAACAACTGCAATGAAGTCTGGATGTATGAGGATGGCTTTATTACAGAAGGTGGGTCTAGTAATGCATTTATAATCAAAGATAATAAATTAATTAGTAGAAAAAATAATGAGAAAATCTTATCAGGAACTACCAGACAAGCAGTATTGAAATTGTTAGAGCTAGAAGGATTAATTTTCGATGAAAGACCATTTACTATCGAAGAAGCATATAATGCGGATGAGGCTTTTTTTACAAGTGCATCTGTGTTTGTTATGCCTGTTATTTCGATTGATGACAGGGCCATCAACGATGGCATGCCCGGAAAACTAACTCTTAAATTGAGAAATCTATATGAAAACTTTGCAAAAAGCTCTATAAAAAAAGAAAAATAGAAAAAAAATGAAATTTGACAAAATTGAAGACGCCATAGAGGCAATAACTCTGGGAGATATAGTTGTAGTAGTAGATGATGATGATCGTGAAAATGAAGGCGATCTGATCATGGCCGCATCGTTGGCTACGCCTGAGAAAACCGGATTCATAATACGTCACACAAGTGGTATATTATGTGTTTCAGCTCCTCAAGATATAGCAAGAAAACTCCATCTTGACCCAATGGTGTCAGATAATGATGCACCTCTCAGTACAGCATTTACTATTTCGATTGATTTAAAGAAGGGTTTAACTACTGGCATTTCAGCTACTGAAAGAGCAAATACAATTAGGGCAATGGCAGACGAGAGCACAAAGCCAAATGATTTTGTAAGGCCAGGTCATGTATTCCCACTAATAGCAAGAGAAGGAGGGGTTTTAATGAGATCTGGGCATACTGAAGCAGCAAGTGATTTAGCAAAATTGGGTGGTTTGCCTCCTGTAGGATTATTATCTGAACTAATGAATGATGACGGGAGCGTGAAAAGGGGTGAAGAAGTATTTAATTTTGCAAAAGAACATAATTTAAAGATTATTTCAGTTGCTGATATCATAGAATACAGAGAGCAAAGAGAGCAACTTGTAAAAAGAATTAGTGAAATAAATATTAATACATCAATAGGCGAAGCAACGATAATCACCTACAACACAATATTTGATGATGTTGAGCATTTAGCGTTGCTCTTTGGTGATATTTCAGATGGGGATAATATTCCAACTAGAATACATAGAGAGAATATCATTAAGGACGTATTTCAAGAGGATAAT
>Ga0222718_10001254_pt1 | contig 24878 bp, 20 predicted proteins | sample C33_27DmetaG_FD_165045 | JGI IMG/M metagenome (GOLD analysis project Ga0222718, IMG submission 165045) | Estuarine water microbial communities from San Francisco Bay, California, United States - C33_27D | ecosystem: Environmental > Aquatic > Marine > Unclassified | place: USA: California...
GGACCGACGTGGCGTTCTTCGCAGGGCGAGGTGTGCCTGCGTCGAACTTCGGCCCCGGTGACCCGACGATTGCTCACACGCAGGGTGAGTATCTCGAGCGGCAGTGGCTGATGGACACCCATGCTGCGTTGCTTGACCTCGTGACCAACGGCGCGTGAGCGCCGGTAGGTTCAGATCTTGCGCATCACGGTGACGACCTTGCCGTAGATCGAGATCTCGGAAGGGTCGAACACCATGTCGGAGAGCGTCGTGTTGTGGGGGACGAGCACGACCTTGCCGTTGCGTTCGTCGTAGGTCTTCACCGTCGCTTCGTCGCCGGGAATACCGGCGACGACGATGTCACCTTTAGCTGCGGTGGTCTGGCTGTGGCACACGACGTAGTCCCCATCGAAGATGCCGATGTCGATCATCGACTCTCCCCGGACCCGCAACATGAATAGTTCACCGTCTCCGGTGAGGTCGGCGGGCATGGGAACGACTTCCTCGATGTTCTCGGTGGCGAGAACATCGGTGCCTGCAGCCACGTCGCCGACCAGAGGAACGTGGCGAACGGGGCGACGTTCTACGTTGGCTCCGGAGTTGCCTTCGTAACGGACCTGGATGGCGCGTGGCTTCGACGGATCGCGGACCAGGTAACCGGCGTCCTTCAGGTTGTCGAGGTGCGACTTGACGGTGGCGGGAGACTTGAGGCCGACGGCTTCGCCGATCTCGCGTACCGACGGTGGGTAACCCCGCTGGTTCTGGTGCTCGACGATGACATCGAGGATCTGGCGCTGGCGTGCGGTGAGCGTGTCGGACATGGTGCCTCGCTGTGCGGTGGTGGGCTGACGGCCCGGCTTGTGGAAAACCCTGTGGATGGGTTCGGGGATGAGTTCGTCGACTGCCTGGGGACAGCCTGTGGATTTCTCTTGGATATGGCTTGACAGCGAACAGGTGTTCGGTATTGAATATCCGAACGAGCGTTCGCCGCACATATGTTCGCCAAACATTCGTTCGGCGTCAAGTACCTGGAAGAACAATCTTCCTGGCGAAGGCTCTGGTCGGATCGCTTCGATCCGTGTCACACCCCCTCAGCAGACTGATATCCATGACCGCAGCCTTCGCCCCCGCTCCACAGACCACCTTCGTGCCCCGCACGCTTGCGCTCGTCCCCGAGCCTGCTCCAACCGGCGGAATTCCTTCAATCCGTGTCTCTCCCGGTCCGAGCGCCGGCTCGGCTGTCTCGCTCGCCACTGTCCACCACCTGCCGGTGCGGCCGTCTCCTGCGGTCTACCGCCGCCGCCGTCTGCTTGCGCTTTCGATCGCACTCGGCATAGTCCTGGGTGTCGCCTCGTTCGTGCAGCGAGCTGAAGCGACCCCCACCGCCGAGGGGCAGCTCGCAGATTCGATCACGATTGTCGTGCAACCCGGCGACACGCTGTGGGGTATCGCCTCCACCCTCGATCCCGACGGTGATCCTCGTCGCCTCGTGGATGAACTCGAGCAGATCGCCGGTAACGGTGTGCTCCAACCAGGTCAGCAACTTCTCATTCCCCGCCACGTCATCGGGAGCTGAGGCCGTTGCACTCAGCGACGGATGTAGCGCGCGAAGAGCGTGTTCTCGTGCTCGAGAAGCCGGTCGAGTCGCATCTCTTGGTTGATTCCAGGGGTTGCGCGGTGGGCGATCCGTGCACTGCTGCCGCTCACCAGATTGGGTGAAACCGACAAACAGAGCTCGTCGACCAGCCCGGCATCGAAGAGTTGACCGTTGAACGATGGTCCACCCTCGACCAGCACGACTCGTGCGCCGCGCCTTGCGAGCTCCTCGATTACCGCACCGGGGGAAGGACGATCGCCGGCAAGGTGAGCCCACTCGGCTCGATCACCGATCCTGGCCACCGATTCGGCAGGTGGTGCATGGCCGGTGAGTACCAGTGGCAGTTCATCGTCGGGATCCTGGTCGGCGAAAAGCGGTAGATCGGAATGAAGATCGACCGACGCGGTCACGACGGCGAGTCGTGCCACCGGTGACCTCCCCGTCGCTCGCCGCACGGCTGCCACCTCAGGGTTCGGTCGGGGTATGCGGTACCGCTCGCTCCGAACCGTGCCGGCCGCTGCGACGATCCAGTCGCAGCTGGCCCGAATGGCACGAAACGTTTGGCGGTCTCCGTCGCCACCCAACCCGCCGCTCCTGCCATCGACCGTGGAACCGCCGTCGGCGCTGGTCACCATGTTCACCATGATCCATGGCCGAGTGGCTGTCCCTGGACGTTCATCGAACGGATACAGCGTCATCGGGTCGATGTTTTCGACCGGGTCGGGCAGGAGCTGTCTCATGAAGGGAGACCGTATCGCCTCTGCATTGAGGACAACTGTGGAGAACCCTGGCGAAATCCCCGCAGAATCCACATGCAGTCCCCTTTTCGTTCACATGCAGTAGTCCGTAGATTGAAAGTCGCTGTGGCGGACGGATTGCCTCTGGATGGTGGTGGTCAAGTCGTCTCGGTGAGTCGAAGGGCGCCTTGGGGCCCTGCGCCAAGGGGGGTGTGGGGATGTCGCTTTCATGTGAACCCTTTACCCGGAGGGATCCGACCGCCACAGCCATCTCGTCAACCCGGAGAGGGATCAAACGTCGCTCGAACGGTCATCGCCCGCACCGAGGCGGTGAAATCTCAGTAGGGTCGAGATCCTCGAAATCCCTCAACTTGGAGAAAGGCCAGTCGCCATGGCGATCGCTCCGCAGCACACCGGCCTCGGATTGAGTCGCCGGTTCACGTCGGCCGCTTGCGATCCCTACGACGACGTCACGTGGGAACGCCGCGACGCCCGACTGACCGACTACCGCGACGGATCGATTGCGTTCGAACAGCTCGCCGTCGAAGTACCGGCCGGTTGGTCGCAGAATGCAACCAACATTTTGGCCCAGAAGTACTTCAGAGGATCACTCGGCATGCCCGAGCGCGAAGACTCCCTCCGGCAGGTGATCGACCGCATCGTCGGCGCAATCACTGATTGGGGAAGCCGCGACGGTTACTTCGTCGATGGGGCGGAAGCCGAGACGTTTCGGGCCGAGTTGACCCATCTGCTGACCACGCAGAAAGTCGCCTTCAACTCTCCGGTGTGGTTCAACATCGGCGTAGAAGGTGTTCCCCAACAGGCATCGGCCTGTTTCATCTTGAGCGTCGATGACCACATGGACTCGATTCTTAACTGGTACGCCGAGGAGGGCCGCATCTTCAAGGGCGGCTCCGGTGCGGGCGTCAACTTGTCGAATATCCGCTCGAGCAAGGAGCCGCTCGAGGGTGGCGGGACCGCAAGTGGCCCGGTCAGCTTCATGCGTGGTGCAGACGCATCTGCGGGCACCATCAAGTCGGGGGGCAAGACCCGTCGCGCTGCGAAGATGGTCATTCTCGACGCCGACCACCCAGATATCGAGGAGTTCATTTGGTGCAAGGCACTCGAGGAGCGCAAAGCGAGGGCCCTCGAGGCTGCTGGCTTCGACATGAGCCTCGATGGCGCCGACATTCACTCCATCCAGTACCAGAACGCCAACAACTCGGTCCGAGTCACTGACGAGTTCATGCAGGCCGTCGTCGACGATGCCGACTGGGCACTCGTCGCGCGCACCTCGGGTGAGATGATCGAGATCGTCAAGGCCCGAGACCTGTTCCGTCAGATTGCCCAGGCTTCGTGGGAGTGCGCCGACCCGGGTGTGCAGTTCGCCACCACGATCAACCACTGGCATACCGCCGCCAACACCGGTCCGATCAACGCCAGCAACCCTTGCTCGGAGTATGTCCATCTCGACGACTCCGCGTGCAATCTGGCGTCGCTCAACCTTCTGGCATTCCTCACCGGTGAAGACGTCGACGGGTTCGACATCGATGGGTTCATGCACGCGGTGCGGATCGTGTTCACGGCACAGGAGATCCTGGTTGGCAACGCCGACTACCCGACGCAACAGATCGCCGAGACCACCCGGGCATTTCGTCAACTCGGCCTCGGCTACGCCAACCTCGGCGCGCTGCTGATGGCACTCGGTTTGCCCTACGACAGCGATACTGGCCGTGCAGTGGCGGCTGGCATCACGGCGCTCATGACCGGTGAGGCGTACCGCACATCGACCAAGCTCGCCGCTCGCATGGGCCCGTTCGTCGGCTTCCACGCCAATCGCGAGCCGATGCTCAAGGTGCTCGACCAGCATCGGGGCGCTGCCGCTGAGATCGACGAGGAGTTGGCGCCTCCACTGATTCTCGACGCAGCCCGCCAGGCGTGGGACGAGGCCTGCGAAAACGCCCAGATCTTCGGAGTACGCAACGCTCAGGCCACGGTGCTGGCGCCCACCGGCACCATCGGCTTGCTCATGGACTGTGACACCACGGGTATCGAACCCGACCTCGGCCTGGTCAAGTTCAAGCGCCTGGTCGGCGGTGGAACGATGAGCTTCGTCAACCAAACCGTGCCCCGAGCCCTGCGCACCCTCGGCTACGGGCCCGACGCGATCACGGCGATCGTGGAACATATCGATGAGCACCAGACGGTGCTCGGCGCGCCAGGCCTACGGCGTGAACACGTCGCCGTGTTCGCCTGCAGCCTGGGCGAGAACCCGATCCATTACCTCGGGCACGTGAAGATGATGGGGGCTGTCCAGCCGTTCCTGTCCGGTGCCATCTCCAAGACGGTCAACATGCCCGAGGAGGCCTCGGTCGAGGAGATCGAACTCCTGCTCATCGAATCGTGGCGCCTCGGCCTCAAGGCAGTTGCGCTCTACCGCGACAATTGCAAGGTCGCACAGCCCATGTCAGCCGGAACCGACGACTCGACGTCAACTGGTGGTGATGCGAGTGCGGCCGAAGCGGTTGCACGGGTTGTCGAAAAAATCATCACCCAGCCGGTGCGCGAAAAGCTTCCGCGGAGCCGCTCCAGTCGGACCTTTGAGTTCCGGGTGGCTGATTGCAAGGGTTTCGTCACCGTGGGCGAGTACGACGACGGCCGTCCCGGCGAGATCTTCGTGCGGGTATCCAAGCAGGGTTCCACGCTGGCCGGCATCGTCGACGCCTTCGCAGTCTCGCTCAGCCACGGCCTGCAGTACGGCGTTCCGCTCTCGGCGTTTGTCGAGGCATTCGTCGGGATGCGTTTCGAGCCGGCGGGTATGACCGACGATCCCGAGCTCCGGATCGCCACCAGCCTGATGGACTACTTGTTCCGCAAGCTGGCGATCATGTATCTCGACTTCGAAGAGCGTGCTGCGCTCGGCATCCTCTCGACCGACGAGCGCACCGAGCCGACGTTGCCCGGGGTGGTCGAACAGGTCACCGAAACCGTGCAGGGGTCCGACCTGGCTCCCGATCCCCCGTCGGTTCCATCGTCGAGTGTCCTGCTGGAGCAACTCGAGATCGGGTCCGGTGAGGCGCCGATCGAACCAAGCGCCAAAGATCGAGCGGCGGCGCACCCGACACCGCGCGGGTCGGCAGCTGACGCCCCATTCTGCATGACGTGTGGGGTGCCGATGCGGCGAGCGGGTGCGTGCTTTGTCTGTTCCGACTGTGGCACCACCAGCGGCTGCAGCTGAATCGTCTTGCGGCGAGTTCGCTCATCGTCTGGATCAGCGCGATTGCAGAGGCGGTCTGACGGCGAGAGTGGAACGTGTGAATCGCTGATGGTTGCGACCGGTGTGACCCTCTAGGACATACTCGCCCCATGACTGAAACCGATCCGCGCTCGGCGAAGCCGGCTACAAATCACACCGTCACCGTCAATGCCGCGCATGGCGCTGCGTTGAAGTTGGACGACGACTGGGAGCGGGCGACCCGAGGCTTGGTTGCACAACACGAGACGGGCGAGATCGAGGGCCCTTTCGGGCTCGCCTGGGACGTCAAGGACTACGACTTTCTTCGCGAGCGAGAGCAAGCGCCCGATTCGGTGCACCCGAGCCTGTGGCGGCACGGTCGCCACAATGCGATACACGGTCTGTTCGAGGTGGCCGACAGGGTCTGGCAGGCGCGTGGCTATGACATCTCGAACATCACGTTCATCAAGGGTGACGACGGCTGGGTCGTGATCGATCCGTTGACCACTGCGTTCACGGCGAAAGCGTGTCTCGACCTTGCCAACGCAACGCTCGGTGAGCGTCGCGTCACCACAGTGCTGTACACGCACAGCCATGTCGACCACTACGGCGGCATTCTCGGCGTGGTCGACAAGGCCGATGTCGACAGGGGTGACGTGCGGATCCTTGCGCCCGAGGGGTTCATGCGAGAGGCAGTTGCCGAGAACTTGATTGCCGGACCAGCGATGGCGCGCCGGGCCTTCTACCAGTTCGGCACGCTGCTGCCGATGGGACCGTACGGCCATGTCGACAGTGGTCTCGGCAAGGGCATCCCGCGCGCGGCCCCGGACCTGATCGCGCCAACCGAGGAGATCAACCTCACAGGGACCGAGCTGATGCTCGACGGCGTGCGTGTCGTTTTCCAGAACACACCCGGCACCGAAGCTCCGGCTGAGATGAACTTCATGTTCCCGGACCTCGGTGCGTTGTGCATCGCAGAAAACTGCACGCACACGATGCACAACGCTTTGCCGTTCCGTGGCGCCCAAGCCCGCGACACGCTGAGTTGGAGCAAGTACATCCAAGAAGCGCTCGATTTGTTCGGCGGAGACATGGACGTGATGTTCTCCACCCACAACTGGCCGCGTTTCGGGCACGACGACGCTGTCCGCTATCTCGAGCTTCAGCGCGACATGTATCGCTGGCTGCACGATCAGACGATGCGGCGCGCGAATCATGGCATGACCATGCGCGAGATTTCCGAAGATCTCGTCCAGCCGGAATGCTTCCTGACCCAGAGCCATACGCGGGGTTACTACGGCACGGTGAGTCACAACGCGAAGGCGATCTACCAGCGCTACCTCGGCTGGTACGACGGCAATCCGGCAAACCTCAACCCCCACCCGCCCGAGGAGAGCGCGGCTCGCTATGTGGAGGCGATGGGCGGGCGAGACGCAGTGCTCGGCGAGGCGCAACGGGCCCACGACGCCGGTGACTACCGATGGGCGAGCGAGGTGCTCAACCATCTCGTGTTTGCCGATCCCGAGTTCGAGGCGGGTCGTCTGCTGCAGGCCGACACCTTCGAGCAGATGGGCTACCAGTCGGAGTCAGGGCCGTGGCGCGACTCGTATCTGATGGGGGCGATGGAGCTGCGGACCGCCAGTAAAGGGCTCGGCGTGGGCGGCGGCCGCTCGATCACCGATCAGCTTGATGTCGGCATGCTCGTCGAGCTCATCGGTGTGCGACTGCAATCTGAGAAGGTCGAGGGTGTGGCCTTCGAGATCAACTGGCACTTCACCGACGTCGACGAACACCACGCGATCGGACTCGACAACTGCGCGATCCACCACCGGGCTGGGGTCACCATCGACGGTGCTGAGGCTTCGCTGACGTCGACCAAGACGGACGTAGCTCGCCTGCTCAGAACCGAAATCGATGTCGACGAGTTCCTCGCGCTCCAGAGTGTTTCGGCCGCCGGTGAAGCACATGTACGCACCCTGCTCGGAAACCTCGACACGTTCAGCGGTGTCTTCGGGATCGCCGAGCCCTAGCGGCCCTTCCAGCGGGGCGGCCCGTCCTCGGTGCCGAAGCTGCTTGGGCCTTCGGCCGCATCCTCCGACGCCAGCATCTGTTGGTAGCTCGCTAGGTCACCGGAACGCATCGAGGTGAAGGCGTCGTCGAGAGAGCGGTGAGAGGTCGACTGGTTGATCTCCATGATCGCTCCGACGGCGAGGGGGGCTGATGCGAGAATTCGGTCGGCCAGCTCCCGAGCGGTCTCCATGAGTTGATCGCTTGGGGCGACTGCGTTGATCAGGCCCCAGCGCAACGCTTCGTCGGCATCCAAGCGGCGCCCTGCGAAGAGGATTTCGTTGGCGATCACGGGTGGGAGTTGGCGGGGAAGGCGAATCGCACCTGCATCGGGGATGATGCCGAGCCCTGCCTCGGGCAACCAGAACCGAGCATGCTCCACCGCCACCACGAACTCGGCTGCCATAGCGATCTCGAAGCCTCCACCGACTGCCATGCCGTTGACGGCACAGATGACTGGCTTGGTCCGGTTCGGCAGCTCCACAAATCCCCCGAAGCCACCCTCGCCGTAGTCGGCTTCGAACGCCTCTCCGTCGGCGGCGGCGTTGAGATCCCACCCTGCTGAGAAAAAGCGATCGCCGCCCCCGGTGAGGATGGCGACGCGCAACGACGGATCGTCTCGAAACTCGGCGAAGACGCGGCTCATCTCCCGGCTCGTCGCCGCGTCGATGGCGTTCGCCTTGGGGCGATCGAGGACGACCTCGAGGACGGTTCCGTCGCCGGTGATGGTGGTATGGACTGCGTCAGGCATGGTCTTCCTCTCGGCGGATGATCGCATCCACTGCGATGGCTTGCTCGTCGGTGACGAGCACGGGATTCAGCTCGATCTCGTGGATGTCTGGGTTCGCGGAGACGACGTCGCTCAGCCGGGCCACCAAGGACCGAATCGCGACCGTCGGGATGGGTGGAGCGCCGCGGAAGCCGTCGAAGAGTGCGCCGATTCGCAGTGAGCGAAGCGCAGCGTCGATGTCGTCGTCGGTTACAGGAAGCAGCAGCGAGATCGTGTCTCGATCGAGTTCGGTCCGGATCCCGCCCGCACCCATCGTGAGCAACCACCCGACGGGGTGTTCGGCACGAAGGCTGACCAACACTTCGAGGCGACTGTTGTCGATGAACTCCTCCACCAAGATTTCGGGCCCGAGACTGGCGAGCTGCTCAACGGCCGTCGCCACCTCGCGTGCGTCGCAGAGATCGAGGTGCACGCCCGCAACGTCGGACTTGTGATCGAGGCCGGCGATCTTGACCGTGACGGGGTAGCCCAATGTGTCCGCTGTCGAGATGGCTGCATCGGGCACGGCCCTGACGGTCATTGCGTTCGGGACGTTGAGCCCGGCAGTGGCCAGCAGGTGCTTGGCCGCTGCTTCCCCCATCGAGACGGTGACTGCTGGTGCGGGCGCCGCCACCGGCAGTCGCACGGCCCGCGAGGGCCGACTGGTCGCCTCGAGCGCAAGTAATGCCGAGTCGATGTCGGCGATCGTCGCCAGCCCTCGATCATTTGCCCAGCGCCGGACCTCAGCCGGAAGGCCCTCCGACATTGATGCGGTGACGACCCCAGGGGTGCCGGTTGCCGACGATGCCGCAGCGAAGGCCTCCAGCGTCGGCCACCAACTCCTTGCGTCGAGTTCGGCTTTCGGAAAGTCGACCACGAGCATGGCGGCGTCGTGGGGGCCACTGAGGGCCTCGGTGAAGCACGCCGTCAGCCGTTCACGGTCACCCCAGATGAAGGTGTGGTAGTCGAACGGGTTACTGATCGCAACGAACTCGTTCAGCGTCGTCGCGATCCGGTCCCGGTGCTCGGGGGTAAAGGGTGCGAAGTCGAGATCGAGCAGCTCGGCCCGATCGGCGACCAGTGAGGCCTCGCCTCCCGAGCAGCTCAACGAAACGATTCGGTTGCCGGGCAAGGGGCCGAGCATTGCGCCGACGTGCAAGGTGTCCAGGAATTCGGGCACCGAACGGGCCCGGCGAACGCGACACCGTTCGAAGAGGGAGTCGTATGCCACATCGCTGCCGACCATCGACGAGGTGTGTGACGCTGCGATCGCAGCGCCCTGCTCGGATGAGCCTGTTTTGAGTGCGACGACCGGTATGCCTCGCTCGGCCGCCATTCCAGCAGCAACTGCGAACGCTCTCGAGTCGGTGAGGGCTTCGATGTGCAGGCCGATGCCGGTGATCCGCGGATCGGCGGCCAGCGCAGCCATGGCGTCCTCGATTGTCACATCGGCTTGGTTGCCCAGGTTGATCAGTTGGGCGACCTCGAGGCTGCGCCGTTGCATCGTGAGGTTGACCGCGATGTTGCCCGACTGGGTGATGAAGCCGACCCCTTTCTCGCAACGATCGAGGCCCTGCTGGTCGGGCCACAGGACGGCCCCGGTGGTCATCGAGATAGTGCCGTAGCAGTTGGGGCCGACGACGGGCATGGTGCCTGCGGCGCGAACCAGTTCGCTTTGCAAGGCGGCACCGTCGTCATCGTGTTCGGCAAACCCTGACGCATGACACACGGCCACACCTGCCCCCATCTCACCGAGGGCTCGTATCGCCTCGAGCGCGGCGCGGCGGTTCACGCCGATGAACGCTGCGTCGGGCACACCTGGAAGGTCACCGACCGTTTGCACGGTCGGGATGCCACCGACCTCGTGGCGGGTGGGATGGACAGCCCACATCGGCCCGTCGAAACCCATCCGGAGGCACTGTTCGATCGCCCGTTCGGCGGCGGCTCCGCCGACGAACGCAAGTGACTGCGGATCGAGCAGGGGCGCGAGTCGGCCGGGCCTCACGCGCCGAGGGGCCGAAGCATCGCTCGGGAGACGATGTGACGCTGGATCTCGCTTGTGCCGTCCCAGATGCGATCGACCCGGGCGTCACGCCAGATGCGTTCGAGTGGGAGTTCGTCCATGAGTCCCATGCCTCCGAGGATCTGGATCGCTTCGTCGCTGACGAACTGCAGCATCTCGGTTGCACTGATTTTGGCCATGGCGGCGTCGGAGTCCGACATCTCGCCGCGGTCGGACAACCATGCCGCACGGTAGGTCACGAGTTCGGCTTCGGTGAGCCTGAGCTTCATGTCGGCGAGCTTGAACGACACACCTTGGAACTTGCCGATCTGCTGGCCGAACTGTTCGCGCTCTGCAGCCCAGTCGAGTGCGACCTCGAGGGCACGATCGGCCCGGCCGAGGCAGATCGCGGCGACTTGGAGCCGGGTGGCCCCCAGCCATTCGTTCGCGACGTCGAAGCCTTTGTGTTCGTCACCGAGCATCTTCGATGCGGGTACGCGGGCGTCGTCGAAGTTGATGATCAGGTTGTGGTAGCCGCGGTTCGACACCGAGTTGTAGCCCGGCACGACTTCCACTCCCGGTGTGTCGAAGTCGACGAGGAACGACGAGATCAGCTTTTTGGGGCCCCGGGCTGTTTGCTCCTCGCCGGTCGCAGCGAAGAGGATCACGTAGTCGGCCAGGTCAGCGTGGCTGATGAAATGTTTGGTGCCGTTGATGACGTAGTCGTCGCCGTCGCGTTCTGCCCTGCATGTCATACCGCGTACATCGGAACCGGCATCAGGCTCGCTCATGGCGAGGCAGTCGACCTTCTCGCCACGGATCGTGGGGAGAAGGTACTCGTCGATCTGATCGCCCTCGCATGCACGGAGGATGTTCGACGGTCGTGCCACGATGTACTGCAGCGCGTAGCCGGTCCACCCGAATGCTCGTTCGGCCATTGCCATGGTCAGATCGTCGAGTCCGCCGCCGCCGAGTTCCTCGGGCATGTTGGCGGCGTAGATGCCCGCTTGGAGCGACCGCTGCTTGATCTGCTCGACGAGTTCGCTTGGCACCTGTCCGGTGCGCTCGACCTCGTCCTCGTATGGCATGAGTTCCTTCTCTACGAAGGAACGGACCGTGTCGACGACCATCTGCTGCTCGTCGCTGATCGAGAAGTCCATGGTTGCGGGGCTCCTGGTTCTGTCTACTGCTCGGGGGTGGGGATGTTCATGACCCGTCCGACGTGCTCGGGGACGGCGAGTTCGGCGTGGGCCTGTGTGATGGCGGCCAGCGCAGCCGCCGGTGCCGGCAGGATCGGGGTGGTACGTCCTTCGTTGTTGTCGACGTGGAGCAACATCTGCTCGGTGGTGCACAGCAGATCGCCGGTGTCGGCGTGGTACATCGCGTGGAAGATGTGCAGTCGCTTGGTGTCGACACCGAGCACTTGGGTGGTGAACCGCAGTGGGTCGCCGAGTGCGGCTTCCTGCAGATAGTTGATGTGAGTCTCGACAGTGAAGAACGTGTGGCCCGACGCTCGATAGTTCTCGTCGATGCCGACGTAGCGGAACAATTTGTCGCTGGCCCAGCCGAATGCGAGCAGAAATGCCGATTCGGTCATGTGGTCGTTGTAGTCGACCCAATCAGGTTCGACTGGAGTCTCGTAGAGCGCAAGGGGTGCGGGCACCGTGTTTCCTGGCTGCCACGGTGGCGTGCTCTGGCCGGCATCGTGGATGCGGGCCTCTCGCGTCGCGATGAGGCGCCCGGCACCCAGGTCGAGGGGACGTAGCGAACGCATCACGGCCAAGACGTAGTCGTCTCGAAGGCGTTCGAGTTCGGCGATCGATCGACCATCGGCTTGCGCGTCGGTACCGTCGGCCATCGCCTCGATCAGGTCGTCGGTAAGTTCAGGTGCCTCGAGCTTGGTCCATGGCAGCTTCAGGGCGGGGCCGAACTGGCGGAGCATGTGACGCATACCCTCCTCGCCGCCGGCGAGGTGGAAGGTGAGGTTGGTGCCCATTCCTGCCCACCGCAGCCCGGGTCCGTAGACGATGGCGGCGTCGAGTTCATCGGTTGTGGCGATGCCGTCGTTGACAAGATGCAGGATCTCGCGCCACATGGCTTCCTGCAGGCGATCCGACAGGTAGCCCTCGATTTCGTTGCGAACGACGAGTGGGTGCATTACGAGATCGTCGTAGTAGGAGACCGCTGCAGCCACGGCTGCCGGAGAGGTCTGCTCACCCGCGACGATCTCGACGAGAGGAAGCAGGTACACGGGGTTGAACGGGTGCCCGATCAGCACGCGTTCGGGATGCAGACAGCCGGCCTGGAGGCGCGAGGGGAGCAGCCCGGAGGAACTCGACGCGATGATTGTGTCGGGTCCTGATGCGGCGGCGAGTCGCTGCAGCAGTGGGGACTTCACCCGTTCGTCTTCCGGTGCGCTCTCTTGGATCCAGTCGGCTGCGCCGGCGAGCGCCTCGGGGGACTCGGCCCAGGTGATCCGCTCGGGGGATGCCCCGGGAAACAGGCCGAGCTTGGTGGCAGCGGCCCAAGAGTGGTTGACCGCACGACGGAGTCGGTGCTCGGCCCCAGGGGCGGGGTCCCATGCAATGACGTCGTGGCTGCGCGAGAGGGTCCGGACCGCCCATCCGGAACCGATGACGCCGGTTCCCACAATGCCGATTGTCTTCGTTTCGACCATGGATCCACTCCGCGTCCCGCCAGTCGGGACGTCTCATTCAGTGAATGATCTGAGGGTACGAGTCGCCGTCAGAGGCGTCAACCAATCAACCCTCGCCGCGTAGGGCGCGGTCGATGAGCTCCATCGGATGTGCTGTTTCAACCCCTGCGGCGGCCAGGTGCATCGAACAGCCGGGGTTTGCGCTCGCCACCAAATCGGGTGAGACCTGATCGATTGCGTCAACTTTGCGGGCTCGGACATCGCCAGAGATCTCGGGATGGAAGACCGAGTAGGCACCGCCCGCTCCGCAGCACAAACCGTCGTCGTCGAGCTCGATCAGGCGATGGACAAAGGGCGCAAGCGCGACGCGGGTTGCCGCATGGGCGCGCTGCACGTGCCGAAGATGGCACGGATCCTGAATAGCCACGCAGATATCGAGTGGCTTGACCTCGGGAAGACGATCGAGATGGTCGGCCAGCCATTCCTGGATGTCGACGACTCGTTCGGCGAACGCTGCGGCCTCGGCAGTGCCCAGCAGGTGCCCGTACTCTTTCATCGCAGCACCGCACCCAGCAGAGTCGACCACGATCGGGCGTCGGTCGCCGCCGATAGACAACGCAGCGATGGTGGCCTCCGCCCGACCGCGAGCATCGGCGCCGAGCCCGGCATGGGTATGCAGTGCGCCGCAGCACGGGGCGATATCGGCCGTCGGCGTGACGCCAAACCCGGCGGCCTCGATGACCCGCTGACCCGCATGGTGGACGTCTCGTTGCCAGGCATCCATGACACAGCCGGTGAAAAGGAAGACATCATCACCGCTGGCTGAGTGCTTCGTTCGTCGGAACGGGAGATCACGGGGCAGCCCCAGGCGCTTGGGCGCAAGCCGCAGGCGGACCACGACGGCAAGCAGCGTGCTCCCGAACCGGAGCAGACGCGGGCGGGCGAGCACACCGAAGGCCAGCCTCTGGGGACGAGCGGAGAGTTCGCCGACCGCAACGAGGGATTCACGGGTCGATTCGATGAGACGGCCGTACGGGACGCCACTGGGGCAGGCAGGTTCGCAGCCGCGGCATTGCACACAGGTGTCGAATGCGTCGCGCACCTCGTTCGTTATCGGCGCGCCATGGTCCTGCACCTCGCGCATAAGCCGGATCCGCCCCCGAGGTGACAGTGCCTCGTCGCCGGTCACTCGGTAGGTCGGGCAGTGTGGAAGACAGAGTCCGCACTGCACACACGAGTTGAGGTCATCGGCGTTGATCTTCAGGTCCATGATGAGCGTCCCGGGTTAAGCCGGCCCGACGGATCGAAGAGTTGCTTCATCCGAGAGACGATCTGTGCTGCGACCGGGTCTGGTTCGCGGACAGGCTGGGCAGTTGTCGCCCAGACCGTGCCGACCCCGATACTCGCGACGAAGCTGCCGTCGATGAATCGGTCGGCTTGTGAAGCATCCGATGGGCTCAACCGCCACCGGTGCGGCGGCAGCTCGGGAGGCCCGTCGGTGGAGGTGATGTCGGCGCGGGTCGCAACGCGCTCGATCTCAGAGTCGACGTCGGCCTCGTGGCCCTCGACCAGTATCCAGCTGCTCGTGCCGTCCCACAAGACAGCACCGGGTCGAAGGACGACATCGCGGAGATCGCGCGGGTCGACGCTCTCGGCTCGCAGCCAACGCTGGACAGGCGGTAGGGGATTGGTCCGCAACACGACTTCGGCGATGAGACCGAGCGTGCCGAGGGACCCGGTCAACAGCTTCGGGATATTGAAGCCGGTGACGTTTTTGACCACAGGCCCGCCGCCGGTGACCACATCTCCCTCAGACGAGACATACCGGACTTGAAGCACGGCATCGCGGACCGACCCTCTGCCCAGACGGTCAAGCCGGTTTTCACCGACAGCGACTGCCCCGCCGACGGTGCCTCCCCGCTCGGGGAGCGCGCACGTCTGGCCGTGCTCGGCGAGCGATGCGTGGAGGTCGGCGGTGTTGGTTCCGGCCCGCACGGTAACGATCATCTCGGCCGGCTGATAGTCGACGATCCCGCTCGGTACCTCCACGAGCCGCGCATTCTCGGTGAGGACGCCACCGAGGTTCCACCGGGTACCCCCACCGCGGACTGCGACCGGCCCCTCTGTGCCAACTTCGGCAGCGAAGCCGGCGAGCGCCACGTCTGTCGACGCAAGGGTGCTCACCCCCACACCCCGGTCGGAACGTCACGAAGCGCTTGAATGTCGGCGCAGCTGTGACCGGCCGGCAACACCTTGCCCGGATTCGCGCGGCAGGCCGGGTCGAATGCCTGCCGGAGTCGGTTCTGGTGATCGAGATCGGCTTGCCCGAACAATTCCTCCATGTACTGCTGCTTCTCGACGCCAATGCCGTGCTCACCCGACAGCACGCCACCGGCTTCGAGCGATGCGCGGAGGATCTCTGCGCCAGCCGCATGGACCCGTTCGAGGGTGCCTTCCTCGCGTGCGTCAAAGACGAGGAGAGGGTGCAAGTTCCCATCGCCGGCGTGGAACACGTTGAGGACGAGGACCTCGTGGCGGTCGACGATCTCGTAGATCTGCTCGAGGACATCGGCGAGCTTTGCTCTCGGGACGACCGTGTCGTGAAGGTAATAGTCCGGAGCGATCTGGGCGACCGCGCCGAATGCGGTTTTGCGACCCTTCCACAGTGCCGCCCGTTCCTCGTCGGACCCGGCAAGTCTGATTTCGGTGGCGTTGTTTGCTCGGCCGATTTGGTCGATGTGGGCGACGTCGATGTCGACACCGGCATCGAGCCCCTCGACTTCTGCGAGCAGTACCGCAGCCGCGTCGGTCGGGTACCCGGCGCCGACGTAGCGTTCGATGGCCGTGACCATGGGTTGGTCCATGACCTCGAGTGCAGCGGGAACAACGCCAGACGCAATGACGTCACTCACGGTTTGGGCAGCGTCGCGCACCGAGGAGAACGACAGCAGCATCGTGCGAACTGCTGGTGGGTTGGGAGTCAGCCGGACTGCGATCTTCGTGGCGATCCCGAGGGTGCCTTCACTCCCCACGAACGCCCCCCGCAGATCGAGGCCGTCGGGCTCGTCCTCCAGACCACCGAGCATGGCGACTTGGCCATCGGGCAGCACGACCTCGATGGCAAGGACATGAGCATCGGTGACACCGTAGGCAAGGCAGTGCGGACCTCCGGAGTTGTTGGCAACGTTGCCGCCCAGCGTGCAGACCTGCTGGCTCGACGGATCGGGCGCGAAGTGGAAGCCCTTGGGGCGGAGTTGTTTGCTCAGATCGAGATTGATGACTCCGGGTTCGACCCACGCGATGCGGTTCTCAAGGTCGATCTGGACCACGTTGTTCATCTTCCCGGTGCAGACCACGATCGGCGCACCGAGTGGGATGGCGCCTCCGGCGAGTCCCGTTCCGGCGCCGCGAGGGACGACTGCGCGGTCGTGGCGTTCTGCGATCCGCATGATCGCCTGGACCTCTCCAGTCGTGGTGGGGAAGCAGACCGGGCCTGACACGCCACCGTCAAACACCGAGGCGTCGTGTGACGTGAGCGAGCGCTCGGCACCGTCGTTGCGGACCCGATCGGGTGCGAGGGCATCATGAAGGTCGGCGATCAGCGGATCGGCCGGTCGCGACGGGCGTCGCCACCAAGTCGTCATGCCGGAGCCACGATGTGAGGGCCGACCTCGTCGAAGGACGTGAGGCCGTTGAGCGCCATGGTGCGGGCGAGCTCGGCTTGGAGGAAGCCCAGAGCGGTGTCGACACCGCGCTCGCCAGCTGCACCAAGACCGAAGAGGTAGGCGCGGCCACCCATGGTGGCGGTGGCGCCGAGCGCAACCGCCTTGAGGATGTCGCTGCCTCGGCGGATGCCACCGTCACAGATGATCTCGCTGCGGCCCTGGATCTCCTGCGCAACGGGAGCGACGAGCGACACAGGCGCCGGCGATCCTTCGAGTTGGCGACCTCCATGGTTCGAGAGACAGATCGCGTCTATGCCCAGATCGGCGGCGATCCGGGCATCGTCGACGCTCTGGATGCCCTTCACGACGATGGGGCCGTGCCAGAAGTCGCGGAACCACTCGATGTCGTCCCAACTCAGTGAGGGGTCGAGTTGTTCGTTGGCGTAGGCGGCAAGGTTGATCGCATCGGTGCCGTCGCGCGTGCCGCTGGACTCGGCGGTTGCGACATTGGCGAACCGGATCGGTCCCCCACGAAGGAAGTCGATCGTCCAGCCCGGTTTACGGATGCCGTCCACGATCGTGTCGAGGCCAATCTTCGGAGGAAGCGAAAAGCCGCGCCGTACGTCGCGCTCGCGTCGACCGAACGTAGCGAGATCGACAGTGGGCATGATCGCCTCGTAGCCGGCCTCCGCCGCCCGGGTGACCAGCTCCTTGACCAGCCCTCGGTCTCGCCACACATACACCTGAAACCATTTGCGGCCGGCATTGGCTTGTGCGACTTCCTCGATAGAGCGCGTTCCCAGCGTCGAGAGCGAGTACGGCAATTCGGCCCGCGCGGCAGCTCGAGCCACCGCTAACTCACCCTCGCTGTGCGCAATGCGGGTGAAGCCGGTCGGCGCAAGAACGAAGGGGAAGGCGAGTTTCTTGCCGAGGAGGGTGCTCGACAGATCGACGTTACTCACGTCTCGCAGGACCCGCGGCACGAACTCATGGTCGGTGAACGCGCTCATCGATCGGGCGAGTGTCCGCTCGTCCTCGGCTGCTCCGTCGATGTAGTCAAAGACCCCTCCTGGGAGTCGCCGATGGGCCATGAGACGCAGATCGGCCACATTTGCAGCGCGTTCGAGACGTCGGGTGGTCTTGCTTAGGCGAAATCGACGGAACCGGATCGCCGATCGGAGAGTGCGCAGCATCGTCCCGGATCTTTCTCTGATCAGCGCCCCGTTGCAAACATCGGGTCGGGGAGGCAGAGGAGTGCGGGTCGCAATCAGCCCGTCGGCGAACGCAACGCCTTTACGTGGTCGAGATATCCCATCACCATTTCACCCATTCGTGCCGGGTTGTAGACGTCTTCCTCGTAGCTCCATCGGCCATGTCCGGCGTAATGGAGGATGGTGAGGTTGTGGTCCTGCCAGACCGATCCGTCGCCGGGGTCGGCCATGCGGTTCTGTACCTGAAAGACGACCCAGCCCCGGGCCTCGTCGATCAGGTACCAGTCGACCGGGAACTCGACCATCAACGAGTTGGGCCATGCGTTCATCGTCGATTGGATCCACTCGTAGATCGCTTCGCGGCCGTGGAGTTCCCCGAAATGGTGTTCCACGTAGCGTGCATCGTCGGTGAACTGATCGGCCCACGCTCGCCAGTCGCCCGTCACTGCGGCGCGAGCGGCACGGTTGCGGTACTCGGCGAACTCGGCCTCGATCTCATCGCGGTTCCAAGTCATGGGCGTGGAGTTTGGCAGTTGCTCATCGAGAGCAGTAGCCGGGGAAGTCTCGAAGTGGGGGGCGTTCGGCGACCTGGGCATCGATCACGGTTCCCTCGGGTCGGGCGAGCACCGTCGACAGGGCGGCCACGTCGATGCCGTCGGCGCGACGGAGTGCTGCATGGAGAACCTCCATCGCCTGCACCGACAGCGACCGCAACGGCCGATGGCGATGGGACCGGATGCCGAGGTCGACCTGAGCGATGTGATCGATGCCGACGAGGCGTGCAATGTCGATGAGGAGTCCTGTCTCGACCCCGTATCCCTGCGCGAACGGCACCTGTTCGAGGATGGTTCGGCGGCCGGCGTACTCGCCGCCGAGTGGCTGGTGGATCACCGAGAGATCCGGGAAAAACGTGGCGAGTAGTGGTCGAGCCATCAGTTCGGTGGTGCGGCCACCCCCAAGCCCTGCTTGTTCGGGCCGCTCGTAAAAGCCTTTGACGAGCACGACCTCAGGTGCTGTGAGGAGCGGGCCGAGCAGGCCGAGAACGTACGACGGTGTGAACGACCGCAAGTCGGCGTCAATCCACACGATGATGTCACCGGAGCTGGCGGCCACGCTCTTCCAGAGCACGTTTCCCTTGCCACGACCTGGCCCAGCGGCGGGCAGGATCTCAGATACGCGGAAAACTGTCGCTCCCGCGTCCGCCGCAATTGCGGTGGTGTTGTCGGTACTTTCGTCGTCCATGACGATCACCTCTTCGACGAGAGGCAAGCCTCCGTTGCCGTGGGCGCCGAAGTGCGTCACGATCGAGTCGACGATCGGCCCGATGGTCGCCGCCTCGTCGCGAGCGGGGAGGCAGACCGACACGGTCGTCTCGCCCTTCGCAGCGAGCAGTGCGGCCAGCGAGTAGTCAGCCGCACTGTGAATTCGCCCGATTTGCGCGGCCATGACCTCAACTTAGGCACCGAACGAGCCGATGGAAACTTGTGGCGGCCAAGTCTCGACCCAACCTTCTCGCTGCTACCGCCGGGCTGCTTACCGGCAGCGCCCTACTGTTGGTAGTCGCGTTCGTTGCGCCGATCGTGGTAGACGCCGAAGAAGGCGAGAAACCCTGGCTGACCCTCGAGGAGCTTAGTGCCGGCCGGTTGATCGTCGAGCCTCCCCCTACTTCGGCACCGGTGTCGACAATGATCGAACCGGCCGCGACGCCGACGACGGTGCCGCCACCCGCGCTGCGCGAGACGCTCGTGGCGACGGTTCGTCCCGAAATTGACGCGATCTGGCCCACGACCGAACCGGGGGGAAGTGAATTCGTCGATCTCGAGTACCGGGTGACCAATCCAACCTACTTCGACAATCCGCTCACCTTGATGGTCACCGACCGCACCGCGGATGGGGCATGGCTCAAGGTCCAGATTCCGGTTCGGCCCAACGGAACCGAGGGCTGGATCTCGGCAAGTGATGTCGACTTGTCGTCTCATTTCGTGCGGATCGAGGTGAAATTGGCCGAACGTTTGGTTCGGGTCTGGGACGGCGAAACCCTGGTCGTCGAAACGTCAGCGGGTATCGGTCACAAAACGACGCCTACCCCACTCGGCACGTTCTTCGTCAATGATCTGGTCGAGCGTGTCGAGGGGAGCTCGTACGGGCCCTACATCCTCAGCCTCTCTGCATTCTCCGAAGCGTTAGAGACCTACGGAGGCGGGATACCGGTAATTGCGATCCACGGGACCAATCGCCCCGATCTGATCGGTGGCGCCCACTCTGCCGGGTGTGTCCGGATTGAGAACGACGTAATCCGTTTTCTGGCCGAGGTGGTCCCGATGGGTACACCGGTCACGATTTCAGCGTAATCGTGAGATGCTCGTCGAGGTCACCGACGAGATCGACGAAGTAGCGCCGTTCGACGAGTCGCCAGGCTCCACTGATCGTGGAGAAGCGATCGTGGTAGCGGCCGGAGAGAATCGGTTGCAACCGAAGCCGATGGGTCTGCTGAAAAACGGTGTAGACCGATCGGCAAGACGCTCCCTCGTCGTCGAATTCGATGATCGCATTGGTGGTCACGTGTCTTGTCCGCCACGTGCCGTCCGGGTGGGTTAGGACTATCGAGGCGAAGTGCTCGACGGCAGCCTCACCACCACGGGAGAATTCGCGACCCGATTTTCCGTCGATAAGCGAGGCGTGGGCGAGCAACGATCGCAGCGTTTCGTAATCGGCTGCGTCCATGGCCTCGGCGATGCGGTGCAGTTCGTTGGTGATCGCAGTCGGGGGTGTCGTCTCGTGCATCGATGCGGACCGTACCCTCGACGTGTGGATCGTGTGAAGCGTGCGGCCCGATGGATGTGGGGGATCGTCTGTGACATCGCAGACGAATGGTCGAAGGACCGCGTTGGTGGCCTAGCGGCAGAAATCGCCTTCTTCGCCTTGCTCGGCTTCTTCCCGAGCGTCATCGTGTTGGCAGCGGCTCTCGGCTCGGTCGATGGCATCCTCGGAGAGAACACTGCAACCGATGTCGAGAACTGGCTGGTTGCTCAACTGATCGACATTTTCGGCGCGAACAACGTCGACCGGACCGTGACCGAGTTGTTCGACAGCTCCAACAGCGGTGCCTTCACGATCGGTGCACTCCTCGCCGTGTATGCGGCGTCACGTGGGTTCGTGGCCGTCGTGCGTGCCCTTGATATCGCTTATGACCACCAGCAGCAGCGAAACTGGTTGTCTACTCGTCTCGTCGGCTTCGGCCTCACGTTACTGACCGTGCTGGTCGCCGCAGTCGTGCTGATCCTCATCGTGGTTGGCCCGCTGATCGGTGAAGGTGGTGAGCTCGCCGAGAAGCTCGGTGTCGACGGCTGGTTCACCGTGCTGTGGGACTGGGTTCGCTGGCCCTTTGTATTCACGGTGTTCGTCGGATGGGCGGCAACGGTTTACCACCTCGCTCCCAACCACCGGTCGCCATGGAAGCTCGAGATCCCGGGAGCATTCGCAGCATCGCTCTGGTGGGCGGGGGTCTCTCTGGGGTTCAACGCGTATCTCGATGTGGCGACGAGCGGTGCCAATGCGATCTTCGGTCTGCTCGGGGGAGCACTGAGCCTGCTGTTCTGGTTGTATCTCATGGCAATGGGACTATTGCTTGGCGCCGAGATCAACTCCCTCACCGCCTCCCGACTTGGCCTGTCGGTCGAGCCGAAGCCGCGGCCAAGCTTCAACGAGTCGCTCGCTCGCTTCCGGAAGTAGCCTGCGACCCATGACCGAGTTTCGGACGCCTCTCGACGACATCCGCTTCGCCATGCGCCATGTGGCTGATGCCGACGCCATCGCAGCGTACGAGGCGTTCGCCCATGCCGATGCGGACATGGTCGACGGGTTACTTGAGGAAGCCGGGCGCTTTTTCGAAGAGGTATTCGCTCCGACCAACCGAGACGGCGACACGGTCGGCACAGTCTGGAACCCGGATGGAAGCGTTACCACCGCACCCGGTTTCGCTGCGGCGTACCGCAAACTCGTCGAAGCGGGTTGGGCCGGTATCGGGTTTCCCGAGGTGTACGGCGGCGGTGGATTTCCGCAGCTCGTTGGCATTGCTGTTCAGGAGATGACCACTGCATCAAACATGGCCTTGGCGCTTTGCCCGCTGCTGACCCAGGGAGCGATCGAGGCGCTGATGCACCACGGCGACGAGACCCAGAAGGAGATGTACCTCCAGAAACTCGTGTCGGGGACGTGGACGGGAACGATGAACCTCACCGAGCCGCATGCCGGTTCTGATGTGGGGGCGCTGACCACCAAGGCAGTCCCTGCCGATGATGGTTCGTGGCGCATTACCGGCCAGAAGATTTACATCACGTGGGGTGAGCACGACGTTGCCGAGAACATCGTGCATCTCGTCCTCGCCCGCACGCCTGGATCGCCTCCGGGCACAAAGGGCATCAGCCTCTTCATCGTTCCGAAGTACTTGATAAACGACGATGGTTCACTCGGCGATCGTAACGATCTGCGTTGTGTGAGCCTCGAGCACAAACTCGGTATCCACGGCAGCCCCACCTGTGTCATGCAGTACGGCGACGAGGGTGGCGCGGTGGGATATCTCCTCGGCGAGGAACACCAAGGGATGCGATGCATGTTCACGATGATGAACAACGCCCGTCTCGGTGTCGGCTGGGAAGGACTCGGCATCGCAGAACGCGCCTATCAGCAGGCGCTGGCCTATGCCCACGAGCGGACGCAGGGGCGCGCGCTCGGTGCCGAGCCTGGCACCGAGTCTCCGATCATCGATCATCCAGACGTCCAGCGCATGTTGCTCGATATGAAGTCAACGATCGCTGCGATGCGCGGTCTCTGTTACCGCAACGCCGCTGCCCTCGACCACAGTCGCGAAGCCGCCGACCCCGATGCTCGGCAGGCCAGCGACGAACTCGCCGCGCTGCTGACGCCGCTGTCGAAGAGCTGGTGCACCGACATGGGTGTCGAGCTGACTTCGATCGCCCTGCAGGTACACGGCGGGATGGGTTTCATCGAAGAAACCGGTGCCGCACAGCACTTCCGCGATGCTCGGATTGCGCCGATCTACGAGGGCACGAACGGGATCCAAGCGATCGATCTGGCCGGTCGTAAGCTCGGCCTCCGGCAAGGCGGGGTGGTGCGAGACCATCTTGCGACCATTGCCGCAACGGTCGACGCACTTCGCGATGTCGGCGACCTCGCTCCGGTCCGCGTGCACCTTGCAGCTGCGCTGGCAGCCACGACCGAAGCGACCGATCACCTCCTCGCTCGGTCGGCGGAGGACCCGGCTGACATGCTCGCTGGCGCAATGGCGTACCTCGACATGATGGCGATCACCACTGCCGGCGAGGGCCTCGCCGCCGGTGCGCTCTCGGCTCGAGAAGCCAGTGATGCTGGCGCAGACGACGCGGCATTGCTGGCCCGGTTCTTCGCCACGAACCGGCTTGCGACCGTTCCCGCCCGTCTTGCAGCGGTCACTGCTGGCGCAGGTGACTTGACGGCAGCGCGGACCAGCATCTTCTCGTGAATCGGCGCAGCATCGGGCGACGGAACGCAAAGGGCACAACGTGAGGTTCTCGCACATGCTCGCGTCGATTCCTAGTCCCCCGAGCAACGTCATCGAGCTCGGCCCGATCAGTTTGCGGGCCTACGGGTTGATGATCGCCCTTGGGGTCATTGCTGCCGTTCTCGTGTCTCAGAAGCGATGGACCGCTCGTGGTGGCGATCCTGACGACATCACCGCAGTCGCAATGTGGGCTGTTCCGGCGGGCTTGATCGGCTCGCGGGTCTACCACGTCTTCACCGACTGGCGGTTCGATGAGGGGTGGGCGGAGCCGTTCAAGATCTGGGAAGGCGGTCTCGGCATCCCCGGCGGGATGGCTGCGGGCATTTTGACCGCAATCTGGTTGATCCGTCGGAACAGTTGGGATCAGCGCAGCCTGCTTGACGCGATGGTTCCGAGCCTTCCCTTGGCTCAAGCGATCGGACGGTTGGGCAACTGGTTCAACCAAGAGCTCTTCGGAGGCCCGAGCGATCTCCCGTGGGCGGTCGAGATCGACGATCGGTATGCCGCTGCTGCCGGGTATCCCGACGCCGATACGTTCCACCCAACGTTCCTGTATGAATCACTTTGGAACCTCGGATTGTTCGGCTTCCTGGTATGGGTCGACCGCGGCGGCAAGATCCGTCGGGGCGGCCTCGTTGCGGTGTACGTCGTCGGGTATGCAGTGGCACGAATCTGGCTCGAGACCGTGCGTATCGACGCTGCCACCGAGATCGGTGGCCTCAGGGTCAACATCTGGATGAGCATCGTCGGCATTGCCGTTGCTGGCGGCTGGCTCTTGGTCCGTGGCCGCGCGATCGTCGACGATCCGGAGGGTCGCCGCGAGACCTTCGCCTCAGCGTCGAGTGCCAGCGTCGCTGACGTCGAGGTGGCTACACCCGAGGACGGCGTTCCGTAGCCGGTTGAGCGAGTGCAACTCGTGCAGTTGCCGGGACGGCGCCCCCGGGGGGAACATCGTGAGATCCCGCAGGTCGTAGGCGATGCTGTAGAGGCGGAGCCGGTCGGCCTTGCGAGGGAACGAGAACAGCTCCGGGTAGTCCTCCTGGAGCCACTCCGGCACGTCGGCATAGTCCTCGGCATGCGTTCGGTCGACCCACTTCTCGCCCACGTGCAGCGAGGGGTAGTGGCACATACGGAGCAAGACATCGAGGTCGACGTCGGCCGGCGCCGTTCGGGCCCACTCGAAGTCAAGGATTGCGGTGACGTCGGTACCGTCCCACAACACGTTCTCGAAGGTGAGATCGCCGTGGACAAGATTGCGGCTGGTGAACGGCTCGATCGCTGGGGTGAGTTCGGAGACGAGGTTCTCCAGGTCGTCGATCAGGCCGCGGTCGACGTACTGCAATGATCGAGCATCGTCGAGAGCGGCCAGCAGCGACACGACCGGCGAAAGCGTGTCCTCT
>Ga0222718_10001257_pt1 | contig 24861 bp, 23 predicted proteins | sample C33_27DmetaG_FD_165045 | JGI IMG/M metagenome (GOLD analysis project Ga0222718, IMG submission 165045) | Estuarine water microbial communities from San Francisco Bay, California, United States - C33_27D | ecosystem: Environmental > Aquatic > Marine > Unclassified | place: USA: California...
ATGTACTTTTCTGTTAAAAAAACAAAATACACGATCATACAAATAAAAAACATGAAAAACGTTCAAGGAAATAAAAAACTGTAAATATAAAATGGAAAAGAATGATGTTTTTTCAGCAATCTAGGAACCCTTGGGGGGGAGAGAGGGGGTAAATTAACAGGCAAACAATATAAATATAGTGACTATAAAGAACTTTCAGATCACTCACCTATAGTTATTTTGGAAAATCATAATGATATTGATGATTGAATGGATGTTTCAGACGATAGTCAAAAAGAAATCAACGATGGACTTGATTGGATAGATTACTATAACTTAAGAGATTTTTGATATAAATTTTTCTACAAAAACAATAAAAATGACATATTTTTTTAATAAAATTTCATACTTTAATTAGTAATGTCTACTTCTAAGTCGTCTTCTCTTGTTGCCCCACTGACTAAGTCGGGTAAGATTGATCATCGTTATAATGTACCACAGCATGTTAAGAAGGATGGTACTCGTGATAAGAGAACAAATATAGTGAAAGTTGTTACTAAGAAATAGAAACATCATATAGCATGTTCTGTTTATTCTAAAAAATAAAAAATCAAAAAAAAGGTTTTTATTTTTTACATTTTTAAGGTTACAATCAAATTTAATTATTCGTATTTTTCCATTCCAGTTTAGCTATCGAATACAACATTTCCATGTTTGTATTTGGAAAAACATGGATTAAAATTTTCAATCGATTCAAAATGAAATCAGTGTATTCATTACGATAGTGATTATAACATGGTTCAATATCATCTAAATCCTCAAAAATAGATGTTGAATATTCATGATATATGTCAATTGAGTTTATTAATTAAAAAAACTAATATCAATTTTGTATTTTTTGAGAAAAAAATGACCACATTTTGATTATATATTTTTAATAATGTCAAATATTCCATTTATTTCAGAAGACACTTTTATTTTGTTGAAAAACAAAAATACATTTATAGTTAATGATAAAATAAAACAATGTAAGGTATGTGCATTCTGTAATAAGATTGAAAATGAAACAAATGTTTTCAAAACTTGTAGCAAATGCAAAATTAGTATTTATTGTTCTAAGGAATGTCAGAAATGTCATTGGTTTCAAGGACATAAGTCGATGTGCAAACCATCAAATCCATTAAATAGTTATACAACTACTAAACAAAAACACTGTTGTAGAACTCTTCAATCATCCCTGTTGGTTACTTATGAGTCATATATTCAATCACCTGGTTTATTCAATGAAATTGGTTATGATATATTATTCAACGATTCGGACTGTTATTGGTATGTCGAAGATTATAATGAAATGAGCTTTATATTGACAAGATCAAATAAAGCTCATTTTGAAATAATGTGTTCGAAATATAATTGGGAATTTATGTCAGATTATTGGAAAATATATTATGGAGAATGTATTGATGGTAAATTGGGATTAAATAAGCATAAATGAATACTTCAACCTTAAAAAATAAATAAAAAAAATGTTTTTTTCATAATATTTGTGAAAAAACGATATAAGTTTTGTATAATGTAAAAAACATTCAAAACTGACTCGAAAAAAATTCAATGGATATTATTATCTGGTACAAATACTATTCCATTATATATCAAAAAGAAACATTTTGATAAAGACTTTCCAGAAAATAACAATATAAAATATTCAAATGACAACAAATGTCACGTTATGGAGGACAACTTGTGGAAAGAAAAAGACCTTAGTCTTTTGTCAACTAATCTTATTCAAAACAACTCTGAAGTATTATTAATGTATTGTGATAATAATGAGATTACATTGTTAAATGAAATTAAAGATACTGAAAAGTACGAACATATTCGAAACAAGTTGTTCATAGTTTATAATAAAACCGATAACGAAAAATATAATATCGTTCTGACAAAAATAAAAGAACTGATTAAGAATATACAACAACAAGTTTGAAACAAATCTAACCGAGAAAATCTGAACGTTGTGCATGATTTGGTTCGTGTTGCCATTCATCAGAATTCGCTACCGGTCTCTTTCTGTTTAGGATTTTGTTATGTAATTCATCAACCATCTGTTTTGTCTTTTCATCTAATTCACTTTCTAAATCCTCCCCCGTTAAATATAGTTGTTGTAAACCCATTAACCCCTATAGAAAACATCATATAAAACATCGTTTTAGGATTCTATAGGCGGACATATACTATCAAATTCTTCTTTAGTTATATTATTAGTTGTGAATTTTTCCATCAATGTTTTTAATACATCTCCAGTACATTTGTATTTTTTTGCTTCCTCATAATAATTTATATTTTCCCCCCCCCCTCTTTTTTTTTTGGGTTTTGTTACTTTTTTAAATTCAGCAATTGAAATGTATTTTTTGCAGTGTTTTACGAATTTTGCATTTGAGTTTTTGGTTTTGTATACATTCTTATTTTTCCCATTAATAACTAATGTCGCATGTTTAAAGTATTTTTCTTCTTTGACCATTCCTACTATATATCATATAATATTTTTACGACATAACAAATTTTTACTGTCAAAAAATAATTCATAAGATCAAACCCTGATTTTGAAATAACATCTTTGTTATACCTTTGTTATACAGATTCCACACACAATGTAAACGAATAAAGTAATAAAATTCGATTATATTGAAGATATAAACATGTATGGGTAGTTTTGTGCATTATAAAACTGATTATAATTGTGTCAATAAAGCTTATAATTGACACGAATGGCTTTTTGGATAACTACCAAGAGAATTGTCAATAATATTATTACATATAATATCGTAATCTATATCTATATGTTTCATAATATAATTACCAATGGTTTCTCCTCCTTTTTGTGATGAGAAAGAAGATTGTGATAGATCAGAACTTTGCGACAAAGAAGATATATATGGAAGTAATGAATTTCGCGATTGAGATAATGAACTATTTGAAGAAGAAAGTTTGACAGAATTTCCCGATTTCTGTATTTCAATTAATTCTTTTAAACTTTTCAATGTTATTCTTTCATGAGGATTTGCATTTGAACAACTGTTAAAAATATATGAAAATAAAAGTTCTTGATCAACATTTAATTTATCTTTCCCTCGATCTTCTCTGGATAAATATTTGTAAAACGGAAGTATAATAAATGCCAAAGAATATGTGTCAAATTTCTCTTTGAGTTGTATATCAAAAATTTTATTATCTAATACGTGTTTAAGGTTAAGTTCTGGATTTTTTTGTATCGTTTTGATAATATAATCAATAAATTTGTCTAATTGTGTAAAGAAGAAAGATTTATAAATTTTCAAGAAATTGGTATTGTCTTTATTCAAATTTAACTGTTTGAGATAATGATCCATTTTAGTTTTTTCTTTTAATTTGAGATTTTGAAGTATGTCTATCACGAAAATAGAATCTTTACATTTTAATTCAGCAAATCGTTTGGCAATTGTTTCAAAATTTATAACTGTTTTTACTTTAAAAGTTTTTCCTATATTCGATTTTTCATTTGTCTTTTTAATAAAATCATGAAAATATTTGAAAATTTCATTATATACAACACCACAAACAAAGTACTCAGGAGGAAAGAATATATATTTATATGTCATAATATGAATATTTGAACGATTAAAGGAATATAAATCATCGAAACTTGTTAAAAACCCGAAATCAATGAGATTCATTTTTTTTCCATCAAATAAAACATTTGGAGGTTTGATATCTTTATGAACAACTTGTGAGTTTTCCATTAAAATCATTCCTTCAAGAAATTTATCAAATATCTTGATAAATTTTTTAAAGTTCATATTTTCCTTTTCATATTTTTGAAAAACTTGCAAATTGTTCAATTGAGATCCACCATTTCCCAAAATAATTTGATGTAATTTATGTGAAGCATCTTTGATTTCATCATATTTAATACTTTTATATATTTTCGTCAAAGTTCTTTGATCATAAACATTTTGTTTAACATAGCCCATACAAGCACCTTTTAATGGAACCGTGAAAACGTTATTTTTGTCAATATTTTGAACCCGTTTCAACAAATTTAGTTCATTAATATATTGTTTCATTGTAGCATTGGCACTATTATTGTCATAAATGAAAACTTTCGCAATATCATTATTTTTTTTGAGAGTATATTTCAGATATTTTTCATCAGTTTTGTCTTGTTCGTGAATATCTAATTTAATATAAGGTTGTATAGCACAACCATAATAACCACAACCTAATACAGTGAGATCATTAATCTGTATGTTTGTATTGTTCATATATTATCGTAATAATCTTAAGATATATAAATATATTTATTTGATTTTTTATTTTTGAAAAACAAGTAAAAATAAATTAAATGTTATGTAATATATTTTTATGAAAATATTGTACCAATGAACTCCATCTATAATTTGTGAGAATATTCGAACGAGAGTTACGACCATGTTGAATTAAAAGATCGGGATCATTGAAATATTTCCAGAAAGCATTAGCATAATCAGTAGGATTAGTAATAGCAGCCTTTCCAGAAATACCTTTTGATTTATTATCAAGATAAATAAATGAAACAGGATCAACAAGGATAGAATTATCATTAGTGAGAAATTCTTTCATTCCACCTACATTGGATGAGACTTGAGCTTTTCCAAGTGCAGCTCCTTCAAAACTACAAAGACCAAATCCTTCACCATCAGCACAGTTTAAACCAACATCACAAGAGTTGTATAAAATATTGATTTCCCTATCAGACAGTCGTTGAGGTAAGTTTATACCATGAATTGTATTTTTAACATAATCAAAAGGTATCCCACGAATTTTACATTCGTGTTTAACAAGATCCATTAAATCCCAATAACCTACCATTTGTGTACCAATAATGAATTTCACAGGTCTCGAAGTATTATTGTCGTTATTATCGTTATTTTTATTAATATCGTAATGTCTTGCTACAAACTCTACCCACGCCATAATTGCAATATCCCATCTTTTTCTTGGTTGATTACGATTGAGATTTAAAACCAAGAATGCATTTTCGTCGAACCCATAGAACATTCTTGCAATTTTCATATCAACAGGATAATAAAGCTTTTCGTCAAAACCATGTGGAAAACAGTAAATATCCATTTCTTTTTTTATTCCCAAATTTCTAGCAACATCTTTCCAATAAGGAGTGAATGCGATAATTGCATCGAAATATTCATTGAGTATATTAATATAATCTTGTCTTTGATAAGGATACACTTGATCCATATAAGAAACTAATTTGAAATTCGATTTTTCACTCCAACAATCTCTAACAATGTTCGCAGTTAATGAAGTAGTAATCATATTATCATTGAAAATAATAATGATGTCTTGTGGATTTTTTTTAAGAAAAAGACCAATTTCAAGTTCCCCGAAACCATTTCGCTTTGGTTCTTCAGCTAAATAAGCATCGTGAATTTTAACATTAGATGGGATATCCTTCCTTATATTTTCACCATTAGTTTTAACAAAATTTTGAAAACCATAAACTGTTAATTCAATATCGTCGAAACCACCCAAGTACTTTGAGATATAATACACAACCTTTGAATATCCATTACTAGATGCAATAGGATATGTTCCACATAACAAAACCCTTTTTTTGTCATTTTGCGAAGGTCTCCACCATTTTCTATTTATAATGTTTTCATTCGAAAAAGAGAAATTACTCACATTTTCAAAATGTTTTTCAATCATAGACTCTTTACCAGAGATAAAAACATTTCTAACAATATTTTCCATTATCTTAATGATTTTATTTTATCTTTATACCATTTCACTGTTTGATTTTGAATTGAATCGTGCATGTATATATTTAGTCATATCAATAAATCCATGAAGAACGAGGGAATTATAGTCATTCTCGTCCAACATGAACTTAATTTTTTTATCTTCAAATATATATTCAAGTGCTTTATAAGGTAAATCTACTGTTTTCAACATTGTTTTCGTATTATTTAAACAATTTGCCTTTATTGCATGTTTGTATGCAATACCAATAGTTCTTATGGTATAAGTATACATTGATAAATAGGTTCCTTTTGGTAGTGGCATTGGGTTGTCATACTTTGATTCAGTGATATTTATATACAATTTATTGTAATCAGGAACATCGCAAAAAATATTGTTAATATGAAGTTGAGTTGACAAAACACCATCTACATACGTATGTTCGTCTATATTGACAGGTTCAAACATAAATGGGATGGACATAGAAGCTCTTAAAGCTTTCATGATTTGAACGTCGGGAAAATCATCAATAGAAAAAATCTTGCATTTCTTTTCAACTATATCAGTGCAACTTATAGATATTGATACTCCAGTTTTCTTCACAAAATCTAAAAAGTTGATATCATGATTTAATCCTTTTTGTGTCAAAAAGTCCAATATAATATTCATAAAAATATCTAGGTTGAAGAATCCTTTATTATTCACAAATTGATTTAAAGAATTAAACGAAAAATCAATGTTGAATAAATCAATATTAGATAGTACATTCATCAGTCTGTTTTCAAGATAATCTATTGGAATTTTCAAAGCCAATGCAACTGCGAAAAATGCACCAATTGATGTTCCTGCGACGAACTTGATGTCTATATCCATTTTCTCAATGTACAAATAACGCAAAACTCCAAGATAATAAACACCTTTCATACCGCCTGGGCTTAGAATTAAATGAGTGATCGACGTTTTCATATGATTTTATATGTGATTATCTTCATTACTTTATATCTTGTAAATATGGTTCGAGGATATGAATTGTTTTTCTCATACCCAAGCTGATAGCTATTTCAGTAATTTGATCACAAATGAAAATAATCAAAAATCCAACAAGCATGAAAAGACCAATATTTATTAAATTAGCGTAAAATATGTCTTTGGGTGTTTGTTTAGGTTTGGGTTCGTCAACAATGGGCTCAGGTTTGATATTTTCTTTTTCTTCAGTACACTCGGTGTCTTTTTTTTGATTACTATCACTGGTTTTTTTCCTATTAGCAACAAATGAATTGGTTTCTTTAAAATCATCAATGTTGAGATACTTTTCAATATCTTCGTCATAATATGGTTCAACCTCGATTTTTGTATTTTCATTAAATTTGTCATTCATTTCTTGTGTCACTTCTTTCTGGGGTACTTGTCTTTTATTTGTTTCAATTACTTCTTCCTGTTTATTGATCGTATCTATTCGTTCGGTAACAGGATATTCTACATCATTTTCAAATTCTTCTATTTTTACCCTTTTTTTCTTGTTTTTTTTCTCGAAAGAATCAATACTATAGGCCTCTTTCAAAGTACTATAATTCATGTAGCTTCTATTATACATATTGGAAAAGAAAATATGAAAACATTATATACCCTTTATATAATAAGATTATGTCAAAAAAAGAACATTTCAATATTTTTGAGCACTATGAAACTATTCTTAAAGGTTTTATAACAGGTATTTTAATTGGTTACGTTTTGATATATGGTCTAAGGCCATCCGTTAGATATCCTGATTTAATTCTCGAATTCTTTGAAAATAAATGGATTTTTCTCATTCTATTATTGATAATATACTATTCGATTATTTGGGATCTACGTATAGGTGTTTTAATGTTATTAAGTACAATTGCCTTGATCTTCGACTACATTATCTTTACAGATACCTTCAATCAAAATAAAGAAAATATGAACAACAATGTTGACACAAATATTCAAAATAATTTTCCACTTTTCATATAAAATATAGATATATTATAGAAATGATTCATGAAATCGACCCACTGTACTCCATCGTATTCATTCTATTTCAAGTAGGTAATAGATATTTAAAGATAAATATTACCAAAGCTCAGCAAGAAATTGTACAACATCCTGTTATGCAAACAGTTATGTATTTTGCAATTATCTATTATTCTACTAAAAATGTTAAACTTTCTCTGTTCATAGCATTTATAACATTGATGTTGTATAACATATTATTGAATGAAGACAGTCCTTATAATGTTTTATCAGAAAAATGGCTAAATGAAAAACAAATACTAAAAAAACCTCTTACTTCATATAAATCTCTTTATATCAATAACATTAGTTCTTTACACGAGTAGCGGAATTATCTTTCACTATTTTTTATAAAATATTAAGGTATAGAGTGTGATTTGTTGATATGGTTGCAATGAGTGTGAAAAATCAAAAAAAGAAGTTAAGGTCGTACCCATGTGTTAAAAAAACTATTACAAAATCAAAGCGAACGCCTTTGAAAAAGAAAAATGTTTTTGTTAAAAAAAATAAAAAAATGATAAATGTCAATAAAAATACTCATCATTTATTCAAAACAAATGGCAAAGTGTATGGAAAAAGTTATTCGCGACATTGATTTCAACAGGACTCCAAGAGAAATTAAGATTATCTTCGAAGGACCATTGTCAAAAAACAAAATTGGAGATTTTGCAAAAAGTATGGAAAAAAACGTATCAATTAAGCATATTTGCTTGGTTATTAAAGAAATGACCACAGATGAGTCAAAGATCTTATTTTCTTGTCTTTCCAACAATGAATATCTGGAAAGTCTTAAAATAGTAGGGACGGTCATTGATGATGTTTCTATTGGATATTTAGCTATAATGATAAAAAATAACAAAAAAATCAAAACCCTTGATATAAGCGATTGTACCATAAGTGAAAGGGCAGCAATTGCAATTGGTTTCGTTCTTGGAGATAATAAAACAATTCATACTTTAAAAATTGGAAAAAATGAAGATAGCCAAATTATGAAAGAAAATCATGTTAGATATGATTCTTGGTGTGGATGGAAGTCAATGTACATTTGTTAAAAAACACATTGTCATCGTTTTACTTTATATACTTCTTTGAACCATATTGGGTTTTTTGACATTATATATTGAATCTACTGTTTTTATATATTTCATATCTTGATCATAATGTTCGATGTTTGGATCATTTACACATCTACCTGTACCCTTTAACTGTATTTGACCATCAGGACATTTCCTGTTTTTTGGAAGAATGTTCATACATTTACCGTCAATTTCGATTTGGCTTTTGAGACATTTCTTTTGTTTTTTAACTTTTTGCTTTATACATCTTGTTCCGGCTTCATTTAGCTCTTTTCCTTCGGGACAAACTAATGGGGGTTTTGGAACTTTCTTTTTGATACATCTTGTACCAGCTTCATTTAGCTGTTTGTCTTCGGGACAAACTAATGGAGGTTTTGGAACTTTCTTTTTGATACATCTTGTACCAGCTTCATTTAGCTGTTTGTCTTCGGGACAAACTAATGGAGGTTTTGGAACTTTCTTTTTAATACATCTTGTACCAGCTTCATTTAGCTCTTTGTCTTCGGGACAAACTAATGGAGGTTTTGGAACTTTCTTTTTGATACATCTTGTACCGGCTTCATTTAGCTGTTTGTCTTCGGGACAAACTAATGGAGGTTTTGGAACTTTCTTTTTGATACATCTTGTACCGGCTTCATTTAGCTGTTTGTCTTCGGGACAAACTAATGGAGGTTTTGGAACTTTCTTTTTAATACATCTTGTACCGGCTTCATTTAGCTGTTTGTCTTCGGGACAAACTAATGGAGGTTTTGGAACTTTCTTTTTGATACATCTTGTACCGGCTTCATTTAGCTGTTTGTCTTCGGGACAAACTAATGGAGGTTTTGGAACTTTCTTTTTGATACATCTTGTACCGGCTTCATTTAGCTCTTTGTCTTCGGGACATTCTTTTTTAACATCAGTTTTTTGTTTTACACAACGTTCACCAGCTTCATTTGACTCTTTGCCTTCAGGACAATTATCGACATTGCCCTTGGATTTTAGAGATTTGGGTTTTTTTATTCCTTTAACAAAACAGGCATTAATATATTCGATAATATTGTTGGAAGCTTTTGAATTTATAATCTTTTTAATTTCTTTTGACAGTTTTTTGACAATCTGTTTTTGATTTTTGATTGCAGTATTATGCTCTTTGACATCTTTCTTGTCAAAATCTTCAATATTCATATTTTCTAACTGTTCCAATTTTAACTCTTCTGTTTTAAGATTTTCATTTGCATTTTTCACATCATCATTGTTTTCATCAATTTCTGGTTTAATCATAATATCCTTAATTACAGGATAAGCAAAATGACTAATATCATTTGTTCTATCAATATAGCTAACAATACCACTTGTTTTATTTAAAAATTTCACAGATCCTTCGTTTGTAAATAAACCATTTTCCATACAATAACTTTCGCGAAATGATTCAAAATCTTCAGTAAATTCATCTTCTTTATTAAGTAACAAATTCAAAATTTTGATGACACTCATGTGATCATCAGTAATAGGTGTTGCACTCATTAATAATAACTTAAGGGGAACATGTGACTTATCTACTTTAGCTAATTCATATGAGTTTTGAACCATATTTTTCAAAACAGTAGGATTTGGTTTTTCTAAAGAGGACAATGTACTACTATAAACTTTATGGATTTCGTCAATAACAATCAAAGTTTTTGCAAAAGGATCTTTTTTTCCATTTCGTTTCACAATTTCGTGATACAATTTGTTTTTACCAGAAATCATATTGGTAAATTGTTTATAAGAAATAGGTTGCATCCAATTATTACCTAACATTTTCATTCGTTCTGCTTTAGTAGAAGGGATACTGTCACCTTTTTTCACTCTTTCTTGGAAAATCACATTACATACACTGTCAAACATATTTTTCCAAATATCTTGTTTTAAGGTATGACGTGTTACCCATAAAATAGTGTATCCTTGTTTATCAAAAGATGATGTGGCTGTAGCAATAGCAGTACAAGTCTTACCAGATCCAACACTGTGATATAAAAACATACCATTGTATGGGGATTCAGGTGTCATGAAATCTTTAACAAATTTTTGTGTATTTGTAAATTCAATCATTTTAGATTTATTATTATTTTTATCATCATTTGGTTCGAGACAAAGATTTTTTATCTCCATTTGTTCCCATTTATAAGGATTGTAGTGTTTTTCAACATAGTCTTGCATTTCAAGATATGGTAATTTAGTTTTAGGAGGTACAGCTTTGTACACAATTTGTTTTGGTTTTATATCTTTGTATTTATTTATAAAATCTTCAATCACTTCAATGTTGTGCTGATGTATAGAATAGGTTCTTTTATAGAAATCATAATATTCGTGAAACTTCTTTCCATAAATTTTGAAAAAGTTGATAGGGCTTGACCATAACATATTAATAATGTTGCAATATTCTGGTATTTTATCAATATATTGACACAATACTGGTTTTGGAAATTTGTTAATTAATGGATTAATAAGTTCTTTTTTACCGACCCATACAGCTGCAATAATAAGTAATCCAGTATGTACTTTTTCAAGTTTTCCAACACATCTTAATTTACAATCGATTTTATCATCATTCGTATATATTTTTCCACGAATGTTATCAACAATTTTAATTCTATCTGGTCGTTCGGGTGGTTTTACTGGATTTTGTTTTTTGAGATCATTTTTCAAGACAGACATCATATTAAAAAATCTGTTATTTGTTAAATTTGTGTGAACAGTTTCAGTTAATGAAAGATCTGTAGCACTTGTAATCAATAAATCTTCAATATCAGACACAAAGTTCAAACTACTAATATTATTATTACAATGTTTCAAATATAATTCATGTGCATTTGTATTCTGGTCATACATCATATTGTATCTGTAGACATGAAGTGGCCATCCTTTGTTTGGTAAAAAATGTAATCCAGATTGGCCACAAAATCTTGTACCTCTACCAATTACCTGTGTTTGTTCCGCCTTTGTTACAAGAGGTTCTAGTAGATGTACATATTTAACATCAAATACATCAATTCCCTCTTTAAAACCAGAATCGATAACCAAAAATCTAATATTTTCACCAAAAACATTATCAGGTCTTTTATTCATTGATTGAATAAGAGTTTTCTTTAAACCCATGGGTAAAGGCTTTTGATAAACTGTCGATGTTGTTAAAAGAGCAAATGTTTTGTCAGATTTATTAACAATGCGTTTAGTATTATTGTATGCGAGTTTATAGTCATTTGCAATAAGAACAGACGCGATCATTTTTGCACCATATACACCTGCGACATCACTGTAAATGATGTGTTTATACATTTTTTGATCATTTTGCATATCATTTTCATCTATTTCTTGTATTTTTTTTATAAGTGCATCCATTTTTGGAGATAATATGGGTACCTTTTTTAATAACTTTGCAGGATTGAATTGTGATGAATCAAACTTGTATTCAGCTTTGAGATTTCCCCATGTACTTGTATTCCGGATACAAGTTGCTTCTTTAGTTTCTTTTTTCATTTTCTATATTATTAATATAATTAAATTCAAAATATTTTAGAAAATATTGATATATTATAGTTAAAGAACGATGATAAGGAATAAAAGCAATTGTTCAAAAGACACGTTTATATTTGACAAGAAAACGCTAAAGAATGATTATATGTCTTATTTGCAAAAAACTATAGAACCATGTATTTCTATATCTGCAAATGTTCTCAATAATTTGATGCAAGTCGCATTTGATTATAAAGTACTGAACATAAAAAATCCTGAAAAAAAACTGTTCATACACTCTAATGATTCTCAAATACAAGATTATATAAAACAAGTTAATGAATGTATGGAAACAATAGAATTGATAAATAAACCTTCGAATATAGCTACACCACAGTATATTGCAAAATACTTTCAAACAGTTTTTAAGAAAAACAAAGATGTAAAAGTCAAAGTATTGAATTCAAAAGAAATAAAGAAAGAAGGTCTAGGACTACTTTATGCTATAGGAAATGGAAATTACAACCCACCTTATTTTGTGGTTTTGGAAAGATTAAGAGATAACAAACCAACTAAATGTATTGTAGGAAAAGGTATAACATTTGATAGTGGCGGTGTTTCTATAAAATCAGGATATACAAATCATTTGCATTATATGAAAATGGACAAAACAGGGGCATGTTATGCTGGTCATATATTCAAATATATGGTTGAAAACACAAACGAGTCGATTGTTGCGATACTTCCACTAACAGAAAATATACTTTCACAGGAAACACTTAAACCAGGCGACATAGTCACAAGTCATTCACAAAAGACTGTTGAAATATCAAACACAGACGCAGAAGGAAGATTAGTTGTAGCAGATGGACTTTCATATGCTAATAAATACAAACCTGATTTAATCGTCGATATCACTACATTTACAAGTACTCATATAGCATGTGATGATTATGGAGTCTTTTTTACCCAAGATAAATCTTTGAAAAATAAAATAGAAAACATATCTCAAAAATTGAAAGAACCAATAAACAGTCTACCACAATATTTAAATAAAACTTATATCAAATCGTCTGTAGCTGATTTAAAAAATGCTTCCACAAAATGTTCAACATCATATAATGCAGCAATGTTTTTACATGAGTTTGTTCCAAAAGAATCAAAGTGGGTGCATTTTGATATTTCAAACCTTCAGTATACTCAAAACGATGAACTTATAGCAAATGGAAAAGGTTTCCTTACGATTATAGAAACGTTGAAATTATAAATAACATATAAAGAATATTTGTGTTTTATTGAATTAACACTAATCCAATGATACCAAAGACAATACATTACATCTGGTATAGTAATGAGTCTAAAAAGTCTTTACCTTATGTATTTGAAAAAATTATTGAACAAAACTGTAAAAACAATGAATCAATGGACTATAAGTTGTGGACAAATTTTGGAGATCAAAACGAAGAAGATGAGAAGCTTGAAAAAAATATTGAAGAAAGTTTCCCAAATTTGATTAATATTATTCGAAAAACTAAATTTGAAGTACAAAAAGCTGATATCAAACGTCTGGCAATTTTATATTTCTACGGAGGCACTTATATAGATACTGATATTAGTATTTTGCAACCGATTGAAAAGTTGATAAACATGAATGAAGAAAATTTTATTTATGCAGCAATGGAACCAGATGAGCAAACTATGAAAATAGTGAATAAAAAGAATTTGCTATGTAATGCGTTTATTTGTTCTCCAGCAAAACATCCAATTTTAAAGAGAGCACTTGAGATAGTTGAAAATGTATATGAAGATTGTGGAGACTCTGTTTTCAATATATTTAACTGTTTTGGTGCAGATATTTTGACCAAAGCATTTATAGAAGATACAAATAAGTCATATAAACTCATCAAACGAAATCTTATATATCCTATTACAGATCCAAAGTTTGATGACTTAGACAGAAGTCAAAATGATATCAAAAAACTAAAATCAGGTATGTATCCAAATGCATTTATGGTTCATTATTGGATGCATTCTAATTTTGAATCTAAACAACTGATCAAGACCTTTAAATGGGACGACAATAAATCATTGAATGAAAATATTGTTGAGTTTTTCAAACAATTGTATAAAACCAATAAATACTTAAAAGATTAACAAATTTGTTATGTAATAATGACATATTTCAAAAGTGTTTTACATGAAATTGATACTATAGACAAGGCATACATAATAGGATATATATATAATAATTTAACGGAAATAGTATATGACTTGGAATCACCAGATCAAATTTTGTTTTATTGTAACCAAAGTGTTTGTAGTGAAGTAATAAAAACATTTGTCAATAAATATACATTTGAGCATTCCGCAAGAAATATATATACAATAATTCAAAAAGAACTCATACAAGATATTTTGAGGATATTTAACATCAAAAACAGAAATGACCCACCTATGCCAAATCTCGATACATTTCTTTCAACAGTATCATTCAAATATTCGTATCTTCGTGCATTTTTTGAGAAACATTTGAATTATTCTGGGTCAAAATTATCATTTGAAACCACAAATATGATAATGCTGATCACAGATAATGAAGAAAAGGGAGATATATTTGTCAAGACTATGGATATTCCTTATACAAAATCAATGAAAAACAATAAAGTACACATATTTTACGAAGGAACCAATTATATTGATTTATATGGGAAACTTTACTTCGACGAAGAATGTGACAGAACAGGAGAGATATTTGATATGTTTCAAATAGAAAATCCCAAACTAGGTTTTGTAAAAATTAATTCCAAAGCAATAATACCATCTAAAGCTCATTTTTCAGATGTAGGAATAGATCTAACTATTATCGATATACATAAACAAATAAATTCGAAAACTATTCTATGTAAAACAGGAATTCAGTTGGAAATACCAAATGGATATTATATTGAAATAGTACCAAGATCATCTATCATAAAATCGGGATATATGTTATCTAATTCAATAGGTATTATAGACGCCTCTTACAAAGGAGAGCTCTTTGTAGCATTGACAAAGATTGATGAAGAATCACATGATATCGAATTTCCATTTCGTTGTTGTCAAATGATTATGAAAAAGCAAATTTATCCTCAACTTAAAGAACTGTGTGAGCTCACAACAACCTCAAGAGGAGAAGGAGGTTTTGGTTCATCAAATAAAAATAACTAATTTTTGTTGAAATTTATAAGAAGATTATCAACAAATTCAATAGAATAGTTTATAAACATATTATTTTTTGAAAATGATTCACTACATATAATAAAATTATCGTGAAACAGGTTTCTTATCATATTTCTTATTTCAACATCATTTACATTATAATTCCATAAATATACAAGTTTTTTTGTTTTTGTGTTTTTGGGATAAACAATATGCAGCTCCTCTAACAAAACGTTTTCAATGTTATTGTTACATTTATTGTGATTTATTTTTAATAAGTTATCAAATATATTGTTTACAATGGATGCATCAATTGGAGAAACGGATCTCAGTATTTCTCTCTGTTTTTTATTCCATATGTCAAATAACAATAAATTATGTTGTCCAATAATTGTAAACAACACATCACATACATAAGAATCATTCAATATAAATTTAGAGTTTTTATATAAAATTCCTGAGATATTTGTATTGAAATGTACGACTCCTCCTTGTTTCAAAAACGCCTGCATTAATCTTTTGTGTAAATTTTGCAGACAAAATTCATCGAGAACAAAAAAGGTCTGGTTCGAGAAATCTAATGAAAATATTTTCAAAAAGTCTTTGATATTTAATATTTTGATCATATGATCAATATTTATACTTTTCAAAAAGAGCATTTCGTCGCGAGTAAGAAACTGTCTCAATACATGAAAAGATGTTGTTAATTCTAAATACTTTGGTGGTATGAATTTGATTCGATTCTTGATATTCTGTAACAATGAATAGAATTTATCATTATATAAAACTTTTTTCACCTTTTTTCCCTGAATACCAAACTGTTTCAATAATCGAATAAAACTTAAATGATTACTATTATATACAATATAATTACAATAATTCGATTTTGGATCACCATATGTGAAACAAGTCTTTCTATCAACAATACTTACATTGTTACCTAATTCTAAAAGTTTTGTACCAGCATACAAAGAACATATACTACAACCAATAATAAATACATTTTTCTTCATTTAATATTGTGTATATATATTAAGATATGAATCGTAATTTATACGTTTTAATTATTGTTATCTTGATTTGTTCTTATATGTTGATTTTCAATTTTAATAAAGCATATGCAATGAAAGAACATTTTGAGAACTCAAGTGATATAATGAGAGATTTATCTCAATCTATTGAAGCTCCTTCCATCAATTTAAATCCCGATAATATCCAATATGATCAAGAAGGAAATATTATAAGACAATATAACAAAATAGATGTTTCCAAAAAATATGAAGATATTCTTTTATCAGATGATTTGCAAATAGATTATGATGAAAATAAAGAGCCTGAATTTGAAATTTTGGATACAATCATAAAAGACAAGGATAATCGATTTAGAGCAATGCAATTTGAAAACATTGAAAGAGAGGTTAGACCGGAACCTATGAAAGAAGATGTAAATAGTTTCAAACAAAATTTTAATACTAATACAATTGAAATTCCAATGCAAGAAAGATCATTAAATATGAATATGCACAAACATCAGTACAATAATAGAATTGATATCGATGATCCCATACAAGATTCTTATATTCCATATCGTGAAAATAACAGTGGTTTTGGGCTGAAATCCATTGAACAAAATAATGATGAATATATAATAATATCTGTTTTTAAAAATGTTTTAAATAGGAATCCTACCAAAGTGGAATTGGAGAAGTTCTCAAGGCAATTTGATCAAAACGACATAGATGAATCTACATTGAGAATCAATTTGATTAACTCTGTAGAATATAGAAGAAATGTTAAATTACAATCAAATGATGTTTCAGGTGATATAGAGTATGAGTTTGCCAAGAAAGATTTGCTTTTTATAATAAGTGGATTATATCTTCAAGAATTAGGTAAAGAAATCCCGAAAGGAATGTTACTTCCATTAAGAGATATATGGTTGTATTTTCAAGGTAACCAATTCCTTTTTAGAGCATTCCTCATTGACGAAAAATATCCTTTATTCGAAAAAGAAGTATTAGAATTGAATCTGTTAACGAAAGCAAATCTTTCTAGATTGATTGATAAATATTTCATATTATATGACTTAAAATTGAAAGCAAATGATATTCAACGGTATGATGTTTTATCAAGGAAATCGAAACAATATCTTGAAGAACAAGAAAAAGAGAACTACAGGAAAGTTGATGAAAATGACATTGATACGACTGGATTATACAAACAAATAGAAGACGGCGTTGATAAACGTTATTATAATAAAAAAAATGAAGTCAAATACATGGACACAGAGACGATTCTTGACAGTAAAGAAAAAATACAAGATGTATTCAAAAGTACTTTTAGTTCAATTTAAGCTAACGGGGTTGTACTGATACTCATACCACAATATTCAACAGATTCTTTACTATAGTCTTTTTTGGTATATATACCTATATTAATAGATTCTTCTAATATCCATTTAAAATTTTCCCAAAATTCGGGTTCATGTCCAATACTTTCTGTTGCAAGATGTGCAAGTTCATGTAAAACAACGAATAACATTGTATTCATGTCAACCAGACTGTCTTTATTCCTGAGACACAATACAATTTGCTCACCTTTGTTTATAGAATAACTGGTATAACCTGATTTTTCATCCCCTTCTTTTATTTTTTCGGGTTTAAAGTTTTGTTTTAACATTTGTATACGAATATCATCCGCTGGATGTGTTTTTATAAGATGTTCGACAAGAATTTCTAACTTAGATCTTATATTTGCTATGAGATTGGCAGCATCCAAAGAATCTTCTCTATTTTGAACAAGATAATATTGGTCATCGACAGTGCTTTTTACTTTTTCTAAATTATCACTGAAAAATATCGAATATGATAAAAATCCCGAAATAACTATAATAGAAAATATGAGAATCCCTTCATTTTCTATATTCATTCTCTAAATACAATCTACATAAAAGAAAAATAAAAAAATGATGTAAAGAATTTATATAATAAAATATTATTATATTGTAATGGAATTTCCTCGCAAAGAACAACCTCCTTTAAATACCAACAAAGAATTACAACTTCAAATAACCGATTGGTATATTCCCGAAAATGATAGAACTCGTCCTAAACCAGATAATGTAGAAGATGCAGAAACATATACAATATGTATTTATGGGTCTACAAAAAAAGGTGCGACAGTGAGTGCACGAATCACAGGTTTTGAACCATACTTTTATATCAAACCACCAACTGAATGGGAAAAATACAGTGACAAAAAGTTTTTAAACGAAGTTCAAATTTTCAAGACCAAATTGATAGAAGATAAATATCCTTGTGTATTTAAAGGAAGTAAATATAATCGTAAAATTACCAAACAAGGATTTGAGGAGCATTTAGTTGATGTTTCTATGATCAAGAAAAAGGATTTTTGGGGATTCACAAATAATCAGGATTTCAGATTTATCAAAATAACAGTAAAATCTCTTTTCATGTTTAATAATTACAAATATTACATTGACTCTTTGAAAAAAGATGGGTTCAAAATGTATGAAAGCAATATTGATCCTTTCTTAAGGTATATTCACGAAATGAATATTAAACCATGTGGTTGGATATCTATTGTTGATTATCTTGAAGAAGATGATGATAAATATGAGACTAGATGCGATTATAATATTGTGGCAGAACATAAAAATATATCATCAATCGATGATAACAGTTTTGCACCATTAATTATAGCATCATTTGACATAGAATGTACAAGTAGTCATGGTGATTTTCCTGTTGCTAAAAAAGATTACAAAAAACTTGCACAAGATATGGCAATGGTTGCGAAAGCGGGATATTGTATCACAACAGAATTTCTTGTTTACTGGTTTGAAAAACTTCTTTCTGGAAAAGATGTAAACGTTGAAAGTAATATTACTATTAATAAAGTTTATATCAAAAATAAGAAACTGTTTGACTTTTCTAAATATAAGCCTGTAATCGAGAAAGAAGGTAAGGATATTATCAAAATACTTGACGAGATATCTAATGTTATTCAGGATGATGGCGATGATGATGAGGAAAATGATAAACCGATTTCAATAAAGGAACAAACTATATTAATCAATAAACTCAATGATATATTTGTCAAGATTCTTCCACCATTGGAAGGAGATAAGATTATTCAAATTGGTACAACAGTTCATCGATATGGTTCAGACAATATCATTTATAAAAATATAATATCACTGAATACATGTGACAATATTGAGAATGCAGATGTAATTTCATGCAAGACTGAAAAAGAAGTATTACGAGAATGGAAGAATCTTCTGATAAGATTGAATCCTGATATATTGACAGGGTATAACATATTTGGATTTGATATGGAGTATATTTGGGAAAGAGCGAGTGAAAATAGCATTATTGATGAAATGTTTCTAGGTCTTGGACGCAATTTGTCGAGAAAATCAACTTTAGTAAAACAAGAACTGTCTTCTTCAGCATTAGGAGATAATATTTTGAAATATTTCGACATGGATGGTACTGTAGTGATAGATTTGTTGAAGATTGTACAAAGAGATCATAAATTGGATAGTTATAAACTGGACAATGTATCAAGTGTATTCATTGGTGATAAGAAAGATGATATCAAACCGAATGAGATTTTTGAAAAGTTTAAAGGATGTTCTGCGGATAGATGTGTTATCGCAAAATATTGTATTCAAGATTGTGCACTTGTCAACAAATTGATTCACAAATTAAAGATCATGGAAAATAACATTGGTATGGCAAATGTTTGCTTGGTTCCTCTCAATTATCTTTTCAAGAGAGGTCAAGGAATCAAAATATTCTCTCTTGTTGCCAAACAATGTATGGATAAAGGCTTCTTAATTCCTGTTAATAAATTTTCAGATTATCAAAGGGAATTAGACATGGATGGTTACGAGGGTGCTGTTGTACTCGAACCAAAAGAAGGTATTTATCTAAATGAACCAATTGTTGTATTTGATTATGGTTCGCTATACCCATCTTCAATGATTGCACGCAATTTGTCACATGACTGTTATGTTATGGATAAAAAATATATGATAGATGATCCAAATATTGATTATATCAAAGTAAAATATGATGAATATACCGGAACTGGTGACAAAAAAGAAAAGACTGGGGTTAAACAATGTGTATTTGCAAAATACAAGGATGGTAGAAAAGGTGTTATACCAGATATCTTATGTATGTTATTGGATCAAAGAAAGAATACGCGTAAAAAAATAGAATACGAAACATTTACTACAGCTAAAGGAAAATATACTGGTGTGGCAACTGAAGATGGTGACAATGTCAATATTTACAATATTGATAATGGTATTACTTATAATATCAAAATGAATGAAATTACAAAAAGACAACAAACTTATAATAAGTTTGAAAAAGATGTTCTCGATGCTCTTCAACTTGCTTACAAAGTAACAGCGAATTCTCTATATGGTCAAATAGGTGCTAAAACTTCGCAAATATATCTTAAAGATATTGCGGCATGTACAACCGCAACAGGTAGGGAAATGATCATGATTGCAAAAGATTATGTTGAAAAACACTACAAAGCAGAGGTTATTTATGGAGATAGTGTAATGCCTTACACACCTTTGACATATACTACTGGAAACTTGATTCATGTGACAACATTTGAAAATTTCAACAATGAACAATGGATACCGTATGAACAGTTTAAACCAGATGATACTACTATATGCAATAAACAGCAATATCAACCTGTGAATATATTTGTATGGACACATAAAGGTTGGTCCAAAGTTAAACGTATAATTCGTCATTCAACTGTTAAAAAAATTTATCGTGTAATAACACAATCTGGTATTATTGATGTTACACAGGATCATAGTTTGTTGGATGAAAATTGCATACAGTTGAAACCAACTGATTGTGTAGTTGGACAAAAACTTCTACATAAAAAACCAGATTTGACACTATTCTCTTCTGGAATGAAATATGATGAAGATATTGCTTATATGTATGGGATATTTGTAGCAGTTGGTAATATTTATACATATGGTGATTCGCAAATATTTGAGATTAAAAGCAAAAAATATGATACATTGCTAAGATTCAAAAATATTTTTGACAAAAAATACAATTCAAAAGGGTTGATCAATTTAGATATCAAATATTTTCAAGACAATTATATATTAGTATCTCACGATCGTCAAGTGACAAATATCTTTAATTGTTGTTATAATAACAATGATAAAATTATTCCAGATGTTGTGTTGAATTCTGCTAATAATGTCATAAAGGGTTTTAGAATAGGATATTTTGAAATAAAGGACAAATATGTATTCAGTATGAAGCAACAAGTATTGGCACAATCATTTGTGTTGTTAGAGCAATTGTTAGGAAACTCTTACAAGTTTAAAGTAAGTGATGATAAAATCACTTTCATAGAGGATACAAATATGGATATGAATTATTCGAAAATAACAAATATTGAAGAGCTTCATAAAGTGTATAATGGGTTTGTGTACGACATTGAAACTGAAGAAGGTGTATTTCACGGGGGTATAGGAAATATGATTGTTAAAAACACGGATTCTATATTCTGTTCTTTCCCACTCAAAACAAAAGAAGGTAATGAGGTATATGGAAAAGATGCATTACCATATGCTATAGAGGTTGGTAAACATGTTGAGAAAAATATTGTATCAATAATGCCTTCGCCACAGAAATTAAATTATGAGAAAACGCTCTATCCATTTATATTATTCAGTAAGAAACGATATGTTGGCAATTTGTATGAAATGGATATTAACAAATTCAAACAAAAGTCTATGGGTATCGTGTTAAGAAGACGTGACAATGCGAATATTGTTAAAAAGGTATATGGTGGAATCATAGATATAATCTTAAACAAACAGGATTTGAAAGAGTCATTAGTTTTCTTGAAAGAACAGTTAACAGATCTTGTAGAAGGTAAAACGGAAATTGCTGATCTTATTATTTCCAAAAGTCTTAAAGGTTCATATGTCGATCCTACAAAAATAGCACATAAAGTTTTGGCAGACAGGATTGGTGAAAGAGATCCTGGAAACAAACCATGTGTCAACGACAGAGTTCCATATGTATACATTCGAGCACCTAATGCAAAATTACAAGGAGATAAAATTGAAAATCCTGATTATATTATAGAGAAAAATCTACAACCTGATTATCTTCATTATATAACCAATCAGATTATGAATCCTGTAATACAACTGTATGCTCTTTGTCTTGAAGAACTTCCCAATTATAGAGAAGAGGTTGATTATTGGGTAAAGATTGAGGAAGAATTGAAGAAAAAACCATTATATCAAAATGATATCAAAAGAAAAAAGAGATTAGAAAATCTTAGATTGAATAAGGTCAAGGAATTATTGTTTGATGATTTCATCAACATATTGAAAGAACCAAAAGTTAAAACAAAAAAGGCTGTTGTTAAAGGGAAGGTTGAAATAGGAGATGATATTGATAAAAAAGAAAAATGTATCAAACCTAAAAGTGTTAAAGTTAAAAAGGAAAAGGTTGTGGTCAATCAACAAAATGCGGATGATATCGTTGAAGAAATACAGATTGTTGAAGATGATAAACCAAATGCAACTATAAAAGTTATTGAAAAAAGGGCAACAAAAAAGTTGGACAGTACTGCGTATATATTTGATGGTAGTAAGAAGATATGGAAGTATACCAACGATGATGGAAAAACAAAAATAGATGAAATTATTAACATTATTACACAGATGGTTGATTTTATGAAAGACAAGAATATCAAACTTGTGATAGATGTTAATTATACATTATTCAAAAAGGAATATTTGGAAAGTTTACGAGAATATAAAGATTTAGAAAAGAATGTTGAGCAAAATCTAGTACAAAAGTCTATAGATGATGTAGACGTTGGAAAATATAAAAATATACACAAAGTATTCAAATATGAAAGTCTTATCAAATTGAAAGATCATTTCAAATTAAAAGGTTGAATTCGTTAAAGTTTGTTATAAGTTTAGACAGTAAACCCTTCTTGTAATAACAAAGTTGTAAAATATTGAGGAACAAAAAATTCATCTCCTGTTCTCACGTTATCATTATATAATTTATTTGATTCTTTGATTTCGTTTTTAATTTTTTCACCGATTGAAGAAAGTTCTCCTACAGCATTTATGATAAATTCGTCCTGATAAGATGTATTACCTTTTATTTTACATATGTTGTCTTTTTGACAATCTTCTCTTCTTAATATATTTTGTTCATGTCGTTGATGAGTTTCTGTTTTGAATACATAACGCGAAAGAGCGTGCAATGTGTGTTGTGGTGATATTGCTTTATAATCCTCTAATTTAAAAAACACGTATGTTTTTTCAAGTTGATTTATTTTAACTTTAAAAGAATAAACAAGGGCAACTCGTTTTTCCATTGAATCAGTGTAACATTGAACTATTTGACCAAGTCCATTATTTAATTGAAATTCATATTGATAGATTTTTTTTTTATTATTGCGTTTACACGTTTCCTCGTTTTCCTTATACTTCAAGGAGCAAATTAAATTATCATTTTTTTTAATTTCTTTATGTGTAGTTTTAAACCACACACTGGTAAATGAGAATTTTTTTAAAAAAGTGAAAAGCTTATTATCATTATCTTCAAATATGAAAGTTCCATTTGTGAAACAGTTTTTACCACCTGTTTCACCATCTGGAAATAAAATTTTTGACGTATATAATTTGTTTATGAAATCTTCAATTGTGAATTTCGTTTCATTTTCCGGTGTTCCTCCTTTGGTTTTAATTTTTTTATATTTTATTTTGTTTGCAACTATTTTTCGATATTCAGTTATTGGAATATACTTCTTTTGTGTAGCACATATTCCCTTCTAGTATCAGACTTTCCGTATATTACTGTTTTTTCACCTTCTATATATTTCGTTTTTTTTCTTTCCATTTTATTCATCTATATTTATAAATATATTTTAAATTATAATCTAAATACAATTATTACACACATTTTATCATTTGAACCATCAACTTATTGATATCAAGATGAAAGATAACAAATTAACAAATATTTTTCAGAGAGTACATATCACTTTCTTTTTTAGATTTTCATACAACTTTTATTTTTTTTAAGAATTTTCAGAGATATGTACTCTTCCAATCAAACTGTTACAAATCTGTTAAACAATTGCTTTAAGCCTTTTCAGAGAGTACATATCACAAATTATTTCAGATTTTCTAACAACTTTTATTTTTTTATAGAATTTTCAGAGATATGTACTCTTCCAATCAACCTGTTACAAAACT
>Ga0222718_10001259_pt1 | contig 24814 bp, 23 predicted proteins | sample C33_27DmetaG_FD_165045 | JGI IMG/M metagenome (GOLD analysis project Ga0222718, IMG submission 165045) | Estuarine water microbial communities from San Francisco Bay, California, United States - C33_27D | ecosystem: Environmental > Aquatic > Marine > Unclassified | place: USA: California...
TTATCCTGCATATCATCAAACTCACTACCGGCTACAGGATTATGATCTTCTTCTCCGTCAAACTCTCCCTGTTCAAACCATTCTTCATTGTTTAATGTATCTTGCTGATATTCAAAATAGTCAACAGCAGTTTCAATTACGTCTTCAGGTACTTTACCGATCTTTCTTAAGATAACTTTTAACATTGGAGTTCCTAAAACTCTTTTATCTTCCGGTTCTCCGAAGTAGTGGTCTAGTTTAGCATAAGCAGTAATAAAATAATCTAAAGGAATATTACCTTTAAAGTTGAAGTCTTGATCTGCTACTGTTCTGAAGTTTACATCTGTTGATTTTTCTCCAAATACTTTAGCTAAAAATTGATATACTTTATCTCCGTTAATTTCTAGAGCAGCTAATTGATTAGGGTTTGCTGATTCGTTTTTTGAATGAAAGTTTATAAACCAGTTAGCCTGCCTCTTATCATGAGCGGTTGCGTTTTTTCTATTCTTAAGCTTTTTAGCTTTTTCAATAGTAACCGGACCTCCGTAAAGTTTGGTTATTTTAGCTTTTAAAGTCCCAGGTGCACCGTCTTTAGTTCTCTTTCCTTTATAAGATTCAGCAACTTTTAATTTAGGAGAGGTTCTATTGGTTCTAAATTCAGGTTCGTTTTTATCTTTACGTTTATAAGCCGTAGTTAAATATAAATCTCTTAAACCGTCATAACCATAAGGACCCATTGCTGAAGATATATCAACTAGTCTGGTAAGGTGTGTAAAGACTCTGTTTGAATCTTTAGGCATATCTGCTATTTCATCTCCGTACCTACCATGAATTTTAGACATTAATTCAATAACGTCTTCTTCTGTTAGGCCTCTTTCTAATACTCTTTCTTTAAAATGTTTGGTAAAATTAATATCAATATCAAGATCGTCAAACATTTCATCTAAGACTTTTTCAAGAGCATTAAAATTAACTTCTTCATTTAAAGAAGGCTTTTCTCCGGTTAAAATATTCCAAACCTGATCTCTTTCTAAATCTGAAAGTTCTACTGGGAGATAGCGATTAAAGTCTACAAAGTTCTTATCTACGACTGCCTTACGGGCATTAGTGCCTCTGATTGCATCCTCACCTTTAACTTGAACGACTTCTAAATTATCAAACTTCTTTTTAAGGTTATCAAACCTTCTAACGTCTTTTAAATCTTCTTCCGACCGTACACCTACCACAAGTACAAAATACTTATCTGGATTGTCTCCTATCAGAGAGAAGAGTTCTTTTATTGGGGATACATCATCTGAGATTCTAATGTCTATATCTCCGGTTAAGTGATTTTCGTATATGTTCCAAATATCTAGAGAATCTTCTTTAGTGATTCCGTCTCTTTCTTTATGACCTATAAGAACCAAAGTCTTATCAACTTCAGGCTTTTTAGAAACTTGATCTACTAAATAGAAGTGACCTAATGTCGGCGGTTTATAACCTCCAGGTACTACGGCGATAACTTCTTTTCCTCCGGCCTGGTCTTCAGTTAGAAATGGTGCTATTAAAGATTCTACTAGTTGGTTCATGAATTAATAAATGATTGTACTTTTTGATTAATTGTATCTTCGGTTGCAACCATTCCTTTAACTTTATCTGAGATAGAAAGGAATTCTTTTTCTAATTTATCGATTTGAACATCTAAAAGTTCTCTAGTCTTTGCTCTAGACTTTTCTCTTTTCTCTAGTTCTTCCGGAGATAAATCAGCATCATCAGTCTTTTTAAAGGTAGATGCAAACTTCTCAGGATTAGATTGAGTTAAGTCTTCTAGATACTCTTTTAATTTACCGGCTTTAACAGCTGCTTCAAAGTCTTTAATCTCTTTTTCATACTGTGAATCAGGAGCTCGGTAGAGTATAAAATTATCTCCAAGTTTAGATTTGTATCGATCAATATTACCATAAACGTTATTCCAGGTTGATAGCACCCCTATCTTCGGTACCTTTCTCTCTCTTTCAAAGTTTCTCAAAAAAGAAACAATAGGATGGGCATAAACCATAACCATTAAATGATCATAGTCTCCCATATTTAAGATTCCAGGTACTTCTTTTCTTCTATAAAGACCGCCTAACATTTTAGCAGCATTAGAAGCTGTGGTATCCCATACAAAGTTTTTCCTGGCTTCAATAGCGGCAGGAACGTCTTTGTCGTCTACCTGATTTGAAGCTTTAGTTAAACTATTATACATTGGAGAGTCTTTATCTTCAACGTATTTATCCGGATTGATGATCTCGAAGTCTGAAAGGTTAGGTTGTAGTTTATTCAATAAAGTTGACTTACCTGCACCGGCTCCACCGGACATAATAATCATCTTAGGTTTGTTTTTGTCTTCTAAAATTAAATCTATCAGCTTGACCATATTTTATAAATATTACTTTGACGGGGTTACACTTAATGGAAGGGTTTCTGTTACCGGTTTTAATTCCGGATGCATATATTTAAAGATTTCATAAAGGTGTCCGAATAACTTTTTATTATCGTCTAGACTACCTTGCATCTCTTTTACTTCCCAACCATGACCCTGCATCTTACCATCCTTAGGACCTCTTTTAGAGGATTTCAACCATAAAATTCCAGCACGTTCAATAGGGGTATCGTAAATCTCATTCCAGGACTGGGCATAACATGCCAGCTGTAAATCATAAGTCTTATATAAAGCGTTTGAAGTCTTAAAATCAATTAACCAGATCTCTCCATCAATCTCACAGATTAAGTCAGCTGTACCTGCAACCTTCAATTCATCTGAGAATAAATGGGTTTCTGTTTTAATTAAGGTAGGTTGGTAGGTTTCCCAGAAGTCAACAAACTTTAGAATCATCCTCCAGACTTCCTGAGAGTACTTAGCATCTCCATAGTCATTTAACCACTTAACTTCCTTACCGTTAATATAATCCTCGATAGCATTATGAACTTGAGTTCCTTCCCTTCCTGCTCTTCTGATGATATAATCAGCATTAGTACCGACTTCCTTCATCCAACGTTCAAAGAACTTATCTTTTGGAAAATAAGATAGAACATGGGTAACAGAAGGGTAAAAGATGCCCGGCTTTCTTTGATAGTATCTAGAATCTAGAACTGTAATTTGACGGGCAGATCCATCAGCCTCAACTAATCTCTTAATGTTCTTTGCCTTGCTGATGTTTTGTTTTTCTTGTATCATAATTTAAGTTTATACTCCAACAAGCTTCTTAAAGTAAGTGGAGTAGATTGGTGTAGTAGTTTAGTGAAGTTCTCAAAGCCTAATTCTGATGGATCTTTCTCATCCATATTAACTAGAAATACTTCTTTTCCGTGGTCTAATAGTGTTTCACAGTAGGACAGAGCTTGTTTTAGGGCATCACTATCAAGTGCTATGAAGACCTGTTTAACTTTAGAAGACACTATCTTTTTCAATAATTTCTTAGGTAGAGTCTTTCCTAGTAGTGGGACGGCATTACGTTTGATTGCCATTGCATCGAAAGGACCTTCACATAATATAATAGGACTCTCCCAGTTAACCAGTAGTTCAAAAGGAACTATGTCTTTTGAGAAAGAAGGGTTCTTATATTTGACCGGACCGGGTCCGAAGTTCCTTCCTACAAAGTAATTTAAGGTTCCTGATTCATCGTAAGATGGTGTTACAACCATATTGTTATATCTCCCTGAAGAGCAATATCCTAAGTTGTAACGGGCAATATCTAATTTGCTAATGCCTCTTTCTTTAAGATACCTAAGGGCCTGTCTTACGGTTATATCTTTTGTATCGGCCTGGTATAAAGGTTTAAATTCTTTAGGTAGGGATAAAGTCTCTTCCTGCTTTCCTTTTTGATCGTGGAAGTTAATCTTAACATAAGATCCTAACTCATCAATACGATGCTGGGGAGCATCAATAGCTCTAAATAAGGTTATTAGTTTCTTACCTTTACGGTTACACACCCAGCAATGCCAGTTATTCAGACCTTCCTCATTTTCCCTAAAGTTAATTTCAAGTTTAGGTTTTCTATGGTGACAGAAAGGACAATGGTAGGAGTAGTTAGCACCAGAAGTTGCTTTTCCCGTTCCTATAACATTATTAACTAGATTTACTAGTAGGTGATTTACCATATGGTATAAAGATACGAACTTATTGCTCAGGAAGCAAGTCTCTCCGATAGAATTTACCTAAAATGTTGTCGTTATAGGTATTCGTTAATAAAACCTCTTCCTTACATTGATAATGTAATTCGTAATATGTTAATTCTTTTTTAGATTTGCAAAGTTTTAAGATCCTTCTTTCGAAGTTTTCTTCTCCTAATTCCTTAATATCAGCCAGAAGTTCTTTGTTAGAACCCCAGTAAGTTATCCAATTTGACTCTTTTGTAACTCTTTTATGGGTTGGCTTACGGCCGGGTCCTGTTTGTTCGGCTAATTCAGTCTTGGTTAGTTTCTTTTTAAGATTATTCCAAAAGACTTTCTTTCCTACATAGATTCTTCCGGTGACTTTATTTTTAATCACATATACGAATCCAAACCAGTCCTCAGGGTGGACCGGATCAATATAAATCCAGGGCTGGGTCATTTACGGTTTTTACAGTGTCTGGGGTTATCTTTGGACAGGTAAGGCTTCTTACACTCTGTTCCTTTGACGTGAGTACGACCGCATCTATGACAGCAGGTTGCTTTTTTGGCTTTCTCTGTTAAGATTTCATCTATTATTTCAAGTATTTTACTCATCGGTCTATATTAATAATTATGTTAGTATCTGTGGTTGAATTTAATGGAAGTGGTTTTCCTAATTTTCCAACTGCAATTAAGTCTTGAGCTTGATTGTAAAGTCCTACTGTTGTAACGTAGGGGTTAAAGTAAGAACCTGTTGCAAAATCGTAAACTGTTCCGTCGGTTGATCCAGAAATAACTGTCGGGTTTAGGGTAAAGCTATATTCGTTTGAATCGATGGTACATTTATACTGAGTCTCGTATAAGGTATAAGAGCTAGTAAATTGACAGGTAGCTGCTGAAGAGGTGATGATATTTTCAATTAAACCTGAAGGATCTGTTTCTCCGTAAGAAGCTGTTCCATAAGTTCCGCTTCCGTATACTGCTCCTGATCCTTCTCCTCCTCGATCTTGTGTTAGAATTGCAAGTCCGTGTTGGTAGACTATATTTCCTATGTAATCATCTCCGACATATAATCCTCCGTTTCCGTCATCGGTTATGCTTCCGGATTCAGCACTAATATTAAACGTACCAGGCTGTATCCTTTCTCCATAAAGTTTAGTAGGTATAGAAATAACTCCTATAATTGCATTTGACTCTGTTGGAAAGTAGTGCTGAGTTCTTAGAGTTGTCTGTAGGTAGTTTTCGTATCTACCGGCTGAAGAAGCTGATCCTATTCTTACGTCTCCGGTTTCGTCTAACCCAGGTACTACAAACGGTACTGTAGGTTCATCTCCGTAAGAAGAACTTTGGTAGTTTGAATAGTAGAGCTGCTTGGTTGAACTATAAACCAGCTCTTGATCGAGTCTCTGTATTTCTCCTGTTTGAGGATTTGATCCTGATTGGAAATATGTTGACTGAATGTTCTTACCTAAGAATCTATCAATACCAACATCAGACCCGGTTAAGGCAGCTGCTCCAGAGAAGGAGAAGCTTTTATTAACCTCAAACGGAGTGACTATTAAGTCGGAAGATAGAAATTTCTTGAAAGCACCCATTCATTTTAAAAGTCTAATTTAACTCGAATCAATGCTTCTTTGGTGAAGTCTTTAGTTAGCGGCTTAGATAATTTAGCTACTGCAAGTAATTCGTTGTTATCGTTGTACATACCTACGGTAGTTAAATAAGCTTGTGGAGAATTTATAAACTGTGTGTAAAGAACATCTCCTGTTGAACCAGATATGAAAGATGGATTCTCTGAGTAGTTAAACTCTGCATTCCTTGTTCTGATATAAACATAATCTGATGTTACTGTCTCTTGACTGTTTAACTGGAAAGATGCTCCATCAACTACAGCATTGAACATTGCACTGATATTATCTCCTGCAGAATCATTTGATCTAGCAGGGTATAGAGAAATAGATGCAGATAATGCTTCTGGGTTAAGTAAGATTGTTCCTATATCTGGTAAGAATAATCCGTAAGAACCTGATGCTGTTGTATATCCTGTTCCTCCATCGTATGAAGTTCCGTTTGAACCTGAAATAATTTGGTATACTCTTCCGCAATCTAAATAGGTATCTGTTGATACTAGTCCTGAATTATCGGTTAGTTTAACTGTTTCAGATCCGTTAGTTAATGTAAGGTTAAATGTACCTTTTAGAAGGCTTTCTTTGTATCTTGCTCTTTCAATGTTAAGTGCCCAGAAATCAGAAGCTGTTACTCCTCCGAAGATAAATGAAGCATTCTCATCTCCATAAACTAGATTACGGTACTGACCGTAAACCGTTCTTGTAGGAGACTTACCTGCTACTAAATCGTTAAACAAAGCGCTTCCTAAACCGGTGCTATTACCGTAAGTAATTGCAAATTGAACTGCTGCATTACTTAGAGCAGATCCAGTCTGGTATACGTTTTTATAATAGCTATCATTTGTTGATGTAGCTGAAGCAGTATAGAATTCAGTTAAGGTCGGTGAGTTTGTTGACCAAGCGGTTGCAGTAACTGAGTCTGCACTTACTAGAAAATCTTCTGGGTCTAATGCTTTAAAGGACATAATTTACTTTAGGTTGTTTTTCTAACTGATACTGGTATTGATATTCTAGCTCCGGAATCTCTTCCTACTACTTGCAAGGTTGCAGTTAGATTTGTATTACCTCCAAACAGTGTATTTACTGTTGTAGCAGTAAGATTTAGTGTTGTTCCGATTACTGTCTTAGAGACGTTAGTTCCGATAGTTTGAGTTTGATTTGCTGTTTGAGCTTCTGGTGTTGTAATTCCGATACCATTAAAGGTGTTAAATAATCTTACATCTGAAATTGTAAAGGTGTACCCTGATGATTCGTTAACACTAGTCTGGGATAGGTAGTTTAGTGTTTGAGGTGTTATTGCTAGGGAAGCACCTTGTTTAATTATAATTGCAGAATATCCAATATCTAATACTGGCATTCTAGCTGTACCTCTAGGTAAGGTCACGAGCTTGTATTTCATTATTTGAGTCTCATCAGGAAATGCTTCTAATAGTGGCATATTTTCGATAGCTTCTCCGTAGAAGGCTGATCCAGATGGATGTGTAGGATTGTAGAGAGTATAATCGATCTCATCATCCGATAATGCAAATTGTGTGATGCGGAAAGAACCGTCTCCTCTGGCAAGAAGCTCTCTTCCTTTTTTAGTGAGGATAGCATCAACTGTAACTGCTGTATTATTTAGGTATCCCATAGTTTCTTATAAATATATGTCTAGTTCAAAGTTAATTTAAATTGTATTTTACTCTTTTGCAACTTTTATTGTATATTAATTACTATTATTAATGATACCTACATCTGTTGCAATTTTTATTGGATCATACTTAGGATTAAAGTTTTTTGGTACTAGTAATCCTGCTCCTGTATATCCTAATGGATTTACTAGTGTAAATGTTTCGTTTTCTATTCTCCTAAAGATTCTAAAATTCTGATTGGACTGATTGAAGAAATTTTCATCTATAGTCTCACTTGTTACCTGTAACGTGCTTTTTACATCGTTATAGTCTCCTGCTGTAAGAGTCTTAATTGTATAGAGATCATCTGAGAAGTTATAGTCTAGACCGCCGATTTCAGTTCCTGCTGATGCAGTTCCAAATCTTATAAAATCTCCTGACTGTAGAGGGAAGTAAGTATCTCCATACTTAACACTATCTGTTCCACCTGTTATATTCCTTCCTAGAGTTTTATTGAAGATTTGAATGGTATTATTATCGAATCCATACTCTATAACTTTACCTAAAGTCGGGGAAGATCCAGTAACCATAGATGATAACCACCCTGCTGAGTATGGAGGTGGTGATCCTGAATCTCGTAGTTCATTGGTTGTGTATATTAGATCAACTGCTCGTAATGTTACTACTGCATCTGTTCCGTCAGGTTTGGTTGCTCCTATGGATTGAGATGTAAATGTAAAAGACTGTCCTATTGAGAAATCGCCGATACTGGTAACATTTATTAGAGATATATTTGTATCTGATAAAACAGTTATTGAAGCGGTTACGTTTGCATCTGATGATCTTACGCCTATTACGCTTGCAGGAATACTACCGGTAATGTTGTAACCGGAATCTAATGCTCCTGCTAAATTATAAGGGTTTTGTCTAATAGTTCCAGTACCGCTTTGGTCACTTCTTTCGAAAAATATATCGTCATAAGTTGTATCAAAGGTATAGAGATCGCCTGAGTTGAGTGTGATTGTTACGTCTTGACCGCTTCCGGTTGTGTCAATTGCACCCATAGATTGACTTGGGAAGATTAGAACCTGTGTAGGATGGAAGAACCCGGCTTGTCCGGTTACAGTTACACCGGTTACTGTGGCATATGTATTAGGGGGAATATTTGTAGTATCAAAAGAGGCTGTGACATTGGCGTTAGAAGCAGATACTATTAAACCAGTATCTCCGGTTGATCCTGTTATTACTGTTTGAGTAATAGAGGATAGTAATTCATCTGCTGCTGTTCTTAATGATCCGGATCCATTATAAGCAGAGTTTTCGTAAACTATATCTAACCTAGAACCGGTATCTGGGACTGATCCTGATTTTAGTAGAATGGTGTTGTATAGAGCTCCGCCTTCTATAATAGTGGAAGAGTATACGTTAGTTCCGGAATTTCCTGCAGTTACAGGTATCATAAAGACAGAATCGTCTTTTTTAAAGATTTGAGATACTGTATCTATGTGTTTATTATCTGCAGATAATGTTATTGTATCACCGGTCTCGGCATTAATTAAATAAATACAATGTACATTTCCTCCTCCTGGGTATTGAGGATTTGAACCTCCTACCCAATCAAAGTATGCGAAGTAGTTTGTAAAGTAATCTATTGGAAGATCTGCTACAACTGATTGTGAAGATATTAACTGTGTGAAATTATACTCTCCGGTATTTTTAGTTCCTCCAAATCTTGCTTCAAAGAATGTTGATTTGTTATCATAATTTGAATCCTGAATCTGGGCATATAATGCTGACTGGCTTATAATAGGTCCAAAGTTACTTGGATTTAAAGCTCCATCACTATAATCTACATCAAAGTACTTAGAAGAGACTCTGTTTGAATAAACGTTATTGTAGATTGCATTATAATCATTAAATCTCTCTAGATTACCTGGGAAGTTCTGTTGTGCATAAACAGTAGGGTCTAAATAGTAGGTTGATTCAGCAGACAGGTTTTGAGTATTGATTCTCCAGTAACTTGCTGTAGTTAATCTCGCTGTACTATTAGAAGGATTATCATTTTCTGCATAAAGATACTCTGCGGTATAGACTGATCCTGATTTTAATTGAAAATTTCTAGTAATTCTATTAATTAGTATATCGTCGTTTCCGTTATCATCAAAACTAGTATCAATAGTGTTACCGTTTTCTTTTAAAAATATTGTTAACGATGAATCTTCGATACTAGTAGTATTTACAAATACTCCTGTTATAAATAATTCTAAATCTACTACAACATCAAATGCTGGTGTATACTCAAAAGTAGTATTATCGTAGTAGTCGATTGCGGGTGTCTCTAAGGTAAATGGAAGTTTTCCGGTAGCAGGGTTCCCGATACTTGCTGTAATACTGTTGATAGTGGATGCAAATTCTGCATTTAGGTTCTGTAAGTCTGGTATTGAAATTCTATAAGCTTCTCCAAGTAGTGGATTATCTTGTAATTTACCGTTAACTACATCAATTACTGATCCGGAATACTCTCCATTATAGAATTCCCTTTCAGAAGATTCAATTGAAGTTACTAGTCCTTCCGGTGTTAGAATAGAGGAAGTCCACGATTGGTTAATATCTACCCAGTCATTAACTGATCCTGCAGGACCTCCTGTGAAAACCTCTATAGACCCTGTTTCATAATCTCTTGCTTGAGCTTTAATTGAGGCTGAGTATTCAGGTCTGGTCCAAGAGGCTTGAGCGGGTCTCTGACGATTTCTTTCTAATAAGGTTTGCTTAATTACTGCTCCGGTTGCTGCACTTGTACGAGCAGGAATGAAGTCTTTAAGCATTTTAAATAATGAGTTATCATAAAACTTAATTAGTCTTAGATAATCATTCCAATCATAGGACTTAGAATACTTTTCAAAATAAGCATTTTTAAGAGCTTCTAGATCTGCATACGTATAGCTACTAGAAGAGATTTGTCTTGGATCTCCAATATAGTCTCCGATGTTAAAATACCCTATCTGGTCTATAATATCATCATTAATTTCATTTTGAGGAGAGAATCCAACTTCTAAGTAGTTTACGTTTCTAGTATAGTCTTCTGTGTCTGGGGTTTGTTGTAGTAAACTTCTTTGATTAGATAGAGTAGTTCCGTAGATACTGTTGCTGTCTAATCTAATCTTATCTAAGATTCTATTCTTTATACCTGCAGCTGGTTGATCATAAAATACTATTTGTGTATTATCTGAAAAAGATGCGGTTGTTTCAAAACCGTTATCTAACCCAAATCCAAATGATGCCGTTTGATTCTGTCCGGATGCTTTAGGGTGTATTGAGAAAGAAGCTGTGTAAAGTTCCCCTCCTAATGCTGCTCTAAATGCTAATTCGTTTGGTGCTGAATTTATAGAATTACCTTCTATTGAGTTAGGATTCATTACAAAGTCGTCAAAAACAGACTCTGATAATACCGTGGTATAATATCTAAATTCTTGAATTGATCCGGAGAACTTACTATAAGTATCCATCGAATCTCCAATAAAGGACCATCTTCCAGTTTTAGAATTAGTCCAATTTGAAGTAGCAGCGTTTAGGGAAGCAGAACCTTGAAAACCTAACTCTGTTCCTGTTTCTCCATTATAGGTACTATTTTTAGCATAAACATTATAAACGCTAGCAGATCTATTAATCATTACAGACCACCAACCTCCGTCATAGAACGGTAGGTAAACACTTGCCGATTGGGTAGTGTCTGTATAGTCTGGGAAGAAGGTTAAAGTTCCATACTGGTAATAAGGATCAACCACTGATCCGGAATAAGATCCGGAAGTACCTGCTGAACCTGTATATGTTAATACAGTATTCATATAAGTTGTTCCTCCTAAAGTATTCTCCATAGCCCATATAGACTGTGAGGCATTAGTAGGACCTGTTAAAGGTATCACTTCTTCTGTCTTAAATCTAAATGCTACTGTTGATGCAAAATCATCAGGGCTATTCCAATCGGAATGTAAAGACCAAAAAGCTTTAAGTGCTTGATCGGTACCGTTAAAATCTGCTTTTTTACTATATTCTCTCTGCCAGTAATCCCAATCGTTTGAATTATCCTTATCTTTACCTCCAAATTCAGAGATTCTTAAGATAGTATCGGAGATTCCATACGTATTAATTAAAAGTCTTAACCCTGCAAGAGTTCCTTTCTTTTTAATTAAAGCTGGTAAGTTATGATATAACCTCTTATAGATTGATTTATTTAGATCGTCTAATGTAACAGCATCGTTAGATGCACTAACTATAGTTTCAATATATTCAATCCCTGACCCAGTTACCGGAAAGTTGGTTATTATGTCTGGTAGTAGTAATGTGGATCCTGAAGGTGTTAATCCTAGTAAGCCGGTAAATAAATCTGCAGAAGAAAAATTATTTTCATATAATTTTAAACCTAACGACCTAAGTATATCTGCAATTAAATCTTTAGAAGATCCGTAATTTAACCTGTTATCACTACTATATTTACTTGATATATTTTTAGTGTATAAAAATAATTCATCTAATACTTGTCCGATCATCTCTACATAAGTTAAGTATTTTAGATTATCGGAATTATCTCGCAGTTGACTAGGTATAGAGAATATTAGGTTATCCTTATTAGTATTATCGTACAAGGATGCTGAAAGGATTTCTCCTCCGTAGTTTCCGGAGATTTCAGAATCTGATCCGTACCAGGTTAATACGGCAGCGGATCCTGTAGATGCTAAAGTATAAGGTTTAGTTAAGTTTGTCTTAGGCCAGGATTTTGATCCTGAGTTATAATATAAAAAATAATCATACCCGTCAAACTCTTTGATTATTGTATCGATAGAGTTTTGATATACTTGAATACTTCCAGATCTGTAATTAGTGCTTGGAGAGGTAAGTAAGTTATCAATTAGATCCTGATATGATTCAATTTGACTGGCTTTATAGTAAAAATTTTCCAATCTCTTTTTTGCAGAAGAAAAATGTACAAAATTAGAGAAGTTTGTATAATCGATACTAAGTTGGGCTTGGTTTTTATTTAGTAAGTGGTTTACCTGGCTTAAGGAGCTAGTTAAGTTTGTCTGTTTTAAATCATTATAAGATTTATAAATTGTAACTTTTCCTTGCTCTTCTGCATTTTTAAATGCGTCAAAATTAGGGCTTCTTAAAGGTGTTAATAGTGTTTCTTCGTCAAAGGTGGTTTCGAAATCTACTCTATAAGCAACTGGATCTGCTTTTAAAACCTGTATCCAAAGTGTGCTTTTTATATCATATTCATCTGGAAGAGGTCTATAGAGCTTTATTAAAACTCTTGGAGATGTTTCGTTGGTTTCTTCGTACTGAATATTGGTAGCAATCTCTTTATTGCCGTCTTCGAATGCTATATAAAATTCCTTAAAATACTCTTCATCTTGTTGAATCTCAGTACGAAGTAGTTGTGTACCGTTTTGTAGTTCGATTCCGGAAATAGTATTACTTTTAAGTACTAATTCTGTACGATCAGAGGAGATTGTATCTATATAAAGTACGTTTTGACTATTTGAGCTAAGTTTATTATTTACAAACTGGTAAATAATATATCCGAACCCGTTATAAAGTCCTAAATTTCTACCATCTTCTTCGGGGTTGAGTTCTATATTAGACAGTGCTGTTGTACTGCCTTTAGAAGAATCATTACTGGTTCTCCAGTTAATATAGTTGTAGTTAACTCCAGTAATGTTCTTATTAGAATCTAAACTGTATAACTCTATTGTATCTTGAGTTGTGTCAAATTGAGCTTCTTCACCTGTATTTACTATAAGAGAGGAATCAATTTGATCTAAGTCTATCTCAATTAAACTATTTACTTCTGCTTCACTTATAGTTACTATAGTACTCATTATACAGTTGCTTGTTGTGTATTAGTGTTTGTTAATTCTGCAAGTCTCTTTTCTAGCTCTAGATTTGCTGCTCTTAAGTTATCTATCTCCTGTATTAAGGGTTCAACGATAGATTGTAGTTGATCTATACCTGCATACTGTCCACTCGTTTCTGCTAAGTAAGCATGACTGTTTGAACCCCCCTCTGCTGGTATGTTATAAAATATTTGCTGATAATTATCAAAAAATTCTGAAACGGTTATCGTCTGTTGCGTCTCTGTAGGCGGTGTTGTTACTTCTTGAAAACTAGTATCAATAGTGTTATCAAAAGCTTGTTTGTTATAAACGGTCTTATTTAATGTAATTTTTTCAGCCATTTAGATATATATTTTATAAATAGAATATTACCTAGAAACTACTTTTCCGGTTATATCACTATTTGGGTATTTGATTTCAAAAATCATAGGGTCTAAAGATGGGTAAATTATATCATCCTTAGTTGCTCCTTTTATATCATACGAATATGTACTATATCCTGCTGAAATGCCAGTTCTATTTATAATATCTACGTTTTTAACTGTCTGTACTCCTTCAATTTTATCTAATTCAATATACAATTCACTAAGTAGTATGGGCTCGTTTATCTGCCAATTATCGATATCAAAATAATCTTGTAATCTTTCAATACATGCGGTTAGTACCTGACTACTGTTTGTGTTAGGGTAGGTAATAATTTCAAAGTTAACTTTTATATTAACTACATATGCATCTTTTATACTAACACTATCTCCAACCATTCTATATTGAGACAGGTAGGTTCTTAGGTTTTTCTTTAGTGCATCACTTGCAGTAACAAGGCTTTTACCTAGGTTGTAGGATAGTACGTAAAGATCTAGAGTTGAAGGTATTTCACCGGGGAGTAGATCATTTAAGCTTTGCTTTGTAACGTAGGCTTTAGCGATAGTACCATATTTAGATGGTAAGCTTAAAGCTCTAAGTAAGTAATCATCTACAGTAACTGTTCTTAACTGATTTTGAAATGTTGATAGTGAGTTTTGTCTTATCTCGGTAATATTATCTCCATCCCTACCGCCGGTTGCTGCTTCGGGGTTATTTACTGATAGGCTATCAAAAATAGTTTGAGAGATGGCTGGATCTAATCCTGCATTATTAAAGGTTGCGGTATTAGATTTCAATGTTGTTAATGTATTTTCAGATACGTTAGAATCTATACCTCCTCCTACAAGGTAAGTAACGGTTAATGTAGTGTTTGAAGGGGCAGTTCCGTAGGTGTTAGTAAAGATAAAATTGGTAGGGGAGAAAGCAGTTGTAAGTTTGTCTTGTTCTGAGGGTAATCCTAATCCTACATTGTTAGGGTTTGGAGTAATTTCTCCATCTGCATTTTCAGAAGTACCTGCTCCAAATTGTAACTGTAAAGTTGTTTCATTCAAGAATCTAGTTGTAAATCTATTAGGTACTTGTTTCGTTTGAAGTAGGTAAGGTACTTCAGAATCTTCAGTAGGAGTATTTGGGTTAGTGTTTCTTATGCTATCAAAAATTACGTCTTGACCTAGATAATCTACTTCATACCAAGTATTTCCTTCACTATCTACAATAGATTCAATTCCGATAATATCAGTATCTTCAACATCTACCGTACTAAAAGATTCTGGTGTTCCAAATGTAAAAGTCTTTGTTTTTGTTCTAGCAGATATAACTTGTATAGATTTTTTTAATAAGTAACTCTCAACATTACCTCCTGTGATTTCGTATATAGAGGTTGTAGTTGGGTTTTCGCTACTAGATACTGCAAAGTTTAATGTATCTTGAGTTATAAAACTGATAGAGGAATCTGAGGGGTTACCTACTTTAAAACCTTGAGGAATTGTTATAGTGTAATTCCAATCTGGCTGACCTGCTACTGCGGGAAGTTCTTGATAGAATTCAACTGTTGTTATCGCAGCAGATGTAACTTTAGGCTTATAACCTAGCAAGTAAGCTAATTCGTAAAGGTTGTTAGTTTGTCTTGCATACTGAATAAAGGTTTCTTGAGCTTGGTTATCAATATAAAAAGACATTATATCACCTACGTATGCAGCCATTTCCATAAACAACATTCCGGTTGAAGATGGTGTAAAATCATTGTAAGTGTCTGGGAAGTATGTTTTAGAGAATTCGATTAATCTTTCTCTTAAGCTATTAAAATCCCTGTTTAAGTAATTTATATTTCTTTGAACTGCCATATAAGGTTTATATAATTATAGTGAGTGTATCTCCTATTTGTAGGTTTGCAACTCTATAAGCTAGTTTAACTAACAATTGGTTACTGTCCGGGTTTGAATATACTTCTAGGTTTACTATTTCTACATTCGGGAAATACGTAGCAAGATCGCTTTGCAATCTTTGTTGAGCAAGATCAAAAGATTCGTCGTCTAGATTTTCAAAAATAACATCTTTTAAACCTCCTCCAAAAGTAGGATTCATAAACCGTTCTCCAGGGGTAGTACTGAAGAAGTTTTCAATATTGTATTTAACCTGCTCACCAGTAGTATAGGTACTATTAAATACAGCTTCTCCTGAAAAGGGTAATTTAATACCTACTGCGGTTCTAGGTTGAATATCTGCTAAAGTCCTATTTGCTACTCTGATTGCCATTTTATTTTATTTTTTAATCATTCCCATTACTTGGTCAAGAGAAACTTCACCTGCCGGTAGTGCAGATCCTTCTCCGGCTGTATTAGCAGTTCCGGGATTATACCCGGGTGTTGCTCCGAATGCTTGAGCATCTGCTGAAGTCATGTTTAGGTTTCCGTTTCTAGATTGTGCCATTCCATCTAATAAAGATGAATAACGGTCTTTAACTGAAGGTCCTTGTGGGGTTGGTTTAGCTGCTACGGGTGTAGGAGCTATGTTTTCGTTTATAACCGATTTAGGTGTACGAACTGCCTCTAGAAGAATCTCTTTCATTTCTTCTTGGATAGCTTCTTTAACAGCTTCTTTGATTAATTTCTTTAGAGCGTCTGTTTTCATTATTTATAAATATTTCTTAGTTTGCTTTTAAATCTTCTTCATCTATCCTTACCTGTAATTGCTTTAATAGTAGGTCAGGTACTGAGGTGAATGAGGGTGGGGTTGTTAGTACTGCTACTCCTGATCTATCATAAGCTACACCTATTCTACTTTGATATCCGCTTACATCTTTACCTGTTAACTGTACTTTTAAAGTAAAGCCTTTATACCCTATTTCATTTCGTTGCATTTCCTGTGTTAGTTGAGGATCTGTTAAGTTATTTAATTCTTCATTAATAGCTTCAAACGGAATTTCTTGATCTTCACTACATCCTAATATTAAGTTATCTAAAGAGTTTAGATTATCTAATATTAAGCCGAGTATGTATCCTAAAATTGCAAAAGTAGTGGTAAGGCCGTCTGCAACTAGTCCGTATAGGTTTAGTCTCAGTAGGATAGATTCTTTAGCGGAGTTTGCGGCGGGTGGAGTAGGAAATGGGTTTGCATTATAAACAGCTAGACCTATTTTAGCTGCCTGTATAGCTGCACTTAGACCGGTAGAGGTAAGTAGTCCTATTTGTACTAAGCTATATAAACTATTTAATGTTCTAATTAATCTATTTCTACGAGCTATGATTTCTTTAAGTTTTTCTTCGTCTGGGCATGTTTTGTTTGCTTCAATAATATTCTTATCTGCATTCGACATTACTAGTTGAAGAATTTGAGGGCCGAATTCTTGTAAGAGTTCTAAAGCTATAGGTTGTAAATTTTCTTTAATCTCCTCAATAATTTTATCTAGTCTCTTCTTTAACTCTGTTTGAGGAGGGAGTTTTAACTTACCTTTAATCTCATTAAACTTACCTGTGTATTCGTTGATTTGATCAGTTGCATACCGTTGAATCTCTTTTAGACCACGTAACAAAGCAGACAATCTAATAACACCTAGATCGTAAGCAGTACTTTGATTTGAAATAGCTAAACCTTGCTTAGGTACTTCTTCATCTGTGTATAGTTTTAGTGTTTTTTTAGGTATTACTACATCGTCAGTTACATACACTAATGGATTAGCTGTACTGATCTTATCAATAGTCTTCGTAGATACTTTGGTATCTGCTCCTTCATCTTGCGGTATTATACTAAGTTTTCCTGTACTAGGGTCAAATTGGGATAGAGGTATAAACAACTGAAATTCTCCAAATGCTCCATTTGCAGGATTAGCAGTAAACACATCGACAAGAGGAGAGTCTTCAGAAGGTTCTTCTTCAGAAGGTTCTTCTTTAGTTCTTTTAGGGTCATCTATAGTCTTACCAGCAATCAATATTAGTTTAGGTACAGTTACAGTATCTATCGGTGTTGGTATTTCTGTTGTATCTGTAGTTGCTATAGGTTCTTCTACGTATTTTCCATCCGGACCTTTCTCCTGTCCTGAATATTGTATTTTTACTCCTCCTATAGGATCTCCAAAATCGTCAGTAACAGTTCCTTTAAGTATAATATATTCTCTATAGGTAACTTCGGTTTCTTCTTCTTGTACAGGTTCTTCTTCTTGTATAGGTTCTTCTTCCGGTGGATCTGCAAATAAGACTTCCCATGTATTAGGGCCTACCAGACCATCTACCTTTATCTGGGCTGTTCCTTGGAATGTTCTAACTGCTTTTTCAGTTGCAGGTCCGTAAATTCCATAACCAGACTGATCATCATCTTGAGGTAAAACTGCTATATTGGCAGGGAGATCTAAACTTCTTACAGCGTAGTATAGCTTTAATTGACTCTGTATGAGCTTAACATCTTGTCCTTTGGATCCACGTTTAAAAGGGCCTGTATTTGGGTAAGCAGTAGCCATTATTGTGTTTTTGTGGTGTTAGATAAGACTGTAGAATCAGAAACTTCTGCCATAGGTCCTCTCACTTTACCTAATACGTTTGCAAATTTATCTATAGAAGCTCCAAACATCGTACTTACTTCTACTAAGGATTCAATAGGTATATTAATAGGTAACCCGGTTAACGGATCTGTGGATGGTACTGCTGCAGTCCCTAAGGCTCTTTGAACTTGTTTCATTGCATTTAGAAAAGAGAGCATCTCTTTAACAAAAGTATCTCCTTTTATTATTCTTTCTTCCGCATCTTTAGAACCTAATAGTATCTCTTGACTTTCTATTACGGTTTTTTTCGTTTGTAGGTTTATAGATTCATTAGAAGTTACCGTAAAGGTCTTATTGGCGCAGTTTAATATAGAATCTTGACTTGCATTAAATACTAGTCTATCTGAGGATAGGATTACTTGTGGATTTCTAAATTCCGGTATAGATGTAGGTGCTTTATTTTCTTCAAAAGAGGTTATTCTAAATGCAGAGGGTTTTAATGGTATTTTTTGTTCTGAGGTTAGGTAAATGGAAGAGTAATCTTTATTTATATCTTCTGATACCGTCTCCCAGACTGGTTTAGTTTCTCCTAAATTAGGCTCTACTCCGTTCCTTAAGATTGTGATAGGAGGATTCGTACTTAAATAATTACCCCAGTTTCTATCTAAACCATAATCTGAATTAGTACTGCTAAGTCTTAAACTGTTGCCCCAACGTCCTTCTAATATCAAGTCTCCTGGGTAAGGTGTTAGTGTTGAAATATAGGGGAATTCAGTAAAAGGATCTCCTGGTTTAAAAATCTCTGTACCGTTAGTATCTATTTGACGTACAACCTTATCACCTACAGTAACATAATCAGATCTACTTCTATCAGGTAATCCGTCACCTTCGCCGGGTATTGCAAAGATTTGATCTGGTACAGCGTTATGATGGCTATTAGCCCATACGTTGGTCGGTGGTAGATAGTAGTAGCTAAAAGAGTTAAGGTTGTCTAAGATTCCAGAGTCGGAGCTTTGTACTACTAGTACTATTTCGTGTTCTACTGGTAGATGTTTTATATTGGAGTATAGAGGTGCGGCAAATTGTTTGTTGAGTAGATTTTTGTCTTTAGTAGGCTGTTTTACAAATTCAAATATAATACCTCCGATAGAGGCCCATTCTCCGTGTTTTTTAAATAATTCAGGATACTCCTTATCATCTAAGATAACTGCAAGTACGCGAACGGGTTCTAAATTTAAAGAGCTAGCCATTATTATCCTTTATCCCCTTCAGGTAATTCTTTAGGTGGTTCTTGATTGTTTTGAATATTCTCAATCTCCTTCATCAGTTGCTCCCTTTCCTCATCAGAGATACCGTATCCATCAGCTCCTGAATCTTGGTTTTGGAAAATTCTTTGAAGTATGGTTGCAACCTTAACTAGTTGATCATCATTTTTAACTCCTATCTCCATATACTCCTTAATTAAAGGAACAATAATAGTTGCATCACCGGTGTCTTGTATTAGAGGTTGTAGTTCTCCGATTAAACCAGAGATTTGTCTTTCTTTACGTTTCTGGTTATCGTAGATCTCCTCCAACAAGTCGGCATATTTTTTATCTTTAAAAATTAACTTATCTAGACTCATAGAGAAATACGTTTTTTATAAATAGAATCCTATTAGATTCTGAAGTCTGTATAACCGTGTTCTAGGTAGTGTAAGTAGTTATTCTTATAGATGTCCCCTAATTCGTTAGCAACTTTAGTAATTTTTGGAGTTTTAACATCTACTATCTCTCTGATATAAATGTAAAGAGCTTTTTTATTAAAAATTGAAATACTTTCTCTTTTTCTAAAGAGTTCTAAGATTGCATCAGCAATCCGAGCATCTTCTTCTTTAGGGAATAAGGTATAGATGTGTTCACTACAGAAATCTATATACTCATCTAGGAATTCTGATAATTCATCAACATGATGTACTCCGGAGCTATGCCCGTCTTCAGTCATATCAGGTAATTCACCGTGAGTCCACTCTCCTTCTTCTTCACGGGCAATATTATCTAGAGATAACATCTGCATCCTCTTCTTATAGTTCTTCTCATTAGATGCTATAAGGTAGCGCTTGGCTACAGTTCCGAAATAAGAATAAGCTTTAGCTCCTTTAGAAGGATCAAATAGGTGTAATTTACTTAGTAGGAAGGTTACTACTTCATGTTGTAGATCTTCTAAATTAGATTCCTCTGTATAGTAAAATTTAAATGTATGTATTAGATTCTGTGTTAATTTAAAAAAGGGATAGTCTAACTCTTCCCTGTAGATTTTACTTCGAACTTCTGGATCTGGTTCGTTATTGTATTTTATGATCGCTGCTTCAGTATCTGAAGTAAAGTAATTCTTACTCTTCGGTCTTCTTTTCTTCTTCTGAGGTTCCATCTTCAGTGTTAATTAGTTTAAATTTGTTTAACCTTGATTGTATATTTAGAACCTCCTCAAAGAACCATCCGATTTCATCGTCAGACTTAAAAGTACCTTTTTCATCTATTTTAGTGAGTCTACGGGCGGAATGCTCTATGATTTTTGATAAAGAGTCCATGTAGCTTAGATAGCTAGCTAGGACGTCTTCTTGTCTTTCATTCTTACGAAGGAGGTTCCAAGTTGTAAAACCTAGAACCCCTGTCGATATAGAAAGTATTATAACTACTGTAAGCATTAGTCGTTAAAAAAGTTATCCATTACATTTTTCAAACCTTCTGATTTGACGTTACTTAAAGCTTTATTTTTTGCTTTTTGCTGGTGTGTTACCGGGCTTGAAGTTTTCTTCTCCATTTTAAAATTTTTAGATTTAGGAGCGTCCTCTTTTCCTCTTTGAGTCTCAATAACGGCTGCCATCAAGTCTGCCTGATGTAGAATATAAACAATGGCAGATTTAGGCTTACTTTCTGGAATTCTGGATATTAGATAAGGCTTATTAGCGTCATCATATAATCCGTCATGAGTTCTGATAGCTAGCATTTCATTAAGGTTATAACGAATACCGGCTTCTTGTAAAAGGAAAAGAGAACGATCAGGGATTGTCATGAACCCTACTTCCCCGTTAAACGTATAGAGTTCTCCTAAATTTCTTTTTCTCCAATCGTCCTGGGAAGGTATATAGAGATCGTTTTTAGAATCTCCAACCTTTCCTAAGTCGTGGTTAATAGCAGCGAAGACAAGTTCCTCGATTGTGAAAGTGGACATATCACATCCCATATCTGCCCAAAGTTGAGCTTGATTGAGAGCACACTCTACAACACGATTGACATGCTCAATATATCCTCCAGGGAAACAGTTGTGAAACTTGGTAGTGTGAGCGGCAGGCATTAAGATAAAACGTTCTTCATTAGCCTTATAGAAATCTAAGACTGCCTGCTTTCGAGGATCAGAAATATGAGTCTCAATGTTAGAGAGAAACTTATTCCAATTTTCTTGTAATTGTTCTGCTGTAAGGTTCATAATCTAAATATACGAACTTTTTAGGTTAATTGCCACCTACTTCGTTAGGACTTTTCGGTTCTAGTTGAACGTAAGACTTAACCTTCTCTAAACGTTCATCTGCTTGATCTAAGGTAGCTATAAACTCTTTAATAGACTCTCCCCTTTGTACCATACGTCTTAAAGTCTTTAATTGACTCTCTAAGACATCTACATTGTTAATTATAATATCTCTATATCTCATAGTTTTTATTTCTTATTTTATCTTTGGGTTTTATCAAACCCCGTGATATAAAGATACTCACGGAAAACTATAAAGGCAACTTATTTTGAGAAAATTCTATAAAATCTTGAAATTTCTTAATAAAAGCACATTTTTCGTACTCTTCTCGTTCGGTATAGAACTCAATAGTCATTTGACAGGCCTGTAAAAAATCCTCTCCGGTCTTCTCTAAAAGTACCTCAACATGTAAAGGATCATCAAGATTCATCTGGGCTAGAAAGGATAATGCCCGGTTATAGATCATAAACTTATTGAAGTGCTCTTGTTCTTTAGCAGTGACTTCCCGTTCAATCTCTTGAAAGAACTTCATAATATCCTGATTAACCTCCTCACCTCTTAAGACCATACGGGTAAACATCCCTACTAGAATTAAAGGATGCTCGGAGATTTCAATCTTATTAACCTCCTTCTCTCCTGATTGACTCTCTGAACCAGAATCAAATAGTCCAAATATGTTATTAGGATCTATGCCCACGTATATAAATATAAGATAAGTTAATACCTAATGCAAAGCTTAGATAAAATTAACATGATCCGGTACTGAGTCTAACATGTCTTGAAGTTGTCTATTAACTAAATCTAATCTACAATGAGCAATACATTTATCAAGATTTAACTCCTCTAACACTATCATCCTCTTTCTACCCGCCCATATTTCAAGGAGTGTCTTCTCTCTCAGATCGCCAAGTTTCTTAGTTTCAACTCCTCTAAAATGACAGCATAAATAAACTGAATGAACATTAATAACACCGCTAAAATTCTGAGCTAAACACTTAGGATACTTCTTCCTATACCCTTCTTCATACTTATTCTTAGAATAGTGTATCTTAAAGTTTTGATCTACCAGAGCAAGAGTTTCTTCGATGTTATAAGGAATAGTATAGTCACCGTGGAAAGGTCTTATCTGAATATAGTCAATACCAGCTTTCTTACATAATTCACCGTACTTAACCAGAGAAGGTACTGTTAATTCACTAGTCAAGAAACCAGATCCTATGGTTATATTAGAGTTAAGCTCCTTCTTTCTCTTGACAAGCTTGGTCATATTTTCGAAAGCTAAGTAAAAATGCCTTTCAGGAACCTTCCGGATCTCCGTATAAACTTCAGAAGTACCTCCATCCATACTAATACGAACCCAAGTACAGTTCTTAACAACTATATCTATAGATTCATCCGTAAAGATAGTACCGTTAGTAATCATACCTACATCCAATCCTAAAGATTTAATATATTCTATCAGACGGGGAGTGATTTTATTAACCATTGGATCTCCACCGCCAGTTAGGTTTATAGCCTTAGCTCCTAGATCATAAACCTGATCAACATAAGATTTAGCCTGCTCCCAAGTTAGAGAATCGTCATTAGTTCTCCCTCCGGCACCAGCAGCATAACAACCAATACAGCTGTGGTTACACCTATTAGTAGGATCTAATTCCCAAGTTACCGGAGTAGTATTACCGGTTCTAAAAAATTCCTCTAATTTATCCGGATGATAAAAAAGCTTATTTTGTAAATCTATTGGTGCTGTTCCCATAATTAAACACTAAATAAAAAATCATAATGTCTATGATCCCTGAATTTATAACCTAAACTATCTAATAGTTCAAAAATCTCCCTCCTTCTAAGTTCATCCTTAATAGTTCTTTGAGTATTCCATTCAAAATACAAAACAGGTTTAGTACGTTTAATAGTCTCAATACTTCCCAATAGAGCCTCATATTCACTCCCTTCGACATCTAACTTAATAAAATCAACTCTTTCGAGATTTAAACTATCCAAAGTAGTAACCTTCCCTACTAAATCCCCTTCCCCTATACGAACCATCCCAGACCTTCTACCATCAGAACTTAAAGAAACAATACCTTCAGCATTATATAAACCCCGATCAATTACCTTAATATTAGTATAGTACGAAGTATTATAAGATAGACAGTCTAATATATCTGGATTTACTTCAAAACTATAAACTTCTTCAAAATGCTGAGCTAAACCATTAGACACAAATCCGTAATTTGCCCCACCGTCAACAGCAACCCGCTTAGTTTCTTTATTATAGAACCTAAAAATATGATCTAAAATCCCCGACTGCCAATCACATTTAGAATTCACCAGACGTGTTTGAGCATAGTTCTTTAAAGCTACATCCCCTTCTCCCTCTAATATTCGAAAGTGTTCCATAATTCTGAATGTCTGTTTTTAAAACGGTACTGTGAGAATTGATCTTCCCTATCAGTTCCTACAGAGTTAAAAGCTATAATATGAACCCCAATAACATCTTCTCCCTGGTATTTATAATTTGCCGCTCCTATATCCACAGTAAGAGAACCGTCTTGCTCTTTACAGAAATAATGACTACAACCATACTTTGTACCGTCTATATTATCAACAGAAGTATCAATAAGGTAAGTAATCATAGACTGATCAGTACCCCATTCAGTAATAGCCCAAGAAGAAGACCATAAGTCTTTCATTTGATTTAGCTTCTTAAGATAAGCTTTCTGCTTACCGCCAATCCAACCGCCGAAGACAAACCCGCCTAAACTAGACTGTATGAAATCATAACGAGCTCTGACAGAATTATCTCCCGGACCTCTGTACCTGCAAGATCTACCTGATTCAATGCCGAAATAGCAACCTTCAACACCCTTAAGCTCCTCCCATAATATAGAGATATCCCTCTGAAACCATATATCAGCATCAAAATGAGCGATCATATAATCCTTATATTCTTCTAGATAGGGAATAACATCAATATTCCTCCAGTTAGAGATAGTACCGCTATCGGCAGGATCCTCTATTTTAATAATTTTAGGAGCACCTAGAGAAAAAGCTTCTAATTTAGAAACAAGCGACTCAGGCATTCCATAATCAAAGATTATAACTTCTCCTGAATAACTACCTAAAGTACGTAGACTGATAAGCCACTCCCATATTAAAGACTCATAACTAGGGTTTTTTACGTAGAATGTCGTATAAATAAGTGTTTTCAAAACTATCTTTGTTATAAATACAAAAAGAAAGGG
>Ga0222718_10001261_pt1 | contig 24759 bp, 25 predicted proteins | sample C33_27DmetaG_FD_165045 | JGI IMG/M metagenome (GOLD analysis project Ga0222718, IMG submission 165045) | Estuarine water microbial communities from San Francisco Bay, California, United States - C33_27D | ecosystem: Environmental > Aquatic > Marine > Unclassified | place: USA: California...
TCCATCACTCATCTTAGTAGGACATTGATTACCATCGATAGATGAACAACAACTCATATATTCTATTGTTATAACAGAAGATTTTTTATCTTGATAAGATACGTTCTATCAAATTATTTTTAGTTCCAACATTTGACAATTTAAGTTCTTTACAAATTTCTTTAAGTCTATCTACATTCATTTTTAATAAAGCAGATTTGGAATATTCATTTTCACTTGATGTAAATATTGTTTCTATATCTTCTTCTAATTTATCGAGTTCTGTCTCATCTTCTTGCTTTATTTCATCTGAAATTACTTCCTCTATTCTTACATCATCTTCTTTATCTTTTTCAATGTTACATTTGTCATCTTGACATTTTTTATCATCACCAAAAATGTCTTGCATTATATTTTCTGCCATTTCCATTGATACCGAGTTTACAGATTGTTTATCAATCATATCTCTAAAAACATTGTTTTCTTTTTTCAAATTTGTTATTTTCTTTTCCAAAACCTTAATATATAATTCGCCTTCACTTATTTTTCTCCAAATAAATAAAAATATTACTATAACTATGATCAAAACAACTGAAATGCCAAAATAATAAGACATATTGAATAACATTTTTATCTTATAATTTCACTACATATTTTGTTTTTCATATTTATCGCACTTTCAATAACTTTTTCTGGAAAATCTTTTGTTGATAACAATTCTATTGCTATACATTGATATGAATATCCGCGATTTATTTTATAAGGAAAATGAAAACCATCATTTGTTTTGATAGCTTTGACCGATAAATTGATAAATGTATCAGGATATTGTTTTTCCAACGATGTCAATTTATGAAAATGTGTTGTTAATAATACATTAATATTTTCTAGATTACCGATATGTTCAGCTACAGCAAATGCTGTAGAAACTCCTTCTGTTGGTGGTGTAGAATGCATTGGTTCATCTAAGAGAAATAAACCATTTCTTCCATTTTTATACAAATCTTGTGCCTTTGATATCATATTTTTACAATATTCAGCTTCTGCTTCAAAATATGATCTTGAACCCAGAACATCCGATATTCTCATCAATGAAGCTATTGTATCATATATTAGAATCGTTGATTTCAAAGAATTTGAAATACCAAATGTTTGAGATAATATTACATTGGATAAAATAGTTTTAATATATGTAGTTTTACCCGCGGCATTTGGACCGGTAATAATTAAATTTTTTGATAAATTAACAGGGTTTGCTTTTTGTTCAGTTCCTAAAATGGGATTTTTTGCGTTCCACATAATTGTTTTTTCACCATAATCTACTTTACACCAATTATTTGTATTCAATATATTTCCAATGGATTGAATTACATCTATTGTATATAATTTTATAAGAATATCTGATATTTCCCTTCTGATGTTAGTATCTTTCCAGAGTTTAAAAAGATTTGTAAATTTGATATTCTTAAAATTGTTTTTTTTCACAAGAACGAAATTTTCGACAATACCATCTGGTACTGATTCAATGATATTAGTAGCCTGTTTCAAAAAGATATTCATATTCGAAATCTTTTTGTTAATAGAGTTTTTAACAACATATAACATGCGAGAATATTCGACTGTTTGATAAAAATTGTATACAAAGAGGAAAATATACAAGGATATTGTCACAAATTTAATTAAATTTGTTTTTAAAGAAGAATTATTAAATGTAAAAATCATTTTAAAAAATTTCAATATCATATTCATATAAGATTTTATTGAAACATTAAATTTTAATTGATTATTTAAATAATATAAAGGTGCAAATATTGACAATATTGGATAAATGAAAGCAGTTATAGGTATATAATATATTTTATAAGTATGATAACTTTCTAGTAAAAAATCAAAATTGTTTATATATGAAATCAAAAAAGTAGATGGATATAATATATCTACCAAATTATTGTCCTTAAGTTCGTCATCTAATTTAAAAATCCATAAAATATCATCCTCTATTTCATCTAAATAAGATAAATCAATATCAAATCTTTGCAATGACGATTGTCTACATAATAGTAAATTGATATCATTTACCGGATTTTGTACAATTTTTTTAATTAATAACTTGCTACCGGATAACAAAGGTAAATTTTCACACCATTTTTCGATACAAGTATCATTATAAACATCTTGAGCTACATCAATTGATTTAGGAATATCATAAGAATTAATCAATTTTTCAAGAATAGCTTTCTTCTTTAAAGATGTAAATTCAAATAACTTGTTTTGATCTTCTTCAAAACTCATATTAAATATAAAAATTAAAATATAATTGTTAAAACTACCGCGTAAAAAAAATGATCAGATCATAATAATATCGTTTATGATCACTATCAATTATCAAGGGTCTATATATTTTATCGATAGCGAACCATATGAAAGTTTAGACGAAACATATTCCCGAGGATGGTTTATTTTACATAATCTTACTGAAGAAAAATATGAAAACATTTATTCAAAATCTATCATAATGATGAATGAGAAAAAAGGAATGAATTACACTTAAAATCCAGCTTGTTCTAAAGCTTGTTGAAAAAGATTTAAATTAAACCCTCCTTTCTGTTTTTTAGATGAAGATTTGGATTTGGATTTGGATTTGGATGCAACACTTTGTACAATTGATTGTAAATCATTAGGTTGTGTAATTGCAGTTCTTAAACCTAAAATAATTAACGAAACTACTAGACTTGTTGGATCATACATCCCGCCATTTTGTTGTAGCTGTTGTTCTTGTTGTTCTTGTTGTTCTTGTTGTTCTTGTTGCTGCTGTTGCTGCTGTTGCTGCTGTTGCTGTTCTTCGTTTTTCCCACCAACTTTACAAGAACTCCCCCCAGTTTTGCCTTTTCGTTGTCGTTGTTGTCGTTGTTGTCGTTGTTGTTGCTGTTGTTGCTGTTCTTCGTTTTTACCACCAACTTTACAAGAACTCCCCCCAGTTTTGCTTTTTTGTTGTCGTTGTTGCTGTTGCTGTTGCTGTTGCTGTTGCTGTTGCTGTTGCTGTTGCTGTTGCTGTTGCTGTTGTTGCCCGCCTTTTGCCATTATATATACCTATATATTATTGAGTTTTTATTTTCAAAAAAAAGAAAACTAAAAAAATCGCAGCGATAGTTGCAAGAAAATTAAGTAAAATGAAAATAATTACAAAAGGTATAATATAATATAATAAATAAACTAATACAGGTTTAATTACTTCGGTTCTTATATCTGATTTATAAAGTTCATCTTTTATGTATTCTATGATAAAATGCATGAGATGTTCCTGGTTTTTACTTTCATGCGTTGTCATTGTTAATACTATATCTTACTAAATAACAGAAAATACTTTCAATGACAACGCACACTATAACATTTAACGATCCTGTGTTAAAAAAAAATTGTTATCATTGTAAACCAGAAGAAAATGTAATTTATGATTTTTTTGATGCGAAAGTAAAAAATGTTGTTCGAACTAAAAATGGATTTATAATATCAATTATATTAAATGAGAATGATTTGAGTTATTTTGATAAATTGGATAACTATGTCTTAGATTTTTTCAAATCAAAAAACAAAATATGGTTTGAAAATAATTTAGATGAATATGAAATAAATTCGATGTACAATCATATTTTTTGTAACCAGAATCATACAATAGATTTAGAAGTTTCTGAAAAAACCGTTATAAAACAAAATGACAAATGTGTTGAGATGAAAGATGTTTATCAAGAAATTAAAAACAATAATACAATACTTGATATAAAAATACAATATATCGGTTTCATTATATATAAAAGTTTGATTGAAAATAAAATATTAATTAAAACAATCAATATCAATCAAATTGATGACATAGTAGAAGAAGATAGAAATTCGATTGAAAACTTTTGGCAAAATTCAATTAACGATTGTTTAAATATTTTGAATGAAGATATAGCTAAAATTACAGAAAAGAAAAGGATATTACAAAATCTTATAACTGAATTAAAAAATAAAGAGTCTCAGGATAAAAATTGGGAGGCCAAAATAAATGAAATAAGAGGTTTTGTTCAAAATATTATATTTTCAAGATAATAGATAGAGTATATAATATTAAAGAGATGAAAATTGTATTCTTCGCAATAACTGCTGTTATAACATTATTTGTACTACTTGTTATTACTTATAACTATAAATGTCAAATTGATAATGTTGAAAAATTTAATACTGAAACTTCGATGGCTGAAAAAGATCTCGAAAATAGAAACCTAGATTATATTTCAAGTGGTATTGATGGATATTCTGCTGCTGACCCCCAAGGAAACGAAGTTTATAAATCGTTGGAAGACACAAAAGGTGATTATAAAACTCAAACTGCTGGTAGCACTTGTATTTCAAAAGATCGTTTAACTTCAAGTGATCTTCTCCCAAGTGAAGCAAATAGTAAATGGGCTGAATTAAATCCTCAATGTTCCGGTGATGTTCAAGATCAAAATTATTTGACCGCTGGATATCATGTGGGTATTAATACTGTAGGACAATCATTGAGAAATGCCAATCTTCAATTACGTCATGAACCGCCTAATCCTCAAATTCCAATTTCCCCTTGGCAAATAAGTACCATTGGTCCGGATTCTCGCGTATCCGGTCTGTTAGATATCGGTTCTCCTCCAGTTTATTAAATTTGTTTTTATTATTTTTATTTATTCTATAAACGCACTTGTATTTAAGGATTTCAATTGATATTTTATTAAATTTAAAAGAATGGTTGAAACCTGTCGTGATTTATTATTATCATCTTTATCAACTTTTTATGAAAAAAATACTATATTTAAATTTCTTTTAAAAGAAATTATTGACGGTCATCACAAATTATCTCTTAGATTAATTGACTGGTTTGTTACACATTACTCTAAAGCGAATAATATTTCTTATTGGATCAATGAAAATAATTATTCCATTGATATGCCATTGAATTATGTAAAAGATAAACCCCCTAAAAGAATTTGCTTATATATGGATTATCGTGATCAATTAAAGTCTTATACAAAAATCAATTTTGACTCTTTTAGAAGACATTCAAGAATAACATTTGTCATTGATATACATAAACCAATATCTATTGATACAACAATTGGTCAATTAAATTTCTTTAGATGGATTTTTAAAAATAAAATAATTGATTATATAATAGACCATTATGATGATATTTACAATGATATGATAATGAACAATTGTAAATTGAAAAAAAAAGATAAGCTTTCACATACTCAAGGAATAACAAATTCGCTATGTACTTTACATTTTGATTAATTATAATTAAATGGACATCATTGTAATCTCATAACCCGAATTTACAGTTATTGTTATCATATTATTATAAAATCCAATTATGTTTTCTACAATAGTGTAACCATATACAATATTACTTATGTATTTATTTATAGTATTCGTACTGTTTTGTGTAAATAAAATTTGATAATCAACGTTTTGAACAATATTACCGTTATAATGTACATTTATAACCAAAGAATATTCTAATATTTTATTCTTTACCAATGATACATTGAATGTTCTATATCTGATATTTTGATATAGACTAGATTTATATGGTAAATCACTTATATCATATAAAGAAGATGATAAAATTTTGATGAAAAATCTTGTATTATTAGCAATATTATCAATATAATTTGAAGCATTTGTATTTACAATTTCTAACTTGGTATTCAAAAATGATATATTATCTTCTAATGATTTCTCAATTTCAAAGACTTTTGATTCAACCAAATTATTCAAATAATTATCAAATGTTGTATCCTGTTTCATATTAACACCAAGAACACGCAGTTTATTTACAGTTAATGTACCAAAAATAACAAGATCTCTGTTATAAATTCCATTTTTTATATAATTATTATTGACTCCATTCTGTATATCATCAAGTGATATATCATTGTTGAAATATAAATTATTCTTACCTTCTGGTAAATCATCTGTTGTTAATATTGTTGATCCTATTTGCAAATGCTTCCAATACATTTCCCCATCTTCTTTCAATGTCAAAAACATATTATGTGTATTTTCAGGATAATCTGGAAGATAATATTGAATATTTGATGTTATATTCGAAGTTACTCCTAGAAAAATAGAACTATTTGATGTTATATCACCTATAGATATATTATTTGCATATATTCCTTTATTAACATACAAACATATATCATTATTACAAGTGTTGAGAATATTTTGTAGGTCTGAACTTTTTTTTTGAAATCCTATCACTGTTTTAAAATTATCATATTTGTTATCAAAACCTATAAATAATGTTTCACTATCTTCTAAATCATCATATTTTACAAAAGTATTATCAATATTCAAACTATAATTACTATGTAACGATATATCATGTCCAATTATGGTACAATTACTATGATTTTCAGTATTATTGATATAATTATTATTTCCAACAACAATTGAATTGTTTGTTAATAATGTATTTTGTTTACCTGTTACAATATTATCATATCCACTATTGTCATTGAAATGACCAAATGTTAAAGATCCTGATAATGTTTTGTTTTCTAAACCAACAGTTATTATATATTTTTGATTTTGATTTCTATTATTATTTGTTCCAACTACAATATTATTTGAAGAATTATTTCCTACATTTTTTCCAGCATTAACACCTATAAATGTATTATAATACGAAATAATATTTAATTCAGAACTACCACTATTAAAACCTATAAATGTGTTATTTTTGTTTTCTTCACTAAGTCCATCTCCTGCCTTTTCTCCAAAAAAAGATGACCCATATGAATTAAAATATATATTATTTATTAAATCACTTGGTACTCCATTAATTGCTGTACCATCTGCACCAATAGTTGCATTTATTCTCGATGACATGCCTTACTTTTTATATAAGACTAAATAAATTACATATAAAACTCGTAATTCCAAATATCAAGACAGAAGAATATATTATCGGTACTGTATTGAATAAATATTCATATTCTTTACTATTTTTTGTAAAATACTTATCAATTGTACTCATTATTTTATTTCTTTCAAATTCATAACCTTCTGAATTGTTATAAATATTCTCAATAAATTTCAGATTATAGTCTATTGTATTTTCCATCTTTCATATATTAAATATTTTATTTTTATATAATAATAAAATAGATGAAAAAATATTATAAAAAAGATATCTTAAATAATGTTAATAAACTATATAAACAATATTGTCAAAAACAAAAAATCATGATTGGCGGTGAAGATTTTATTGTCGATAAATCGCATATGAATGATGTTTCATATCTTAATCACAATACATCTTATGAATATAATGCTCAATATGCTCCATTTGCTCCAATATCAAATATGGCTGTATAAAAATCAATAAAAATAAAGTTTTTTCAACTGATTATAAGGTTTATACTTTGTATCTGGTATATATAATTTTTTTTTGTGAACCTTGGAAAAATTTTCAATAACATTTATCATTTCCCTTGATTTTATTAAAAACTTATCGATTGATTTATGAATTTCATCATGTGGTCTTAATCCATATGTATGTTTGAAAGTTCCCGGAACCACAATAATAAGAGAATACATCAAATCTATTATATTATCTCTTATATCTATAAATTGTGGTAAGAATTCTACAGGATCATATCGTTCTGATAATATATATATATAAACTTTCATCAAAAGATTCAAATTAAAAAGAATATCACTATAGCGTGATTTTTCAAATTTTTTGACAAATCGTAAATTTTCAATAAGATCGATAAAATCAGTATTTTCCCTTAAATACTTCATTTTTTTAGGAAATTTTTGTGTCATAAAGAAAGGTTGATTTGTCTCATTCCTTTCAATAATATCTTCGTCAAATTTTTTGACAACATTGTTCTCACTAGTTTCCCTTGTATTTGAAAGTTGTTGTAAATATATAAATCCTATAATTGAAAATATTATTGAAATCAAAAATGCCAATTGATTATGTAATCCAATATTCGCTGTAACAAAAAATAAAATAGAAATAAACAATAATATTATATATATTTCTGTATGAATATTTTCGATTATAAATTTCATCTTTAAAATGAGTTGATAAAAAAAATTAAATACTCGAACCATCTATGAAATATAAAATCATTGACAAAAATATCAAAATAATTCCTAAAAAATATTTTCTATCTTCTTGTAGAAAAATTTGAAAAAGTCGTGTCATATATGTCTTATTCGATAAATATTTTCTTTCAGTAAGCAATTGTGTTACTTCATTTATTATATCTATAATGGTCTGTAATGTACCATTATAGATGTCTGATAATGTATATTCTTTTATTTGTTTTTTTATTGTTATATTATCGACTTTTGGTAATATATCCATTACCTGATTAAATTTATTTTCAATTTTAGTTTCTATTATTTTTTCCCAATTTACCGGAACTTCATCTTCTGATGTTTTGTCTTCCATTCTTACTCGAATCAAACATTATTTTAAATAAACTCGGTACACATTAAATTATTTCCATTAAATCAATATTCGAAATCAGATTTCTTCTACAACAATATCTTGTTAATCCAAGTTTATCTAAAATTTCTTTTGTATGAATATCATCAAAATGTTTAAACATTTTATCATTGTTTTCTTTACCTTCTAGTTTCATTTTTTCAACCTCTTTATTATAATAATCCACCTTATCTGCTATAACTTTTCCACAAGTAAAACATCTTATTGGAATAATCATTTACAATCTTTTATATTACTATATAGAAAAAATAATCATTTTTTCGTTTTTATCCCCTTTTTTTTTGTATATTATTTGTATAGGAAAGAATGTCAATACATAACTTAACTGTACGAATTACCAGACTTGAAAATCAATTCAATGCTCTAGCACCTAATGATAATAAGGAAGTTGAAATGAAACTTCTTGATTTATCAAAACAAAATGATGATAAAGTTCAAAAAGTCACAGAATTAGTTGATAGTAAATTTTCAAAATTAGAGTCAGACAATTCATCTGTTTTAAAAAAAGTTAATGAAGTAATTAATGTTCTTGCTAGCAAAATTGAAGCACTTGAAAAAATTATCGAGAAAAACAAAGCATCTCATAGTGAAACAATAAAACAAATGCAAAACAAAATTAATGCATTACAAAAAAAAGATGAAAATAATTAATGATATTTAGATTGTTTTTTTTTATATTTTTCCAACTTATATTGGTCATATTGACAAATATTTATTGCATTGTTCAATATAGTAGATGATTTAGATAAAAGCCCTTTTTCATTTTTTAATTTAAAACAAGCTTCGGTCATATATTTTTTCGCATTATCATAATCTTGAACCTTATAATATAATAGACCCATGGAATATGTTATGTCTGGTCCTGGTAAATCTTTCACTTTATCATATATAGTTTCTGCTTTAATAATATCATCTTCTTTATTATCAGATTCTGATATATTCCTAATGATATTATGAATTTCCATATATTCTTTACTTTGATATAATACATTGTCTGTATTGATAGATGATGGAAATATACCCATTTTAGATCCTTCCAAAAATGTATGTTTATTTAAAAAGAAAGCCTTGCATTTATTTGAAGAAATAAATTTTGATAATCCAGTTTTGAAATTATATTGAAATTTTTCAAAAAAATCATATAATTTCAAAGCAATCTGTGGTTTGATCATATAAGAACTTTTATTCAAAAGAAGTTTTGTGTGTTTTGAAATATCATCGATATATAAATCTTCTGTATTTTCATTTAATGATATACAAGTCAATATTATATCCCATTCTTGAAAAGAATTTTCAGATATCTTTATGAAAAACTCTCTTATATTTTTTATATAATCAATATTTATCAAGACATCATCTTCAAGAACAAGATGATAATCATTTTCATTTTGTTGTGAAATGTTTTTCAAGAGTTGACGATGTTTTTCGATATTAGAAATATTTTGAACATTTAAAGGTGTTGTTTTATATTCGTCATCTTGTGTATAATCAACTCTTTTATTATATTCTTTAACATTTTCTTGAATATATTCGGGTGAAGGTTGTGTTACAGAATATAATTCTATTTTAATTTCTAACCCATCTGCTATTTCTTTCAATTTACTCAAGGTTGAATTGATATATCTTGTTCTATTATCAAGATGAGGTGAAATAACAGTATATACATTGATACATTTCATTTATCTATTGATATTTATTAATTGTTTATATGAATTAAAATAAAAAATGAATAAATAATAAAGATATATCATCATATAATGGAGTTCTGTGATATATGTGATAATATGTTATACATCAAATCCAATGAAAACAAAAAAATGGTCAAATATTGTAAACATTGTCCATTTACCGTTGAAAACAAACAAATAGGTGCTATCAAAATATCAGAAACAATGTATTCTGATGATGATTTGCTTTATAACCAAAATATTAATCAATATTTAAGATATGATCCTACTTTGAGAAGAATTAATGATGAACAAACAAAATGTAATAACACAGATTGTATTTCTAATACAGCAAATAAAGATCAACAAGTTCTTTATATTAAATATGATCCATTGAATATGAAATATTTATATGTATGTGATCATTGTGGAAATATTTGGAGATAATATAAAAAATGATATTATATAATATTCTATTATTATAATAATGGAGGTTGATATTATTGTTAATAATGTTAAAGAAATGTTAATTGACCGTGGTGATAATATTGATGAGTTTAATGAACACGAGGTTGATATTTCAAGGGATGAATTTTATAATGATAGAAACATTATTGAATTTCATACATCACATCATACTATTATTTTCGCATTGACAAAGAAATTAAGGAGAAGTGTTTTAGATGAATTAAAAGAATTTGCAAAAACTGATTTAATGAAGTATACTGAGAAATATAACAATAAAAAAAACATAATTCTTATATTCAATAATGATACTGTATCTGCACCTATCCTACAACAATTGGCCTATTATGATAAAACCTTGCAAAAAAATGGTGGTCATTTGCAATTCTTTCATGTAAAAAATCTTCTTTATAATCCTTCAAAACATCATTTAGTTCCGAAACATCAAAAACTTAACTCAAATGAAGTAACAGAGTTGATGGAAAAATATTTGATTAAAGGAAAGGTTCAAATGCCGTTCATTTTACAAAACGATGTTATTGCAAAATGGATGGGATTAAAACAGGGTGATATCGTTAAAATTGATAGATATAATGAAAATAGTGGTATATCTTATTATTATAGAGTATGCGTTTAAGAAAAAATAATTTGTATTTTTTTTGTATGATTTTATTAAAGGAAAATAAATCTAATGACTGCCTTGAATCAACGTTTTATGTCATTAAAGACAAAATTAAGAAGATTTTGTGACAATAATTTATTTGATAATACCGATGTTATTAATTATATAAAAAATGAAAGAAATTATGATGATTTTGGTAATAGTTTAAATGCGATTCTATCACTTGATCTTGATTTTTTTGATGACGATAAAGCAATGCTTAAAAAATTTATATATGAATTTAATATTATAAAACAAGTAAATAATGAAATAATAACTAGTTTAGAAACAGATGGTATTGAAAATTATAAAGGAAAAAAAAATGCATTATTTTTAAACATAACTAAACCAACAGATATGGCATCAATTACTGTATCAACTGGTAGTGGCAATAACAGCGAATTCACAATTTTAAAAGATCATATTGCTATTGCTAATATATCCAAATATATTGATGATAGTGTTTTGAGTGAGGTTTCAATCATTACTGATGAAGATTCAAATGAAAAGCTGAAAATAGATTTTTCACAAATAAATATAAAAGATTATGAAATAGGTTCTACAACTAGTTCTAATCTGAAAAATCATATATATATGATGTTATTGTTTCGCTCACCAAATGAACTATCACAATTGAAAGCATTAGAAAAACTATTTGAAATGATAGAAAAATTCATCAAATTATATGTTTTTTCAAAATGTTTAAAAGAATTCGGTAATGATGGTACACTATGCACATACTTTAACAATATTCGTGAGGAATTTGATGCTTCTTTAATTATTGATATTGGAGATAATGTAGATTCCCTAAAATATGAAAATATTTCATATGATGGTGAAAATACAAAAATCACAATTACAAGGGCAGAATCTAGTATAGATATATCAGATCTTGATAAGATCGATACATCATACCTAGTGGAATACACAAATACGCAATATGAAATTAAAAATATTGAACAAAGAATTGAAACTACAAATAAGATATATGAAATTGAATTGCATGATAAATTAAAAAAAGCTAATGGTAATGATGAAGACGCAACATCTATTACAATATTTTTGATGAAATCAAATAATAAAAATAATTTTAAGAAGAGATTTCTTGATACTGGAAAAGAATTAAGATCAATGAATAGTAATATATTGGATTCAAGAAATAAGATAAATTCTTTATATGAAAAATCAAATGGTCAAAAAGAAATATTAAATTCTTTAGATACATATCTCATAATTTACTATGTTTGTATAGCAGTTATTATTGCAATATACATAGCACTTGTGTTTATTACTAAAAAAGACATTCAACAATATGGTACAATTGGTGCATTTATCATAGCATTTGCTATGAACATTTCAAATAACTTTTTATCTCGTGGAGCAATAATTGAGAAATTTACAACTGAAATTCAGTGTGAAAGTGTTGATACTGTAAGAAAAAAATCAGATTTTATTAAACAAAAAATTGAAGTTTATATGGATTATTTTGATACATACCTTGATAATGTCCAACAAGAACTTAATAACGATGATGTAACAAATGTTTTCCAACAAGTATATGGTTCTTTAGAGAACGAAAAGAAAGCTTTTAAAGAACATGAGAAAAATTATAAATATAAGGTCAAAATTGGAAAACAAGGAATTGATATCATAAAACAAGACATAGTAGAACGTATAGCATATATGTACTTAATATCATCTTGTACATTAATTGTCACCATTGTATTTTTACTTTATTTATTAGCACCAGAATACATAAACATATATATAGGTATTGCCGCATTAATTATCCTATATATTCTGATAGTTTATTATTATAAAGTTATACAAATAGTCAATACTAAAACCAGTAATAAATATTGGGGAAATATAAGCGAAGAAACAATGGAAAAATTTTAAAAATATCTCAAAAGTATATAAAACATATTATGATTTTATATCTAATAAATGTCTGAAGATAATGATGATGAATCAGAAAAAAAAGAATCTATATCAGAAGCAATAAGTGATGAAAATAAAACAAGTAGCTATCAACCATCTACTTGTGATTCAAGTGAAGAATTGGAAGATGAAGAAGGTGAAGAAGATGAAATAATGTGTATTATAGATGCGTCAAAATTAAGAAAAACAATTATATCTCAGATAGCTGGTAAAAGAAAAAAAGACGATTCTGATACTGAATCTAATAAAAAAAACAAATATAATGATATATTGAAAAAATATAATAATACTGAAAAAAATCATTTCAAAGGAATTGAACAAAGTGAAAAAGATACAATATATAAAATTGAAAAGGATTTGGAAATATGTAAGTTTGATGAACCAAATCAACCATTACGATTTAAAATACTCAAGATGGATATTCCAAACAATACTAAGAATATTCTTCTAGCAAAACTTGAACAATATAATAAAATGATGCCTGGTTCTGGAGAATATTGTAAGTTAGGTAACTGGTTGAATTTTTTTTCAAAAATTCCAATTAATAAATATCATAATCTACCTGTAACAAATGGTGAATCTGATATAAGAAATTATCTCAAAACTGTAAAAGAATTATTTGACAAATCGATTTTTGGCCATAATGATACAAAGGAACAAATAATTAGAATCTTAGCTCAATGGATAAGTAATCCAAAAAGTTGCGGATATGTCATTGGTATTCACGGAAGTCCAGGTGTTGGCAAAACTAAATTGATTAAAACTTGTATAAGCAAAGCAATGAATATTCCATTATCATTTATTTCATTAGGTGGTATAAGTGATGCTTCTTATCTTAATGGTCATAATTATACATACGAAGGAGCAACTTATGGTAAGATAACTGAAAGTTTGATAAAATCAGGTGTTATGAATCCTGTATTTTTGTTTGACGAATTAGACAAAGTTTCAAATACAAGTCGAGGTGAAGAAATTATAAACACACTTATTCATATTACCGATCCTGTACAAAACGATAAATATACAGATAAATATTTCGAAGAAATAGATCTCGATTTATCAAAATCACTCATAATTTTTACATACAATGATGAAAATCTTATTAATCCTATTTTAAAAGATAGAATGATAACCATAAAGGTCCCTGGTTACAGTTCTAATGAAAAAATGAGTATTTGCAAAGATTATATCATACCTGAGCTATTACCAAGATATAATCTTAAGTCCGGTGATATTATTTTTGAAGATAAACTTCTTAAAACTATCATTGAAAATAATAACGACGATGGTGTAAGAAATATTAAAAGTACAATTAATAATATTATTTCATGGGTAAATATGATGAAATATCTCCCAACTGATAATATTGAAATTAAATTCCCTTATTATGTTTCTCAAGAATTCTTTATGAAATATTGCAATAAGGTCGATAAATCTCCGAACATGACTTTATTATCTATGTATTCATAATTTCATTTATTTTATTAGATTTCAATAATTTATTGAATTCAAATAAACATTTTAATGTATTATCTGTGATTTCTGTCGAATTTAATATATTTATTTGATTTGTATCTTGAGTTAATATTTTCAATCGATTCATATACAAAATGAATAAATTAAATACATTTATATTTGTATTATACCATGGAGATTGATATATCATTAATCTAAATTTGATTATTTTCCTATTTATTTCATTATATGATATTGATAATTCATTATTGCTAATGATTATATTTATAAAATAGTTTATCATATTTGCTGATACATTTGTGAAAAATGTTATATATGGATTATTTATGATAAATTCTCCAATAATATATTTTTCAATCATCTTCAATAATACCTTATAGATTTTGAGTGTATGTTCAATATCTGTTTTGATATTTTTTGTTTCAAATATCAGGTTCTTATATGATCTATTTATTTTGTTAAATCCAATATCATAAATAATATTTGATATTTGATCAATTTGAAATATAGATTTTTTTATATCATCGAATATAACATGTGACATATCATAATATGATATGGTTTCCTGAAATATTTTGTTATTTTTATGACATATATAAAATATATCTTTTTCTTTTAAATTTAATTTCATAACTTTATTGACATTACAACTTGATCTATATGGTAAATATCGTAAAATATTATACACAACATCATTTGGTAATTTATCCATTCGTTTATATTTTCTTATTATATTATCATTTTTTACCTTTTCAAGTTTTTACATAACAAAAAAATATTTTTGATTTATAAGGAAAACAATCTTTTTGTTATGAATGTACGAGATATCAATTCTTATAGAAAAATTTATATATTTTTATTATTTGTCATTTGTATTTTTTTAATATTAGAACAAATCATTACCCTTTCTATTTTTACATATAAATATAACTATAAATTTAATTTGGGTTCTATTTTGAAGAAAATATGTAATAATGCTTATGTTGAATTCGAAACCGATCGCTTTCAAATTGCAAAAGATGAAAATAATTTACGAATTACAAATGATACCGAATACAATCATTATTCAAATTATATTGAACAAATTGTAAGAATTTTAACTTTAATTTATATATTATTTATATTCTTTTCTATTTTCGGAAAAGAATATATTGCAGGGTTTATTGATCTTGAAAATACTTTGATAAAATCAACCTCACTAGATATATTGTATATGTTTTTGTATATATTTTATTTCATTTCTTGTTGTTTTCTTATTGCTTTGATTCCTTTACTTATTATGGATAAATACAATATTTCAAAATTAGAAAATAAAATGATTTTTCCAATGTTAATTATGACATTTGTACTTGGTATCATTATGATATTCCTAAAAAAAATTGATTTTTCATATTTCGCATTTATAATCTTCATGTTTGTCATTTTACAAATGATATCTTCTTTTAAATCGGATGTTGTTCAACAAGACAGATCAAAATTTTCAAATATATTTCTTAATCTGATAATAGATATTTTTTATTACAATAAAAATATCAGCAATATGATATTATTAGTAATTGTTATTATTATAAGTATTTTAATTATTGGTTTATTACAATTTCTTAAAAATTTAAACATTATTGATAAAGATGAAACATATTTGATTTTTTCGAAAGATACATCTGATTTGAAACATATGATAAATTTACTTATACCATTGTTACTGTTATTTTCAAGCTCTTTAACAATTCATTCTTCCAAAAATTTTAACTATTATGTAAATGAGAACATTTTAAAAAAACCAAATGATGTATATCGATATAATTTAAAAAACATTTCAAATATTTTTGATCAAATGATTGAAAACAATATGACAAATGCTTCACAGGGTTCTGTATGTATTAATGCTGCAAATGCAATACATTTAGTATTGTATAATTATATATTTGCAAGCACAAATATTAACATTTTACCAAGATTGAATTACGAAACAACATGTGAAAATAAAAATAAGATAATTTATAACGATAAAGAAGAATATAATCCAAAAACATATTTTAAAGAACTCTTTGTTGATCATGATGAATCAAATAAATCAAAATGTACCAAATTCAAAAATGCTTATCTGGGAATCTTCATAACAAATGTTTATAATATAATTGCGTCGCATAAGGATTTTAATTCAAGTATTTATAATATTTGTATTGAACGAAAAACTTATGATAGTGATAAAAAACTCAAATATTCAGATGAATATGATTACAATAATTATATAAATTCAATAACATCATATGAAGACATATACCAAGATATCGTTCCTGAAGATGTTATTGACAATATTGTACAAAATGTTGCATCTTTCCAAAATAAATTTAAAGGTTTGACTATACTTATGGTGAAAAGATTAAGAAGTTGTAAAGAACACACTGGTGATAATTTTCATATCGATAATATTCAAAACATACTTGAATACTATGACGATGTTTTATCAAACAATATTAAAAAATCTTATATCAAAAGATCTCAAAAACTTATTGAAGAATTGTTTACAAACATCAATAATATTCTATCGAATCAAATAACAACTACAGAAGTAGATCAAAAACTATCAAAATATGTTGTAAATAACTTCAATTCGTTTTATGACAAATATGATAAATTTTATGGAAACGAATTTGTAAAAATTGAAGCAAAAAGTTCCAAATTTGAAGAACCTAATTCAAATAAAATACTTAATAATGCTATTCAGACATCTCAGTCTGTATATGTTTTGATCGCTATTTACATTGTTATTATTTACATATTAAATACATTAAGGTCATAAATATTTTATTTGTAAAGATTAAATACAATATATGTTAAAAGGAAGTATTGTTACAGATAAATCATATATTTTTAAATACATAATATTATTAATAATATCACTTCTGATAACAAAATATGTACAAGATCTTTCATTATTTGTTAGGCATTATAAAACTTCTTATGATTTCGGAAAAATGTTGAAAAAGGTTTGTCATGATGAATACTTTGAATCCGAAAGTCATCGTTTTGAAATTGCAAAAAATCAAGAAAAATTCGACAAACTTCTAAAAATATCTGATAAACCAAAATTTATTGTATTTATGATCATTTTGATATCATTGTTTTTCATTTTAATATTAGCATCATTGAGTATAAATTTGTTCATAAACTTACAATATATAAATGAAATATTAGGTAATAGTTTTCCTGACAATAACAATATATTTGCAACATTTTTTCAATTTATTTTACCTCATAATCTTTTGCAAATAGTTATTGTAATATTTCAACTTTTATTCTCAGATAAATTTCTTCTTGCAATATTCATTATGAGCGCATTATTTCTGATTATTTATATAATTTTCTTATATCCTTATAAAATTTACACAGAAGTATTATGTGATGTTTTCAATATTGATATTAATTATTTTAATAAATTTCCTGATAATACTCCAATATTTACTATTGGTATTTTCCTTATAATGATGAGACTTGTTTATTTCTTTATTGATAAAAATGAAGATGGTTCTGTAACAAATTATCTAAAAGATATAAAATTATATTTAAGCAATGACATATTTGGATTTATTGTTTATTCAATCGCCATATTAGCATATATTATGATTTTTGATTTCTTGAAATATCTTACAAAAGATAATCATGATGATATTCAAAAAGACGGAGTGAATAAATCGTCTTTTTTTGATTATATAAAAACTGTATGGGGGATCAACACATCATCCAAAATTTCTTCATTTATTTTGAGCGGGATAGGTTTTATAATCTTTATTCAAATAGTTTGGATGTTTGCTATTAAAGATATTGAATATAATCAAAAAGAATCCAATGCTATTTTGTTTTATATAATGGCGTCTTTTCTTGTTTTAATAGTATTCATTGTTATCCAAATGTCTGGTAATACATATAATCAATTTGTTCTCCACAATATTGTTTCAGAACCAATTAAAATGTATAAACAGCATTTTTCAAGTATAAATAAGGAATTTAATAAAATAATTGATTACGAAAATGAAAAATTTGTGGATAGTGACAATTCTGTAAACATATGTAGAAATGTTGGTAATGCTATATTATGTGTATTATATAGTCATTTATTCCATAATATCAGTGGTTCTGAAATAGATGTTACTCCTGAATTCAAATATACTCAATTTTGCGAAAAGATATCATATGATTTTCAAAAAGACAAAATATATGATATTATGTATTATATCAAACAAAAAGGAAAGGAACAACATATTTTATATGATCCTTTAAATTGTTCAAAATTGAATGAATCAATTGTATATCAACTCAATCAAAACATCAAAAAATCAAATGGGGATAAAATATTAAATCAATCAGACAAATATGAAATTTGGAAATTAGGTGCAAATACAAGTGTTTATTGGTCTGATAAAATATTAATAGTAAATGATATAATAAATCGAACAAATGACCATAATAGTACACAAAAATATTCAAATACAAATTTAACAAGTTTACTCGATTTAATCAAAACAAAAATTGAAACAGCAAGTAATGCAAAAGCAACAGAAGAGCAAAAGGAAGAAAAAAATCAAGTCATTGCAGAAGCACGAAAGTTTGCTGAAGATTTGGTATTAAAGATATTGGATATTGAAAAAGCAAAGGTAAAATCTTTTGAAAGCAATGGTGTACAATTAATACAACAAAATGACAAGAATGAAATTGGGAACTTAGGTGCAAATACAAGTGTTTCTTTGTCTAAAAAAATATTAATAGTAAATGATATAATAAATCGAACAAATAACCATAATAGTACACAAGAATATTCAAATACAAATTTAACAAGTTTACTCGATTTAATCAAAACAAAAATTGAAACAGCAAGTAATGCAAAAGCGACAGAAGAGCAAAAGGAAGAAAAAAAACAAGTCATTATAGAAGCACTAAAGTTTGCTGAAGATTTTGTATTAAAGATATTTGATGAGGTACCCAAAACAACACTAGAAAAAAGTAATAAACATTTGAAAAACAAAATTACCTCAGCTATTATGAATGTGTTGACGAATAGATTATATTATGACAATACTGATTTTTTCACTGTGAAAGGTGGTGATAACAAAAATAATAAATTGGTCAATATCGATACAATATATGAATATAGTCAAATTGATAATAGATATGATAATGTAATAGATTTGGTGGTAAATGAATATAAACAAATCACTACAAATGATGATATCGAAAAAACGATTCAATCTATAATTTACAGATTTCAAAACATTAATGCTATATTGAGTAAAGAATATGTATTAAATGAAAAAGCAAAAATTACTAACTATACTATATCGAATTATAACAATGTAAATCTATCAAATCCATATGATAGACGCTCTCTTGAAAAGATTATGTCAAATATGGATATACAATACGAGGTTTTTGATGATATAAATGACTTCCTTGATACTTCATTCAATATATTGAATTTTTTGGAAAAAAATACATCTCAATCGATATATGATGATCGTAGAAACAAATATGCGATTCATATCAATGATGTTGATAATATTAAAGGAAAACTTATTAATAAAGGAATACAACTTCATACTGTAAATACATACTCCACTGGAACATTCAATAAAATTTTAGGTACAACATTTAGTACTGTCAGCAAACAAGAAATAGAAGAAATAGAAGATATGAAATCTGATATTACAAAAATACAAGAATTAATAGATGAATATAAACTTAAAAGCCAAAATGATATAGAACAAATTGATAGAAATTTATCTCTAGAAATTCATCAAAAAGCTATAGAAAGTGATCGATTAATATACTTAGTTATATTGAATTATATAATTGCGATAGCAATAACAAATATTATTATCTAATTTATATATTAAATGGCAAATAATATATATTTGATAGGAAATAAGAATGATTTCAAAAACTATATAGATAACCAAGATGATATATCTACATTACCAGTAAAGAATTTGCCAGCTGCATATTTTCCATTTTTTTATTCATCAAGTGAGAGCTCCATTGAAAAAATGAAGCGTTTATTTCCATTATTTGAAGGAGAATATATGAAGGGTCAGAAAACTTCTCAACATAATATTGATACCGAAAAACTGTTTACATTATTATCAATACTTGAAGATGATTATCAACCTTATAATAATAATAATGTTTTTCATATTACAATATTCATAATCATATGTTTTATTTCGGTTTCTATGGTGATTTTGAAATTTATAAACTATTTTTTTCCAGATACATACATATATATCATATCTGGAGCAATAGTATTATTATTAATTTTATCATTAATGTGGGCATTTGTTATAACAGGTAATGGTATATAATTTTTTTTATCTATGAATAACTTAAGGAGAAACTTTCAAATTATGAATAATATTAATGATTTTTTAAAAAAGTTTGAAATGAATTTCAAAAATTTACAAACAGTTGTACCACTGAATATTGAAGAAAAAAAAGGAATTTCATTTGATTTGATTTCAGATAATCTTGTAAAATCAATGGATCCTAGAAAATATGATTTCTATATACAGTATATTTCACAAATCGGAAATGATCCTGAAAAATTTAAAAAGGTATTATACGAATACAAACTTGTTAAAAATAAAAAGGAAAAAATAGAAAAACTTATCAATGATATTGAAAAACAATATAATAAAATCTTTGCAGTCACAGACAAACAAGCATTAGATGACATTGAACTATATAATAAAATAAAGGAAGGTAAGAAACAAAATGAAGGTAAGAAAATGGATGATTTTGAAAATTCTTTGATATCACAGTATTATGAAGATAATGCTAAGGAAGGAAATAAATACAAAATTTTTAATACAGAACAAGCTAATAATGGAAATCAGGGACAAGGAGGTGGTAGCGATGAAGCCATTCAAAAAGAGAATGATGTTATTCAAAATTTGCAAGCTAAGAAAATGAAATATTTAGACAATATTAATCAAATGAAAGATATTTATGAAGATAACCAAATATTATCAAAATATAATGATAAAATTGATGCTGTTAATAACAATGCAACAAACGATTATTATAAAGCAACTATGATGAAGAATGTTATTGACGAAATAGAAGACGATGATAATATGTATTCAATACATAAATTCAAAGTTTCTAAGGAAGATAAATTAATATTTATAGGTATCACATTTTTGATAAGATTATTAAGTTTATCTTTGATCGATTGGTCCTTAAAAACTAATCTTGTCGTCACATTTACAGACGCATTTCTACTTTATGTATTTTTATATACAATATTCATCATTTTAATGATAGTAATTGTAAATATTTCATATAATATGCCATTATCTGAATTATATACAGGCGATTCTGCGATTCTTTCTCAATTGGGAAGTACATTATATTATTTCTATTTGATTCCTGGAAATAGACTGCAAAGTCTTGGAAAGATATTTTTCCATCTTGGATTATTGTATTTTGTCACAATCGTTTCAATCATTATCAAACAAACAAAGAGACCAAATTATGATCAAAAACAAGATAAAAATGAAAGATATGACTATTCGTTTAAAAGGGATATCAGAAACACATTGAATTCCTTTACTTTAATTGCTTGGTTATTTCTTTCGTTTTTAGTAATAATATGATAAAAATATTTATTTCAGTTATTTAGAGGTATCTACTAAAACTTTTAGTTTATTATGGATGATGCAAAAACTCAAATTGTCAATCAATTGAAAAATAAAGAGATTTCAGATTCTCCACAATATACAACTGAGAATATAAGAGAGAGAATAAACACCTTCTTTAATTTATTGGAAAAACAGGAAACAGAAGAACATAAAAAAAAACAGTTAGAAACACGAAAAGAAGAATTAGAAAGTGAAATAAAAAAGGAAGAAGACAACTTCATAGCAACAGATGAAAAATATCAAATTTTTCAAAAAAGTATACTGGGTTCAGAAAAGGAAATACAGCAATTAAAACGAGATTCTTTAGAACCGTCTTGTGAAAATACAAACATAGTCGATAAGATAAAACAGCTTTCACAAAATATTCTTAATTTTCAAAATAAACAAAAAATGCTTTTGGATAAATTGCACAAAGAATCCTTGTTTGTAAAAGAAAAAAATAAAATTGATAAAAAAATTCTAGATTTAAAATTGACACCCGAAGAACAAATAGAATTACAGAATAATGAAACATTCTTTGCAAATATTTATACAGGAGATGATGTTGATATGAAAAATAGATGCACTGGAACTATATTCAACTGCTTCAGTAAAAAGTACAAGGATGCAAAAATGTTTATCGGTCAAGAATTTGGAAAAATCAATAAAATGAAAACCCTTTTGGAAGAGCTTTTTATGAATTTTTCTGATGATTCCAAATCTCTTGAATATATTATAAAAGATTTAAAAAAACGATTGAATACTGGTGACTTAGACATAAAAAAAATAGATCTAACAATATTTAGTCAAGGCAATATCAAATATTTTCAAAATCTTGATTTACAATCATACGACAAATCAAAAGATATAAATGAAAAATATTATAAATACGCTTCTAAGAAAAACTTCGCATCTATGACCAGTCAAAAGCTTAAGGGTTTTATCGAAGACAAAGGCAAAGGCACAGGCACAGAAGGCACAGGCACAAAAATATTGAAGAATTTGTCTTACAAAGGATGGTTAGGAATTGGGAGTAAAATAAATTCAATACCTGATGAAGTATTATCTTCAATTGAAAACATCCCTCCTGAAGTTTTAAAACAGCTTGATAAGGAAAATCAAGAAGAATTGTATAAAGAAAATCCAAATAAATACAGTTTTTTCAGCGATGAAATTAAAGCCGCGAAAAATATAGACGATAATGATACAATAGAAGATATAAAAAAAGCATTAACAAATAACAAAAAAGAAATAGAAAAAAATGACATAGAAAAGATCTATGCAAAGTATGAAAAAACGGTGGATGAGGATGAGAAATTTGAGTTGGAGAAACTTTTGTCTACAAAATTAACACAGAGTAATCTGGAAAAAATATTTTCAGATGAACCTGAAAGCGATGATTCAACACCCCAAGATGAGACTTTAACTATTGAATTTCAGGAAGGGGGTAACAATGATGACTTAAAAAATTTAATTGTTAAAATTATTTTTAGATTCAAAAAATTTCATTTATTATCAAAAGTATGTAAAAAATTAAATAATTATATAATAGAAAAACTAAATGATACTAAATTGTCATCTGAAGATTTATTATTACTAAAAACAAATACAACCGACTGTGGCGATATTCAGAAAGAAATAAACGATAAACTTTCAAAAATCAAGGAAACAAGTGATTTGCCCGAAACAGTAACTGATTTGTTATTAAATACATATCTTTTTAACAAATTTAAAGCCGAGTCAAAAAATTTTACTTATGGACAAGGTGGTGGTGGTGAAAATAGCGACGAGAGCAAGACACTTTCTGTAACTTTAAATTTTGATGTAGAAAAAATACAGAAGTGGATTGAAAATTTAGAAGACGAAAGAGAAATAATAAAAGTTTTGAATAGTTTTGATCTCGAAGAATTTGATATTGTGGGAACTAATATTAAACAACAAGATCAAAAAATTCAAGATGTGAAAAATTCGCTACTAGAGGCTACACAAAAAAAATTAAAAAAATATAATAGTAGTAAAAATTCACAAATTAAAAAAAATCTTGAAAGTATCACAAATGATTTGAAATCTTCATTAAGATTAATGTTCAAAAATGGTATTATTAAAGAAGAGGTTAAAAAAGTTATTTCAGACGCAGTACAAAAAATCAGAGATTTTACATCATATATAGAAGACTATGATAATAATGTCAAACAATTAAATAAATATCTCAACGATTTACACTCAAAAATAGAAAATTATGATATGGCCTCAAAGCGCGGTGGAAAAGGTTTAGACATTTATATCCACGAAATCATCAATATAATCAATAAATCAAATTTAATTATCAATTTATATTTCGGAAAAAAT
>Ga0222718_10001266_pt1 | contig 24679 bp, 47 predicted proteins | sample C33_27DmetaG_FD_165045 | JGI IMG/M metagenome (GOLD analysis project Ga0222718, IMG submission 165045) | Estuarine water microbial communities from San Francisco Bay, California, United States - C33_27D | ecosystem: Environmental > Aquatic > Marine > Unclassified | place: USA: California...
TAGAAAACAGAAAAAAAAGGTGAACAATGTCTATATCTTCTTCGGCTAACTCTGCGCGATTACATTTTACGGCAACATCTGGGCAAACTGCATTCAGCGTTTCATTTGAGTTCTTTGATGATGCTGATTTAGATGTGTATGTAAACAGTACGCAAAAGACTATTACTACCGATTACACTGTATCAGGCGGTGATGGTTCTACAGGCACAGTTACTTTTAACTCAGGTCTTGTTCTTAACGATGCAGTAACGATTACGCGAAGAATTGATATTGAGCGTGTTACTGATTTCAGTGCTGGTCAAGCAATCAACAGAGCAGCATTGAATACGCAACTTGATACTTTAACAGCTATTGCTTCTGATAATAAAGATAGATCAGAAAGAGCATTGCGCGCGCCAGATGATGAGAATGCGCCAACAATGACACTGCCATCTTTAGCATCAAGAAAAGGTACTCTTTTAGGATTTAACTCAACAACGGGTGCGGTTGAGGCTGGCCCTAAAATTGCTGATGTATCAACTCTTTCAGCTATTAGTGCTGACATTGCAACGCTTGCAGACATTGAAGATGGGACTGATGCAACGGATGCTATTCAAAATGTAAATGCAATTAGAACTGATGTTACAACTGTTGCTGGAATTAATACTACGCACTTGTCGAATGTATCTAGTGTTGCAACAGAAGTTGCAACGGTAGCTGGTATTAGCTCTGATGTTACAGCCGTTGCTGGGGATGCAACTGATATTGGAACAGTGGCAACAAACATTGCTTCCGTAAATACTGCTGCAACAAATATTGTTGATATTCAAAACGCTTCAACAAATGCCGCAACAGCAACGACAAAAGCTGCGGAGGCGGCAACATCTGCAAGTAATGCTGCAACGTCAGAAACAAATGCGGCAACATCGGCAACAAATGCGGCGACTTCTGCATCGGCAGCAGCGGCATCACAGACTGCGGCGGCTGCATCGGCTGCATCTGCGGCGTCTGCTTTTGATAACTTCGATGATACTTACCTTGGCAGCAAAACATCTGATCCAACAACGGACAATGATGGTGATCCGTTGAATGCTGGCGATTTGTATTTCAACAGCACTGCCAATGAAATGCGTGTGTACGATGGTGCAAACTGGATTGCAGCAACATCGGCTGGTGCTGCAAGTTTAATCTTGTATGAATATACGGCAACATCTGGGCAAACAACATTCTCTGGCGCTGATGATAACGCGGCATCTTTGAGTTATACCGCAAACAATATTCAAGTTGTAATGAATGGGGTTATTCTTGATCCTTCAGACTACACTGCAACGTCAGGAACCAGTGTTGTATTGGCAAGCGGTGCGGCAACAGGTGATACTGTAAACATCTACGCATTTAAAAGTTTTACTGTTGCTGATACTGTTAGCGCATCGGCTGGTGGAACATTTGCTGGAAACATTACTGCAACAAAGTTTCTAACTACAGCAAACAAAATCGAAACATCAATCTTCAGAGTGAATGCACAAACATTAACTGCTAATACAACAATTGATGCAGATGAAAACGCAAACGCCACTGGCCCATTGGTTATTGATACTGGCGTCACTCTCACCGTCACATCAGGGGGGAACTTGAGCATTGTCTGAGATACGAGCAACAACAATAAGTGATGCGGCTGGTACTGGCCCTATTACTTTGACTAAGCAGAGTGCTGCGAAGGCTTGGGCTTTTGCTGATGGGACAGGCGCAGCATCAATTAGCGATAGCCAAGGCATCTCTGGGTTGGTCGATAATGGAACAGGTGATTACACTTTTTCATTTTCTAATAGTATGAGCAATGCAACATATGGCGGCGGTTCGGCTGCTGCTTCTAGTCAGGCTAACGGTCAAAACTTTCAGTTACACGTATTCGCTACTGGCTCCATTAGAACAAGGGCTGAAAATGCAAGCGGAACTTTAACAGATTGTTCTAGGCTTGTTTTTAATATCCACGGAGACCTAGCATGAGTACGATCACGGTAAGTAACATCAAGGCTACGGGTGAGACAGCTAGTCGTGCGGTGTCAGGGGTTGCGGCGGCTTGGGTTCAAGTAGACATGGAATATGGAACAGGCATTAGAGGGTCTCTCAATGTCAGCTCATTTAGTGATAACGCTACTGGCGATGGGCATATGAATTTTAGCAATTCTATGAACGATACTGCATATGCACATACTGGATCAGTGATAACTACAGATGCTAATGCTGCATTTGATACTATTATTGCTGGCGGTGGAAAGGCATCATCTCCATATTATAGGTATTATTCCACAGCAGCTTTATCTTTTGCAACATATAGTGTTGGTTCTGGATACAGAGACGAAGAATTTTGCAATTCAGTCCACGGAGACTTAGCATGAGTACGTTAAACGTCAGCAACATCACCGATGGCACAACAACAGTCGGCACTTCGTATGTGGTCAATGGGCCTGCGAAGGCTTGGACTCTTTACAACCAAGCTACACCAGCAATTACAAATAGTTTTAACACTTCAAGTTTGACTGATACATCATTAGGGCAAGGTGACTTGAATTGGACTAATGCCATGAGCAACAATAGTTATGCTGCTTTTGGAACAGCACCTGTTGCGTCTGTTTCAACACCTTACGTGACAGCAACTATGGAAGACTCTGCTCAATCTGATTACAGAACAGCATCAAAATGGTACTTTCAATGTGTGTACACTGATTCAAGTTTGACTGGCTATTTTGATGGCACTGTGCAATCTGCATCAATATTCGGAGACCTAGCATGACGGAACACCTCTGGACACGTCTGCTAAAAGCCAAGGCACGGCTCAAGCCTGTGCAGTCTAAGTACCGTGTGCTGTTTGAAGACCCACGGGAACCAGATGCCCCTGCCAAGGTGCTTGTGCCTGATCCAAACTTCATGGCGGCTGGTCTTGCTGGCGGCTACCTCAGTCCAATTGAGACATATCTTAGAGATCGTGACGTACCTGATGGAGAGCCGAAAGAGCATCCCTACGCAGAACCTATTGGCCCCCAAGACGAAGAGACACTTATCGAATATCTCATAATGAAAGACATCGACCCTGCCGTGTGGCGGGATTACCAAGGAAACAGAACGATCTTGAAGATTGTGCCTGTCGAAATGATCCCTAGTGATCGGTCATTTAGAAACGCATGGAGAATTATGCAATGACAACATACATCAATATCAATGGGGATGTTCGTGATGCAGCATCTCTTACCGTTCCAACCGACCGTACCTTCAGAGGCGCTTGGCAATTCAATGGTGCAGCCGTAGAGGTTGACATGGATGCAGCCAAGGCAATCCACAAGGACAACCTACGTGCTGAACGTAAACCACGCCTAGAGGCTCTGGACGTTGCTTATATGAAAGCCTTGGAAGCTGGCACAGGTGCGGCTGACATTGCGGCGCAGAAGCAAACACTGCGTGATATTACAAGCGATGCCCGTATTGCTGCGGCAACCACACCTGATGAACTCAAGGCGCTGGACTTGGCTACCCTGTTGGGAGAGTAAGCTATGAGTAAGGCAAGACAACTTGCAGATCTTGGCAATGCCTACAGCGATGGAGGTATTTCTGGGTCCAATTTAATAATCAATGGTTCAATGCAGTGTTTTCAGAGGGCTACGGCTGCAACCACCATGACAAACACATATGGTGCGGTAGACCGTTTTAGAGGTTTTTCGAACGGTGGCGGTGCATTTACTGGTGAAAAATACGACATGACTACCAGTGAAATTGCTGCGACAGGACAGTATCAGGCGTTGAAGATGCTAGTGTCCACAGCGGATACTTCTATTGCCGCTTCAGAATATTACTCCTTGAATTATCGGTTTGAAGGGGATGACCTGCAACAACTTAAATACGGCTCATCTTCGGCTCAGTCATTTACAGTTTCCTTTTGGGTTAAATCAGACACAACAGGCACATACTTTTTGACAGTCGATAAGCTTGCAAATGGGCAAACCGCTTATCGCATTCCTATTGAATATACAATTTCAAGCGCAGATACTTGGGAGCAAAAGATAATAACTGTGTCACCTACGGCTGGAAGCACTTCCTTAATTACTTCATCTGCTGGTGCTATAGGCGGCGGCACAGGACATGGCCTCAGTCTTTATTGGGGTTTTGCTTGGGGTACAGATTATCACGGCACAAACAACACTTGGTCAACCAGTTACGGCACGAACGCTACAGCTAATAATTGGATGGGAACCGTTGGCAATGACTTCTACCTGACAGGCGTCCAGTTGGAAATCGGCGACACTAGTACACCCTTCGAGCACCGTTCGTATGCGGACCAGCTTCAGGCTTGCCAGAGGTATTATTCACAGATTGCACAGGGTGCAGGGGTATGCACGACTACGGGCACCAACTTGTATTTAAGTGTAAAACTTCCAGTACGAGTGAGGGCAGTACCTAGCGTTAGCCAAACAGGTGCTATGACAGTTAATGACGGATCGGCGAACTTAACTCAAAGTTCTGCTAGTATTAACAGTTACAACGAGGGCGGCACTTTAGATAGTTTATTTGTAAGTTTAAATAATTTTAGTGGACTTACTGCTAATCGCCCAGTGGTAGTACGACAAAACACTGGTAAATCAATTACTGCAGATGCGGAGTTATAATCATGGATAAGATGAACATCACATCGGCTCAATACGTCAACTACTTAGGCGACACAGCCTGCATCAACGCCACCATTGACGGCATCACCATGTCCGTCCCTTTTGACCCAGCCAACAGGCACTACAGTGAGATCATGCGTCAGGTTGAGGCTGGGGATTTGGTAATACAAGAGGCAGAATAATGGATAAAAGAACAGTGTCCTCCGCGCATGATAGAATTGACGGATTAGAAAAAGAAATCATAGCTATTAAAACGCAGATGAATATTCAATTCAAAGATTTATTCAATCGTGTAAAGCGTCTTGAGGCTATTGTTATTGGTGCGTCTGCATTCATTATTGCTCTACTCTTGCGCATGAATATGATGGGCTGATGCTGTGTACTCTGGTCGCTATTCTATGGGGCCAGAGCTTTGAGCTAGGGCTGTATCAGGTTTGTCTTTATGATTGTGGATATGAGCGTCCTGATTATGAATGGTATGATCGAAGTTATGTAGTGCCACCAAACTACATCTGTCCAGCGAGGTTCTATGAAACATGATAGATCCTGTTACTGCAATAGCTGGCGCAACGGCAGCATTTAATTTTCTTAAGAAGGGCGTTCAAGTTGGGCGCGATCTGCAAGACATGGGCCAACAGTTGCAGCAATGGGCTGGCTGTATGGCTGAATTGGATCAGGCTGAAAAGATGTCAGAGAAACCGCCTTGGTATAAGGCGCTGGGATCTGGCACTCAAGCTCAAGCTATGGAAGTATTCCTAGCTAGAAAGAAAGCGCAGCAAATGCGTGATGAATTGCGTGAGATTATTAGCCATCCTGCAATCCTTGGTCCTTCGCATTGGCAAGAGTTTCTTAGAATAGAAGCTGAGATTAGAAAACAGAAACGTGAGCATGAGTTTCGCCGCATGGAAATAAAGCAAGCTATTATTGAATGGGCTGCTGGCATTGCCTTGTTCTTAGTTTTGTTTGCTGGTCTTGTGGGTTTTGTGTGGTTGGCTAATGCTTGATCCTGTTGGTAATCTTCCTTTCGCCGTAGAGACGCAGAGAGCGCGTGAGAGCATCGAAAACCATCAAGCGCAGCAACAGGTGCAGGTAGAGCATAACCGCACTCACAAGCTCGCTAAGGCGCTGGAGAGACAACAGCTTGATTTAATGCTGAGTTATGATAAGTTTGGTGCGTCTAATTCTGGGCTAAAGCCACAGGGTAGCATCATAGATATGGAGGTCTGAATGACTATAGCTATGGAACGTATTCTCGAATGGAAGATAATGCCAAGGGTTATGATGCTTGTTATGACCTTAATGTATATTCGTGTTATTGAATGGGGCATGTCTTTGGATGATTTATCAACGCAACAATCTGCAATGATTAGTGTGGTATCAGGTGCAATGACAGGCGCGTTTGCTGTCTGGCTTGGAAGTGAGCGCAAATGATTACTCTTCTTGGCAGCTTGCTTGGTTTTGGCACATCGTTTTTGCCAGAGGTTTTAAATTACTTCAAAGCAAACCAAGCGCACAAGCATGAGCTTGAAAGAGCGCAGCTTGAAATGGATCTGATGTCTAAACGTGCTGAATTAAAACTTAGCATCATGGATAAAGAAGCAGATATTAAAGAAACCGAGGGGCTGTACCGACATGACAGTATTGATGCGGGAGGCTTTATCAACGCATTACGCGGAAGTGTGCGCCCTGTTATCACTTATTGTTTTTTTGCTCTTTTCGTTGCCATCAAAGTAACAGCATTGTTTGCTTTGTTGGACATGGGGCATGAAATGGGGCGCGCGCTGAGTCTAATCTGGGACGATGCAACGGCTGGTTTGTTTGCTGCTATTATGTCATTCTGGTTTGGCAATAGAGCGGTCAGCAAGTACATGAAGGCAAGACCATGAGTTATAAACTAGGAAAACGCAGCTTGCAAAAGCTGGAAGGTATTGATGAACGCATGGCTGCTGTTGTGAAGTATGCAATCAGTGTTACCAAGCAAGACTTTAGCGTGATCTGTGGATTAAGAACTATTGAAGAGCAGAAAGCTTTGGTTGCTAAAGGCGCAAGTCAAACCATGAAGAGCAAGCACATTGATGGTTTGGCTGTAGATCTTATGGCTTATGTTGATGGTGGGCGTTGGGAATTAAATCTGTATGATGAGATTGCTGATGCTATGGCTGAAGGCGCGCGCGCTGTAGATGTTCCTGTTCGTTGGGGGGCTGCTTGGTCTGTTCCAAACATTGCTTATTGGGATGGCACTATGGAATCTGCAATGAATGATTACATTGATACAAGGCGCAGTCAGGGGCGGAGACCTTTTATCGACGCCCCTCACTTTGAACTAATGATTTAGCTTGCACTCAAATGTGTAGCTGATATTAAGATTCTTGGGGGTGTTGGTCCCGACTGGCATCCTCACGATACTTCCTTACAGTTTTGTCATTGAGGCCCAAGAACAAAGCCGTAGATGTTACGCACCATCCCTTGCTTTGAAAGTATAGAATGTCATCTATTTCTTTTTGGCTAAGTGGATCGTTACGCCAGCCGCTGCTTCTTGTGGGCGCGGCTGTCGTCTCGATCTCTTTTGGCTTAGTCTCTGGTTCTTTTGTTTTGGGTTCTGGTTTGCCGCCCCATTTATCACGATAGCGTTTGCGTATTTGTTTTGCATCATTAAGCATTGCTTGAAGCATTTGTTCTTGATTCATTTGTAACTCCTAAAAAAAGACGCAGCCGAAGCCGCGTCAGTCAGGGAGGATTCCAATCGGGCAGATGTAGATGAATCCTCGGAGAACATTCTTATGTTAGAATGGTATTGCATCGTTTGGCAATCCACTTTGTGCGCCATGCGAACCATTCTGTTTATCTGATACTTTGAATGACATATAAGGCTTGCCATCTTTCATGCGCTTCCAACCTGCAATCTTTAGCATGTCGTTGTCATCAATTGGACCAGAGTAATCTGGCGCGCTTTCGTTGCCCTTCTTGTCATTCTCAAACAACACTGCAATCTTTGCGTAAACCTCAACAATATTTCTACCGTTTTTGGTTTGATCTTTGACGCAAACAATCTTGGATTGCTTCATGTCAATATCGACCTTCCCTTGCAAAATCATTTGTTGTGTTGGGAATGGTGCAAATGCTGCGCCTGTATTTGTGTTGTCATATTCTGCCATGCTTCTGGCTCCTTTATAATAGTTTCATTTGGCTGCTGTCCTGCGGGACAAACTTAATATCTATTAGCTGGTAGTCTTTACCTCCTGTTTTTGATTTGAAAACTTTAGATGATGGTCTTAGATTTTGCAGTTGCATCGGATCTAAGAACATTTGTTTGTCCTGATATATGAGGCGCAGCCCGCCCGCTTTGATCGCGGGCTGCACCTCATATGTCCTGATCGACAAGTATTCACCCTTCCAGAGTTTAGTAACTTTCTTAGTTACCATGCTTGCCCCGCACCATTAGGAACACTGTCTGCGGAATACTTATTCCCATCCATCTTACCCAAGAACACATCCGCATCGCATCCCAAGTGAGACAGCGCTTTTGTCAGCCCATCTGTGATAGCCATCTTCGGCGCATCCTCATTGAGCCTACCTTTTGTTGCATCAAAGAACTTGCGACATCCTGTGAATGGACCAAAGCAATCATGCTGATTGCGCGTCCAGACTGTAACGTGTGCAAGCACAGCGCTGTCACCATTGGACAGGTTTACAATCTCAGTTGTGTTGTGCCAGCCCCAATGCGTACCAATCTGCCCAAAGTATTCTGTCATTTTCTTGACTTGATACTGTGGGTCAATAGCGGTGAAGCTGCGTGATCCAAAGCTTACTGGCTTTAGATATTGTGGATCAGAGTGCGCAAGCGCATTCCATGCATCCATTGTGGTTTCAGTAGTCATGATTGTTCTCCTTATCGTTTGACTATTCTGAGCGCGCCGCGTTTGTCTCTTCGGACTGACAGTTGATCACAATAAACCTCACGTTCATTGGGTGCGACCATAGCTTTGAGATCTTTTTTTGCATTCTCGAATACTCGGTTATGCTCATAACCTTGTATATAAGTAACTGCGGCATCGACAAATTGATTATCTTGTGTTGCATCACGTATCACCATTTGATCAACTTCAATATTATTGTGGTCAAGTACAGTTGGTGCAACATTTTCTGGCGGCTTGTCATCTAAAACATAAGACCAGAAGTCAGAGACAACAGTCCACATACCTTCAAAGTATTGATTACTTTGCTTGATGTGTTTGGATTCCCATTTGCTGTTGCCAAAAATTACAGACAGATAGATTCCGTCAACGCCAGCAAGCTTTGCGTATAGCTGAAGTTGAGGCATGTATCTATTGATTATGTCATCCATAGAATTAAAAGCATTGGTGTGCTTGGCTTCTACTGGTTGCATATTGAATGCGGCGTCGATGGTTCCCTTTGCAGGGACGGTCCCGATAATTTCTGACAGTTCAGTTTGATGGTGCGTCAATATGCAATTGTAATTTTTCTCAAACCATTTGAGATTAAAATCCTCAGTATAAATACCAAGTTGCACAGCGATGTTGTCAGACAAATCATCAGGCTGCGCGCGCCCAGTCTTTACATTCCAAAGATCCAGCCACTCACCTTGCATGATCTTCACGCAATCAGAACCGCCAATAAAACCTTGTCTTTGCATTGTGTTCTCCTTTTTTTATAAGACAAAGACTACTGCATATATGCAATATAGTCAAAGGTATTTTTTGAAATCAGCCTCCGTTAAGCCATAATCTTTTATTAATCTTTCTTTGGCTTTGCCTTCTAGCCAGAAGTCACCGACAGGTTCGCCAAGTCTAATCCGATCAGCGCTTATCTTTGCGCTATCAATTATAAAATCTTTGCGAATCATTTCCTCTCGCAATACTGTTGATTGCGATACCCTGCTAACAGTTGAATCCCAGACCTGACCGTCAGCTAGGTTCTTTATCTTTTTCATTAGAGTTCTCCATTAGTTTAAGGAATGTGTCACCTTCAATGATGACTAAGGTTTGCGGCTTGCCTGTTCTGCGTTTGTAAAAAGCAATGTCTCTGCCTTCTAAAACTTTGAAGGGGCTGGGAAAGGTAGACTTGTCACGATATTTAACTTCGCCTACCAATTCGTATCCGTTGAGTTCGAGCTTGAGATCGCCGCTATACTCTCCTCCCAAGCTGCCACTGAGCGGTTGCCTTTTCGCTTTGATACCCGCTTCTTTGAGCCAGTTGACAAACCACTTTTCGTGGTAGGTTCCTTTGTTTTTATTACGGTTTGCCATTGGTCCTCCTCATAGCAGCGTCTGCAAATGTACCAATGCTTTTCATAAGATGCAGAAGAATTTTCTTTAAGCACTGCGACAAACCATTCTGTTTGCGCATTGCAGATAATGCAGAATATTCTATGAACCTTTTTTGGTGACATCTATTTGATAGTCTAAAGCATCAAGCCAGCAGATGAGCATAAAGCCAGACGGTATTCTCTTGTGAGATTCCCATTTGTGAATCAGAGAAGAGGTGCAGCCAATCTTATGGGATAAGGATTCTTGGCTCAAACCTTTTTCTAATCGCGCGCCTATCAACGCTTTGATTAGCTTCTCGTAATCCTTTGGAATACTCACGGGCTTGTTGAATCTGGTAAAGTTCTTCGATTGCATTGAACACTCTCAATGCCGTATCATACTTTAACTCTGTTCTCTCATTTACGGTACGCCAATACGTTGTTGAGGAAGCCCCTGCTTTATCAAAGGCATCCTCAAGTTTCACATTAGCTTTCCAAGCTTTGTCACTTATCAGTTGGAGATACGACTTCATGCTTGCATGTATGCAATGGATCGAAGTCATTGTCAAACCCTGATCCATTACATTGTGTGCATGTCTTTGTATCTATGTAACCAACATCACGGCTAAAGCTTTGGCGTTTGTAGATTTCTACAACGCCATCGCCTTCACACTCAGAACAAATGTTTGTCATGTGCCTATGCCAAGTTTATCAACAGTCCAACCTCTAACACCAAATGTTTCTGGTGCTTGTGCGCGTGTCATTGGATCTCTTGATAAATATTTATTTAAAGCATGGAAGAATAATCTACGTTTGAAGTTAGTCGACATACGATTAGCTTTCATGCAATCAGTAATAATATATTCCCGCAAGAATCTAGCCGCATCATTTGGATAAGTGCCAACACCAGTTATAAATGTTTCGACAAATTCATCTGCTGAAGTTGAATGCCCAATGTAACCTGAGACATAATGTGCAGCCCCAAGCATAGTTGCTGTACCTTTGATCTTACATCTAGCTGCAAGCGCTGCGCTTTCTTTTACATTAGGATGTTCTTCTAACATTAGCTTTGCTTCTGTTGGTGTTAATATTGCTAAACTTTTATGACCTCTTGCTAAAGTATTAAGGAGGTTAAGTATTGCGGCAACTTGATATGCATTAGCTACATTATTAATTTTAAATCTGTCACCAATAGTACGTTTTGAACCACTATCAATAACAGTCATAGATTCTTGATCTACATTGTAACAAACAAGACATTGGATTGGTGTGTCTGCTTTGACAACTGCGCTTAATCTATGCTGACCATCAATCAAATAACCGTCTGAAGAAATTTTGATTGATTCTCCTGTTAGCTGCCATTTCCCATTTGAAATATCTCTAGCCATATTTTCAACAGCTCTGCTGCGAATTAGCCTGTTTGATGGGTTATTATTTAGCAGCTTGCGAGCATACTCAGGCGTAATTGTTTTGATTTGTACTTCCATTTTAGTTCTCCTAGTAGGGGATTTCATCATTGATTTCTGGATAGACATAGTTATCTTCCCAAGCCTTCAACGCACGTTTAATCCATTTCTCTTTGTTGAAGTTTGGGCAGTCTTTTTCTATTTGGTCTGCCAGAAGGCGAAGCGGGGTAGGCCAAGCCCCATGTTTAGCCAGAGTGATGGCGGCAGTATCCGCCAACCACTCAAGTTGTATTCTGTTTAGGTTCATAGCCCTTTCCACAGCGTTGAGGACATTGCTTTTGCGATGTCGGTTTCACGATTGTAACGCGCAACATGAGGGGTGCGCGCATCGTCTGTGTGCGTAGCCCAATATGTTAAGCAGTTATACAATGCCCATTTGTTAGCGCCGAGTTGCGCGCGCTCATTGTCCCAAATGCGAAGCAAGTTTTCTAATTGTTTTTGGTTGATGTTATCCTTCTGCAATTGGCGTGTGTGTGCGCCTTTGCAGATTGTCTTTTTAAAGAAGGATTCAACGAAGTCTTGCTCGACTTTGGTTTTCATCCAAGCTTGCCATTCATCCTTGCGTGTATGAAAGTGTTCAATACCTGCACGGATCTTGGCAGCAGAGCCATCAACACTGAGGAATGTTGTGTGCTTGTATTTGCTGCGCGCTATTGCATCAGGTGTTGTGCATCCGTTCTTGCACCATAGTCGCAATGCGTCGAACATCTGTGCGAATGACCAGCTTGCATCGTAGCTGTTGGTAAATGACAGGCGCGCTTGCACAATGTCACCGACTTCTGGTTCAGTTACCAAATCAGGAAAGAGTATTTGCCCACGCATCTTTCGCCCATCTTCAAAGATGTCGACACTGAGTTCGTAATCTTTTGTAATGTCAGCTTCGTTTACTGCGCCGATGATGGACTCAATAACTTGCTGATGCGGTACGAGTTTGTAACGTGAACCATGATGACCAAGCACTTTGTTGGTATCAGTACGCACAACTTGATATGCGTCTGGTTCTGGATCACCTGTTACTGCATTGGGTGTTGGCATAAGCTCAACGGGAAAGTCCCAATGATTAATTGGTTCGAGATAAGACATAGCGTTCTCCTATATTGTTATGATTAGGAATGGGGCGATGAACATCAGCCCCAACCATACGATTAAAATGCACACGATACCGATCAGATCAGACGTGCGCATCTCAGCTACAGCTTCACGAAGCATACGAAACAGCATTTAACGAATCTTGCACTTTTTCAGATTGAGCAATGATCTGTCTTGCAATTGTTTCCATAGGCCAACTGTCTTTCAATAGCTCTCGAACCTTATCTTCTGAAAGGAACTCAGCAATAGACCGAAGCTCTAAGGCAGTCATGTCTACCTCTACAGGCGCATTGTATTTCATTAGTTTTGCAGTAACCATATTGTTCTCCTTTTATCTTATGGTTGCACATTGCGTATAAGCAATGCTATTTATATTTAAAAAACTTTGCAAGCATTAAATCTTACAAAACGCGGCAATGTCTGTGAAATCCTGTGGCCCCGCGCGCAATGTGCATATGGAGCATCGGCCCTCACGGACGTGGGTGATGGCAGCGCGTGGTGCGCTACCATCTGAGAGTGTGGGGCTGCTATGAAGCAGCCACCGCTCTCAGTGCTGAGAGATCTTTCTTGGGCATCTTTGAGCCAGATGCTTTTGGCTTGGCGCGCTGCCATTGCTCGCCGTTCGTTAGGATTGAGTAGACGTCTACATCGGCTTGGTGACGCTCGTCTTGCGCTGCATAGCGTTCTTGGAGGATCGCGAGGTATCGCTCAAGACGTTCCGTATCGCGCGCATTTTTGTTCTCGCAAGCAATGTCATAGTCAGCTAGTGCATCTGCTATGCTCTTCTTGACGTACATGACGCTGTTGTGCGATGTGTAGCAAGCATCGTTAGCCATGCTGACCAGATCTTTGAGATTTGTAATCTCGTTTCCATCAAGGTCTGTAGTAATAGTTACAGCGTGATATTTGATAACATCAAGCTTCATTTGGGCAAGTGTAGATATTGAGTTAGTCATGTTGGTTCTCCTGTTCTGCCGCGAGGAACACCCTCGCGGTTGGACCCCGATAATCACTGCATCAAAGGCAACGCCAGCGTTGCCCTCGCTGGCTGCAAGCCGTTTCCCCACAAGGCACACTGCGAACTAAGCACACACCCATCAACGCACACCGATTGCCATGCTCAAAAAGGAAACTGCTTGCTGCCAGTTTGATGTTGTGATTTCGGATCAGGGACTACCGCTAGGGTGGCCGCAGCAAGGCAGAGCGGGAGATCCATAAATGAGTAACCAATCTCTGCACGCAGACCAAATGACGCGCCGATGTTGTCCAATCTCACGCCAAGTGTAGTATCTATTACGCCTTGATGGTAACGCACAAATCTCTGATCTGCGTCAGTATGGTCTGCTTGCTGCGCATCGGCTCAACAGCACGTCAAGAGGGGCAGAGCAGATAATAGCACTAGATGTTGTGGTGACATTGCTAAGAAACACAAGTGACGCAACGTAACTTCTTGACGTGCATTGCAGTCAGCCAGTAGCAATGGGGGGGAAGAGGGAAGGGGGGGCAACAGCACGGAGTAGAATCATCACTCATTCCTTCTTAGAACTTAGCGATGATGGTCTAGCCCAGCATTGCAAACAGTCATCTAGATCAATATGTGCAGCTTAGAAAAAAGGAATGAGAGATGAAGATTGCAGAACGTAAGCTGACTGCAAAGCAGACTGCGCTGGTTGATACCCTCGTAGCAAAGGGATGTAGTATCAAGCAGGCTGCTGCCGATGCTGGATATGCAGAAGGCGAATCTGGCAGAGTGACTGCAACCAAAGCTTTAAAGCTTGCGCATGTGCAGCAATACTTGATGCAAAGGATGAACGAGGAGTTTGGAATCAGCGCTACCCTTGCTGCTGGAACTGTGAAGCGGTTAGCAACTGGTGCCAAGAGCGAATATGTCCAGCTTGAGGCGGCTAAGGATCTGCTTGATCGCGCTGGCTACAAGCCCATAGATCGGAGCCAAGTACAGGTAGCTGGAGATATTCGCGTCTCAATTGATCTAGGGTAAACTCTTTGTTCATCCGTGTAGCTAGGAGGGGGTGGGGGGAAAAGTTGCGGTCACTGTGACAGTAATAGTCCCTCACTAGCATTTTTCTTAAAAAAGGTTTTTTGTGCGTTGTTGAAAATATTTTTTTTGTTATAGGGTTTTATCATGGCACGTTTTAAGAAGAATCCAGAGAAGCAACCACCGAAGGATGATATGTCCAAGGTTAAGTTAGCATTGCGGAGTGTTGGCTATGGTCGCCAAGAAGTATCAGAATCCTGAGGGTGGATTGAATGCTGCGGGTCGTGCTTATTTCAAGCGCACGGAAGGTGCTAATTTGCAAGCGCCTGTTGGTGATACTCCTGCTGCTGGATCTAAGAGGATGGCGCGCAAGGTTTCTTTTGCTGCGCGGTTTGCTGGGATGAAGGGTCCGATGAAGGATGAGAAGGGGCGTCCTACGCGGAAGGCTTTAGCATTGAAGGCTTGGGGTTTTGGCAGTGTTGAGGCGGCGCGCAACTTTGCAAAGAGGCATAGGGAAACGTAATGTGTTTTGGTGGCGGTAAGAAGAAGACTAAGACTGCTGATGAATTTTATCAGGAGATGAAAAAGGATTATGGACCTTTGCCTTCGACTGAGGTTGGTGAGGGTGCGGAGCGGGATCAACAGTTGACTGATGTTCCGAAGGTTCGCAAGGGTGGAATGCAGGTTCGTTCTTTGCTTCGTATGAATGGAGGTGGTTAATAATGCCGAGTCATTATGGTAAGAAAAAAACAATGTTAAAGGGTAAACAGAAGACACTTCCTGTTGCTTTGAAAAAAAAGATTATAAAGGCTAAGAGCAAGTGAGTGAAGAGAAGCGGTACGACACTCTGTTAAAGCAGATGAGTGCGTTTGATATTCCTGACAAGGTGACGGATGAGGACCAGCCAAACAAGTGGTTGCGGCGTTATCATAATGTGATGATGGATGTTGCGACTTACATTCGTGACAGGAATCCTCAGTATAAGTCTCTTCTTAGCAGAGCCAAGCGGATAGAGCGGAAGTGGGACATGGAAGGTAAGTATATCAATGGCCGTGAATGAAGCTGGCAATTATACTAAACCTAAGATGAGGAAGTCTTTGTTTCGCAGAATTAAGGCAAAGGCAACACATGGCACTGCTGCTGGTCAGTGGTCGGCGCGGAAAGCGCAGTTGCTTGCGAAGGAATACAAGAAGCGTGGTGGAGGTTATACGTGAAACCTTCTCAGAAATCTTTGCTGGATTGGGGAAAGCAGAAGTGGCGAACCAAGTCTGGCAAGAAGTCTAGTGAAACTGGTGAGCGGTACTTACCTAGCGCGGCTATTGCTGCTCTTAGTTCTTCTGAATATGCAGCTACAACCAGAGCTAAACGAGAGGGTAAGGCAAAAGGTCAACAGTTTGTAGCTCAACCGAAAGCGATTGCTCGGAAGGTAAGGAAGTATAGAACGTGAGCTTTGTAAACAGCTTAAAGCAAGAAGAGTTGGAGATGTTGCGCCGTATTGTTAAGCGGGTTCACTTTCAACATTTTGATGAAAAGCATGGCGCGTCTTATGTTACAAACTATATGCTTGATAATGTTATTGACAACATTGGTCCTGATGTTGCGGAATGCATGATTAAAACAGGGGTTGATCAGGGGTTAAGATGATTGACTTTAAGTACAAGCCAGATGGCGAGGTGCTAAAACAGTTTATGAAAGACAATACGTTCTTTCGTGGTATTCGTGGCCCTGTTGGTTCTGGTAAATCTGTTGGCTGTTGCGTTGAGGTCTTTCGGCGCGCGCTGGTTCAACAGAAGGGGCCAGACGGAATACGCAAAAGCCGATGGGCTATTATCCGAAATACCAATCCGCAACTTAGAACAACAACAATAAAAACTTGGCTTGATTGGTTTCCAGAATCCGATTGGGGCAAGTTTCATTGGTCAGTGCCATATACGCACCATATTAGAAAGGGAGACATTGATCTTGAAGTTATTTTCTTGGCTCTTGACCGCCCTGAGGATGTTAAGAAACTCCTTTCTCTTGAACTCACAGGTATATGGATCAACGAGGCGCGCGAGATTCCTAAGTCGATTATTGATGCCTGTACGATGCGTGTCGGGCGTTATCCTTCTATGCGTGATGGCGGTCCTTCTTGGACTGGCGTTATTGCCGATACCAATGCGCCCGAAGAAGATCATTGGTGGCCTATCATGTCTGGTGAGGTTCCAATCCCAGATCATATACCGCGTGAGCAAGCTAAGATGTTGGTCAAGCCAGACAATTGGAGTTTTTTCACCCAACCTGCTGGAATGCTCGAATCTAAAAACGAAGAAGGTGAGATAGAGGATTACAAAGACAATCCCAAAGCAGAGAACCAGAAGAACATTCTTCGCGGCTATTATTCAAACCTAATACGCGGTAAGACAAAAAGCTGGATTGATGTATATGTGATGAACCGTTTGGGTCACATTCAAGATGGAAAGCCAGTATATCCGATGTTTGCTTCAGATGTTCACATAGCAAAAGAAGAAATACCTGTTGCTGCACAGCTTCCTGTTTATGTTGGTATAGACTTTGGATTGACACCCGCTGCTGTCTTTGCCCAAAAGGTACGCGGCAGATGGTTTGTTCAATCTGAAATTGTTGCTATTGATATGGGGATTGTACGTTTTGCCGAGGTTCTTAGGAATGAATTATCAACACGGTTTGCTGCGGCATCTGAGGTTATAATTTATGGAGATCCTTCTGGTGACTTTAGGGCGCAGACTGATGAATCAACCCCGTTTCACATTCTGCGTGGGGCTGGCTTGAGGGCGTTCCCTGCGCCTTCCAACTCTGTGGATCTTCGACTTGAGGCTGTCTCTTCCCAGCTGACCAAGATGGTTGAAGGTAAGCCAGCCCTTTTAATTGACAGGCGTTGCCCCCAGCTTATTAAAGGCTTTGAGGGTGGTTATGCCTATAAGAGAATGGAAGTTGCTGGTGAGCGTTATGCTGATAAGCCAGATAAGAATATGTTCTCTCATGTTCACGATGCTGCGCAGTATCTTTTTCTTGGTGCGGGTGAGGGTCGCGCGCTAATGAATACGCAAAAACCAGCAAGAACAGTTGTTGCTGGAAGGAAGTTTGATCTTTTTTCACGGCCTAAGAAATCTCCCCGCTTTCAATTTGTGCGTTGATTTTATTTTGGCTTTGTGAATAGGAAGGTTTGAAAGGAGATTTGCTATGTGTTTTGGTGGTGGTAGAAGTGGCCCTAGTGAAAAAGAAGAAAAAGCTGCGGCTGAACAACGAGTAGAGGCTGAAGATACTCAGCGCGAAGAAGCTGAAAAGCGCGCAAAGAAAAAACGTGAAGATATAACGGAAGCATTGGAAAAGCGTACTGCTGATGAAGGTAGACGCGGCGGCACTGGGCGGCGTTCTCTTTTCTATAGAGGAACAGGAATGCGTGGTGCTGGTGGTTCTTCTGGTTTCTTGGGGCGTTTTGACTAATGAATATGGCAAAGCATTATATAGAAAAGTATCGAACAGCGAAGGCGTTTCGAGAGCAATGGGTTTCTCTGTTTGAAGAGTGCTATGAATATGCTTTGCCGCAGCGTGAATCTTTTTATTACGAGGAACATGGTCAAAGGCGTGATGAGAAGATCTTTGATGAAACTGCCGTTGTTGGCACCCAAGAGTTTGCAAGCAGGTTACAATCAGGCATAGTTCCCAACTATGCACGTTGGGCTGACTTTGTTTCTGGTTCTGAGGTTGATCCTCAAGAGCGGGAAGCTGTTGATAATGAGCTTGATGAAGTAACGGAGTATGTTTTTGAAATACTTCAAAACTCTAATTTTAGCCAAGAGGTCCATGAATCCTTTATGGACTTGGCTGTCGGGACTGGTATTTTGTGCGTTGAGGAAGGTGACTCACTAAACCCAGTAAACTTTTCTGCAATTCCCTTACCCCATGTTGTACTTGATACTGGCCCCGACGATAGAATTGATCATGTTTACCGCGAAAGAAAGAAGGTAAAGTTTGATCACATTCCTTTGATGTATCCTAAATCTGTATTGGACCCAAAGGTAACTTCTCAAATGGGAAGTAATCGTGAAACAACAGTTCTTGAAGTTGTTTGCCGTGATTACTCAAAGAAAAATCAAGAAGCATATTTGCACTATGCAATATGCATGACCACTGAAACTATACTGCATTATAAAGAAATGAGCGGTGTTGGATCTAATCCGTTTATTTGCTTTAGATGGTCTAAGTGCGCTGGTGAGATATATGGCAGGGGGCCACTTATCAATGCATTGAGTTCTATTAAAACAACGAACCTAACCATTCAGCTTATTCTTGAAAATGCTCAGATGTCTATCTCTGGCATTTATCAAATGGAAGATGATGGTGTTATTAACCCTGATACTATTAACTTAGTTCCAGGGACTATAATACCAAAGGCTATGGGTTCTGCTGGTTTGCAGCCTATTCAAGCTGCTGGACGTTTTGACGTTGCACAGCTTGTTCTTAGTGACATGCGATTGAATATTAAGCGCGCTCTTTATAATGATATGCTTGGCAATCCTGACAGAACGCCAGCAACGGCAACAGAAATTGCGGAGCGTCAGGCAGATTTATCTCGGAGAATGGGTGCATCGTTTGGTAGGCTGCAAGCTGAGTTGGTTCAGCCTGTTCTTCAGCGTGTCGTTTATATTCTGAAGAAACAAGGCCGCATTGAAATACCAACAGTTAATGGTCGTGAGATAAAAGTGCGCGCGGTATCTCCTTTGGCTCAAGCGCAAGCAAACCAAGACATATCTGTTGTTGCGCGCTACCTTGAGCTTATTGGAAATGGCTTTGGTCCCGAAATGTTGCAGCTTCTTATTGATGGTGAGCAGACTGCAATATACCTTGCAAGAAAATTTGGTGTGCCAGAAAGCTTGATTCGTGATGAAGAACAGCGTAGACAGATAGCGGAAGCAGCGCAACAAATGGCGCAACAGCAAATGGCACAACAGGGAATGATGCCAATTGAGCAACAGAATTAATATTGGGATAGATGGTATCCAACGCAAATCTGAACGGGATGTTGAGATAAGCAAGAATGTTGCACAAATATTTTCCAGCCCAACAGGTCAGGAAGTTCTTAGGTATCTAAGGTCAGTAACCATTGAATTGGTTAATGGCCCTAACATTTCTACAGAAGAGCTTCGCCACCTTGAAGGGCAGAGGTATTTGGTTGCTATGATTGAGCAACGTATTGCACATGCACATAGGAGCAAAACAAAATGAGTGAAGAAGAAGCAATTGCCGTAGCCGAAGCTGATGGTCGTGATTTTGTAACTCAGGAAGATGTAGATCAAACCGCAGCGCCAGCGCGTCCTGAATGGTTGCCTGAGAAATACAAAACGGGTGAAGATTTGGCAAAAGCTTACAAGGAGCTTGAGTCCAAACTTGGGGGCCGTGATGAAGAAATACGCAATCAGATTATGGAAGAAATACAAGCTGAGGCTTTTTCTGATCGTCCTAATTCCGCTGGTGATTATCAGCTACCAGATATTATAAATCAGGATGAAGCTGTTGATAACGAGCTTTTGCGCTGGTGGTCAGAACATGCGTTTGAAAATGGATATAGTCAGGAAGAGTTTGCGCGTGGCATAGAAATGTACGCAAACTCAGCAATGTCTAATCAGCCAGATCTTGACGCAGAATTTGCAAAGCTTGGAGATAATGCTGAAGCAAGAATTAATGCAGCATCAATGTTTGCTAATAAGTTTTTCCCAGAAAGTGCACTCCCCGCAATTGAAAGAATGTGTGAGAGCCATGAGGGTATTTTAGCGTTAGAAGCAATGATGGATGCAATGAAGGATGGTTCATTCTCAGGGGAAACAACATCTGCATCTGAGATGAGTGAAGCTGATTTAAGGGAGATGATGAATGACCCAAGATACTGGAAAGACCGCGATCCCCATTTCCACAAGCAAGTTGCAGAAGGATTCCAACGAATCTACAGAGGTTAGAGTTATGCAAAGGGGTAAGTATTATCTTACCCCTTATAGCAATAAACATTTAGAAGAAGTTATAGAAGTCTTATCTATTGAGAATGTAGAAGAGTTAAATTTTTTGGGATATGAAGGGCCAAAAGATGCCCTGCAAGACTTACCGCATATAGCTGAAGCCTATATTGTAAGGAAGGAAAATGGCCCAATAATATTTGTTGGCGGTCTTTTATTTGAAGATGATGGTCAATGGCCTCAAATGTTTGCAATGTTTTCGGAAACTATACGACAAAACTTTCATGTTTTGGCGCGCGGCTCAAAGATGTTGGTAAACTTTTTTGACAAGACGCAATCAGGTATGTCTATGACGATACTGGCAAAACATGGTGATATGCTGCAATGGGCCTCTTGGCTTGGGTTTGATGTTGTTGGCGAAACAATATTCAACGGAAATAGGTATATTGATTTTGTGCGTTGCAATCCAAATAAAAAAAATGTTTATGATGGCGCATCGCAGCCCGCGATGCACTGAGAGGCCCGTAAGGATACCCTTGTTGATGTGAAGTAGCGGATACCTGTAGTAACCCGAAACTTCAACGAGGACTGAAATGGCTAATACAATCGACACAGCCTTTATCAAGCAGTTCGAAACCGAGGTTCATTTGGCGTATCAGCGTATGGGTTCCAAGCTACGGAACACTGTGCGGACTGCCAATGTAACTGGTTCAACTGTACGATTCCAAAAAATTGGTACTGCGGAAGCAACTACCAAATCACGCAATGGTAATGTAACTCCAATGGATCTTGCACACACGAATGTGGAAGCGACAATGGCTGATTACTATGCAGCCGAGTACATCGACAAGCTGGATGAACTCAAGATCAATATCAATGAGCGTCAAGCTGTAGCACAATCTGCTGCTGCTGCCCTTGGTCGCAAAACTGATAGCCTCTTGATTACAGCTATGGACTCAGGCGCGAACTCAACTCAAATTCACGACACTGGTTCTGCGGTAGAAAAAGCAGACCTGCTTGCTGTATTTGAAACATTTGGTTCTGCCGATGTTCCCGAAGATGGACAACGCTACATTGCAATGCACCCGAAAGGTTATGCTGATCTTTTTGCAATCACAGAGTTTGCATCATCTGACTTTGTTGGGCAGCAAAACTTGCCTTACGCTGGTGGTATGACAATGAAAGAGTTTCTTGGATTCAAGATCTTTTCAACGTCTGCTGTCGCGGCTGGTAAGAGCATGTGCTACCATACAAGCGCTGTTGGCTTGGGCATCAATGCTGATGTTCAAACTGAGGTCAACTATGTGGCTGAAAAAGTATCACACCTTGCAACATCTATGATGTCTATGGGCGCAGTTGTTATTGATAACAACGGTGTCTATGAACTCTTAGACAACAATACATAGGAGGTGAGCAATGGCTTTTAGTGCAGCAAATCTTACCCGTGTTAATGGTGATTCAAACGGAAGTTTGTGGATGTATACATCGGCAGATGCAATTGCTGATGTAAATACAGCGGGTTACTTTAACAGTGCAGCAAATATGCTGGCTGTTCGTGATCTAATTATTGTTCGGGACACCAATGCTCCAACAACTCACTTCTGCACCGTTTTGTCAAATACTGGTTCTGTTGTTGACGTATCTGATGGTACGGTAGTCGCAGAAACAGATGGCGATTAATAAGAAGGATGGGGGCTAATGCCCCCATACTCATATGCCTGATTATGCAAATACAGCAATAAAGATATGTTCGCGCGCCTCCATGCTTATTGGAGGTGATCCTATTCAGTCGTTTACTGATGGCACAACGGAGTCAGACCTAGCTGATGCTGTGTATGAAGATATTGTGCGCGCGGCACTTACAAGCAGTCGTTGGAGATTTGCAACAAAGCAATTTCAATTAAACAGACTTGCTGATGTTCCGATTGGAAGATGGGATTCTGCATACCAACTTCCCTCTGATTCTTTAATGATAAACAGCATTACTGTTCAAGATCTACCTATAGAGTTTGATACCTATGAGGATAAGATTTACAACAATGCTGTTGCTGCTGATGAAGTAATTGCAGATTATATTTACAGAGCGTCAGAATCATCTTGGGCACCATACTTTACTCTTGGTATTGAGTTTTCTGTTGCATCTGTTTTTGCATTGTCTCTTGCGCGTGATGCTTCTCTTTCTGCGGCAATGGATCAACAAGCGCAAGTTCAGCTTATCAAAGCTCGCAGACTAGATTCCCAAGCTCAAACAACTAGGAAGCTTAAAACAACAAGGTTCATCGCACAAAGGCGCAGTTAATGCAAAAGGCTCGTATTCCTCAAAACAGTTTTCAATTTGGTGAGGTCAGCGATTCTTTAGTTATGCGGACTGATACTGCTATTTATACTGGTTCTGCTCAAAAAGTTGAGAACATGGTTATTACAGTTGAGGGCGGCGCTAAAAAAAGAACAGGCTTAAAGCATATATATGATTATTCTATAACTTATAATGCAAGCAATCCTGATCAATCCCATCTTTTTCCGTTTATTTTTGATGATAATGAACGGTACATTATTTCAATAGAGCATCAAAAAGTTAGATGTTTTAGGTTAGATGGCACTCTTTCTTTGGTTTCTACGATTACTCAAGACGTAAACACCAATGCTTTGCCATTTGATCAAGATTACTTACAACAATATACAACGGCACAAATGGGCGATGTTATGTTTATTTGTCACCCGTTGATTGCGCCACGGTTGCTAACAAGAACCTCTTTAACTACTTTTGAAATCAGCACTTATACATTCGATGAACGTGCAGATAACAAGCAGATCTATCAACCATATACAAAATTTCAAAGCGTTGGCGTTACGCTTGATCCCTCTGCAATTAGTGGAACGGGTGTAACACTAATAACAAGTTCAGCGTATTGGGATACTACTGGTTCTCAAAGTGGTGGAAATTATCCTAACTCTTTGCATGTTGGTGTTACTGTTAGATATGGTGGAAATGAAATTTTAATAACAAGTGTTCAATCTTCCACCCAAGCAACAGGTAATGTTATTGATAATTTGACTGTCAGATTAACTGTAGCTAATCCATTTAGGGCAAATGATGGTAGTAATAAAGTTGAAGTTACTCAATTGGGGCATGGATATTCTGGCGGCGAATCAATAACCATTACTGAGGCAAGTTCTGTTGGAGGAATTAATGCAGCAAGCTTAAACGGCGCAAGGACTGTTGCTGATATTATTGATAAGAATACATATACATTTACTGCTGGTGCGACTGCAAATACATCTGAGGATGGTGGCGGCTTTCCAAAAATAGCAACTCATGCACCAACATTAGATTGGGACGAACAAGCTTGGTCTGCTAAACGTGGATACCCTGCGGCTGTTGCATTCCATGAAAACAGACTTGTTTTTGGGGGAACGCTTGCTGAACCTGATTCTTTATTTATGAGTGAGGTTGGTGAGTATTTTAACCATGATATTGGTACTGCTCAAGACAATGAAGCTATTAAGCTAACTGCTGCAACAGGTGATGTGCATGAAGTTAGATATTTAATTTCTAGTCGTGACTTGCAGGTATTTGCTGGTAGTGGTGAGTTATATGTTCCAACATATTTGAACCAAGCAATTACACCAACCAATGCTCAGATACGCGAACAAACTCCATATGGATCATCTTTTGTTACACCAGCTTTGATTGATGGTTCTACTATTTTCGTTCAAGCAAGTGGTCGTGTTGTTCGAGAATATTTATTTACAGATGCAGAAGATGCATATGCGTCAACTGCAATATCATCTATATCTTCTCATTTAATTAGTAGCCCTAAGTTTATGTCTGTTGTGCAGAGTGGATTTGGTCAGCCAGATTCTTATGCATTTCTTACAATGGCAAGTGGAAGTGCTGCAATATTTACATCAAACAGAGCAGAAAAAAGAGCTTCTTGGGTTGAGTTTACAACAAATGGAAGATTTGATTCTGTTGTTGCTATAGATGACAGATTGTTTGTAAATATCTATGATGCTAATGATAAGCTAATGCTTTGTGAGTTTGAGGGTGATATTGGTCTTGACTCATACATATATGGAGCAATTAGTGCTAACTCAGTTACTGTCAGTGCTGCGTATGCAGATGGAGTTACTGTTGATGTTATTGCAACTGATGGATCAGTTTTATCATATCTAGGTGAGTTTACCGTTGCTTCTGGTGCTGTTGATTTATCTGCGTATTCTACTGCTGGCTTTACCCATGCTTATGTTGGGAA
>Ga0222718_10001270_pt1 | contig 24640 bp, 17 predicted proteins | sample C33_27DmetaG_FD_165045 | JGI IMG/M metagenome (GOLD analysis project Ga0222718, IMG submission 165045) | Estuarine water microbial communities from San Francisco Bay, California, United States - C33_27D | ecosystem: Environmental > Aquatic > Marine > Unclassified | place: USA: California...
AACGCCAGCGGAAGTGTACCGCAGCGGCCGGTCAAATCGCGTGGTTCTTTCTCTCTAAGCAGAACCCGCCCGTGGTCCAAATAATGGGGTCCACTTCAGTCTGCTTGGTTTGCTGGCTTGCTTGAGACAGCGTGATGACCTGCGCGCGTAGCTGAAAACATTCTCCAATGCTGGCCCGTAATTCGGGTTTACGCGAAATCTCCGTCGAATAGAGTGTTGTCAGATTTGTGATTTCTTGAGCATACTTCGCTAATACTTTTCTCGTCTGGGCAATATCTCCATGATGTTGTGGTTGATTAGGAGGCCGGTTTTGTGGACCTCTTCCCGGAGGGCCTTGTCGACCGGGGCGATTGTTTTTGTTCTGTTGAGAATCGATCAAAATCTGCAGTATTCCACCGATCACCTCTTTGGTTTTATCATCTGCACTGGCATGACGAATCGGTGTGACCATTGCCCCACAGATGATGGCACACGTCGTCAATAGGATAGTTCCCCGATTAACGAAAACATTTCCAGAGCGTGTGGAGGTGTGATACATTTCTAAAATCCCGTTGGCAGTGAAGAATGTTCAGCGGTACTTTTGATATTCTGCCCGTTATCCCGTCGCATCGCTAGTCCCATTTGTTACGCTATTGTATCTGACCTATTTCGTTCCTTCGTTCTGATATCTCTGCTTAGTGAGTCGATCATGCGCCCTCTGATTCATTTTCTGATCATTCCTCTTTTACTCATACTCTCAAGTGCTGTGTCATTAGATGCAGCAGAAAATCTCTCGCTTCTCTATCTGGGTGACAATGGTCATCACGAGCCCTATCAGCGGTTTCAGCAGCTTTCTCCCGTAATGAAATTGAGGGGCATCGATCTCACCTACACCGACGATATGCGGGAAATCAATCCCGACACTCTGTCTAATTACGACGGCCTCGTCATCTATGCTAATATCACCGAGATTTCTCCCGAACAGGAAAAAGCACTGCTTAACTTTGTCGCTGACGGCAAAGGGCTGATCCCCCTTCATTGTGCCAGTTATTGTTTTTTGAATTCCGAGAAATATATCGAACTTGTGGGGGCTCAGTTTCAAAAGCATGGTACCGGAGTCTTTCGCACAGAAATTGTTGCCCCCGATCATCCGGTCATTAAAAACTTTCGCGGCTTTCAAAGCTGGGACGAAACCTACCTTCATCACAAACATAACGACAAAGACCGCACCGTTCTCGAAACCCGAAACGCTGACGGGCATGCTGAACCTTGGACCTGGGTGAGAACGCACGGTAAAGGACGTGTCTTTTACACCGCGTGGGGGCATGATGGCCGAACGTGGAGCAACCACGGGTTTCATAATCTCATCGAGCGAGGAATTCTCTGGGCGTGTCAATTGGATCCTCAAACTGTCGAGCCCTTCGCGGATCGACTCCCCATGACGAAACTCTCGGCAGACTTGAAGCCGTTTGAATACATTGATGTCGGTCCCAAGATTCCGAATTACACACCGGGAGCAAAATGGGGGACTCAAGAAAAACCACGGAACATGATGCAGAAGCCGCTCTCTCCCGAAGAGTCGCTCAAACATTATGTGACGCCGGAAGGATTTGAGCTTCAATTGTTTGTCTCTGAACCAGATCTCAAAGGCAAACCGATTGCCATGAACTGGGACGCTCGTGGTCGGTTGTGGGTCTGCGAAACTGTCGATTACCCCAACGAACTGCAACCTCCCGGCAAAGGACGTGACCGCATTCGGATCTGCGAAGACACCAACAATGACGGCAAGGCGGACAAGTTCACCGTTTTCGCGGAGCAGTTGAGTATCCCCACCGCCATCGAATTCTGGAAAGGGGGAGCCATTGTTCAAAACGGTGTCGAGACTTTGTATCTGAAAGACACCAACGGTGATGACGTGGCCGACAAGCGCGAAGTTTTATTCGATGGCTGGGCGTTGGGAGACACACACGGCGGGGTGAGTAATTTCCGTTACGGCCTCGATAACTGGATATATGCCATGCAGGGATACAACAACTCGGCACCGACCATCGATGGTCAAGAACAACAACGCTTCCGCATGGGCTTCTTCCGCTTCAAGCCGGATGGCTCGGAGATTGAGTTTTTGCGATCCACGAATAACAACACGTGGGGACTGGGGATCAGCGAAGAGGGACTGATTTTTGGCTCAACCGCCAACCATAACCCGAGTGAGTTTATGCCGATCCCGAATCGGTATTACGAGCGCGTCAAAGGTTGGGCACCCGAACGATTGGAAGGGATCGCCGACACCTACAAGTTCAATCCGATCACCGATAAAATTCGTCAGGTCGATCAATTCGGCGGTTACACGGCCGCCGCCGGTCATGCTGTCTACACGGCACGCACCTATCCCAAATACTTCTGGAACCGGACGGCATTCACCTGCGGACCGACCGGCCATCTCGTTGGCACATTTCAATTGAACGCCGATGGTGCCGGGTTTCATTCGACAAGCCCGATGAATCTGATTGCCAGTGACGACGAATGGTCGGCCCCCATCATGGCGGAAGTCGGCCCCGATGGTCATGTCTGGGTGATCGACTGGTACAACTACATCGTGCAGCACAACCCCACACCACAAGGATTCGAAACCGGCAAAGGAAATGCCTACATGTCAGACCTGCGCGATAAGAAACACGGCCGTATTTATCGCGTCGTCTACAAAGTCGCCGAGAAACAGGAACCAATTGATCTCACCAAGGCATCACCTGCAGAACTGGTCGCGACGCTCAAGAACGACAATATGTTCTGGCGATTACGGGCGCAGCGATTGCTCGTCGAACGTGGCCAACTCGATGTTGTTCCTCAATTGTTGGAGTTGATCAAAGACAAATCGGTTGACGAGATCGGCTTGAATGTCGGAGCGATGCATGCGATCTGGACGTTGGAAGGGTTAGGAATCCTCAATCACTCCAACCGCCAGATTCATAAGACGATGACTGACATCTTCGATCATTCTTCCAGCGCAGTTGTAAATGCAACGATTCGGGCACACGAATGGAATTCATCCCTAGAACCTCTCGGAAATCTATTCCGATCTTCGAGGCAAGTTGACTCGCAACTGATGCTGACAACTATCTTGAAAATATCCGACGGTGTTCCAATGAATAATATGCATTCCGGTGGCTATTTGCTGGCGCAGTTTGCCTGCATCTCCAGTTTTACTTCGGACCGTTGGCTGAATGATGCATTCACCAGTGCGGCTGCGACGCATGACTTGGGTTTCCTTCTCGGACTCGATAAACTAGAAGAAAATCCTCAAGGTCCTAAGCCTACACCTGCAACGTATCGTATTGTGCGAATTATTACCGAACACCTCGCCCGTTCGGAGCCATCTGATGAAAAAGTCAGCCAACTACTGACGGATCTACAATCGGCGAACCCCGAGTTGTTGCAAACCATACTCACAGGACTCCACGCCGGTTGGCCGAAAAATCATACAGTCAGAATCAATGAGGAGGCTGAACAAGCTCTCCAAACTTGGATCACAAAACTTCCTGCCGGCTCCAAAGGCCAACTCATTTCCCTCGCTTCCAAATGGGGGACTGATCAACTCGATCGCTACGCGGCAGAGATTGTGACTGATTTGTTGAAGCAGCTCAAAAACGACAATATTTCGACGGAGAAGCGAATCGAGTCGGCCAACAATCTGATCACATTCCGCAACGAGGATCCTAAAGTGGTGATCGGCCTGCTGGATCTCATCAGCGCGCAGACAGAACCTGCCTTCGCAATCGGTTTGCTGGAATCCTTGCAACAATCACAAGCACCAGGGGTTGGTAACTTCATCGTCCATAAACTCCCCGAACTGACGCCGACCGTCAAAGCGACCGCGTTTCGCGTCCTGCTCGCAAAACCGGGAACAACGGCTGCTCTCCTGGATGCGGCCAAGAATGGCAAAGTCTCTCTTTCCGAATTATCACTCGACCAAAAACAGGCTCTCGCCAATCATCCGAACCAAGCGATTCGTGACATGGCCAAACCGCTGCTCGCAATGGGGGGCGGCTTGCCCAATCCTGATCGTCAAAAGGTCTTGGCGTCACTTTTGAGCGTGACTGAAGAAACCGGTAACCCAGACCGCGGCATCGAAATCTTCAAGAAGCATTGTGCGAAATGCCATAAGCACGGCGACATCGGGGAAACGATTGGTCCCAATCTGACTGGCATGGCCGTCCATCCCAAAAAAGAACTGCTTGGGCACATCATCGATCCCAGCAAAGATGTCGAAGGCAACTTTCGCATCTATACGATCGTCACTGACGAAGGCCGAGTATTTAACGGCTTGTTGGCCGGAGAATCCAAAACGACTCTCGAACTGATCGACACCGAAGCGAAGAAGCATACCATTATTCGCGACGAGATTGAGGAAATGATCTATTCCCGTAAATCGTTAATGCCAGAGGGTTTCGAGAAACAGGTCACACGTACCGAGCTCGCCGACTTGTTGGAGTTTTTGACACAAAAGGGAAAATATGTGCCGTTACCTTTGGCCAAAGCGGCGACTGTGGTCTCGACTCAGGGCATGTTCTTTGACAAAGCAGGCGTCACCGAGCGGATGATTTTTTCCGACTGGTCGCCCAAACTGTTCAAAGACATCCCCTTCCAACTGGTCGACCCGCAAGGAACGCGCGTTGCGAATACGATTCTTCTGCACGGTCCGAACGGCAACATCGCTCCGACCATGCCGAAGAGAGTCTCTCTTCCCTGTAATGCCCCGGCCAAGGCGATTCATTTTCTCTCGGGAGTCTCGGGTTGGGGATTTCCGGTCGGAGAAAAAGGAACCGTCTCGATGGTTGTCCGTCTGAATTATGCTGATGGTTCGCAGGAAGATCACGAACTCTTAAATGGTGTTCACTTCGCCGATTACATTCGCCGCATTGATGTGCCGGGATCTGAATTCGCGTTTGCCTTGCGAGGTCAGCAATTACGATATCTGGCAGTCACTCCCCAGACGCAGAAAGTCATTGAAAAAATCGATCTGATCTCGGGAGGCGACCAATCGGCTCCCATTGTGATGGCGGTGACCGTCGAAACGCCGTAAACTGTCGGTATGAACGAAGAACTCTTTGATCTCGTTGACGAACAGGACCAGGTGATCGGCCAGATGCCGAGGTCGCAAGTACACGCTGAGAAGCGTCTGCACCGAGCCGTGCATATCTTCGTCTTCTAGACTTCGGGCGAGATGCTCATTCATCTGCGATCTCCCGATAAAGACGAGCAACCCAACACCTGGACATCGTCTGCCTCCGGCCATCTTTCCGCAGGTGAAGATTACACCGAGACGGCTCATCGAGAGTTACAAGAGGAAGTTGGCTTAGCTGGAGATCTGGAGTTTCTTCACAAGTTTGATGCTAGCCGGGAAACGTCCTTCGAGTTCACCGGACTTTATCGACTCATCTCCAACGACGAGCCGACTTTCGATCCGGTCGAGATCACACGTGGCGAATATGTGACTCTCGATGAACTGCAGCATCGCATTGAGACGGAACGTGAATCTTTCTCGACTGCATTTCTGGTACTGTTTGAGTGGTATTGTCGTGAGTTATTTCTCGGAAACAATCACAAGGATTCCTGATGTTACATTAACTTTGAAGCATGGCGGGCTTGGCGTCCCGGGAGATCGGGAAGTTCTGATTCGTGGCCGGTGAGATCTTTGATGGTCGGCAAATCGAACGGTCGCAAAAACTTGGGTTTGTCGTGGCGGCCCGCACGATGGAAATCCCGCCAAATCGATTCGGCCACCGTTTGACCGTCAATCTGTTTGATTTCGGTCAGGTATCGGAACATCAACTCAACCAGTCGGTTGAGAGAGATGGCGTGCGACCGACCGACCTGCTCGACCGCCCAGTCACTGAAGGCCAGAAATGATTCGAACGGCGAGGACTCAATCCATAACAGTGTGACCGTTTCGACGAAGTTGCCGCTGTTGGAGGTACGGTCCCACAATTGAGCGAATCGTCGCATCCGCTGGATGTCCTGGAAAGAAACCAGCTTCGTTTCCAGAATCTCATAAGGTGGTGCCGAGGCATATTTCATCCGCCATTCATCGTCATGACGGATGATGGGAGTCCCCTTGAGTCGTTTGAGAATGCCGACTTGGATCTCGTGCGGATTCATACCCAGCAATCGATCAAACCCAGTGCCGAAACTTTCCAAATTCTCTCCCGGCAAGCCGACAATTAAATCGGCATGAATGTGTACGCCGGTCTGTGTCGTGAGATAATGAAAGTTCTCGGCGACTTTGTCATTCTCCTGTTTTCGAGAGATCAGATCGGAGACATCGTCGTTGAAGGTTTGAATCCCGATTTCGAATTGCAGTGCTCCAGCAGGAAACTCGGCGATTAACTCTCGCAAAGCTTCCGGTAATCTGTCGGGAATCATCTCGAAGTGCAGGAACATTCCCGACTCGTACCGGTCGAGGAAGAATTGCAGAATCTGTTTGCCGATGCGAATGTTGAGGTTGAACGTGCGGTCCACAAATTTGAACCACCGGGCGCCTCGATCAAAGAGCGATTGCATCTCGCCGAGGAACGCTTCAACATCGAATTGTCGTACCGGGATCTCTAACGCCGACAAACAAAACTCGCAAGTAAATGGACACCCGCGAGAGGCTTCAACGTACAGGACGCGGTTCTTGAGGTCTTCGTCATTGTAGAGGTGATAGGGCATCGCAATGTCATTGAGCTGCGGCAACTCTGCCGGGATGATTAGATCGGTCGGAGGCTCACCAGAAAGAATCTGCTCGCACACTTTGCGAAACGTGAGATCGGCTTCGCCCTGAATGATGAAGTCAGCATGTGTCGTAATCGGAAGGTCATCCAGTTCGTAGCTGACTTCCGGGCCGCCGAGAATGATTGTAATCTCGGGTCGCAATGTTTTCAGGGCTGCCACAATGCCCGTCAATGGTTCGACATTCCAGATATAGACACCGAATCCGACAATGCGGGGGGATTCTGCCAGAATCGCATCGAGGACTTCGGTCGCCGACTCTTTCAGTCCAAATTCCAGAATCACCGATTGATCACGCAGTTCTCCGAGATTGGCTTGAAGATAGCGCACCCCGAACGCTGTGTGTTGATAGCGGGCATTGAGGGTGGTCAGGACGATCTGGGACATGTCTTAATTGTAGCGAACTGGTTCGCGATCCTCGATGCAACTTGTGTTTCCGGTTCTGAAGCGAGTACGATATTTCATTCCCACACCCTTATTCACTCCTGAGCTTGAGGATTCTTCAGATGCGCATCTGTCTCGCTTTCATGATGATTCTGTCCTGCACTGTTTGCTTGCGGGCCGACGATTCGAAATACAAACTTGGTCCCGATTCTCAAAGAAAAGAAGGGGTTCCCAAGGGAAAGGTGACTATGCACGAGTGGGAGAGCAAGGTGTTTGAAGGGACAAAACGGGAATATTATCTTTACGTGCCTGCCCAGTATGACGGCAAGAAACCGGCTGCCGTGATAGTCTTTCAGGATGGACATACTTATGTCAGCGAAACGGGACAGTTTCGTGTGCCGATTGTGTTTGACAATCTGATTCATTCGGGAGAGATGCCCGTGACGATTGGTGTTTTTATAAATCCCGGACACCGGGGAGAGAAGTATCCCGAGAGTCGCTGGAAGGATAATAATCGAAGTTTCGAATACGACACGCTCAGCGATCAGTACGCTCGTTTTCTGCTGGAAGAGTTATTACCACATATCGAGAAGACCTATAAGCTAAGCCATAAGGCCGAAGATCGAGCGATCTGCGGAATCTCTTCCGGCGGCATTTGTGCCTTTACCGTCGCGTGGGAGAGGCCGGACGAATTTCATAAAGTTCTCAGCCATGTGGGAAGCTTCACGTCCATTGCTGCCAACTTTGAAGAAGGGAAACCGGGCGGACATGATTACCCGGCGTGGATTCGCAAAACCGAGCGCAAACCGATTCGCGTTTTCTTGCAAGATGGCAGTAACGATCTCAATAACAGGCACGGAAACTGGTGGCTGGCGAATCTGGAGATGGATGCAGCCCTCAAATTCCAGAAGTACGATTACAAATTCGTCGGTGGCGAAGGGGGACACAACGGAATTCACGGCGGGGCAATCTTGCCAGAGTCTCTCCGTTGGTTGTGGCGAGACTGGAAAGAGACGAAATAATGCGACGATTTCTCATCAGTTCGATTTTCATTCTGGGGATGACACTTTCGCTCTCCGCTGAAAAGCCACAAGAGTACAAAGTGACGGCTCCTCCCAAAGGGAAATACGACGAGTTTTACAAGAAATATGTGTCCGCTCAGGGGATGCCGATTGTCGCTTCGGAGAAAGTCTCCGATTACGCTCTCCTCGAAGCGGCTTACCTGATCGATATTCTGCTCGAAGGTCGGGACGACATCCGCAAAGCGATCATTGATAGTGGGACACGTTTCGCGATCATGGCTCCCGATGAATTGACGACCGACATTCCCGAACACAGCGACTTGAAACCCAAAATCTTCTGGGATCGTCGAGCCCGCGGTTTGGGAGCGACAAAAATTCGCCCTGCTGTCAGTTGTGGAGAAGAAAATCTGCTTAATTATTCAGGGGATCCCTACCACAAAGAAAACATTCTCGTGCATGAGTTTGCTCACGTCATTCATCAGATGGGTATGAACAATCTCAACAACCAGTTCCAGTCAAAACTAAAAGCGACTTTTGATGCGGCGATGAAAGAAGGACTTTGGGAAGACAAATACGCCGCCAGCAATCCTGCCGAATATTGGGCAGAGGGTGTCCAATCGTGGTTTAACAATAATCGCGAAGACGACCACGATCACAACCATGTGAATACTCGCCAAGAACTCAAAGAATACGATCTACGACTGGCAAAATTGATCGAGTCTGTCTTCGGGCCGCGAGAATGGACTTACGTTCGCCCCGTCGAACGCAAGTCGGCTCCTCACATGACAGGTTATGATCCGAAGCAGGCTCCAAAGTTTGCCTGGCCGAAAGAGTTGCAGCGGCAATACGAAGAGTATCTCAACAAGACTGAGAATCCTCCCGCACCCACCGACAAGGCCTCCATCAGAGCGAAAAAGCAGCAGAAATGACTGAGCCGGCTGTCACATTTGCCGACATCCAAGCGGCCTCGAAGTTGATTACGCCGCTCGTCCATCGAACGCCAGTGCTGACTTGCGAGACTCTCAACGAACTCTCCGGACGCAAACTGTTCTTCAAATGTGAACATCTGCAAAAGGTGGGGGCTTTCAAGTTTCGCGGAGCATCGCATGCAGTCGCTCGATTGTCTGATGAACAACAAGCAAACGGTGTTTGCACTCACAGCTCGGGGAATCACGCACAGGCTTTGGCATTAGCCGCGAAACAACAACAGATGCCCGCATATATAGTGATGCCGGAGAACGCACCACGTGTGAAAGTCGATTCTGTTCGTGGATATGGTGCTCAAATCACATTTTGCGAACCAACGCAGGACGCACGTGAATCGACAGCCCGAGAAATCGTCGAGCAAACCGGTGCGGCGTTTATTCATCCATTCGACAATCCGCATGTGATCGCCGGTCAGGGAACCGCAGCCTTGGAACTCCTCGATGAAGTCCCCGATTTGGACGCGGTCATTTGCCCCGTGGGTGGAGGAGGCTTGGCGAGTGGAACTTGCTTGACAGCTCGCGCGGTCAATCCCGACATAAAAGTTTATGCGGCTGAGCCAGTGGGAGCCGATGACACCTATCGGTCCTTTCAAACGAGAACACGCCAATCGGTCGGTACTCCGAATACGATTGCTGATGGTTTGCTGACATCAGTCGGTGAATTGACCTGGCCCATTTTGCACGAAAATCTGGCAGATGTATTGATCGTGAACGACGACCAGATCGTCTCCGCGATGCAACTTCTCTGGACGCGGATGAAGCAAGTCATTGAACCGAGCGGAGCGGTCCCACTGGCGGCGATTTTGAATCATGAACTGCCAAAAGATCTCAAGAAGATCGGCGTGATTCTCAGCGGCGGCAATGTCGATCTCAATAAGCTGCCATGGTAAGTTGAAGAAAATAACCTGCTCATTCCAAGGCTCACCCTATGCGATCTCTCGTTCAATCGTGTGTTCTCTCAGTATTGCTCATTTCCTCTTTGGCAGCGGAAGACCTCTGCAAAATCAAAGTCGTAGACGCAGAGAACGGCTGGCCTGTCTCACTTGTCGAATTGAAAACGACCAATCATGTGCGATTTTATACCGATAACGCGGGCGTGATTGCCTTCGATCTTCCCGAACTGATGGGACGGGATGTTTGGTTCTCGGTCGAAGGTCACGGCTATGGAGTGAAACCGGATGGTTTCGGATTTCGTGGCATTCGTCTGACTCCCGAAGCTGGCAAAGAGATCGTCGTCAAGGTGAATCGCCAGTTACCCGCCAAGCGACTTGGGCGGATCACGGGTTCCGGCCTGTTTGCCGAAAGCCAACGGTTTGGAGAAAACAACGACTGGACCGATCAGGGAATTCTCGGCTGCGATTCCGTTCAGAATGCCGTCCACAACGGCAAGATGTACTGGCTGTGGGGAGACACGACGCTCGCCCGTTATCCGCTCGGCTTATTCCACATGCTGGGAGCGACGACCGATCTTCTACCGCTCAAGTCTTTTGAGCCTCCGGTAATAATGCGGTACGACTACGTCAGCGATGCGAAAGAGACTCCACGAGTCGTCGCGGAGATGCCGGGCTCAGGACCAACTTGGCTCAATGGTTTCGTGAGTCTTCCCGATAAAGACGGAAAGCAAAAACTATGTGCGACGTATTCCAAGATCAAACCACCGCTGACTGTGTACGAACTGGGACTATGCGTCTGGAATGAAGAGACGAAGAACTTCGAGCGATTCAAAGTGTTGTGGGAGCAGAGTGACGAGTCTCCAAAGCCACCCACCATTCCGGAAGGTCATCCCGTGAAATGGACAGACGACAAAGGAGCAGACTGGTTTCTGTTCGGCGATCCGTTCCCGAAACTCAAATGCAAGCCGACCTTTGAGTCTTGGGCTGACCCCGAACAGTGGGTCATTCTTGATCCACAGAAAGCCGTGTCCACCAAACAAGACGATCAAGCCATCAAACCGCATCGTGGTTCCATTGCCTGGAATAACTACCGCCAGAAGTGGGTGACCGTCTTCACACAATTCGGCGGAGATTCATCTGTTCTGGGGGAGCTCTGGTACGCCGAAGCTGACCAACCAACGGGACCGTGGAAAGACGCTGTCAAAATTGTCACGCATAACAACTACACATTTTATAATCCAAGGCTACATCCCGAATTTACACCAGAAGGCTCTCCGATTCTGCTGTTTGAAGCGACATACACAGCGACCTTTTCCAATCACGCGATTCCGACGCCTCGCCACGATTACAATCAAGTGCTGTATCGCTTGGATTTGGACGATCCTGAGTTGATTGGCGAAAAGTGATGCAATACAAGGAGACGGGATTCAATCTGAAGTGAATTTCACATTGTGTGAAAGACCATGATGAGCGGGCCTCGTCACTCCAGTACCAGAATCTTGGGTTAGGTCGATGAGGCTTCCGTTTTTGATCTCCCGGAAGTTGTAAAACACTAAATCATTCTTGTCAGGCTCTTCAATCAACTTCGGACGAAACGGGGTTTTTCGATAATGCGCGATGTTTGACAGCCGAAAGAAGCCGATCGTTCCGTTGAAGGTTCTCTCGTGACCATATTTACGCGGTCCCAGATACGTAGCAGTGGGGGCTGGCAAGATGGTGAGTCCTCTCACGTTCTGTTGAGCGACAATTTGTCCGTTGGCAATGACGGCGATCACATCCTTGAAACGCGACACTACCAAATGGACTGCGGGAGTTGTTTTTTGGTACTGTCCTTTGACGTTCACCCACCCCATTTCTTTACAACCAAAGGTAAAGTCCAAAACTTCATATTTCTCTCGTGCGAGTTTTCTCAACACCCAGCCGCAATTCCCTTGAACATGAATCTGATTCGACATTCCCGGCCAAGCTTCGTCTCCCGCGAAGTATTCATTTCGTCCCGTCGGTTGCCAACTGACCCACATTTCGATCGTGAAATCCTTATTAAGATCGATGAGTCCTTGACTGTCCTCAATTTCGACGAAAGAATTTCCGAGAAACTGTCCCAGATTATGGGTCTGCTCTTCTTCGCCGAAAATGTGCAACTCCGGGTTGAGAGAGGATACGGTCAGGAAAAGAAGAATTGTAATTCGGGAGTGAAAAGCTGACATTTCTCTGTTCCTTCTTGGGGGCCGAATTGTGGGACTGTCTCCAATTTAGCAAAACGTTCGATGAGTTGGAAATATTTGATCGAGCATTCCGTTCATTGATCTCCCGATTCGATTCGATGATACTTTCTAAAACTATTACATTTCACGAAGAAATGAGGATTTCATGTGTACCTATCGTAGTATATTCACGGCGTTGATTGGTTTGACATGTTTTTTGCAATCAGCTCTCTGTGCCGCCGATAAACCGAATATTCTCTACATCATGTCAGACGATCACGCCGCTCATTCTATCGGCGCATATGGAAGCCGTCTGGCGAAACTCAATCCGACGCCTAATATTGATTGCCTCGCCAAAGAAGGGGCGTTGCTCGAGAACTGTTTCTGCACGAATTCGATTTGCACCCCCAGCCGGGCGACGATCATCACCGGTCAATACTCTCACACGAACGGCGTCACCACGCTCACCGGTTCCATCGAACCCGAACGCCAGACATTGGCTCACGAAATGAAAGCTGCCGGATACGAAACCGCCATGATTGGCAAATGGCATCTCAAGAAAGAACCCGCTGCGTTCGATTACTATTGTGTGTTGCCAGGGCAAGGATCTTATTTCAATCCGACTTTTCGAGTTCGAGGTAAACAGCAATGGCCCAACAACACACGATCATTCGGCGGCTACGATTCGATGCATTCCTCGGATGCAATCACAAAACTCTCATTGGAATGGCTGAAGAAACGCAAAGATCAATCCAAGCCTTTCTTCCTGATGCATCATTACAAAGCTCCGCATGACAACTTTGAAAACGCTGAACGCTACGACTGGTTATACAACGATGTCACTATTCCTGAACCGGCCAGCTTGTGGGATCGTAAAACTCATGGCCCCATTGGTTCAAAACTTTATGGCACATCAGTCTCGGGGCGCAATGAACGTCGTAATATGGGACACCACATGTTCGTAGACGAGTCTCTTTCCGACGAAGAATACACTCGTGAATCGTATCAACGCTATCTCAAAAAGTTTCTCCGCTGTGTGAAAGGCGTTGATGACGGCGTGGGGCGTGTCATCGAACACTTGCGACAGACGGATGAACTCGACAATACCGTGATTGTCTACACTGCCGATCAAGGTTTTATGCTGGGAGAACACGATTACATCGACAAACGCTGGATGTATGAAGAATCGTTACGGATGCCGTTTCTAGTGCGGTATCCAAAATTGATCAAACCGGGTATCCGCGTCAAGAAAATCATCAACAATGTCGACTTCGCTCCCACTCTATTAGACTTCGCTCGGGTCAAAGAGATGCCGAAACAGTTTCAAGGACGTTCCATCAAGCCGTTGCTGGAAGGTAAAGCGGTCAAAGACTGGAGAACTCAATCGTACTATCGCTATTGGATGCACATGGCTCATCACGACAACCCGGCTCATTACGGCTTGCGAACCGAACGCTATAAGTTAATTTTCTTCTATGGCTTGCCTTTGGATGCTCCCGGTGCTCAGAAAGAGACCACTCCTCCTCATTGGGAACTTTACGATCTCGAAAACGATCCACACGAGATGAATAATCTGGCAGAGACACCCGAATACGAATCGATCCTGAAAACACTGAAACAAAAGTTACTGGTCGAGAAAAAACGGGTCGGTGATCTCGACGAGAACTACCCCGCGCTGATGGGTGTTCGCCAACAAGCCTGGTGAAATATGCATTGCCGCCAATCTGGATTAATGGAGTTCAACAATTTCAAGAACTCTTTGAAGTCGTCCGGCAGACGGATCGTAGTCATAGTTGATTTGTCGCATCAATTCGATGGCCTCAAAACGCTCATTGACTGTACGTGAAAGCCAATAGTCACGGTCATGTCTCTGAGCAGACAGAGCAGTCACTTCAATAGCGGACTTGTTCATTTGGTGGGGATTATTTTTATTCATTAAACCGCTCACTTCGCATAAAAGTCAAACACCAACACATCATCCAGCCGAGGACCGACTAATTTGACGAACTCCTGATGAGCGGGGTGCGGCAGGTAAATGTCGCGTCCCTTTGCATCATCAAACGAGACAATGAAACCATGCGTGAAGCCGGCCGCTTTGTTCTCGACACTGACATCGGTCCCTGCTTCATAATCGACGATGGTTTCGATCTTTCCGGGTAACTCGGAGAACGCATCCACAATTTCCTGAACTTGGGCTTCAGTCATTTCTTCTTTGAATTTGAACAGCACCACGTGACGTAATAATTTTCCTGACTTCATTGGTGTGACTCCAAAAGCGGATAGCATCTGTTCGGCGACGAATTGGTTTCCGGCTGCGTTCAGGTGAACGCCATCAGTGGTGAGAATCCCTTTCTCGACATTTCGCTTGTTGCGTGCTTCCAGCTCATGGTGAAAGGCTTCCTGCAAGTCGATGAGTTGAACATGTTGATCGTAGGCGACTTTTCGGGTGATACCCGCATACTGAGCCAACATCCCATCCAGCGGGTTTTCACCGGCATGCTTTTCTCCGATGACACTGGGAGTCGCGAGGATGACACGAGCATCCTTCTCACGAATTTGTTCGATCAGGTCAACCAGTCCGGATTCAAAGTCTTCAACAGATGTCCCTTGTTTGCGGATGGAATGCCAGACATCGTTAATGCCGATGTAGATCACCACGACCGTGGGATCTTTCGACAGGACATCTCTCTCTAATCGTTTTTGGAGATCGGGAACTTTGTGACCACCAATCCCGGCATTGATCACTTCAATATTCTTGCCTTTGAGTTGGTCGGCAATCTGCTGTTTGAACACTTCGACATACCCACCGGGACGCGCCCCTTGCTGAGTGATCGAATCCCCCAGGAAAACGACGCGATCTCCGCTTTTGAGGGGAACAACACCGTCAGCTGCAGATGAAAGATTGGTCATCAGGGCAATGATCAGCGAGAGTATGAAAATGAGTGGCTTCATGGGTGATCCTTCTTGAGTGGGTAAGCGGTGTGTTGAGGTTAGCCGTTGTGTACGCCAGATTCCAGTCACGGTTTTGGAGATCGTCGAGATTGCAGATACCCGATTAAATCGCGAATTTCGGCTTCGCTCAGTTTCTCGAACAAGCCATCCGGCATCAATGACAAGTCGGACTTCTTGATCAATTCAATATCGGATTTGGCGACGGTCAGTTTATCTTTGGCGGTTTGAATTTCGACCGTCTGGCCGTCATCTCGACCAATCACACCCGTTAAAACGCGACCATCCTCCATCACAATCACCGAGACTTTGAATGCTTGTGGAACGACACCACTAGGGTCGAGAATATTCATCAGCAGATAATCGAGGTTGTCGCGATTGGAGCCGGTCAGATCGGGAGCAACTGTGGCACCTTCGCCGAACAGTTTGTGGCAATTGGCACACGATTTGGTGAATAGCTTCCGCCCATTTGCAAAGTCCACTTTTGCGAGATCGGCATTGCTCAATCGTTGTTTATAATCGACGATCAATTTCTGTTTTTCGGCAGGAGTATTTCGTAAAGTTCCCCAGACATTGGCCAATTGCTTGTTAATCGCGGAATTTCCCAAATTCTGAATCTCGCGGGCTTGAGCTGCTGAGAGTTCACTGGAAGGGATTTGTCCTTTCTCAATAGCCAACAGTAACTGTTGGGTAAAAGTGACACGAGAAGTGAGTGTCTGAATCGCGAGCGGTTTCCAATCGGACCGGAACGAACCGAAGCGTTTGATGATTTCTTGAGCAACGGCCGGGTCGTCGACATTGACCATCGCTTTGAGGACAGCCGGTGTGACGTTGCGATCTGGCAGAAGTTTCATCAGCAGTGTGTTTAAGTCTTTAATGTCTGTCTTTGCCAGCAGGGTAATGGCTCGTTGACGGGTTTCGTAATCAGCATCTGTGTCGGTGGCGACTTTACGGAGATCGTCCATCGCCCGGCCATCTCCAAAGACGAGTGACAATTCCTGAGACAGTTGACGGACGTCGCTATTATTTGACTTTGCCAGTTTTACGGCAACATGCGGCCAGTTTCGAGGAGCATCGGCTTTGCGCCATCCACGAAGTGCTTGTGACATCCCCAGCAACAGTTGATGTTGTCGATCCAGTGATGACGTTTGCAACGCGGCCACGAGTTGTTCTGTGTATGTCGGATTCTTCTCAATTTCAGAAGTTAATCGACGCGCAATGAATTGTTGAAGCAGCGGCAGTTTGGTGAATTGAGCGATTGCCAATGATTCTTCAGAGTGATCAATCACCAGCGGTTCCAATCCGTACCAGATCATGAGTGGCAAATTATGGTCATCGGGATCGATATCAGAGAGGGCAAGTTTCTTGAGTACGTCCATCGCGAGTTCAGGAGGTAGTTTTTGAGCAATAGAAGAGAGTTGCAAGCGATCCTGCAATGTTCCCGAATCGGCCAACGCCAGAACGATTGAACTTAAACTTACAATTTTTGAAACGGGTAGTTGTGGCAGTAATCGCAGACCATAATTACGATGTGGCTGATCCGAATGAGAAATTAATCTCGAAATAGTCACTTCGTTCCAAGTGCCAAGTGTGACCAATGTTTGTAGGCAGGCCAGACTCAGGGACTGATCCTTTCCTGCCATCATTGCATCGTTACATGATCGATTGAGAGACTTTTCGTCACGCTGTTGTCGATTCCAGAGTTCTCGGCGTGCTGTACGCTGATACCAATGATTCGGATGCTTGTGCAGTTCAAAAAGTTGATCGAGATCCAATTTGGCAACATCTAAATCTTTGGGGACTGGAGTCGGGTCACCGTAACTGATGCGATAGATTCGTCCGCTACTGCGATGGATCCCGTCGTGATCGTGACATTCGCCGAAATCACACCAGTCACTGACATAGACGGCACCATCAGGGCCATACGTGAGTGACACTCCGCGAAACCACGACTGGTTTGCAAACATCAAATCGGGAGCATGCTTGATGGTGTACCCTGAACCGTCTCGCTCAATGATGTCCTGATTGAGACGACGTCCATGCGTGTTGCACATAAACATGCGGCCTCGATATTCATCAGGAAAATTGTCACCCAGATAAATCATCCCACCGCAGTGAGAATGCCCGCCACCCAGTTCGCCATGAACGCCGGCTGATTCACGCGAATCTGTCCATTTTTGCGAATGATCCCAGTGGTAGTGGTCGGCGTGTTGATCCATCAATTCGTAGATGTGAGGATTGAAGTCCGTGCCGTACATGCGTTTGTAATGAGCGCCGGGAATGACATGCCATAAATGTCCGATCACATTGTTGGTGAAGAAGAATTCTCCCTCCGCGTTGTAATCGAGTCCCCACGGATTGGTGGTTCCGTGGACAACAGGTTCAAAAACTTCGTCTACGGGATGATATCGCCAAATGCCGGTATTCATCGGCACGCGTTCGTCCATCGGTATATGAGGCGCTGCGGGATAAGAAGTCGCTTTGATGCCGTGTCGTCCATAAATCCATCCGTCCGGCCCCCATAATAAACCGCTGACGATATTGTGACCGATCTGTTTGGTGTCAAAGCCGTTCATGAGTGTGACGACCTTCTCGTCGGCCTTGTCGTCTTGATCGTGGTCAGGCAGAAACTGCAACTCGCCATCATTGAGAATATAGAGTCCTCGGTTCCCGAACTCGAAACTGGTCAGAATGTGTCCTTTGTCCCAGAAAACTTTCGCGCTGTCGTGCCGTCCATCGCGGTTTGTGTCTTCCAGAATCATGATCCGGTCACGAGCGTCTTCATCAAAGTTGTGGCCGTTGTAGGCATAACATTCGGCGACCCACAATCGGCCGCGGGAGTCGAACTTCATATCAATCGGTTGACGAATCGCTGGTTCGGCGGCGAATAGAGTCACGTTAAACCCTTCGGGGACCGTGATCATCTCCAACGATTCTTGCGGCGTGGGAGGCCGATCGCCCGGTTTTTGCGTATCGGGAGCAGGAACAAAATCCTCACCAGATAGGGCTGAAAACGAACCTGTCAGTAAGACTAAAAAAGAAAGAGCACGAATCATGGAATCGCCTGAAATACGTGTGATGTTGAGTCACCACGCATCATACCCGGCAGAAAATCCCAAGGCAAAGAATCTCTTTTACTCAGATCAGATTTACTCAGATCAGAGTTTACTTAAACAGGAGCCTCCCAAACTCATCAACTATCGGGTGGTCGGAGGTGACACCCGCTTGCCAGCTTTCCCAACCTGTCATTGGTAATGTGCGACGAACGGCCAGTCCCCAGGTATGACCAGAAACTTTTGCAGGAGGTGCAAGTTCTTTCAAAGGAATGGCGGCTTCAATGCGCCAATGTCCGCGTTCGTGATGAGTGGCTATGAACATCTTCGGATTCCACACGGGAAGTCCGCCGAGAGATTCTGATGTCCACCCGCGTTCGTCAATCGTCAATTCGTAGTAGAATTCAGATTCGCGGTCAATGTCGAAGGCGAAGGTGACGCGGTCGTGTCCGGTCAGATTCGCATCATAATGACGGCCAGCCAACTGAGTTCCCTGTAATGTGACCTCAGGATGTTGAACAAGAGACGCTGCCAGAAACAGATATTCTTTGTCGTAGGTTATCTTGATGAATGATGCCCCCTCGGCATAGATGCGTCCGTTACCATGCTCGAGAACTTCCGCTTCAGCCGCTTTCCAGCATTCATCATCAAAAACTCCATCGAGGTGCGGTCTGGAAGGCGTCATGGCTGCTGATAGAGATTTCTTCACGGTTGGTTCACGAGGTGGGGTGTACCAATTTGTCGGAACCCCTCGGGGTAATTGATGTGCCTTTTGAAACAGTTCGTCCATTTCGCCAGCAATGGCAGGATGTCGATTGATGACCGCCAGAGATCGTTGAATCGTTTCCTCACGCAGTAGGGCTGGATTTTTTTGAGACAAAACTACACCCAGAAACCCGGCCTGTCTTAACCATCGATCTCGCACACCCGAGTGCCAATCTTGAGGATTGTTTTCTAAGGAAGACGCCTGAACGATTGGGCTTTTGGGTCCGTTCGATTTTGATTCATTTCCTAATTCGTAGATATTGCTAGAGAGTTTTATCTCGGTAGGATTACCCAATGCTTGCAGTACTGAGTCTTCGTTCGTGGAGACACTGAGATGCGATGATCTAATCTGACGGGAACGATGCCAGGCAATTTCATCCGATGCCCAGAATTGAATGAGCTTCTGCATTCCTTGTTGACCGGCCAGTGTGTTTTCGTAATTGTTGACGAGTTCAATCCAGATCCCTTCGGAAACCGTCATGTCACCAGTGCTGAGAGACTGTTCCCCCATCGATAGCAACATTCGCGCGGCGGCTTCAGGATCCATGCCCTTCAATTGTTTTGGTAATAGTCCAATGAGGGACTCGGCGGATCCAAATTGCTTCCTGGCTCTGAGTGCCATGTTTTGGATTTGTCGAGCGTGTTTCGGATTGGGATTCTCCCCTTCCACCATATCGGCAGACAAAGGAACGATTCTTCTGCGAGCATCTCCCCCGGCATCGAGTCTGAGGTCACGGAATAACTCGGAGAGTTGCAGAGTTTCCCTTGAGCCGATGACCTGCATTGCTCCATGATTCTGTGGAGTGAGTTCATTGTCGAGACGCGAAATGGATTGTTCTGTCGCTTCACCTAATGTGATTCCCAAACGGACTAATGACCGGTCGGGAGAAAAGAACGCACCACTCGGACCGGCAGCCGGTTGCAAGGTGACAACACGCGAGACTCGCCAAGGCATCAAACCAAGATTATGGCTCAATTCCAGATGTCTTGTGTTTTCGGCAGACTCTTTGACCGCTTGTTCCACAGCCAAATTCAGAAGTTGAGTTGCCTGATCATCCTCTGCGGCATGACTCAGCACAATGACTTCAGGTCGCCATTGTCTGATTTCGGCGACCAACCCTCCTAGTAACACTTGTTGCAAGCGTCCGTCTGTCCGGGCATTCCATTCGGCGATTAGCTGTTCGCGATTGGTGGATAGATCGGGTAATCCGACCGGTAATCGATGACCGGCATAAGCGGCATTTCCACCGACAGAATGAAACGCGGATGAGAGCCGCAAATCAGTTTGTAATAAGTCGCGATTCATTTCCTGCTGAACTGGTATCAAGCCGACCGTTCGATATCCGTTCTCTCCCGCATACCAGGAAATCAAGGGGAATGAGAGTGACTCGGGGGACGAAGAAATCAGCATCATGCCAGCACGTCGCGGTTGTTCCAAGCGTTGATTGTTCCATGTCTGACCGCCGTCATCGGTCAGTAGAATCGTGCCGAAATCTCCTGCCGCAACGCCGGATTGATCGTCGCGAAAATGGATGACTCGTAACGGTGTATTGCTCTTTGTGGCTTGTTGCTTCCAGGTCTGCCCTGCATCTGGAGAATGCCAGACAACCGTTCCCGGTTTGCCGACCACCCAAACCTTGTCGCCGCGTTGTTCCACAGCGAGGAAATCAACGACATCCCGTAACTCGGGAGGTAATTTTCCGGGGGGAGCTTCCCAAGTGACACCCGCATTGGGTGACTTCATCAACAACGCCTGATCGCCAACCAGCCAACCGGTTCCATTGGCATCGAGTTGAACATCTTGCAGGTTGGAAAGACCGAGCGAGAGTTGTTGAGCATTCGCAAACTCTTTCCCTCCCCAACTGGAAAGAGCACCACGACGACCGACGATTACGCCACGTGTGGGGGAGAGGAAGTCTCCCGTTCGCCAAGCGGATCTGATTTCGCCTTGAGACGAAGTGTCCGTCCATGATTGTCCACCATCTTCGGTGGTCAGTAATCCCGATCCGTACGGCCCCATCTTTTCCGAGACAGCAACGCCCGATTCCAACGAAAAGAATTTGACCTTGTGCAGATAAGGAAGATCGGTCGTTGTGAGATCCTGCCAGCTCTTGCCACCATCATTGGTGACAAACAGGACACCGCGTTCGGCTTGTGTGTAAGGTTCGATGTATCCGCCAGCCACCCAACCGATACGATTCGTCAGAAAACAGACAGACTGCAATGAGGCCGGTCGCGGAGATTGCTCAATCGTCCAGGTCAGCCCCCCGTCAGTGGTGCGACGAATCACGCCATGCTCGCCCACGGCCCAACCGGTCGTTCCGACAAACGTGACATCATTCAGCGTGGCGTCGTCGAGTAACGATGCGCGCCACTCTGGCCTGACTTCGGCGATTGCAGCGTTTCCCGTCACCAGGAATGAGAGCGCCAGTAACACAAACATCAGTCTAAAATTTTGCAACATGCTGTCATCCGTGACAGAGTGAGTTGTTCTGATTTCACAGGCAGAAATCGTAGTGAATTATGCGTTTTTCTGCGAGAGCGATGTGCATTCCTTTGCGAAAACAGCAGGATTAGCTGTTCTCATCAACCTATTCCCACGCACGGAAGACGCCCGCCGCGAGATGTCCACCAAATCCGAGCGACAACTTCACGGCAATGTTGGGGTTGGAAACTTCTTGCGATTTTCGGATTAGATTCAGTCGGCATCCCTCGAACGGAGTTTCCAACGTGGGGTTTCCCGGCAATTGTCCACGTTTGAGTGCCATTATCGTGAGTGCCGTTTCGACGCTGCCCGCTGCTCCCAGCAGATGCCCCAATGATCCTTTGAGGCTTGAAGTGGGAATGTCCTTGACTTGTTTTCCTAAAACATCTTGCAGAGCGTTGACCTCACAGACATCATTCATGATGGTACTCGTACCGTGCAAATTGAGGTAACTGACATCACTCCAATCAAAACGGCATTGCGGGGGGAGTTGTTTCAACATGTGTCGTAACGCGGGTGACTCTGAATCCAATTGCGTCAGACCAATTGTGTCGGCGACCTGCGTTCCTCCCAACCACTCAGCATAAGGAGTGGCACCTCGTGCAATTGCATGTTCGGCTTCTTCCAGAATCAGAACCGCCGCTCCTTCGCCAATGAGAAATCCTTCACGATGTTCGTCAAAGGGACGACAGGCAGAGGCGGGGTCTTCAAAATTTCTCGCCAAAACTCCCATCCGATGAAACGAGGATTGCAGAATCGGTATCAATGAAGCATCGCTGCTGCCAGCCAGCATCACATCACATTGGTTGTCTTGGATGAATTGAGCGGCACGTTGAACCGCCACCAATCCGGTGGCACACGCCGCGACCGGGCATAGAGCAGAGGCTTTGAAATTGAATTGATTAGCCAGCGTGAGAGCCGGTGTCTCGGCGAGAAAGCTTCTCCAGAGTTGGGCTGATTCCGCATCACTTCCTTCAACGGTCCGCACAGCGGATCTTACACCTTGAGATTTAGCAAATCGATCAAAGCTGCGGAATCCTCCTTTGCTGGTGCCAAAAACGACACCCGCACGATAAGGATCGATTTCGTACCCAGTCTCTCCGGCGGCATCCTGGACAGCTTCTTTGGCAGCGTGAAGAGAAAGATCGATGAGCGGCTCCCCGGTCAATTCTTGAGGCGTCAACCTTATTGGTGGAGCCGGTCCACCATGATTCATTCCGGGAGGGATCGGATTGCCTCTAAAATCCGCGGACGATGAGGGATGATCGTCGGGAAGGCGTACCAAGCCCGATTCTCCTGCGATTAACCTGGTCCAAGTGGTTGCGCAATCTGGTCCCAACGGCGTGATGAGGCCGAGACCGGTAACGACAACTCGACGAGGTGCAGGAGGCATAATTTATGAAATATTGGGAGTGAAGCCGGAGGGGGCTACAAGTTTAGCATGCGATGCGTGTGTTGTCGTGTGTAGAGATTTACTTGTGAGGATCGACTTGATCTCTCATCGTCCAATGAGGCAAGCAATAGGGATGGGGACGAACAAAATTGCGATCCAAAGCATAGATTATGGGGAAGTTCCTCATTTTGGCTTCTTAGCCAGAGACAGTCCCGCGACTAACAGAATGACGGGAGGTAAGCAGGCACCGACGATATATCCTGTATTATAGGAACTGCCACCATTCTCGTTTAATGCTTTTGAAACATTGACGACCGCAGAGATGGTGAATAGAGCAGCTAAGGCAAAACAAATGACTGCGCTGGTTCGCATGGCGGTCTCCAATGAGTGAGCGACAGGTGAATTCAACTTATTCTGCCGAAATCATCAGTCAAATGTCAAATCCGTTTTAATGTTCCACTAAGTCTGACTTACCAAGTTCATTTTCCCCTTAGCCCCAAAATTCGCTATGATGCGAAGAATCAAACATCACACCCGATTGAAGACCACCACCTATGATCGACCCCATGCGTCATGCCCTTGAAAAACTGCTCGTCGGAGAATCTCTCTCCGTCGAAGAATCACACGCCGTCATTTTGGAAATTATGAACGGTCAATCTTCGGACGTTGAGATAGCTGCATTGTTAACGGCTTTGCGCATCAAAGGAGAAACGGTCGAAGAGATTGCCGGTGCCGCCAAGGCGATGCGCGAAAAAGCGGCCCCGATTCCGACACAGGTGACCGGGAAGCTCGACACTTGCGGCACGGGCGGCAGCGGGCTGCACACGTTTAATATCAGTACAGCCGTCGCGATGGTCGCAGCAGCCTGCGGAGTTCCCGTCGTCAAGCACGGCAACCGGGGCGTGACCAGTAAGAGTGGTTCGTCGGATGTCTTGAACGAACTAGGCGTCAATCTCGAACTGACGACCGAACAGGTCGGTCAATGTTTTGACAAAATCGAACTCTGTTTTTGCTACGCACCGATTTTTCACGCGGCCATGAAGCATGTTGGCCCGGTTCGCAAATCACTCGGCTTTCGTACGATTTTCAACCTGTTGGGGCCATTGACGAATCCTGCCGCTGCCGAGTTTCAGTTATTGGGGACCGCGTCCAATGAACTGGTCCGCAAGTTGGCTCCCGCACTGCAAATCTTGGGAGCCGAAGGCGCGACCGTTGTTTGCGGTAACAACGAACTCGACGAAGTGAGCCTGTGGGGTGAGACGCTGGCTTGCCGAGTGACGAAAACTGGCATCGAAGAGTTGACGTGGACGGCAGCAGATTATGGCTTGCCGGAATGTTCCGTCGACGATTTGCGTGTCGATTCCCCCGAGCAATCAGCCAGGCTACTCAATGCAATCTTCAGTGGCGAAGAAACGGGAGCACCTGCGAACATGGTGCTTGCCAATGCTGCTGCCGCGTTATTGACTGTCGGGCAAGTGGACGATCTGAAGGCGGGCGTCGAACTCGCACGAACGGCCATCGCCGAGGGCCGTGCCGAAGCAAAGCTCAAAGAATTAGCCGAGACAACACACGCGGTGTAAGCGAATCGCACGGAGAATAATAGCGGTTCTATTTTTGTAGGGCAGGGGCCTCCCCAATGATGTTCGGCACGCTTTTTGCGCATTGGATGTCTTAGTGTAAACTCTTCTTTTTTGCAAAGGAATGCAATGGCGAAAAACAACCAAAAACTCTCTCAATACGATCCCATCGAAGGGGCGGC
>Ga0222718_10001271_pt1 | contig 24595 bp, 31 predicted proteins | sample C33_27DmetaG_FD_165045 | JGI IMG/M metagenome (GOLD analysis project Ga0222718, IMG submission 165045) | Estuarine water microbial communities from San Francisco Bay, California, United States - C33_27D | ecosystem: Environmental > Aquatic > Marine > Unclassified | place: USA: California...
TCTCTGAGGGTATTCCTGCAGAGCCGGATGTGATGAAGCCTGACAGCACTACAGTGTTCAGCTTCCCAATGAAGTCACCTGCTGGTGCTGTAACACGCACAGCTATGTCTGCCATTGAACAGCTTGAACTGTGGCTCATGTACCAGCGTCATTGGTGTGAACACAAGCCGTCTGTCACCATCTCTGTGAAAGAGGACGAGTGGATGGAGGTAGGTTCATGGGTGTACGAACACTTTGATGAAGTGTCAGGCATCAGCTTCCTGCCATTCAGTGAGCATACCTACAAGCAAGCACCATATCAGGACATTGATGCAGAGCAGTACAAAGAACTCAAAGCACAGATGCCCACTAAGGTTAACTGGGAACTGCTGCGGGAGTTTGAGAAGGAAGACACTACATCAGGCGGACGAGAGTTGGCATGTACGGCTGGCGTCTGTGAGGTAGTTGACATTGCCGCAGCATAGTGGTAAGGTCTGGAAACAAGGTGAGGGGTGGGTGCAATACAACCCACCTCGACACCATCCCTGTTACGAAGAATGGATGAAGATGAAAGAGAAGGAGAAAGACAATGAAGATTAGAGTAGACACTAACACTAAGGATGCAGAGAAAGCTGCTGCGGCATTTGTCCGTATCGACAAGGAAGCATCACCGAAGAGTCTGACACTCAGCCTGAATACATGGGGTGACGAGCATTACAATATTGACTTTGAAGTTGACAGCAAGTATGCACCTGTGCTAGAAGAACTGTTTAACAACGAATACTTTAACGAGGATGTTGACAAGCTATGACGGATGAGGTAATAGTGTTAATCGCAGTTTGGGCTGTCCTGTTTGGGCTATGGTTTGAACTGCGTAGTTTCCGCAAGTGGATGGAAAAACAAACAGAGGAGAAATGAAATGTTAATGGAACGATTCAAGGCTAACCCGTACACCGGTAAAGAAATGTATTACAAGGACAATCCCGAAGCGGTTAAGAAACGAGATGCACGACGCATGTACGTAAACGGCAAGGAGATTTCCAAGAAGCACCCGCTACATAAGCCGGGTCGCTTCAAGTCACTGGATGATGCGTGGTCACATACTAAGATTGAAAGCACCACTCAGGGTGAAGTCTATGTCATCGTCAATGATGCGTGGCCAGAGTGGGTGAAGGTAGGCAAGGCTAGTATCGCAGAGGATCGCCTCAACGGATACCAGACTTCCTCACCCTTCCGTGACTACTCCATCATTGCTACGTTGACAGCAACGGATCGTCATGTTAAAGAGAAGGAAATGCACAAAGCATTCACGCACTTTGCTGACGAGCGTCGAGGTGAGTGGTTCAAGATTGACCGGATAAAGGCAATCAACATCTTTAACATACACGCAATGAACGAACTGAGTAAGGAGTTACAGAGTGAACAAAAGTCTGGCTAAGAACTTTGAAGATGGTCACAGGGCTTTTAATATGGTGGAGCGTCGTAACGGACGCTTCCATCAGGTAGGCAACCCACTGCGCAAGAACACCACTTCCTACAGGGAGTGGCAGCGCGGGTGGGAAGCCGCCTACTTTGAGAACTTGGAGAAACAGGATGAGCCTAGAGCAAGAAGCTAAACAGTGGATGAAGGAGAAACAAGTGAGTACGATTACAGCAACGCTTTATCAAGACAAAGCATGTGAGACAGCAATCTTTCCGAAGCACAGGGCTATGGAGTATCTTGCTCTAGGTCTTACAGGTGAAGCGGGGGAGATTGCCAACAAGGTAAAGAAGTTCATCCGTGATGGAGCCACAGAGGAAGAGTTCCTTGAGAAGAAGATTCAGGTTGGCTATGAGATTGGAGATGTGATGTGGTACTGCGCAGTGCTTGCTCAAGAGATGGGCATGGACTTAGGACATGTCATGGAGAAGAACTTGGAGAAGCTGCACGATAGGAAGAAACGAGGTAAGTTGTCAGGCAGCGGCGACAATAGGTGAGTAAGTGGTTGATGCGAGTGTACGTGGCTGTTGTGGTCACGTACATCGCTTACATAATTGGTGTAGGGTTAGTGCATACAGTGTGTGACTGCTTGCGCTAGCTTCGAGACATCAAGCCACCACGATTAAATGGAAACTCTTCGGGTGCCACCTTCGAGGCATTACGCGCCAAGACCAGATGGCCTACCTGTATAACCTCATCTGCTTCCACGATAGCTTCGCCAGTCTCTCTGTCATAGAAGAAGCCACGCTTGACAGGATCGTACCCTACCTGTGTCCACTCATCTGAATCGAAAGTTTCTTGTGCGTATTTGAATGCGTCATCTGCATTCATGTCAACATACTTACCCTGCATCACAGCAAACGGAGCCTTTTCTCCACCAGTTGCAACTCTCAAAGCAGAGGTCACTGCCTTGTCGCCCGGCTTAATAAAGCTGACATCACGCATTACAACGGTAGGAGCGTATACAGTCTTCAGTTCAGGGTGTGTTAGGGTAGGCACCCATACATCGTAGTCAGTGTACGCATTAATATCTAGACGTGCCGTGATAAGATCGCCTTCGGGTATGGATTTGTTTACACCTACGATACCCTTGGCACGTTGTCCCTTATTCAATGCACTTACAATCTCAACAGGTGTAGCTGGCTCTGGAACTTTCTCAACCCTGCTTATTGGCCTACGCTCATCAGCCATCTTCCTGTATTCACTTACGTCTGCCTCACCGGCTTCTACTTTCTTTGCCATAGCCTGTAGTGTTTCGTCCCTGCCCTTTAGGCTTTTACGAAACTCTTCTGATGTGGCATTGCCGCCTTCTTCTTTTGGCCTACGCCATGCCTTGATGTCATCCTCTGTCAAACCTACAGCTTTTACAGCATCAGACTCCATCAGACTAAATGCGTCATTTGTCTGTGCAGACACGGGATCACCCTCATAATTCGTTAGCTTCAAGTCTTTGCCTTGAGGTGCGCCATAGTCTGTGAAAAGACCGGGGACGGGACGAAAGCCCTCCTCTATTCTGCCAGCTTCATCAACCTCTCCCGCTGTGTCTATAGGCCCAAGTCTTGTTGTCATAGGATCATCCATATCTATCCTTATGACATTCTCTCCGTAGCCTTTACTAAATTGTTTGTATCTATTCTCTTCCTTGAACCGATCTTGAACTTCACGCGCATCAACTTCACCAGAGGCTACCATATATTTAGCATATGCCTCTCTTTTCTCTTCTTCAAAACGCTTTTTAAGATCAACACGTGCTTTTGCTCTCTTAAACAATTCTGTCATGTAGTCACTGCTTGCAATTTGTAAGAGAAGTTCAGGCTCAGTTACAATAGGCATCGCATCTTTGACATCAATTTCGCCCGTCTTTACTTGCTTCATTGTATCTAAGTCGTTTATGATTGCATCCAGTTGGGTTTCAATCATATCAACATCACCCGCCAAAGCATCTGGGCCAAACAATTCTTCTGAATTAGGCAACCTACGGTTACTGTCTGTTTCCTTTACTATGGATTGGAACTCTCTGACCATACCTATATTGTTGCTCATCTGACCTGCCTTCCAATCACGAGGCAAGAACATATATTTATTAGCACCTGCCTGTCTACCTTCATAACGATCAACGGCATGTTGTATTTCGTGTAGCATTATAGAAAGATATCGACGCTTTGTATCTTCATCTTGTATAAACTTTGGCACAACCTCTGGGTTCATACGAATTGTTTTTGTGGTAATATCGTGATGTCCTCCGATACCCTCTGCAATATCATCAGCATCAAGGTACTCTACGTTGTAATCACGTAGGTGTGGATAGTTTTCAAACAATTCAGGAAAATCTATGGCATAAGGCAGCTTTACACCCAGATTAAAATCTGTGTTAATCTTTTCTATTGAGTTTACATCCTCAAGAGATTTAAGGAAATCCGGCCCTACATTAACATCTTCTGTATTGATCTCATATCTTTTAATATCGTCTTCACCCAAAAATACACCGCTTCTTTGGAAGACATATCTCTTCACGAGACGCGCAGCATCCATAGGGTGAACATTTTTATCAATCACGTCACCCATTTCATCGCGCATCTTTATAGTCACATCCCCATATGCTGCAGCCCTTACAAGAGAAGTGCCATCAACTATTTTGTCTGCTGCCTCTGGTGCAATTTCTACTTCAGGAAGTGACTTTACTTCTTCAACTGCTTTTTGCTCCAGATCGACACGCTCTTTAGCACCTGTCCCTAGCTTACCACCGAAGATGCCAAGCACAGTATCACCACTTTCTTTAGCTACCACACGAGCAGTTATACCAGCGGGTGCCATAGCAGCAGGTGCCATCAATGGATCATAGCGTATCTCTGTGCCATCACGATCAATCATGGACTCGTAGCCCATCATCATGCCCATACCGGCAGTCACTTGATCGGAGATAGCATCAGACATGGCAGAAGGTATGGTAGCAATGCTGTCAATAGTCTTGTCCATTACTTCGCCAGAATCAAACAGATCAACAGCATAGTCGAATGCTGCCTTGCTGCCACGGACAATGGGCATATACTCAAGACCAAACTCAGGCTCACCATATTCTGCTGGCTTATATGTTTTGAGATATTCACCGGGTACGCTGTCCATGCCAAGTGTGTCAAGGCGTGTGCGTGTAGTTACTTCAGGCTCAATAACTTCTTGCCTGTAGGGAGTGAACAAGTTTCCTAAGTAGCCCAGTCCAAACGCTTTTGGTTCTGCTTCACGAGTGAGGCCATACTCATAGCCCTCTTCACCTCGCTCCACAATCTCTTCGGGGAACTCGTCTAACTCAACTAGCTGTCTGTCTAGTGTGTTGCTCATTCTGCTTTTAATCCCTTGAGATTAGTTGCTGCCCACGCCATTACATTGATGCGCGTACCGTTAAAGTCAAAATACAAATCTTTCTGTTCTGAAATATCGGTACCGCCATACTGCTCAATGAATATTTGATTCAGTAGATCACGTTCACGTTTATTTGCAGCGTTCCACTCCGCAATATCGGTGCGGCTATAGGGATCACCACGGAACTTAGCCTCTCTGTCGAGCCGTCCTTTTGCCGCAGCTTTTGCATCGATGACAATATTTCCAGCCTCTGCCTTAAGCAGCATTTCTTTCTCTACTTTAGACTTAGCTTGATAGCTAGGGCTGCGGATGAGTGCAGTGAGGCGCATCTGCATATTTGTACCAAGATACGGATCATCTGTTTTACGGGCAAGTTCTTGGCGTGTGTAAAAATCAATCTTGTCATCACGATCACGGCGATACAGATCATAGTATTGCAGACCCAAACGAGACATCTCTTTCTGCACTACATTCTTACGTGTAGTTGTCGCACCAAGAATGTGCTTCTCAAGTGGATCAATAGGACGCAGCGGACCTGTCTTGAAAGGAGACACTGCGGGAGTGTCATAGTCACGTGTAGTGAGTGTGCCATCAGTCAGTGTAGCGATAGGCAGGTCAGGCAAACTACGAGTGGTCAACATATACATGTAGTCAAACATGTTCATGTCACCGTCCCGTGTAGCCGGTACATTGGCAGCACGTTGATCATCGAACAGCAGAGGATACGCATCTTTGGCTACACCGAAACCACCAAGAGGGATCATGTAGCGACCTAGAATATTGCCAGTAAATTCTGCACCACGCGCTTCTAGTTCCGTCATTTCATTGACAAATGTTCCATCCATGATACGATCTACAAGAGCAAGACTTAAACCGGTACGGAATGTAGAACCAAACATGGCTTCTGCAGCGGCTCTGCCGTAGTATTTAGCAGCATCTCTAGGCAAAGTTTTAGTTTGTGCGCGGTATATGTAATCAGCAGCTACCATGAATGGTGCCATTGGACCGTACACTGCTTTACCATTAAAGTAATCATCGTCGTTCTTTTTAATCTCAAACCATTCAGCCTCTGTGCCTTGTTTTGCTCTCCACATATAGGCAGCACTCAGCATAGACCAACCGGTAAATTGTTTAGCCATAACTTCTTGGGGTGAGTTGTTAAACATACGCATCATACCAATCAGAGGGGCATATTCGTATTGAAACTTTATTTGGTTTGCAATAAAACGAGGGAACGGCATGAAAGACGAGATGAGAAAAGGAACCTTTTGTTGTGCGTTAATAGCAAAACGTCCAACTGGTCCTACATCAGACGACTGATACGTAAACTTGTAAGCATCCTCAACCGCCTCACGGAACATATCGTCTGTAATCTTATCATAGTCAGCATTCTTAAGAACTTCAATAAGATCAAGGTCAGACTTGTCACGAAGCTGTCTCTTGAGTGAAGCAGACAACATGGCTTGTTTGAAGATGTTATCAGATGCAGTGTTGAGGAAGTTAATCTTCCGACCAATGGTTACAAGTGCTGTCTCACCCTCTGTCTGTGCAGCAAGGTCGGCAGCATCACGAAATAGTTTACTTGTTTCATTGGGGAATTTTTCAGACAGAAGTGTCCTAATGACACGGGCTTCGTATGGATCAAACACACCCTGTGCCATGTCAAGGGTGCCATCAAACGGATTACGTAACTTGCCACGTCTACCAAACGTAGCTACATGAACACCATTCTCAATCATGTTGTCCATAGCACGTGTGGTAGCATCAACAGCAATGCGAAACCCGCCACCCATAGTGTTACGCATGGTAGTTGCTGGCTGCACTGTCAATGATGCAACACCCAGTGTATCAAAGTCCTTGAACATTTGATACGCTTTTGACATAGCCTTCTTACCAGAGGTAAGTGCCTTTGCTTCTTCTTTTGTGAAGGGAGATTTGCCAGCACGATTGATGACATCAAGTTCGCCTAGAAGACGCTTGACTTGTCCCTGTGCCTGTAGGCTACGACCTGCTTCGGATATTTCCGCAAGATAGATAAGAGAAAATTGGTCGTAGTTTAGATTATGATCACGAAGAATATTACCAATCTCAGGAATAATTTCTTCGTCGCCCTCTCGAATTAACTGCGTGATAGCGGTGGTGATACGATCACCTTCTTTGAGGTTCAGTCTTTCTTTTGCTTTAATAGATGCAGCAGCGATGTTGCGTACTACGTCTGAACCCAGAGCAGCTTCCATCGTATCAGATGGAGAGAGTTCACGACGCAGCTGACGCCCCTGAAACACCTCATCTGGGTCAAGAGAGTTTAGTGTCTTCTTAACTTTTTCTACTTCAAGTGGTCCTGCTTGTTGAATAACTTCATCCGACTTTGCAGAAGCAATACGAGCCTTTTCTGCTGCTGCAATCTTAGCTGACTCTGCAATTTCATTTGCTTTGTTTGCGCGAGATACAGCAACCATGCCTGTAGGAAATCCTAAGACACCGCCAGTGACCGCGCTACTTAGTCCGGTGATTGCAGTTCGATCAAGCGTAAATTCTTCTTCAAGACCTGTCTTTACACGGGTTGCTGTTTGCATAGCACCCTGACCAGCACCAATAACACCCTCTACTGCTGTGGCCTTACCCGCTGACTTAAGACCTTCCATTAGCATTTTACGAATGCCAAGTTTAGTGGCCTGTATACCGGCAACCGTAGCTGCCTTACCACCACCGCCGGATATAATACCTGCATAGGTAGATGGTGCTGTCAGAATAGATGCTGCATAGTCACCCATCATGCGACCTGAGAAGTCGGTATCTACTTTATCATATACGTCAAGCAGACGAGCAAAGGCTTGCTTCTCTTCCTCAGACGCATTTTGCGCATAGTGAAGATCACGAAGCGTAGTTACTTCGTTTGTATTGTGATAACGCATATGCTCAAGAAACTTGTTCTTGACTTCATCAGGCGTTAACACCCCCGTTTCACGGCTGCGTGTACGCAAAAACAAACTGGCATCGTCCAAAAAATCTTGATCCAATGCCAGTTCGTCTTCAGTAATATCTTCTTGTCTGTTGTATGGCTTAAGCATTTGTTTGCCTATTACTTAGTAATGCTTTTATTAATTAAACCAACTTCTTTTGCGGCTTCGTCATACGACATTCCTTGATCCATTAATGCTTTCATAGTCTGTGTAAGAAGGGAGCGTATTTTACTTTGGTCATCTTGGTCTGTAGGGTCAAGCCCTTTAATTTGTGATCTAGTAGCATCAGATATTTCTTGAATACTCATGTTGCTAAAATCAATAATCTGCTCTTCTCCGTTGTTTGCACCTGGAGGTTTGCCAGCATTTCTGAGTTTCTTAGCTTCTGCCTTGGCAAACTCAGCAGCTTTTACAGCAGCTTGGGCTTCAGTATAGCCCCCACCAGTCGGTGTTTGAAGACGGTTGTATTCTTGAAGGGCTAACAATCCTGCCCTCTGAGCCATTTCTGCTAAATTTTCTTTTCCTTGAGGAGTTATTCTGTTTCCAGAAACATCATATCCTACATTAACACCTAGTGCAAATCCTGCAGCAGATTCAAACTGCCTAAATTCAGATTGTGAATAGGCACCTGTACCACCTATTGTTTTTTCAATCTGTGCTTTTTTATACGGATCAAGCAGCGTTACTGTTGCACCTGACGGTGCTTCTCCATATTCATAATCAGCACGAGCATATGCTCTCATTTGTGACGGGTCTTGACCAGTCAATGCTTCAAAACTCTTAAGGCGAGACTGCATGAACATACCAGACAAGCCACCATCAACCGCTTCTTCAATGGGTTTACCGGCATTAATTTTGCCTACTGCTTCTCCAAGCCAATCAGATGCTGTTTTACCAGATGCTTCATAGCCCGGAGCAAAGCTAATAATATCAGCTACAGGAATAGGCTGTCCACCGCCTTCAAGTCCTTTGATGTGTTCTACGATAGAGTCACCGCCATCTGCCTCATATAAAGCTGCACCAATTTGATCATCTGAAAAACCGCGAACTTTTAAAAACTTCATATTGTTTGTCATACGAAGTGTCTTCATTTCATGTTTATCTTTTTCTTCTTTAGCGTCTTCATTCCAGCTATTAAGCTGTTGATCCATGAAGCTAAAAGCATCCTTGCGTGTTTCTTCTATAATTTCAGAACCACGTTTAGCTGCACCAGCAATAGCATATTTCAAACTAAAGCCCATTATTTTTTCCTCGCCATAAGACCACGAACAACTTCTTCAGTTTCTTCTGTTGGCATTTCTTCTTCAGGCTGTTCTTCTTGCACTGACAGTGTATCTTTTTCGGAACGAAGTTTATCCATAACAACAGCCACCTGAGAATCCGTGGAAGCATTTTCGTCTGGCGCAGTCATAGATGTATACTCTACTCCTACTTTATCTGCCATGCCTGTAATGACTTCATGCAATGCAGGAGCAATAATCATGCCAACATCTACGCTGTGCAGACCTTCCATTACGCCACCAAGTTGCATGGTATCTACCAGTTTATCGACAGGCAGACCCATCTTCAACAGGTCAAACATTTTCTGAGTTGTACGTTTGTCAGTAATTTTTTCTACATAAAATGCCAGTGCTTCATCTGGCGTAGAAAACTCAGGAGGTCTCTGCCACGGACGACCGCCCAAAGGTGCCGTTAATGACTGACCCGGAATAGGCGCATCCATTGGAACTTTGGGCATATCTCTGTCGATCATTTCATCATTTCCCGTGCGCGACGAAACAGGCGTTCTGCTTCTGGTTCATTTTTACTGGACATTGTACCAGAATTACGGCGCAAAAGCAATCCCTTTGTTCCTGAGTCAACAGGTTTTTGTGCGTTCTGCATTTGCGCACGTCTGTTAATATTTCGGATTGCGTTAGCTGTCATACGTGTATTCATAATTACCTCAGAAACCCTCCGGGCATAAGACCCGTGCTAAGAATATCAGTGATAAACCCGCCTACTGCGTTGCTTGATTCATAATCTGCTTTAAACTTAGCAACGTCTCGTTGCGCATCAGCGTTAATAGAAGCAACGGCAAGATTAGCTTGCCTATCGGCTTCATTGTCAGCAGTAGTCCATGCCCACTCCATAGTGTCAGCAAAATACTGCCACAAGTTTTCGTAGGCTTGCTCAGAGATACCAAGCACTGCTTGTGCATTAACTTGATTAGCGGCATTGACTGCAGCAGTATCAGCCGTAGCAATCTGCCTACGCCACTGAGCATTGGCCTGTGCAATGGATAACTGGTTCTGAGCATTAAACTGATCACGCTGGTTGTTTAGTTCAGCATTGAAACGCTCAACCGTGTTTGCCTGACCCGCATTGAACTGGCCCTGTGCATTAATCTGTGCAGCGTTAAACTGCGATACCTGATTAGCAAGGCTGGCAAAGAACTGATCAACTTGGTTCTGCGAAGTTGCATTGAACTGTTGTGCAGCATTCTCTGCAGCCTGATCTGTAAACAGTGACTGGATACGCTGTTGTGCCTTCAGTGTCTCAGTTTGCTGCTGATTGGATAGATTAGCCATATCCATATTAAGGAATGACTGGGCATTCTGAACTGCAGCTTGTTGACGATTGTTTAGATTAGACAGGTCCATGTTAGCTAGCGCACTAGCTTCTGCAATAACCATCGCCTGTGAATTTGACAGGTTATTGAGGTTCATCGTGTTGGCAGCACGGCTATTCTCAAGCTGTACCTGTTGCTCTGCAGTAAAGTTCATGTTAGCAATGTCGCTAATCTTAGAAGCGTTTGCTACACGCGCTTGGAATGCTTGGTCAAACTCTTGACCCATGAACTGCGCACGTTGCTGTGCAGCAAGCATGGCACGTTGTTGCCTGTTAGACAGGTTCTGTGCCTCAAACTGCGCACGAGTGGCAGCGTCTGCCTGTGCAATAGGAAGAGCAGCCTCAAGCGTAGCCTGAACAATTGCCTGACCAGCGAGGCTGCTTGCGCCTAGTCCACGTGCAGCCATCTGTGCTGTAGCATTACGCATAGCACCGGCAGCCCATGCAGGTGGATTGGCAGCATCAAAGTTAGCAGTAAGATTGGCAAGCTGACCCTGTACGGTAGCCTGTGTAGATGGTGTAGCTTCTGCTGCTTGTACCTGTTCAGTAAATGTGGCTGCAGTCTGTGCATCAGCAGCAGCACCACTGATAAGTTCACCACTTTGAATGTTTCGCTGTACCGGATTGTCAATAAGAACAGCGTTACCCTGTGCAGCCTGTAGATTACCCACACTAGATGCTGTTTGCTGGGCCGCAGTGACCTGCGCACGGGGGTCTACAGTACCCTGTGCTGCCTGTGTAGCGGCAAGTGCAGCATCAACCGCTGGTGCGGCTTGTGCGGCTTGCATCTGAGCAGCCTGTTGTTCTTGCACAGGTGCCGCACCTGCAGTCTGTGCCATTGTGGTAGGCACTGCAACTGCACCAGTAAGTGTACCAACCTGCGGTGCGATATACTGACCTGCCTCACTAGGGGTGAGTGCAGCTTGTGTTACGCCGCCAACAGGCAGACCCGGCTGATACATACGTTGGATAGATGCTTCTGTTACAGTTGGTGCTTGCTCTGTCTGTGCAGCAGGTGGTGTGGTTGTAGTGGGTGCCGGTGCTACAGTACCAGTGTTTGCAGCAGGTTTTGTGACGGGTTGAATACCACGTGGGTCATTCATCACAGGTGTACCGGGTAAGGGAAATGCCCCCGGCCCTGCACCAAATAGGTCAGGCTTGTCAAACGAACCTTCGTAAGTATAAGGACTACTTTTTTGCACACCACCACCAGTCTGCATCTTCACTACACCACCACGTGCCATCTGCACAGCAGCGTTAGTGTACCGTTGCATCTGCTGTTGACGCATTGGGTCTTGCTCAATGTATTGCTGGAACTGGCCCATGTCACCAGAATAGCCCATTGCCTTTGCAATCTTATTCATTGCTTCAGGTTTGAATGCTTTGAACATTGCCATTATTTACTTCCTTGCAATACTTTGTCCAGCTTATCTTCGACACGGTGGAGTGCCTCCATGACACGGTTCATGTCGTCACGTAATTCAAACTTCGTGGCGTACTCTTCACGGGTACGATTGAGCAGGATTTCCAATCGTTTCTGTTCCACTGCCATCCGGTTAATCCACCAGCCACTGCCAGCAAGCAGACAGCCAATCAGAACATCAATGAGGCCGGACATCTCCATCAGTCAGCATCCGCAATGGTCAAGTCACCGGCTGCGACCTGACGCATGATTTCGTCGTAGTGGCGGTTGGCTGGGTCACACGGCACTTGCATCTCAACGCCGTCAATCGTGCATTTAATCGTGGCGTTAGACTGCGACGTATACTGGGCGTCTGTGATTGTCATTTCGTTCATTGTTACAACTCCGCATCAAATTCAATCTTGGCAGAGGCATTGTTGGAACGCACAATACCTGCCTGTCCCGCCGTTCCACTAATGTCTGTATTGTTGTAAGCACTGAATTGCTCTGTGCTACCATTTTCAAAACTGACAGAGTTAAAGGCATCAGACGTATTGTTGCGATAGATAATGTAATAGTTCGTCCCAGTTGTGTCGGTGGCAGTCGGTGTTGCCCTCATCGTCGTAGGGTAGCGGAACATGAAGCTGACATGCGTATTGTTATAGTACCAGCCAACACCAATCTCTTTGCTGCTGCCCTCAAGAAACTTGAAATAATAGCGTTGTGCTTTCTGAAGCGTGACCCCATAGGGTTCATGCTCAAACGGCGTGGCCGTCTCGCCAACCTCAAGCTGGACTCCGGTGATGTAAAACTCATTGCTAGTGCTTGACACAAGATTACCAATGTCATCTCTGTAGTCGGCTCTTGTAGTTGACCAAGCAGTGCTGTCAGATGACGCCGCATATGTTCCACTAGAAGTACCAGCCAGAACAAACTTTACTCTAAGCCCTACCCCATTATCATTATTGATAGTTGCAGACGAACTACCGGGAATTGTTGCGCTATACCTTGCCCAAGACGAAGTTGGTGTTTTACTCACAGCATAATATTCTGCTGTTCCATCTACTGTCTCAAATGCCAAAGTAATTGGTCCAGAAAAATTAACGGCCTTCATATACCAAGAAACAGTTATGGATTTAGAGTTTGATGACCCATATGCAAGCTGTTGCAGGTTTTGTGCTTCAATATACTGAACAAGATGTATGTTTTCAGTTCCGGTGTGCGTAGCATCCGCAGTGCTACAAGCTAGTTTGATAGAATTGGCAAATCCATCTGGCGCATCCGTACTTTGTGAAAAATCTAATGCTCCTCCCGGTCCCGCATTAAAATTTAAAAACCACCTGTCCAGTGTCGAGTATCCCTCGTTACTATTATCTGAAACAGTTGCACTCGTACCCCGCTGCGCCACCTGCATCGCACCGTTGATAATCAGGTTCCTGTTCGACAACGCCGACTGCGAACCAATCAGTGCGGCGAGTTCTGCTGCCTTACTCATGCTAGGTCTCCGAAGATAACGGCGTCAAGCTGGTTTGCGTCTATAAATGCGCCTTCATATGCCGCCTGTTCAAACTGAGATGTGGACGCAGAACGTGTGCTGTCCCTGTCTCTAAATGCCCACTGACCAGTATTGTTGTTTGACGTACAGCAGTAATCTGCGTCACTCATGCTTGACGTAAACGAGTTGGTCACTTTGCCTGTATCCGTGTCAGTTGAACTGCTCACGTTGAATGTTTTGTTCTGTGCAAAGGTGCCGTCGTTGTTAATCGACGCAAACGCCTTCGCACTCCCCCCGGCAACATACTCCATAGCCACGCTGTTCGCACCAGCGGCATCCTTCAGGGTGTTTACTCTCAGTTCACTAGCCATTACCCTGCAATCTCCTGTGCCATAATGAATGATACACCACGTTCATGTCCGGCAGAATCTTCGTCGTTTATAGTCCTATTAAGATACCAAGTTCGTGTGCCGTTTTCGGCAAAGGCAACTTTGTAGTTAATAGTGGATGTCGTTCCGGGTGTGTCAAAATATGTATAGTACGCATTTTCTGGAGTCGTAGCAGCGTCGGAACCAGTATAAGTAAGGTTTGTTCCCATATGGACACCTTCATTTCTACCTCCAGCAGCAGGGGCAGATACTTTGGTGCTATCTCTCAAGAAAAACCAAGTGCTATCCCATTGGGGTCCCTGCGCATTCCACTCACCTGTGACAAATGCAGTTAGCATAATAGTAGAAGATGAAGACAATGGAGTGATATCCACGTTAAGCGGTGTAACTGCTATTGAAGACAGCGCACTGGTTGAAGCATAGCTACCTATGTCAGATACTTGCGTATATTTCACCTGAATAATGCCGCCAGCAGGAGGCAGCACAAGACCGCCACTCGTGCTTTGAATCTCATCGACTTTGAGTATGCTTGCCATTATGCGAGGTCTCCTGCCACCATGATATACCGTTCTTGCGGGTCAGTCAGCGAAGCATTTTCGTAATGAAGAGTTCTAAATTGACTTGTTGTATCAGGATTTCCTATACCAACGCCATACGCACCATTACCTGTAGAAAAATCTGCCCACTGATTATGTGCCATTCTAGACCAATCATTGTTACCCATGTTATTTGTAAACACGTGATAGCCTTGCCCTGTACCAGAATCTGTGTGACTGCTGATGTTAAAGCTGTCGTCAATCGTAGTGCCGTCACCACTAACATGGTCCCATGCTTTTACCAACCCTTGCACAAGATTGTTTGAGTTTGCAGAGCCACCTTCCGCAACATACGTCGCATCATTACCAACCTTGATGTTGGTGCCACCAGAGCCAGCCTTGTCTACAATGGTATCTACGTTAAGTTGGCTGGTCATACGATGCTCCAATATCCGTTAACAGTGACGGTGGCATTCTGTGTGATTGGCCCAGCCGACACGCCATTCTCATCGCTGTCAATCGTGATGTCCGCATCAATGGTCTGGCCGTTGAGACGGATGATGCTGTCATTACCCTTGAACGGGTAGCGTGTATCCGACTGCGACTTGGTGTAGCTATCGGCAACACCGAACACATCGTAAACAACCATCTCAACCACGTCACTCAAGGATGCCCCAGTGACCAGCACGACAGTCGTACCCGTTGTGGCTGTGTAGTCCGTACCCGGCTTCAAGAGAACACCGTTCTGGTACACGTCCATGTAGAGGCTGTCGCTGTAGGTCAATACCTTTGAGTCAGCGTCACTGCCACTGAACGATGTCTGTCCGCTGGTTGCCTGATAGACATAGCGGTTGCGGACAGCGAAGTTGGATGATTTACCGATGTAAGCCATTAGTCAGCGTCCTGTATGGTTAGGGTGCCAGCAGCTACCTGACGTTGTATCTCGTCGTAGTGTCGGTTGCCAGTGGCATTGTTAGGTACGGACATTTCAGTACCGTCTATTGTTGCTACAATTATGACGTTATCCCCTGCCAAGTCTGCGACGTATTGAGCCGACGTAATATTCATTTCATCCATAATTACAACTCCGCATCAGCTTCAATAGTGGTGTCGTTAGTGGCTTGTCGTACAAACAATCCATTTCCAGATGTGCCAGTAACATCAAAAGACATAATGCAGCCAGATGCCCTTGAATAGTTCACCGCTACTGCTGTCGGCGTTCTCACAGCCACGCCGTTTTCTTCAACCAAACTAGTAAACGGGCTATTAGCGGTTACTGTAGGTGCGGCTCTCATCACTCTAGGATATTTTAGACCCACCTTCCCTTGTGTGCCAGAATACATCTGACCAAAATTGTCTCCGTTAAACTGCGCTAAGTTTGTATAGTAACGGCTGCAATCAAAAAGTTCGTCTGCATAGCTGCGGTGTTCAAAGTCGGATGCGTTGGTGCCGACTTCCAGTTGGACTCCGGTGATGTACCATTCGTTGCTGGTGCTTGAGGCTAAGTTCACACCTTGTCCAGTAGCCCTCGTTGCATTATCCAGTGTGGCCCAAGATGTTGGCAGTGACCCAGTGGTGCGGTCAGGGCCGCTTGCTAAATACCACTCAATACGAAATCCTTCATCAGTTGTCTGATAGGGCGTAGAAGCTGTGTCAGGTATAATTGAAACTTCTTTCTTCTCCCAAGTGTCAGCACTATTGATGGTGTAAGTTGCTCCTATGCTGCGATTTCCAGAACCATTACGAGCAATAAAAGTCAGGCGATAGGTTCCGGTTACATTGCTCTTTACCCAAAAACTAAGCGTGAGATACTTGGCGTTAGAATTACCGTAACCCGAAGGTAAAAAGTCATAGCCTTCCATTCTATAATTCAAACAAAAAGCCTGACCACCTGAAGGTGTTGCAGAGGTAGTTATATCAATTTTTAATGATTTAGAAAGGCCGCCTTCTGATGGAACCTCTGATGACTGCGACATATCTACGATTGCACTTGTATTTTCAGTAAGACGATATCTGTCTAGCGTATATGCATTATCTGCTACGCTAGTAAATGATGTGCCACGTTGGGATACAAGCATGGCTCCATTCTTGACAAGATTTCTCCTGCCAGTGTTGAAGCCCATTCCTTGTGGTCTTACTGTCGTCAGAGCCATGCTAGTTATCCTTATGCGTAGGGCGAGTCGCCAAGAGTGTCGGCATCCCAAGCAGCCTTGAGTGCCGCAATGTCGCTGGCAGCGTCGATAGCCGCAGCGGCAGGTGCGTCACGAAGAGCATTCTTGGCAGTTACAGATGCAGCCTGTGCGTCCGTGTCACCAGCCTCAAGTGCCTTCATGTACGTTACGTCTTCTGCGTCGAGCAACGGCTGGCGAACCTCACGGATTTTGTCCTTGAAGATTTCCTTCGCCTTTGCCATGTCCTCAGAGATGACGCTTCCGTTCAAAGACCATGCACCACGAAAGTGACGGTCAGATGGAACGGTAGCCGTGGAAGCGTCAATCTGGTTCCCGTCCTTGTCTACGATGTAAGTCGATACAGCCATAGTTTACTCCTTATGCTGCTAGGTCTAAGTCGTCGGAGATGCGCCAAGCGTTTCTCCACTCACGTGTTGCTGGCAACTGCTCTTTCTTGCAGATTACCATCTTCGGGCGGTTGCCCTCGTCCCACGATTTCCATACGGATTGCGGTACGTCCTTCTGGATGAGGTACTCAATGGCCTCTTCTTCGGTCATCGGCCCCATCGGTTCTGTCTCGTGAAGCAAGTAGCCACGAGTATGTTTCTTGAAATCGGGTTGGGCTTCGTCTTTTGCCAACTCCCAGTAGACCCACACGGGTGGCAGGATACCGCCCTGTAGCGCACACGCCATCCAGTTGGGGTCAGGTACGAGTATCTTTGCACACTCGTCGATGCTGTCCTCATAGACGACACGGTAGTCTGACTGCACACCATCAAGGTTCTCTTTGGCCCAGCAGAGCCTGTCCCACAGGTGGGTGCCTTTGAAGTCAGGCGTCATGCGAGGTCTCCGTGAACATTACAATCAAATGCAAAATCTCCTGCTACACCTGCATCTGTCTCTATCTCTACAGCAAGAATCCCAGCAGTTCCTCTCGCTACATTTCTCGTGACAATATGCCCAGCCGTGTTTCCTCTGCCTGTGGCTGTCATCGCATAATTAACGTCAGCAAAACTATTGGTGACAGTGAGTGTGTAGTCTCCTGTGCCGTAGTCGGTCCCAGCAGATACATTAAAACTGTCATTTACAGTAGCTGTCGGTGTTCCACTGGCCCAAGCCTTCGCACTGCCATTCACCACATAGTCGGTGGTCAGCGAACCCGCAGTCGAGTGCGTCAGGGTGTCTGCTTTGAGTGTACCGAATGCCATCCGCTACTCCTTAACAAGCCATCAGGACACACGGCACGAGATAGCTGCCGTCGTCGTAGGTATGTGAAACATTGGTGCTGGTCACCTTCGCAATCGTCTTCGACCGCACAATGTCATCGCCCTGTGGCTTGGCGGTGCCGTCACCGGCTGACATCAGCAAGTCGCCTCGTGCCACAGTCGTGCCGCTGGCAATGCGAATGACCATATCGCCGGTCATTGCGATGTTCATGTCGGCGGTGTAGTCCTCGTCATCATCGTCCCAGTTAACGAACACACCAGCCACGTTTGCGTCACCTTCGATAGACGACACAGCCATACAGTTAAGCTGCTCGTTGTCTTCGGTTACGCCGTCCTTTGTCCACTCAGCCATCTGGTCGAGGTTGGTCATCACAGTGCCTTTGACAATGCTGGTGTCTTTAGTGTTGTCAGCAAGCTGCGACCAACGTGCAAGGTGGCCACCGTTGTAGGAAACAGTGCTGCCGGATACAGCGATGCTGCCTTCTAAGCTGCCCTGCCCATAAAATTGAAGAATTGTGCCATCATTAGTGGCTCTGTTCATGCTAGCCACTACACCGCCGCTTCTAAGCATCTGCGTTAAACCTGTGGCAGCATCAAAGACAAACCCCTGTCCGCTGGTGTTATTATACAGCGTGGTGTCTGTGGTTCCGCAAAGGAACCGGCCGCTGCTGTCGATGCGGAGGCGTTCTGCATCCCCTGCTCTAAGATACAGGTCGTCACCGACAGACCCTATAAGCGTACCATTGTCGCCGCCAGTGCCAGTGCTATTGGCAAGCTGGATGATTGAGTTAGATGCGTCAGACCGGAAGACAGCCACGTTAGTTGAGCCGTTCACTTCAAGAGGCAAGGCAGGGGACGTAGTGCCTATTCCTAACTTATGGCCCGACGCAACTACAACATCGCCCGTGCCATCCGGGTCGAGGGTGATGTCGCTGTTGCTGCCGGTGAGACTGCTGATTTGATTTGTCTTTATCTCACTCATGCGAGGTCTCCGTGAACTACTGAATCTGCCATAACACTGGTAGCACCCGCATCATCTACGGTTACTTCTATGGTATATTTAGAAGCAGTCTTTGTATGTGACAGAACCATTCGTCTTACACCACTACTATTTGAGGTAACGCAAGCGGAAATTGCGTAGTTTGCGCTGTCCATAGCGTTGGTCACATTTACTGAGTGGCCGTTAGGGTCTGAGTTGCCCTCATCTGTCAAAGAAGAAACATTCAAACTTTTTGTGGAAGTAACAGAAGTTGTTGCAGTAGCACTAAATACTTTCGCAGCCGCCTGACTGGTCAGCGTAGCCGCACCGCCGCTAGTCGATTGGATGGTATCTGCCTTCAAGGTACTCATAGCGTCACCAATGTCCCGCCGCTTTCAACGGTCAGGGTCACGCCACTGGCTACAGTGAACGGCCCGGTCACGTTTGCGTTCTCAGTTGCAAGGATGGTTGTGTCTGCCGTAAGCGACTGTGCGTTGGTACGGAACAGACCACCACCCTTGAAGTTACCCTTGTTCTCAGCAGGGGGAGTTATGGAACCTGCCGTGAGGTCAAGGAAATTCACAAAGATATTGGCTGTGCCTGTGGACGGTGCAGCCGTAAAGGTCAAAGTAACTCCGTCAGGAATGGTGTACGCAGATGCCGCATCTTGGATAACACCGTCTACAGACACTAACACCGACTGTTTGTCAGCAACGGTACGGTTGAGGGTGAACGTAGTCGTAGACCCATCACCGTTAAACTGCTGGACAGCCGGTGTCGAAAAATAAGATATCGCAGGTGTGTTACCCTGATAGGATGCCATTGCCTACCCCTTACGTAATATCAAGATGGCTAAGAACCACGTCAGCGGACGAGGCAGTGTCGGACTTGACTTTGATTACATCACCCGGCTCAAGCACGACTTTTTGGTCGCCACCTACAACAACAAGAGAACCGCCTACAGGTACGGGTGCAGCCTTTACAAGATATACTGCATCCTCTGCACCAGAGGTACGTCCACTCGCATCAAGCTGCACATCAACAGTAATCTGTGATGTGACAATGTTTGATACAGAAAGACCGATGATTGTTGTTTCAGTGGAAGCCGGACAAGTAAAAATGGTAGTAAGTGATGTACCTACACCAGTGTCCGTTTCACTTAGAAAAGCGTTTGCCATTTCTTACTCCAATTATGTGTATAATTATACCATACTTACACTTGTTTGTCAAGTGTTTTTTATCCAAGTGCAATGGCAAATGCCAGTGCTGACGGGTCTTGTTCCGTGAAATTGATGTTTGTAAGCTGTGAACCGTCAACTGCTGGCAGTTTACCTGTGCCATCAAGCTGCACTACATTGTTAGCACTGGTGCCTACATCAAGTGTAGCAGCAGTACCCAGACCAAGTGAAGTACGTGCAGTGGCACCAGACTCTGCTACAAAGTTAGCACCATCACCTACAATGAAGTTGCCGTCTGTCGGCGTAAGACCCGCAACATCCGCAAGTTGCGCATCGTAGGCTTGTACGTCTGTGCCAATGACAACTCCAAGCGTGGTACGGGCCGCTGAAGCATCAGCGTCATCAACCAGACTCCGACCAAATGCCGTAAAGTCGGTGACTGCGTATGTATCGCTAGCCGTAGTATAAATGATTTTATCGGCAGCGGTAGTGAGACCAGCAATGGAAGTAAGACCTGCGTCATATGCTTGGACATCTGTTCCAATGGCTACTCCAAGAGTTGTACGTTGTGCGCTGGCATCTGCATCATCCAGCAGTGCCTTACCAGCAGCAGTGAGGTCATATGTGCTAGCAGTACCTGAACCAGTAAACTGAATACCTTTGTCTGCAGCAGAGGTCAGACCGGCAAGTGCTTGCAGTTCAGCGTCAAGCCGTGCGTTAGCTACAGTGCCAGTAAGTTGAGAGGCATCAATGCTTTTGTTGGTAAGTGTCTGTGCGCCAGTTAGTGTAGCTACAGTGCTATCAATGGCAAGTGTAACAGTATTACCTGTTGCGCTAGAATCCAGACCAGTGCCACCTGCAACTGTAAGTGTTTCGCTATCAAGGTCAATTGCTATTGTACCAGAATCTGTGGTGATGTCAAGGTCTTCTGCAGTAATTTGTGTATCTACATAATCCTTAACTGCAGCAGATGTAGGCAGCGAAGTGTCATTATCACTAGAACCAATGCCTTCTACTTCTGTTACAATGGCAGCACCAGCAAAGTCAGCAACTTCAAGATTTGTAATGCTGTTACCTGTACCATTTGCGTCAATAGTTTTATTGGTCAGCGTATCGGTTGTAGCACGGCCTACAAGCGTGTCTGTGCTAGTTGGCAGTGTGATTGTACCAGTATTGCTGATGGTGGCAATGATAGGCGTTGTGAGTGTTTTATTGGTGAGGGTTTGTGTGCCAGTGAGGGTGGCTACAGTGCTATCAATAGCAAAGGTCACAGTATTGCCAGAGCCGCTGGTATCAATACCCGTACCACCCGTGAGAGTAAGCGTCTCACTGTCGAGGTCAATATTCAGCGCACCGCCAGTGTCCGCTTGGAAGTCTAGGTCTTGTGCAGTTACCTGTGCATCTACATACGCCTTGATGGACTGCTGAGTAGCCAGTGCAGTGGCACTGTCAGAAGTCATGGTATCTTCATCAAGAATGTCAGTGACAGTCGTAGTCGGCATTGCGATGCTGTCTACATAGGCAACACCGTCAATGTAAAGGTCTTTGAACTCTGCGCCAGATGCACCCAAGTCAACGTCATTGTCGGTTACAGGAACAATGACACCATCTTGGAAACGTACTTGTTCAGTAGATACAGAGGATACATCGACAAAGACACCAACCCGATTGTTAGTGTCATCGACTACGACTTTGTTGATTGGGGTGGTAACACCGGGGTCGCCAATCAATCCAATGACCGGACCTTCGGCAGCAGTGCCGTCGTGTTTGTGACCAGTGGTATTACTAAATACGTTTACAAGTTGGTCAAACTCGTCATTACTGTCGGCTGCATTGATAATGTCGCCATCAGTATACGAGGATTGTCTGGTGTAACCTGCCATTAGCGTCTTGCTCCTGCATCAAATTCTAGCTGAAAACCTTTCAGCGAGTACGGTGCTGATGTTCCTCTGTCGTTAACTCGTAGGGCTACAGCAAAGCCACTTCCTTCAATTGGCTGTCTAAACAGTGGGTTTGACTGACCACCATATGTTGCTGTGCCGTAAGATGACGTACCGTAAACTGCAACAACCGTAGCTGTGTCAAACGGATATGCCGCTGGTCGTGCCACATTCGGTGCTTCATAGTCATACCGAACAAACAAGTCTGCGTTCACAGATGCTTCCGGTGCGTAGTTAATAATCACACGCTGGAAGGTCTTACGGATACCGGCATCACCCATCGACAGGTCAGGTGAACGATACTTGCCAGTAATCACATTGCCGTCGAAGTCGTTGCCCTGTTCCTGACGATACACATATCCGTCATACTCGCCATGAACAACAATGCTTTCACCGTCGCTGATTACAAAGTCTGTGCAGCTAGGGCGAATGCCACGAAGGTCAGCAAACTCATAGCTGTCACCCTTACGTACACAAATAACGCCTGTTGTATTACCCCGTGTTACATTTGAGTTTGAGAAGAACAGACGATACTGTGTCTTATTTGGGATAACTACACTGTCAAACTCATCGACATCTGACAGGTCACTAAAGCGTCTCTGAATTGCACGGCTAATTGTACCAAGTTCAACGTCGTCAATACGTTCAGTACCGGCAATGGTACGCAGTCCATCTGGACCCAAGAAAACGATATCACCTGCAAATTCCTGAATGGTGAATCCATTGATACATCCAATCTCACGAGTTACCGGCTGTACTACAAAGTCTGCAATCGTGTTGCCTGTCAGCCGGAAGATGCGTTCTTCGCAGAAGATATACAGTTGGTCACGAAACGGAAACAATCCAGTGATGCTACTGTCTACCCTGATTGTACCAGCACCGTTAGCTGTGTTAAAGTCGTCGTCTGTAAACGGTGCAGTAAATACTAACTCTTGCGGTGTGCTAGACATGCCAGCAAAGAACAGCGCATCTTTGAAGCCAATGACATACTTAGGGTCTGCAGGTGCGTCAGTTGCGTTAATGTCTGTGACGGTAGTCCCATCATACTTACTAGCGTTATTAGCACCGTCTGCCCACACAATGTAATCTGTGCCAGCAAGATTATACCGGAAGAATGTATACTTATCTGCGCTAGTGCGACCACTGTCGATAGAGGTCCAGCTACCTGTAGTGCCACCCTTGTAGACACTCTCGCCTCTAGCAGCGAGGATGTTGCCCTTGAAGTAGGCAGACATCAGAACTTTCTCAGTGCTAGACGCAGTAAACGGAACTACATTGCTATTCCACTTATTGTAGCCAGAGATACGCCTGTAACCACCACGAATATCTGGCTCAAAGTTTTGCAGTTCAAGTGCCATCCCCGGTTGCATAGAGAACGTAGATTGGTCTAAGACCAGTCCACCCTCACAGGAAAACACATACGGGCTAAGTCCAGATTCGTCAGCCATGTGTTATGCTCCCGATGGAAATACTGAAGTTCCGTACCTTTGTGAACGTGGTATATAAGTAGAACGCACGTAGGTAAAGTTCCTGTTGATGAACAGACTTTGCATATGCTTGATGCCCTCTTCAAACCGGGCAAAGTTAATGCCGTACTGCTGTGCCTCACCACGGTACTGATAACCGTAGGCAGTGGCACCGTCAACAATTACCTGACGAAACTGTTCAGGAATAGTCGGCACGTCAGTTGCAGCACTCAAAGAGGTTGGCTTTACATATGCGTCGTATTTAAGTGAGTAGGCTTTGTCAGGGTAAGGATACAGACCATAGTTATTGTCCGGTGTCCTAAATACAAAAATAGGCACACCACCTACATCTGATGTGCTTTCTTGGTCAATGTAATTATCTACGTAATGATTATAGTCCATGACACGCAACGATACACCTGCTACGCCAAGACTGTCATCTTTCTCAATGCGGAATGTTTCATAGTCTACATTGTAGATTGTGGCACCAAGCGAGTAGCGAGTAGTGCCAGCTACAAGAGTTTCAGTCTGAAGACTGTGGCTGAATGACCAGCCAAACTCTCGTTGAAAAATATAATTGATGGCATCGTTTACCGCATTCTTACACTGCGTCTGAAACCCACGAGAACTGCCAAAGTTGGCAGCAGTAAGTGCAACTTCGTTAAAACGTGCAAGCACTTCGTTGGTGATGTCGAGGTAAGTATATGCCATCGTAAATCCTTAAAAACAATGAGAGGGCGGATTGATGAACGTAGGCCGCCCCCTCATATTAGTTAAGCAAGAGTGTCACGGTCTACTTCGTTAGCAGACATGTCACCGGCTTCGCTGACATCCATCATCACTGCGTATACACGAATTTTACCAGCGGTAAATTCGGTACCAGCAGCAGAAGCGAAGGTCAGGTCAAGAGTATCGGCAGTAGCCAGAACTAAGTCGGCAGAAACAGTAACGCTAGGAGCATAAGCACCGTCAGCAGCACCGTCAATGTCGAATGCAGTTACATACTCGTCTGCATCTGCAGCACCCAGAGTTGCAGTAGCGTCGCTACCCGAATCAAGGGTAGCACTTTCTACAACCTGAAAACCAGCAGCCATAATCTTCGTATTGGCAGGAATGGTAATTGCCTGTACGATGTCACCATCAGAAGAGTCGATAGCAACAGTAGTCAGGTCAATCGTATTCTCTACGTAATACGGATTGCGGCCACGCTGGGAGTTACCAGTTGCAGCTTTAAGGTAGGAAGTAATAGTATCAGCCATTTCTTAATCTCCCTTAAGCCAAGTGGTAGATGGCGTTGACAAGTGCTTCAGGACGAAGAATCTTGCGGCCATACAGGTGCATTCCGCGAACAATGTCAGCAAAGCTGTCAGGGTCACGGTAGGTTTCGGTCTTGTTAATCTGCTCTGCAGTTGCAACAGCAGAAG
>Ga0222718_10001273_pt1 | contig 24583 bp, 23 predicted proteins | sample C33_27DmetaG_FD_165045 | JGI IMG/M metagenome (GOLD analysis project Ga0222718, IMG submission 165045) | Estuarine water microbial communities from San Francisco Bay, California, United States - C33_27D | ecosystem: Environmental > Aquatic > Marine > Unclassified | place: USA: California...
TCGGCCGGGACGAGGTGCTGCTCCTCGGGGTAGGCGCCGGAGGCGACATCGGCGTTGAACTCGGTGAAGGCCGCGATCCGTTCGTCCTGCAGTCGGGCGAACTCCGCGGCGAAGTCGCGGTACACCTTGGCGTGCCGTGGCAGATGCCCGCGGGTGTAACCGAGAAGGTCGCAGGAGAAGAGGTACTGCGCATCGCAGCCGGCGCCCGCTCCCATCGAGAACATGACGAGGGATGTCCTCTTGGAGATCTCGGTGGCGATCTCCGGTGGAACGACCTCGATCTCGGCGGCGAAGGCGCCCGCCTCCTCGAGGGCTCGCACCCCGCGCCACACCTCGAGCGCTGAGTCGAGGGTTTTGCCGACCGCGCGGAATCCTCCGGTCCAGGTGCGCCGCGAGGGGATGAGGCCGACATGGCCGACGACGGGGATTCCCTCAGCGGCGAGCCGCGAGATCACCTCGATGCTCGCGGCGCAGTAGCAGGCGTCAGCGCCGAGTCGCACGGCGTCATGCCCGGCGCGGAGGTAGTCGTCGGTCGTGGCGAGCACGCCGTAGGGGAGGCCGACCTGAACGAAGCAATCTCCGGCGGCCTCTCGCATCGTGGGGTCCCAGAGGTGACGCTCAATGGAGAGCACATCGATCCCAGCCTCCGCGCAGGCGGCGGCCTCGTCAGTGTTCTCGACGTACACCATGGACAACTGGCGGACGCCCTTCAGCGCCCGGAGGTCGGCGACGGTGCGACGGGTTCGGTTCATGGGCCGAGACTACGACGCGGGTCAGGCGCCGGACACACGGTTGTCGTGGCCTATCCAGAAGGGCTCACGGATCTCGCGCTTCAAGATCTTGCCGGCCGCTGACTTGGGAAGCGGCTCGGCGCTGACCTCGATCCGCCGGGGCACTTTGAACCCGGCGATCAACTCACGACAGTGCGCCATCAGATCATCAGCCGTCGGCGAGTCTCCCTCTCGGGGAACCACGGTCGCGGCCACCGCTTCACCCCATTTCGGGTCGGGAATGCCGTAGACGGCGCACTCGAGCACCGCGGGGTGGGTCATGAGCGCCTGCTCCACCTCGGTGGAGTACACGTTCTCACCACCGGTCACGATCATGTCCTTCGCCCGGTCGACCAGGAACAGGAAGCCCTCGTCATCGATCCAGCCGACATCGCCGGTGTGGTACCACCCGTCGCGAAGCACTGCCGCGGTCTCGTCCGGTTTGTTCCAGTAACCGGCCATCACGTTGTCGCCGCGCACGACAACCTCGCCGCTCTCCCCGGAGGGCAGGTGATCGCCCCCGGAGTTAACGACGGCGACCCGGCAGCCGAGGACGGGCTGACCGCAGGAGCGCTCTCGTGGGCCGCCGAGCTCATCCTGCTCGTTCGCGAGAGCCGTGGTGAGCGGTGACAACTCGGTTGCCCCATAGAGATGGATCATCGCCGTGCCCGGGAAGAGGCCGTGGAACCGTCGCACGGTCTCCACGGCGACCGGTGAAGCCCCGTGGGTGAGCAACCGGAGCGACGAGGAGTCGCGTGGTTGGCGGCTCTGCGCTTCGCACAGCGCGACCATCATCGTCGGTACGGCCAGCGTGGTGGTGATGCCCTCCGATTCGATGACATCGAGCACCCGTTCGGGATCGAAGGCGGGCACGGTGACCTGGGTGGCGCCGAGCGCGAGTGAGGCAAGCACCGCGTAGGTGCCCGCCGCGTGGAACATCGGAGACATCACCAGATAGCGGTCGTCAGCCCGCATCTCGCAGCAGTTGATCGTGTTCCACATGTTCGCCAGCAGGTTGCGGTGTGTGAGCATCACCCCCTTGGATGGGCCCGTGGTGCCACCGGTGTAGAAGAGGCCGGCCAGATCGTCCTCGGACACCTCGTGGAGGTCGGCGAGATCGCTGAGCGGTTCGGTGCTCGCGATGAGCGACTCGTAGTCGTCGGGTACGCGGATTACCCGCCCAACGGCCTCCTCGATCGCTGACGGCGGGCGGTCGGTGATCAGTGCGCTGACCCCGGCGTCGCGAAGGATGTACTCGATTTCCGGCTCGGCCAGGCGGGTGTTGATCGGCACAATCACGAATCCGGCGGCGGGGAGGGCGACATAGGACTCGATGTAGGCGTGTCCGTTGGCCATGAGCAGCGCGATCCGGTCGCCTCGGCCGAGACCGAGCGCTGCCATCGCGGCCGCGAGGGCGCGGCAGCGCCGGTCGAGTTCGCTGAAGTTCTGGGCTTGACCCGAAGCGGTGTCGACCACGGCGAGCGATGTCGGAGAGATGGTGGCCCCTCGGCGGAGCGGGTCGGCGAAGGTCCGCATGTCCGGAATTCTGTCAGCCGGTCGCCTGCCAAAGGGCAGCGATGGCCTGATCCGGGTACGGTCCGGGTGTGCAGTGGATTCTGATCGCGCTCGGACTCATTCTCGGGTGGTGGGGAGCGCGGGCATTCGCTAATCGCAAACCCGGTGGCGAAGGCGACGAATAAGCGACAGGCACCTCCGAAAAGCCTTCGTTGAGTCGTTTGTAGTGAAGTTGGAGTTTCGGTTGAAGGGAGGAGACCTTCATGGCGTTCTTGACGTCGGAGCAAGTCGGGGACCTGGGCCTCAGAAGAGTTGGCGAGAATGTACTGATCAGTGATCGCTGCGTGATCTACGACCCGTCGCGGACGTCGATTGGTGACAACTCAAGGGTGGACGATTTCTGTGTGCTCGCCGGGAGATTGATATCGGGCGCAACGTCCATGTCACGGTCTTCTGCAACCTTGCGGGCGGCCGGAGCGGCCTCTCGATCGGCGACTTCTCGACCCTTGCTTATGGGTGTCACGTCATCGCGCAGAGTGATGACTATTCCGGCGAGACGATGACCAACTCGACTGTTCCCGCGCGCTTCAAGTCGGAGCGCTCTGAGCGCGTCGAGATAGGTGAACACGTCATTCTCGGTGCGGGGACAGTCGTCCTCGAAGGAGTTCGGCTCGCCGATGGGACCGCTGCCGGAGCCCGAACGCTCTTCCTCAAGTCAAGCGAGCCGTGGACCATCTATGTGGGTCAACCGGCGCGAAAATTGCGCCCTCGCTCCAAGGACTTGCTCACGCTCGCCGCGAAGTTCGAGCAGGAGACGGACGACGACTGAACCTTCAGTGGTCGGGAAGGCGGGATTCGAACGCGTGACCTTCGAGAAGGAGGGACCTTCGGCTGCTCTCCTTGGCAGGCCGACCTTAGGAATCTCGTTCCGCGAGCTCCTTCATTCGTACCAATCCGTAGGCGACCGCCCCTGAGAAAACCACGAAAAAGATGACAGACCCGAACGCGAAGAGTGTTCCCTGGGACATGTCTATCCCTCGCGATCCGAATCCGAGGAGATCAGGAAGTTGCCGAGAGCAAGGATTGACGGGACCCACACGCCGACGAAAATGCCGTTCAGACGATCGTCAACCGAGGCGTCATTTTGAAAATAAAGCCACACGCTGAGAGCAAGGCTCACCGCGGCTGCCAACAGCGTCGTAGCGCGAAGGATTGTTGAAGATTTCATGATGCGACGGTAACCGCGATCGCACCATGAAATGGTGATGTTCTTCCGAGAACACCGGAGTGTCACCAGAACAACTCGCTGATTCGTTGCGGCCACGCGGCCGCAACGATCCCGTTGCGGCGCCACTGACACCGGCTCATACACCAAGTGAACGTCGACTTAGCCCTAAGAAGTCGACTGTCAACTGGGAGTGGACCGTGACTCAACTGCTCCCGGATCTGCTCCCAGGCTCCAAGCAAGTCCCCTCACCGAAAGAGAGAACGGCGTGAACACTGGTCGGGAAGGCGGGATTCGAACCCGCGACCCCCTGCTCCCAAAGCAGGTGCGCTAGCCAAGCTGCGCCACTTCCCGTAGTGGGCAGGCTAGCGGTGATCCGGTCAGCGCTTGGCGGCCTTGGCGAGACGCTTCGCGGCGCGTCCAACCGCTTCGAGATGGCGGTGGTCGAGGTCGCCGACCTCGGCGCCGTTGTCGAAAAGAACCCGGTAGCGCTGCCAGTTGAAGCCGTTCGCGAGCAAGACCTTGCCCTCGGTGCCGACGGGCACCCCGTGGACATCGGCAGTGGTCTTCACGCGATCACCGATGCGCAGATCGATCTGACCGTCATGGGGCTTGGAGAGGGCGTGGGGCTTCCAGATCGGCACATCGACAGTCTGCCCGATGACGACGCATCGGGGCACCATCGTTCCGGCCGCTCCGGTGAGCGCGTGCCCCGGGGGAGCCACGGACACCACCGGTAGGCTCCGGCGTCTGTGAAGACTTCCGTGGAGACCCTCGAGGGCAACAAGATCAAGCTGTACGTCGAGATCGACGAGTCGGAGTTCGCCGGCGACATCGATCGTGCCTTCGAGGCGATCGCCAAGGAGGTGAAGCTGCCGGGTTTCCGCAACGGGAAGGCTCCCCGCAAGCTCCTTGAGTCGCGTATTGGCCTCGCGCCCGCGCGCGCCCAGGCCCTTCGCGACGCGATTCCCTCATACCTCATGCGAGGTGTTCGCGAGCACGACATCGATCTGGTGGCCACCCCCTCGGTGGAGGTGACCGGTGGCGAGGAGGACGGCCCGGTCGAGTTCGAGGCCGAGTGTGAGGTCCGTCCGGTCGTCACCGTTCCCGGCTACGCCGGGCTCCGCATCGAGGTCGACAATCCCTCGGTCTCCGATGAGGACCTCGATGAGGCGGTTCGCGCTCAGATGAAGGGACACGGCACCCTCGTTGACACCGGCGCTCCAGTCGCCGACGGTGATTTCGTGACGATCGACCTGTCGGCGATGCGCGACGGCGAGGAGTTGCCAGGCCTCAACATCGAGGAGTGGTCCTACGAGGTCGGCCAGGGGTGGGTCACCGATGACTTCGACGAGCAACTCCGGGGCTCGGAACCCGGGGCGGAGCTCACCTTCTCGTCCGTGCCAAAGGGCACCGAGGACCCAGCCGACTTCACCGTGAAGTTGGCGGCCGTCAAGCGCCTTGAATTACCCGAGCTCACCGACGACTGGGTGGCCGACAACATCGGCGAGTTCGAAGCGGTCGCTGAGTGGCGCGAGAGCATCCGCGATCAGCAGCAGGAATCGCGCCTCAACGCGATCCGCCAGGGTCTGGTCGGGCACCTGACCGACGCTCTTGTCGAACTGGTCGAGATCGAACCGCCCGAGTCGATGGTGTCGGCCGAGGTCCAAGGTCGGCTCCGCAACATGGTGCAACAGTTCCAAGCGCAGGGCATCGACTTCTCGGCGTGGCTGTCCGCCACCGGGCAGAGCCCCGATGACCTCGTCGAGAACATGAAGGGTCAGGCCGAGACCGCTGTCAAAGCCGATCTCGCTCTGCGTGCCGTCGCGGTCGCCGAGGACATCGAGGTCGGCGGCGACGAACTCGACGCCGAGTACCACCGCATGGCGATGCAGTACCAGCAGTCACCCGACGAGATTCGCAAGACCTACGAGCGAAATGACGCCGTCGACGAGTTGATCTCGACGATCAAGAAGTCGAAGGCCCTCGACTGGCTGCTCCACAATGTGGAGATGGTCGACGCCGACGGCACCGTCCTCGATCGCGACCTCATTCTTGGTCATGACCACGACCACGACCACGATGAGGCATCGGGCGTCGCGGACGGCGAGGATGACAGCGTGAACGAAGGAGATGAGTGATGGACCTCCAAGCGACCAACTACCTCGTCCCGAACGTCGTTGAGCAGACCTCCCGCGGTGAGCGCGCCTACGACCTCTACAGCCGCCTGCTCAAGGACAACATCATCTTTCTGCAGACGCCGGTCGATGACCAGATCGCCTCGTTGATCTGTGCGCAGTTGATCCACCTCGAGTCGGAGAACCCCGACAAGGACATCAACATCTACATCAACTCGCCCGGCGGCGACATCACGTCGCTCTTCGCGATCTACGACACGATGCAGTTCATTCGCAACGACATCGCGACGATCTGCCTCGGTCAGGCCGCCTCAGCCGCTGCGGTGCTCCTCGCCGCCGGCACCAAGGGCAAGCGCCTCGCCCTTCCGCACTCGAGGGTGCTGCTTCACCAGCCCTACGGCCAAGTGGGTTACGGGCAGGTCACCGATCTCGAACTTGCCGCCAAGGAGATCCTCCGGATGCGCGACATCCTTGAGGAGATCCTGGCCCGCCACACCGGTCAGCCCCTCGATCGAATCCACTCCGACACCGACCGCGATTTCGTGATGGAGGCATCCGAGGCTGTCGAATATGGCATCATCGATCAGGTGATCGAGTCTCGGGCGGTCGTTGACCGTGCCGGGGCCATCCGTTGAGCCTCGGCTCGGCGGACTCCCGAATCGGATGAGGGGACGGCAGTCGTGGCGAAATTCGGCGAGAGTGGCGAACTGCTGAAGTGCTCGTTCTGCGGCAAGTCGCAGAAGCAGGTCAAGAAATTGATCGCCGGTCCCGGCGTCTACATCTGCGATGAGTGCATCGACCTGTGCAACGAGATCATCGAGGAGGAGCTCACCGAGACCTCCGAGGTGTCCTTCGAGCACCTTCCCGCTCCTCGCGAGATCAGCGAGTTCCTCGACGAGTACGTCGTCGGACAGGACCACGCCAAGAAGATCCTCTCCGTCGCTGTCTACAACCACTACCGGCGCATCCAATACCAGCAGTCCTCGGGCATCGGCCGACGCGACGACGTCGAACTCGCCAAGTCGAACATCCTGCTGCTCGGCCCGACCGGTTGCGGCAAGACCCACTTGGCGCAGACCCTCGCCCGCATGCTCAACGTCCCGTTCGCGGTGGCGGACGCCACCGCCCTCACCGAGGCTGGCTACGTCGGTGAGGACGTCGAGAACATCCTCCTCAAACTGATCCAGGCCGCCGACTTCGACACCAAGCGCGCCGAGACCGGCATCGTGTACATCGACGAGATCGACAAGGTGGCGCGCAAGAGCGAGAACCCGTCCATCACCCGAGACGTGTCGGGCGAGGGCGTGCAGCAGGCGCTCCTGAAGATCCTCGAGGGGACACAGGCTTCTGTGCCTCCCCAGGGCGGCCGAAAGCACCCCCACCAGGAGTTCATCCAGATCGACACGACCAACGTGCTGTTCATCCTGGGCGGCGCTTTCGCCGGTCTTGAGCAGATCATCGAACGGCGCGTCGGCGACCAGGGCGTCGGCTTCCACGGGAATGTGCGGTCGAAGAGCGAGCGAGATCCGGGTGAGTTGTTCACCAAGGTCCTCCCTGAGGATCTCGTCAAGTTCGGGATGATCCCGGAGTTCATCGGACGCCTGCCGATGGTTGGAGTGGTAAGCAGCCTCGACCGCGACGCCCTCGTGAAGATCCTTACCGAGCCGAAGAACTCCCTGGTGAAGCAGTACCAGAAGGTCTTCGAGTTCGAGGATGTCGAACTCGAGTTCACCGAGGACGGACTCGCTGCGATCGCCGACCAGGCGATCCTGCGAGGCACCGGTGCTCGCGGGCTCCGCGCAATCTTGGAGGAGGTCCTCCTCCAGACGATGTTCGAGCTCCCGGGTCGTGACGACATCGGCCGAGTGGTCATCGATGGCGACACCGTGCGGGATCGTGTCAATCCGACGCTCGTGCCCCGAAAGACCGGAGCGTCAACGCGCCAACGCCGCGCCGCTAGCTGACCGGCACCAACTCCCATGGACCTTCAGTCCGCGCTTCGCTATCTCGACGAGCACGCCTCGTACGACGTCACCGGTCGTATCGACTCACCCTCGGTCGACAACATCCGTGCGCTCTGCGCCGCGATGGGTGATCCCCAGCACGCCGCCCCCGTCATCCACGTAACGGGCACGAACGGCAAGGGATCCACCGTGCAGATGATCACTCGGCTACTCATGGCGAGCGGACTGACCGTTGGCACCTACACCAGCCCGCATCTTGAGCACATCACCGAGCGCATCCGCCGCAACGCCGAGCCGATCACCGGGGACGACCTCGGCGAGCAGATCGCCGCGGTGGCCGCACTCGAGATCATGACGGGTGTGCGCCCCACCTACTTCGAGGCGATGACGGCGGCCGCCTTCCGGTATTTCGCGGACTCCGCTGTGGATGTTGTCGTCCTCGAGGTGGGGATGCTTGGCCGCTGGGACGCGACGAACGTCGCCGACGCCCAGGTCGCCGTCGTCACCAACATCGGGCTCGATCACACCGAGTTCGCCGGTCCGACCGTCGCCGATATCGCGCGTGAGAAAGCGGGGATCATCAAGCCCGGTTCCGCGGCGGTGATCGGGGACACCGATCCCGACTTGCGCGCGATCTTCGCGGGCGAGCCGCATGGCTCGATGCTGACCCGCGACGAGGACTTCGCGACGATCGACAACTCACTCGCGGTCGGTGGGCGCCTCCTCGACCTGCGAACCCCGACGACGATCCACACCGATGTCTTCCTTCCCCTTTACGGTTCGCACCAGGGGGAGAACGCCTCGGTCGCGCTTGCCGCGGTCGAGGCCTTTTTCGCCTCCCCGCTCAGCGAGGAGGTTGTCACCGAGGGATTCGCCTCGGTCGAGGTGCCCGGCCGGTTCGAGGTGGTCGGTGTGCAACCGCTGGTCGTCATCGATGGGGCGCATAACCCGGCGGGCGCCGACACCTGCGCGCAGGTCTTCTTCGGTGACTTTGCTCCAGATGGTCGACGGGTCTTGCTGTTCGGCACCCTCCGCGACCCCGATGAGATGCTCGCGGCTGTCCGTGCCGACGAGTTCGACCGGGTGATCACGTGCACGGCGCCGAGTCCTCGTGGCGTGCCGGCCGTCGAGGTTGCGCGCGCGGCCCGTGCGCTCGGGTGCGAGGAGGTGCTGGTGTGTGAATCGGTCGAGGAGGCATGCGCCCTCTCGATTCGTCATCTCGATGCCGATGACGCGGTGCTCGCGGCTGGTTCGATCTACGTCGCGGGAGCTGCTCGCGGCGAGTATCGCCGGCTGCTGGCCTGAGGTCAGGGCGCGGCGGCGCGCCGGTAGCCTGCCGCCCATGTCAGACCGCACTCTCGTCCTGCTCAAGCCCGATGCCGTGGAGCGCAAGCTCATTGGGGAGATCCTCTCCCGTTTCGAGTCGAAGAATCTCTCGATCGTGGCGATGGAGTTGAGAAGCCTCGATGCGGCCACCCTCGAGCGCCATTACGAGGAGCACGTCGGCAAGCCGTTCTACGCTGATCTGGTCGCGTTCATGAGTCGCGGCCCCGTGGTGGCGATGGTCGTCGAGGGTCCCGAGGACACTTGGGAGGTCGTGCGCTCGATGATGGGCGCCACCAACCCCCGTTCCGCTGCTCCTGGAACCATCCGCGGGGATCTCGGCATCTTGTTCACGGAGAACCTCGTGCATGGCAGCGACTCGCTCGCCAGCGCTGAGCGGGAGATCGGGATCTTCTTCCCCAATCTGTAACATTTGAGGACCTCCGGCGCTGCCGCCGGAGTGCCGCGGGGGCCGGGAAGGAGGAGCACGTGGTACGCAGTAATCCACTCGGACTCGGTCGCGACCTCGCCATCGACCTCGGCACCGCGAACACCCTGATCTACGCGCGGGGTATCGGCGTGGTGCTCGATGAGCCGTCCGTTGTCGCCATCAACGTCAACGACGGTCGCCCCGTCGCCGTCGGCCATCAGGCCAAGCAGATGATGGGGCGCACACCGAGCCACATCCGAACGGTCCGCCCCCTGAAAGACGGTGTCATCGCGGACTTCGAGGTCTGCGAGAAAATGCTGCGGTGGTTCATCCAGCAGGTCCACGGATCGAAGTGGTCGAAGCCCCGCATGATCATCTGCGTACCCTCGGGCATCACCGGAGTGGAGCAGCGGGCGGTGCAGGACGCCGCGGAGTACGCCGGCGCTCGCAAGCCCGTCCACATCATCGAGGAGCCGATGGCGGCCGCGATCGGAGCCGATCTCCCGGTGCACGCCCCGAACGGCTCGATGGTTGTCGACATCGGTGGTGGCACCACTGAGGTGGCTGTCATCTCTCTCGGTGGCATCGTCACCGCCCAGTCGGTCAGGGTCGCTGGTGACGAGCTCGACGACGCGATCGTCCAGTACGTCAAAAAGGAGTTCTCCCTCGCCATCGGTGAGCGCACCTCCGAGGAGATCAAGATGCAGATGGGATCGGCTTGGCCCCTTCCCGAGGAGGTCACCGCCGATATCCGCGGGCGAGACCTCATCAGCGGCCTGCCGAGGACCATCCAGTTGACCACGGAGCATGTGCGCGAGGCCCTTGAGGAACCGGTGAGCGCGATCGTCGACGCGGTCAAGGCGGCGCTCGATCGCACCCCACCCGAACTCGCCGCCGACATCATGGAGGAGGGGATCACCCTCACCGGCGGCGGGGCACTGCTCCAGGGGCTGCCCGACCGGCTCGCCCACGAGACCGGAATGCCGATCAGGATTGCCGAGGAACCGCTGTTCAGCGTGGTGGTCGGATCGGGCAAGGCGCTCGAGAACATCGATGCCATGCGCAGTCTGATGTCGCTCGGCGGCGATCTCTGACGGGGGTCTCGTGCCGCTCTACTCGGCTGGACGTCGACGCGTCATCATCGCGCTCGCGCTGACTTCGGCGCTCCTGTTGACCCTCGACCTTCGGGGTAATCGCCTGTTCGACGCGGCGCGGTCGGGCTTCACCGTCGCCTTGCAGCCCTTCCAGCAGGCGGCTGAGGTCGCTTCGACTCCGATCGAGCGGCTGTGGCGGGCCTACTCCGATTTCGACGCCCTCGAGGAGGAGAATCGGGTGCTCCGTGCCCAGGTCGACGCGCAGCGCTCAGCCGAGATCGCGGCCCAGAACGCGATCATCGAGAACCAGGACTTGCTGGCGCTCAACAGCCTCGAATCGCTGGCCTCCTACGACTCGGTGACCGCGCGTCTCGTCGGCCAGTCGCCGACGAACTTCGACCAGCAGGTCGAGATCGACCGCGGCTCGATCCACGGGATCCGCGTCGGAATGTCCGCGGTCAATGAGGCCGGGCTCGTCGGCAAGGTGACCAGGGTGGCGCCCACATCCAGCGTGATCATGCTGGTGACCGATCCGTCCTATGCGGTGCAGGTGAAAATCCTCTCGGTCAGCGCGGAGGACCCTGAACAGGTGGTTCCCGGCTTCACCACGACCACCGTGGCGGCCGAGGAGGAGTCGTTCCCGGGTGCCGACCAGGGTGCGGTGCGGGAGGAGTTCCCGATCGTCACGTCGACCACGACCACCGTCGCTCTCGCTGATGCCGTGATCTTGCCGGAGGTCGAGGTGATCCGCGAGACCGGCGTGCTCCGCGGCCAGGGTGATGAGCGGCTGCCGCGGGTGTCCTTCGTGGTGGGGAACTCGGCCTTCGGACGGATCGAGATCGGTGACACCGTGTTCACGGCTGGGGGAAGCACCTCGTTGGCGCCCCCAAACATTCCCGTCGGCCGCGTCGCGAACGTGATCACGCGCGCCGGCACCGCGGGCCAGGAACTCGAGATCGCGCTTTCTCCCGATCTTGGGCGCCTCCAGTTTGTTCGTGTCGTGCTCTACCAGCCTCCGACGGAGCTTCAGCCGTGATCGGTTTCCTGATGAACTCCTGGGTGGCCAGGGTCATACCGATCGGCATGGTTCTCCTGGCCGTGCAGACGACGCTGCTCGTGGAGCTCCGCCCCTTCGGCGTGTCGGTGCAAATCGTGCTCGCTTACGTCGCCGCGACCGGCGCCGTCGGTGGGGTGGAGCGGGGCGCGATCGTCGGATTCACCGTCGGCGTCATGTATGACCTCGCGGTCGGGACACCGCTCGGTGCCACGGCGGTGACCATGGCTCTGGCGGGTTATGTCGCCGGCATCGGACGCCTGTTCCGGATCGAGAGCCACTGGTGGATCCTCGCCCTGCAGTCGGCTGTGGGTGCGGCGGTGGGGGAGGCGATGGTTCCGGTGGTGCGCCTCGTGATTGGCGAGGCGAGTGTCTCGCCGACCGGACTGCTCACCGTTGTCGGGGTGGTGGCAGTCGCAGCGCTGATGGCGAGCCCCGTGCTCGCTCCGCTCGGCAGATGGTCGCTCAGTCTTCAGCGCTCGGAGATGAAGTTGCCTCCCGAGATCCGCGCCGAAGTCTGAGGCCGCCTCAGGGCCCGACACTCGCGTGACGGCCACCGGGCCGTTCGACACGGCACACTGTGGGGATGGCCGGGGATCGTCGCGCGGTGCGGCTCGGAGTGCTCGCGACGGTCGGTGTGGTCCTCGTGTCCCTGCTCGGTGTGCGTCTCTGGTACCTCCAGACCGTCCGAGCGGAGGAGTTGCAGCAGCGGGTCGATCGATCCAAGACGCGCGTGGTGCAGTTGGCGCCTGAGCGTGGGCGCATCTTCGATGTGGAGGGTCGGATCCTCGCTGACAATGAGCGGATCCTCACCGTCGCCGTTGATTGGCGCGCGATGCAGACCCGCTCGGCGCGTTCGGAGTTGTTCGTCAGACTCGAGGGCTGGGTCGGGGTGCCGATGGAGGAGATGGAGGACCGCTACCAATCCGGGTATTACTCCACGTTCCTCCCCATGCCGGTCAAGGAGGATGTCGACGAGCAAACGGCCATCGCCATCCTCGAGCGGGTTGAGGACCTCCCCGGGGTCGAGATCATCAACGAATGGCGAAGGGTGTATCCCTACGCGCCGCATGCCGCCCATGTCGTGGGCTACATGGGGGCGATCACGGCCGAGCAGCTCGAGACGTACCTGACGCTCGGCTACTTGCGCAATGAGCGCGTCGGGCAGTTCGGTGTGGAGCGGTCGATGGAGGGGCTCCTCCACGGCACCTGGGGGTATCGGGTTCTCGAGGTCGACGCCGCGAATCGTCCGATCAGGGTGTTAGAGGAGGTCGCGCCGGTCAACGGCCACGACATCCAGTTGACCATCGACCTCGACGTGCAGCAGTACGCGGAACAGGCCCTCGAGACCGCGCTCCGAGCGCGCCGGAACCAGGGGGTGAGGAATCCGACCATCCGACTCCCGGACGGGACCACCGAGCTCCTCGACCCGACGCAACCCGAGTTCGTGCCCTATAAGGCGCCGGCCGGGTCGGTCGTGGTCATGCGTCACGACACGGGCGAGGTCAGGGCGATCGCCAGCTATCCGACCTTCGACAACCGCTGGTTCGAAGCCGACATCTCCGGAGCGAAGTTCCGAGAGATCTTCCCCTCACAGAAACCCGACGGTTCTCCGATCGACCCCGACGAGTCGATCCTCGTGAATCGAGGGGTGCAGGGGAGATACAACCTTGGCTCGACCTTCAAACCGTTCGTCGCCCACGCCGCGCTCGCCACGGGGTTGATTACGGCTGACGAGATCTACACCGACACCGGCAGCTACGACCTCTACAGCGTCAACCCTGAACGCTGCGATGCCGGCCTGATTCGCTGCAACTTCAAGAACGCGCTCTGCGGGACCGGCGCCCCCTGCGTCTACGACGATGTCGACGTCGAGGACGCCCTCGCGGTGTCGTCCGACGCGTTCTTCTACCGAATCGGAGAGGACATCCACGTTCTTAACGACGGTGAGCCGGTCTTCCAGGAGCAGATCAGGCTCTTCGGCTTTGGCGCCGACAGCGGCATCGAGTTGCCGTTCGAGTTCGACGGCACCGTCCCCGACGACGACCTGAAGAAGCGTTACGCCGAGCGCGGCGTCATCAGCGAGGACGAGGGATACGGCTTCTATGTCGGCGACAGCGTGCAGATGGCCATCGGGCAGGGATTGCTCTCGGCCACCCCACTGCAACTCGCCAACGGCTACGCGGCCATCGCCAACGGGGGATACGTCAATCAGCCCACCATCCTTCGGGCGGTGTGGACGCCGGGCACCCCCGATGGGGAGATCGGCTTCGCGAACCTCGATGTCGGAACGGTCGACGAGGTCAATCGCGTTCCCATCCGCGTCCGGGACATGGAGATGACCGCGGAGAACCGCGATCCGATCATCACCGGACTGACCAGGGTCGTCACCGTGGGAGCCGGCACGCCGGGAACCGACATTCCATACCACTCGACGACCGGTGAAAAACTCTTCTACGACTATCCCGAGGAGGCGATCCCGGTCGCCGGCAAGACCGGCACGGCCCAGGGAGCGGGCAACTTCCCGTGGAACGACTCGTCGGGATTCGTCGCGTTCTCACTCGACGACACGCAGCCGTACACCGTCTCGGCCTACCTCGAGAAGGCGGGCTACGGATCGCAGGCGGCCGCTCCGGTGGTGAAGTGCTCCTTCCTCATGCTGTCGGGCCTCATCGAGACCGATCCGGTTGTCATCTCCGAACCGCTCGACCTCGGCGCCACCACCCCAGCGCCCGATCAGTACCTCGCCGATGTGGGGTGTTTCGCCCGCCGGGGTGGCGGGGGAGTGGTGGTGACCGAATGAGGCCGGAGGTGTCGACATGGCGCTGACCTTCATGTCGCGACGGCCCGACAGCGGATTAGGGAACATCCGGTCGAGTCCGGGTGATCCAAGCCGCAACATCGACTGGGTGCTCCTCACCCTTCAGGGCGTCCTGATGGTCGCCGGGTGCTTCGTCGTGTACTCGGCCTCGCGAACCAGGATCCCGGGAGATCCGCTCGCCTTCGCCGACCGCCAGGTCGTCTTCGCGATTATCGGCGCGGTCATCACCGTGGCCGTGATGTCGATTGACTACGCGACCCTTCGCGACCGCGCGACCTCGATCTACGCAGGAACGATCGCCCTGCTTGCGCTCCTGCTCCTCATCGGCCTCGCCCAGGGCGCCGATCGCATTTCCTTCGACTTCGGGCCCTTCAACCTGCAGCCGGCGGAGGTCGCGAAGTTCTCCACGATGGCCATGCTCGCGACCTATCTCGCGGAGACCCGAAGCGAGGAGGTCACCTACTCGCGCTTCATCGGCGGACTGGTCATCGTCGGGCTTCCGACGGTGCTCGTCGTGCTGCAGCCCGACCTCGGGTCGGCGTCGGTGCTCGTGTCGTTGGCGATGGGGGTGCTCCTCATCGCCGGAGCCCGTGCGAAGTACATCGCGACCATCAGCGTGCTGTCGGTGCTCACGTTGGTCGCCGCCTTCGTCGGACGCCTCGTCAACCGCTACCAGATCGAGCGGATCAGGGTGTTTCTTGATCAGGACACGACCGATCCGATGCTCCAGGACGCCGTGTACCAGGTGCGCAACGCGATCCGCGCCGTCGGAACCGGAGGGGTGTGGGGTAAGGGATGGCTGCAGGGGCCGCTCACCAACGGCCGGGACATCCCGGTCATGTGGGCCGATTTCCCGTTCGCGGCGGTGGCTGAGCAGTTCGGAATGGTCGGCTCGATCGTGCTGATCGCGCTGTTCTGCCTGGTGCTCGTGCGGATCTGGCGGATCGCGACCCTCGCGAAGGACATGCTCGGCACCTACATCGCGTCAGGGGTATTCACCATGGTGCTCTGGCAGTTCTTCCAGAACGTCGGGATGACCCTCGGGATCACCCCCGTCACCGGCCTCCCCATGCCGTTCATCTCGTACGGCGGCTCGAGCCTGTTGGTGTACTGCGCCATGTTCGGCGCGGTACAGAGTGTGTACATGCGCCGGATGCGCTGAGCCTCCCGGTCGATCGGGCGGCCGGCCGGTAGCATGAGGGGGTCATGACCGGTTCCACGGCCCCCCTCCACCGAGCAGCCGACCCGGTTATCTCTCACGTTTCAGCGTCCCGGAACGCGACGGCTCAGCCGTCCTGCGGTCCGGAGGCGCCGCGCGGGTGGTGTCTCGCCGCCCGCCACAGAAGGGATCTCACACATGGACGACAGCACCAGCACGGCGGGGCATCAGCCCGCCAGCGACTCCGGCACGGCCCACCCGGGCGGCGAATCGGCGGCTGAGGACCGGCGTCCTCGAATCGGCGACACCCGTCCGGCTCCCGTTCCCGCGGTTCCTCCCCCCGGCCCCGCCCGCGCCGAGTCCGGCTCGAACTCCGAATCAAACTCCGGCTCAAACTCCAACGGATCCAGCTCCCGGTCCGGTCAGCGCCGGCGTCGCCGTGGCGGTCAGGGAGGCAAGGGTGGCCAGAAGCCGGTCCAGGCAAATGGCACCGACTCGCAGCCCGAGCAGGCTGGGGGCGAGCAGCGCTCAGGTCAAGGTTCTCGCCGGCGTCGGCGTGGCGGGCGAGGAGGGCGGGGACGCTCGTCCGAGCTTGCACCAGAGGTGTTGGAGCAGCGTCGGGGTCGTGAGCGCAACGGTAAGCCGGTCGGTCGCTACTTCATGTGTGTCCAGGTGCGCGAGGGCGTCACCCAGGTCGGGGTCCTCGAGGGACGCAGCCTGATCGAGCATTACGTGTCCCGCCCTGCCGATGACGTCAGCCAGATCCACGGGAACATCTACCTCGGTCGCGTTCAGAACGTCCTCCCGGGAATGGAGGCGGCCTTCGTCGATATCGCCACCCCGAAGAACGCGGTGCTGTACCGGGGCGATGTCCAGTTCGACCCCGACGATGTCGAGCAGCGCGGTGATTCGGCGCGCATCGAGGACATCTTGAAGAACCGTCAGATGATCCTGTGCCAGGTCACCAAGAACCCGATCGGTGCGAAGGGTGCCCGACTCACCCAGGAGGTCTCCCTTCCGGGCCGATTCGTGGTGCTCATCCCGAACTCGAGCACCTATGGGATCTCAAAGCGTCTGCCTGACGATGTCCGCAAGCGCCTCCGCAACATCCTCGACCGGGTCAAGCCCGAGCATCACGGTCTCATCGTGCGAACCGCGGCGGAGCACGCCACCGAGGCCGAGTTGACCGCCGATATGGAGCTCCTGCTCGCCCAATGGGCCGAGATCGAGCGCCTTGCCGCTGAGGCGAAGAAGCCCGCGCTCCTGCACCGCGAGCCCGAACTCGCCGTCCGCGTGATCCGCGAGGAGTTCAACGCCGATTACCGAGGGGTCGTGATCGATGACGAGCGGCTCCACCGCGAGGTCCGCGACTACGTCGCCGCGTTCAATCCCGAGCTGGCCGACCGCATCGAGTACTACGACACCGCCTCCGAGGGCATCTCGCTCTTCGAGCGTCACCACGTGCACGAGCAGGTCCACAAGGCCCTCGATCGGAAGGTCTGGCTTCCCTCGGGTGGTTCACTCATCATCGAGCACACCGAGGCGCTCACCGTGATCGACGTGAACACCGGCAAGAACGTCGGGAAGAGCAACCTCGAGGACACCGTGTTTGCCAACAACATGGAGGCCGCGGAGGAGATCGCCAAACAACTGCGCCTCCGCGACATCGGCGGGATCATCGTGATCGACTTCATCGATATGGAGGTGAAGGGCAACCGCGCGAAGGTCGTCGACTCCTTCCGTTCCGCGCTGAGTCGCGACAAGACGCGGACGCAGGTGTTCGATATCTCCGAGCTTGGTCTGGTCGAGATGACCCGTAAGCGCATCGGTGAAGGGCTCCTCACGGAGTTCTCGGAGCGCTGCCCCGACTGTGAGGGCCGCGGGGTCACCGTCGATCACACTCTGCTCGACTGATCCCGGTCACCCGCCGTGAGCGGTTGGGGAGGACCCGAGCGGTCGATAGCATCCGCCGGGCTATGTACGCAGTGATCGCCTCGGGCGGTAAGCAGGAAAAAGTGGCCGAAGGCCAGCAGGTGACGCTCGAGTTGCTCAAGGGCGACGAGGGCTCCGAGGTGTCGTTGACGCCGGTGCTGCTCGTCGACGGCGACACGGTGATCGCGGGTGCCTCGGCACTCGCCGGAGCGAAGGTGACCGGCCGGATCGTCGGCACCACCGCGGGCGACAAAGTGAATGGCTTCACCTACAAGCGCCGCACCAACCAGCGCCGCCACTACGGCCATCGCCAGCACTACAGCGTCGTCGAGATCACCAAGATCTCAAAGCCCTGATCTGAGGAGAACGACATGTCGAAGACCAAGGGCGGCGGTTCAACCAGGAACGGCCGCGACTCCAATGCTCAGCGCCTCGGCGTGAAGGTGTTCGACGGCACCAAGATCTCCGCCGGCACGATCATCGTTCGCCAGCGTGGCACTCGGGTTCATCCCGGTCGCAACGTCGGTATTGGTGGCGACGACACGCTGTTCTCGCTGATCGACGGTTCGGTCAAGTTCGGCGAGCGCAAGGGTCGCAAAATCGTCGACGTCGTCGAGGTCTGAGGCACGGCCCCGACAGGCGGCCGGTCAGACGTCGATTCCCCGGGGGAGACGCTCCTCGGGCCAACCGAGCAACTCCATTGCTCGATCGCAGGCGAACCGGTCGGTCATTCCGCTGACCCAGGCGACCGCCGCTCTCACCGGATCGTCTCGACCCTCCCGCTCGGCGACAAACGCTGACGGCAGCGCGTCTGGATGCCCCGCGTAGTGCTCGACGAGGGCTCGCAGCAGCGAGATCACCGCATCAGCCTGGGCGCGTGACTCGGGGCGGAGATACACGTTCTCGTAGTTGAAGCGGCGGAACTCCGCGAGCGCCTCGGCGGTGGGGCTCGTCATGCCTATCCGCCCGGTCTCGGCCGTCGCGTCGACCATGCCGCGGACGAATGCCCCGAGCTGGGATGACCGGCTCAAACCGCAGCGGTCGGCGACGACCGCCGGGAGCATCTCTGGGGACACCACGCCAGAGGCCGCCGCGTCCTCGAAGTCGTGGCACACATAGGCGATGCGATCAGCCCATGACACGACCTCCCCTTCGGGGGAGCCGGGAGCAGGGCGACTCCATGAGTGGTTCCTGATGCCGTCGAGGGTCTCGGAGCACAGGTTGAGCGGCACGAGAGTCTCGTCGGCCCCCCACACGGCGTGGTCGTAGCCGTCGTTGAGATAGATGCTGAACGCGTCCTCGCTGGCATGGCCGCCCGGACCGTGTCCACAGTCGTGGCCGAGGGCGATGGCCTCAGCTAGGGCGACGTTGAGCCCGAGCGCGGAGGCCACCGAGCGGGCGATCTGCGCGACCTCGAGGGCGTGGGTGAGGCGGGTTCGCTGATGATCGGCGGGAAAGACGAACACCTGGGTCTTGCCCGCGAGCCTTCGGAATGCCGAGGCGTGCAGGATCCGGTCGCGGTCTCGCTCGAAGCAAGTGCGGAACGGATCGGGCTCCTCCGCGCGGACTCGGTCGCCCGCTCCGATCGCTCGCGTGGCGTGCGGGGCGAGATGCTCAGCTTCCGCGTCCTCGCGGGCCACGCGGTCGACGACGGTACGGGTGCCGGTGGCCGCCCACGAATCGGCGTGCGCCAGAGCGACGCCGTCGACCCGGTGCCCAGCCATGGTGGAAGCCCAGCGGGCGGCCCGCTCGGCGGACTGCTCGTCGACCGGCCGGTCGACGGAGGGTGAGGGGGGTGTGGTCGAATCCACAGCTCCACCCTAGGGCTCGGGTGCAACGCTCCTGAGAGCACCCTCGGTAGCGTGCTGCCGTGTCGGATTTCGTCGACGAGGCCCAGTTGAACGTCCGCGCCGGCGACGGCGGGGCGGGCTGTGTGTCGTTCCGTCGCGAGGGGCCAGTGGTCAACGGCGGCCCCAACGGCGGCGACGGAGGGAACGGCGGTGACGTCTGGCTGGTGGCTGATCACAACGTCGCCTCGCTCCTCGCGTTCCGCGACCACCCCCACCGGCGCGCGAGCAACGGCGTGCACGGCAAAGGCAAGGATCTGCACGGTCGCCGTGGGGAGAGCCTCCAGATCACGGTTCCCGAAGGCACCGTGGTGACCGACATGTACTCCGGAGAGATCCTCGCCGAGCTCTACTCCCATGGCGACCGTTGGATGGCCGTCGCCGGCGGTCGCGGCGGCCGAGGAAACGCCAGGTTCCTGTCGAATCGACGCCGCGCGCCGACCTTCGCCGAGCAGGGCGAGCACGGCGAGGAGCGATGGATCAAACTCGAGATCCGACTCATGGCCGATGTCGCCCTCGTCGGCTTTCCCAACGCCGGGAAGAGCACGCTCATCAGCGTCATCTCGGCGGCGAAACCGAAGATCGCCGACTATCCGTTCACGACGCTCAGCCCGAACCTCGGTGTGGTCTCGATCGACGAGGGCACCGAGTTCGTCGTCGCCGACATCCCCGGACTCATCGAGGGCGCGAGCGAGGGTCGTGGACTCGGCCACCGCTTCCTGCGTCACATCGAACGAGCTCGAGTGCTCTGCCTCATGCTCGACCTCGCGTCCGTCGAGGGTGTGAGCCCCGCCGAGCAGGAGGCGACGTTGCTCACCGAACTCGGCGCCTATCGGCCTGAACTGCTCGAGCGTCCCCGTCTGATCGTCGGCACGAAAGCCGACGCCGTGCAACCAGAGGAACTCGAGTGCCTCGGTTGGGACGGCCCGATCGTCTCGGCGGTCACCGGTGCGGGCGTGCGCGAACTCGTCGGCCAGATGGCCTCGCTGGTCCACGAGGCGCGATCCGAGTTCCCCGAGCGTGAGGGTGTCGTCGTCCTCCGGCCGGAGGCAACCGGTGCCGCGGTTGAGCGGATCGATGACGGCGAGTTCCGGCTCGTCGGTCGCGATGTCGAGCGGGTGGTGGCCCTGAACGATGTCACCACTGCGGAGGCGCTCGCCTACATCGATGAGCGCCTCGAGCGTCTCGGCGTCAACCGGATGCTGACGCGAGCCGGGGTCGCCGATGGTGACGTCATCTGGATTGGGGAGTTCAGCTTCGAGTATCGAAGCGATATCGGAGGCTCGCGATGAGGGTCGTCGCCAAGATCGGCACCTCCTCGATCACCACCGACTCCGGCAGTGTCGACCGGGATGCCATCGTCGCGCTCTGCGCTGATGTCGCCCGGCTGCGACGCGATGGGCACGATGTGGTCGTCGTGTCCTCAGGCGCTGTCGCCGCCGGTGTTCCCGCCGTTGGCCTCCCTTCCCGCCCCAGTGACATGGAGACGCTGCAGGCCGTCTCCGCGGTCGGGCAGGCTCGGCTGATGCAGGTCTACAACGAGGTGCTCGAGGGTCATGGCCTCATCGGGGCGCAGGTGCTTCTCGACCCTCATGACTTCGTCGACCGCACCCAGTATCTGCACGCTCGCCAGACCCTCGGTCGCCTCCTCGAACTCGGATGTGTGCCGGTGGTCAACGAGAACGATGCGATCGCGTCCTCCGAGCTCCGTTACGGCGACAACGATCGCCTCGCTGCGCTGCTCGCCCACAACCTGTCGGCTGACGTGCTGGTGCTCCTCACCGATCTCGACGGGCTTCACACCGCCGATCCTCGCGCCGATGCCTCGGCGAGTCTGGTGACGCGAGTCGCCGCCGATGATCCGCTACTGGCGACCGTGACCTCATCAGGCGGGAGTGGACGCGGCTCTGGCGGTATGGCGTCGAAGCTGTCCGCTGCCCGAATCGCTTCCTGGTCGGGTGTTCGCACGGTGATCGCCCGCGCCTCGCGAGATGGGGTGCTCGTCGACGCGGTCGCCGGTGCCGAGGTCGGCACCACATTCGACGCCCACGATCGCCGCCTGCCGGCCCGCAAGCTCTGGATCGCCTTTGCCGCCGAAGTGGGGGGTCGTATCACCGTCGACGACGGCGCTCGCACAGCGATCTCCACCCGCTCCACCAGTCTCCTGCCCGCGGGGGTCGTGAGCGTCACGGGGGAGTTCGAGAACGGCAGCACTGTTGAGGTGGCCGATCAGGGTGGCGTTGTGTTCGCCCGAGGCATGGTGGCCGCCTCAGCCGCCGACCTTCGGGGAGTCGTCGGTCGGAGAACAGCCGACCTGCCCGCTGGGATGACCCACGAGGTCATCCATCGGGACGACCTCGTCGTACTGCCCGGTTGAGGCTCTCCCGCGCGCCCGAGAAGCGAAGCAAGATGAGACCGAGGAGGTAGGCAAGGAGGCCGCCGATTCCGGCGGTCGCTGTGGCGAGCAGGCTCGCTGTCGGCGACGAGGTGTCGAGGACCCGGCTCAGAACCCAGGCCACCTCGGCGGCGAGCAGGGCGGCGAGCCCGACCCGCCACAGCGTTCCCACGAGTTCACCGACGAGGGGGCGGCCGACGCGGGTGCCGAGCACGAGGAGCGCGGCGATCGCCGCCAATGCGTACGCGACCGAGTGGGCGAGCCCAAGGCCGAGGACGCCGAGTGGCCCGACGAGCAGGAGTGCGAACACGATGTTGGCGAGGTTCTCGCCGACGTTGAGCACGAACGGGGTGCGGGTGTCGTGATGCGCGTAGTAGCCGCGCAGAGAGAAGAGGTACACGCTGAATCCGACCAAACCGAGTGAGAGCCCAGCGAGCGCCTCGGTGGTGTTGGTGACGGCGACCTCGTCGAAGCGGCCCCGCTCCATCAGGCCGCTGATCAGCGGTTGGCGGAGCACGAAGATGAGCGCCGCGGCCGGAGCGGTCAACGCGATGATCGCCCGCAGGCCGGTCGTGAACCGCTCCGCGAAGGCGTCTCGGTCGCGTTTGGCGACCGCCGAAGCCAACTCGGGTTGGAACGTCGTTGCGACGGAGACGGCGAGGAGACCGTGGGGGAGGACGAAGAAGGTGAAGGCGTCGAAGTAGGCCGAGGCGAGGGAGGAACCGGGTTCAGCGAGGTTCCGAACGACCACGAGGGCCACCTGGTTGGCGAGGACGAACCCGAGCGTCCACCCGCTCATGGCGGCGAGTCGTCGAACGGCGGGATCCCCGAGGTCGAGTCGGGGGCGCAGGCGTACCCCGGACCTCCGTACCGCGGGAACCACGATCACCGCCATCGTGGCGATCCCCACGGTCGCGCCGAGACCGAGTGTCAGTCGGAGGCGACCGTCGGTGGCCACCTCGGAGAGTTGCCAGGCCCGCGAACCGGCTCCGGGCAGGGTGAGCAGGCTGATGATGATGATCAGGTTCGAGGCGACCGGCGACCACGAGGCAGCGAGGAACCTCCGGCGACTGTTCAAGAGCGCGTTGGCGATCCCGGTCAGGCCATAGAAGAGGATCTGGATCAGGAAGAAGCGCGCCAGGGTGGTGCCGGTAGAGCGGAACACCTCGGGGTCGACTCCATCGCCGATGGAGAGGCTGTACAGCCGGAAGATCCACGGTGCCAGCGCGACGGCCAACACGGTCACAATCACGACTCCCGCGACCGCGGCGGTCACCACGGCTTCGGTGGAGCGACGTCGTGCCGCGGGGTCCTCGCAGTCATCGGATCCCCAGCCGAGGGAGGTGAAGATCGGCACCAGAGTTGCCGAAAGGACACCTCCGAGCAGGAGGTCGTAGACGATGTTCGGCGTCTCGTTCGCCAACTTGTACGCATCGGCGAGCGAGGTCTGGCCGATCACGTAGGCGAAGGCGAGCACTCGGGCGAGCCCGGTCAACCTCGACAGGGCCGTTCCCGAGGCGACGACGAGGTTCGCCCGGAGCATGGTCCCCACGCCGGCGACACTACCGATCGGCCATACTCGGCCCTGTGCAGCTCAGAGACCGCGTGACGACGGCGCTCGTCAGAGCACCCGGCCCACGCCTCGCCGAGGGAATCGTGACCCATCTCGAGCGCACCGAGATCGACCTCGAGCGGGCCCGTGCCCAGTGGGCTGCCTACGTGGCGACCCTCGAAGGGTTCGGTTGGCGGATCATGAGCGTCGATCCGGCTGATGACTGCCCCGACGCGGTGTTCGTCGAGGACACCGCGGTGATGTTCGACCGCCTCGCCGTTCTCACCCGGCCGGGAGCGCCGAGCCGCGAGCCGGAGGTTACGGGCACGGCCACGGCGCTCGGGCGGCTCGCCGGTATCGAGACGGTTGACCTCGCGTCCGGTCGCCTCGACGGTGGCGACGTGCTGAAGATCGGGAAACGCGCCTACGTCGGAATCGGGGGTCGAACCGACGCTGAGGGAGTGGACGAACTCGCTCGACTGCTCGCTCCGAGGGGATGGGAGGTGGTGGGGGTGCCGGTCAGTCGCGTCCTCCACCTCAAGTCGGCCGTGACGGCTCTGCCCGATGGAACGGTCATCGGCTTCGAGCCGCTCGTCGATGACGCGGATGCCTTCGAGCGGTTCATCGCGGTGCCCGAGGAGGACGGCGCCCATGTCGTGGTGATCGATGACCGCACGGTGCTGATGGCCCACTCCGCGCCCGAGACCGCTCGGATGCTCCGCGATCGCGGACTCGAGGTGATCGAGGTGGACATCTCCGAGTTCATCCGGCTCGAGGGATGTGTTACGTGCTTGAGCATCCGCATCCGGTGAGCCGGACCTCGACCGTTAGTCTCCGCAGGTGACCCTCGCAGCCCCTGCCCCGGTGATGACCCGGGCCCGGGTGCTCACCTTCGGTCTTCTCACGGCGATTATGGCTTCGGGCTACGGGGTGATGTTCACCGTGCTCGACGACTTCCGGTTCGAGTACGGGATCAGCGAGAGCCGTCTCGGGCTCATCGTCGGGATCGGGTTCGGCTCGTCGTTCCTCAGCCAGATACTCCTCGCGCCGATCGCCGATCGAGGACACGCGAGACGGCTCGTGTTCCTCGGTCTTGTCGTCAACGTCGTCGGACTGCTCCTGCTCGGATTCGGGTCGACGCTGTCGGTGCTGCTCGCCGGGCGATTCATCTCGGGAATCGGTCTCGGCATGACCATGCCGGCGATACGGCGAATCGTCATTCTTGGCGACCCGCACCGACTCGGGGACAATCTTGGGCTATTGCTGGCCGCTGACGTCGCCGGTTTCGCCGCGGGACCGGCGGTCTCGGCCCTGCTCGTCGGCCCGCTCGGGATCGAGGCGCCGTTCATCGTGATCTCGGTCGC
>Ga0222718_10001274_pt1 | contig 24581 bp, 16 predicted proteins | sample C33_27DmetaG_FD_165045 | JGI IMG/M metagenome (GOLD analysis project Ga0222718, IMG submission 165045) | Estuarine water microbial communities from San Francisco Bay, California, United States - C33_27D | ecosystem: Environmental > Aquatic > Marine > Unclassified | place: USA: California...
AAAACTTTGTTGGGTAACTGATCATGGCGCACATGGGCGGCAAGGACGCGGGCGGGTCTCTTATGAGCGACCCGTTCGCCAGCGCGGACGAGTACCTCCCCAAGATATACCTCGAGGAGGAGCAGATATCTGCACTCGGGGACGTTGGTGAAGTGGGCGAGACCCGCGAAATCCACTGCAAGGTGCGGGTCGCGTCTGTATCTAAGGGGCAGGACGGGACCAGCGCGACATTCGAAATAATCGAAATGGAGTTCATGGAGGACGACGATCAGGGCGCAGCCGCTGACCGTATGTACCCGACGATGAGGGCCTGATATGCCACTTCCTAGTGTTGACAACCTGCACACGACTATCCCGCTGAAGGGCAAGAAGTCTGCCCTGTACCGTCGGTTTGTGAAGCTGGAGAACGACCGCTCGTCGTTCCGGTCGCACTGGATGGAGATCAGCGACTACATCGCGCCTCGTCGTGGGCGTTACTTGATCGAGGGCCAGAACAGCCGGGGCCGCAAGCGCACTACCAAGATTATCGACAGTACGGGGACGCAGGCGCTGCGGGTCATGGCAGCGGGCCTCATGTCTGGGATGACATCCCCGGCGAGGCCTTGGCACCGCCGCAAGGTCCGGGACGACCTGATGGACAACGGCGACGTGCGCCGCTGGCTGGCTCAGGTCGAGATGATCGAGCGGTCCATCCTGCACAAGTCCAACTTCTACAACGCTATCTACACCGTCTACACAGAGCTTGGTGCCTTCGGCACAGCGCCCCTCTACAGGCAGCCGTCGTTCGACGACGTGATCCGGTTCCGTCCGTTTACCGTAGGCGAGTACGTCATCGCAGAGAACGATCAGGGCGTGGTGGACACGCTGGGTCGGCACTTCACCATGAGCGTCGGCCAGATCGTGCAGAAGTTCGTACACGATCCTATGACCGAGAAGATGGACTGGTCTGGCGTCAGCAAAGCTACGAAGCGCCTGTGGGATCAGAGCAATTACGACGAGCTTGTTGAAGTCCTGCACTTCATCGAGCCGCGCCTGATGGGCGACCGGGACGCCAGCAAGAAAGACGCCCTGAACATGCCGTTCAAGAGCTGCTACTTCGAGCTGGCCTCGGAGAGCGACGAGCTGTTGATGGAGAGCGGCTACCGCAAGTTCCCTGCCTACGTGCCGCGCTGGGATGTTCTCAGCGGCGACGTGTACGGGCGCTGCCCCGGCATGGACACGCTGGGCGACATCAAGCAGTTGCAGCACCAGCAGAAGCGCAAGGCGCAGGCTATCGACAAGATGGTCAACCCGCCAATGGTTGCGCCGACAAGCCTGAAGGGCAAGCCCTCCACGGTGCTCCCCGGCCAGACAACCTATGTAGATCCGATGCAGGGTGGTCAGGGATTTGTGCCGGCGTATCAGGTGCAGCCGCGTATTTCCGAGCTGCAGGTGGATATTGCGGAAGTGCAGAACCGCATCCAGCGAGGCTTTTACGCTGACCTGTTTGCGATGATGATTAACTCCGACCGCCGACAGATGACCGCCACCGAGGTGGTCGAACGTCACGAAGAGAAACTAGTGCTGCTGGGCCCTGTGCTCCAACGTATTAACGTAGAGTTGTTGGACCCTCTGCTCGATGACGTGTTCGAGTACGCCTTGGAGGCCGGTCTCCTCCCTGAACCTCCCGAGGCTTTGGCGGGTGAGGAGCTGGAGGTCGAGTATATCTCGCTTCTCGCGCAGGCCCAGCAGGCTGTCGCCGCTTCTAGCCTCGAACGCGTCATGGGATTTGCCGGTAACCTTGTCGCCGTGTTTCCGGATATTGTGGACGGGATCGACAGTGACGAGGCCCTGCGCCAATACTCTGAGATACTCGGCACAAGCCCGGATGTCATCATCTCCGACGAGGAGCTGCAGGCTAAGCGGCAGGCGCGTGCTGAAGAGCAGCAGCAGATGCAGGCCATGGAGCAAGCCAGCCAGCTCGCACAGGGCGCTAAGGTTCTGTCTGAAACTGACACGCAGAACCCCAATGCCCTTACTGATCTTTTGGGCACCGGAGCCTCAGTGGTATGACGTACAACGCAAGCAATCCTGAAGATGTAGCAAAGGCGAAGAAGAATGAAGCAGACGCTGAAAAGGACATTGACTTTATTGCTTCTCAGCCTCGCGGGCGTCGTTGGCTATATCGACTTATTTTTGAAGCGGGTCATATGTCGTCTCAAAGCTATGTCCCTGCGAGCTTTGATGCGACGGCTTTTAACGAAGGCGCTAGATCGATTGGAAGAGTGATCCACGAAAATCTCAGGGCTAACAACCCAAAGGCGTACATGCAGATGCTGGAGGAAAACCACTTCGATGGTTAACCCGACGCACATATATCCGCCGACGACGGAGCCGGGGCCGTTCAACCTGAACCGGTATGCCCGCGTTGGTCTGCACGAGAGGAGCGACGGCGCGTTCGTGAACGCTGCTCCGGGGTCCCCACTCCCGGTATCCGAGCAGCTAGCCAGCGCGGCCATCGCTGATGGGTTAGTGGCTGGCACGAAGTCTATTTACAAGTTCGGCTTTAACTCTGACATCAACGGAGCCGAGGAGACGGTGTGGTCTAATGGGGGCATCTATGTGTACCCCACCACCGCCGCACGCATGTATGTCAACAGCACTTCCGCCAACGACACGGCCGGGGGCACTGGCGTTCGGTCTATACGAGTATTCGGATTGGACGCTAACTACAACGAGGTCTCCGAAGACTTAGCGATGACGGGTCAGTCGCAGACCCTCACAGCCAACACCTACATCAGGATATACCGGGCCTACGCCCTCACTGCGGGCAGCTTGGGCACAGCCGCAGGGACTATCTATATTGCTAACGGCGCTGGCCTAAATGGTTCTTTTATCCCGACAGGAAGCATCCTTGCCAACTTGGGCACCGACAACCAGACGCAGTTGGCGCTTTGGACCGTCCCGGCAGGCTACACTTTCCACCTCTCTCAGGTGGACTTCACGGCTGCTGTGTCGTTGGCTAACACATATATGACCACAAAGCTGCGCGTGCGAGAGTTTGGCGGGGTATTCAGGACATTGTTCGTCAATGTTCTGCAGAGCGGCACCTACGTCACGGACATTAAGATCCCGCTACCGCTCCCGGAAAAGACTGATATTGAGTGCCGCGCATCCAGCAGCGGCAACAACAACCCAGTATCTGCCAGCTTCGCTGGCATCTACACACTGAACTAGCCAATGGAGGAAAAGCATGGCTGACGAAGACGTAATTATTGAAGAGCAGGTTGAGGAGCCTGCTGCTGAGCAGGTAGAGGAGCCTGCTGAGGAGACGACCGAAGAGCAAGTCGCTGCTGAGGAGAGCGGCGAGAAGGAATCCAAGACCCTGCTGTCGGGTGACGAGGGCGACGGAGACGGCGAGGACGCATCCACCGGGGCACCGGAGGAATATGAGTTCACGCCACCAGATGGGCTGGAGATTGACGAAGAGCGACTCGAGGCTTTTGGCGAATACGCCTACGGCCTTGGCCTCTCTCAGGATCAATTCCAGAAGCTCATCGAATACGACATCGAGCGTACTGCAAATGCGCAGCAGTCGATGGCGGAGGCTTACAGCGAGCGTATCTCGTCGTGGGCCGACGCAACCAAGGTGGACAAGGAACTCGGAGGCGAACAGCTAGACGAGAACCTTGGCTTGGCTAAAAAGGCTATGGAGAGCTTCGCCAGCCCAGAGCTGGCGAAATTGATCGATACGCCTTCGGCCGACAACCCTGACGGGCTCGGCCTCGGGAACCATCCTGAAGTCATCCGCCTATTTTATCGGGTGGGTAAAGCCATCTCTGAAAGCGAGCTGGTTACCGGAGACAGCAAAATCGAAGGTCCAGATTCACTGCAGAGAATGTACCCATCTATGTACGAAACCGCTGAGTAAAGGAGCTTAAAATGGCAGTCCTCGGCACTTCTAACCCGACGCTCGCTGACCTCGCTAAGGTCACCGATCCTGACGGGTCCATAGCTGACGTTGTAGAAATTCTCAACGCCACGAACGAAATCCTCATGGACATGACGTTCCTCGAGGGTAACCTTACGACCGGTCACCGGACATCTATCCGTTCCGGTCTCCCGACGCCGACATGGCGTAAACTCTACGGCGGCGTCCAGCCGACGAAGAGCCGCGCAGTGCAAGTCACTGACAACACAGGCATGATGGAAGATTACTCCGAAGTCGATAAAGCCCTTGTTGAAATGGCTGGCAACCCCGCTGCTTTCCGTCTTCAGGAAGACCGTCCTCACATCGAAGGTATGAACCAAGAGTTCGCGTCTACGCTGTTCTATGGTGATGAAAGCACCGCACCGGAAGAGTTCACCGGTCTGGCTGCTCGCTACAACAGCCTCACGGCTGAAAATGGCGACAACATTATCAACGGCGCTGGGTCAGGCTCTGACAATGCGTCGATCTGGCTGATCTGCTGGGGACCGAATACCTGCCACGGTATTATCCCTAAAGGGTCCAAGGCTGGTATCCAGCAGCGCGATCTGGGTGAAGTTACCCTTGAAAACGCTGATGGCAACAACGGCCGCATGCAGGCGTATCGCACGCACTATCGTTGGGATGTGGGCCTCTCGGTTCGCGACTGGCGCTATGCTGTCCGTATCGCCAATATCGACCGCTCGCTTCTGACGGCCGATATTTCGACGGGCGCTGACCTGAACGATCTTATGCATCAGGCGTGGACGGAACTGCCGAATACTTCGGCTGGCCGTTGCGCGTGGTACATGGACAAGCAGGTTATGTCGTTCTTGCGTCGTCAGACCTCGAACGCTGTCAAGAACTCGACCCTCTCGGTCGACATGGTTGGCGGCACGATGCAGACTTCATGGGGCGGTATCCCGATCCGCCGTTGTGACGCTCTGCGCACGAACGAAGCAACCGTATCCTAACCCACACAAGGAAGGAAATATCGCCATGATTATGGACGAACTTCTTGAGTTTGCGGATGCCACCGCGCTCAGCACTGCCGGGACGGGCCTCGCGGCCGTCGGTGATGTTATTGATCTCGGCGCTACGCCGCAGGATCTTGGCAACGGACAGCAGCTCTATCTGGTTATTCAGGTGGACACTGCGGTCACTTCTGCTGGCTCGGCGACTGTGTCGTTCCAGCTTGTCTCCGATGGCACTTCGACCCTCGCGGCGAACGGCACGGAGACGCTGCACTACGCCAGCGCCGCTATCCCGAAGGCGTCTCTGGTTGCCGGTTACGAGATCGTCGTTGCCGTTCCTCTGGAAGGCTCTACCGCTTACGAGCGGTATCTGGGCGTCCAGCAGAACGTCGGCACCGCCGCTCTTACCGCTGGTAAGATCAACGCGTTCCTGACCTTCGATCCGAAGGGCTGGAAAGCGTATCCGGACGCGGTTAACTAATAGGCCGCTGGGAGGGGGCTGCTTCGGCGGCCCCCTCTACTGGCATGTAACAGAGGAGATAAAATATGCCTAAAGTTGTGTTCAAAGAGGATTTTTTCGACGGTAGCAAACGCTACCGCAAGGGAGACACATACGACATCTCAGACAATGTCGTGCTTCCCAAGTATGATGTCGCTAGTATTGACGGTGCGCCATACGACAGGCCCCGTAAGGACTACAAGCAGACGCCGACAATGAAGCGGTCTAGGTCCGCTAAACTCGAGGATTAAAAGATGGCGAGCAAGGTACAAATCGCAAAGCTGGCCCTGCAGCATATTGGTGACCGCTACGACATCAGTGACATCACTGAGGCGACACCGGAAGCTGAGCAGGTCAACCTGCTGTTTGACGACACGCGAGATGCCTTGCTCCGCCAGCACCCGTGGGCGTTCGCTACCAAGTACACAAGCCCCGCCGCCCTGACTGGCACGGCTCCGGGTCACTGGGAATATATGTTTCTGTACCCCACCGACTGCATCAGGATGCTCGGGGTAGTTAACCCGCTCGGTAAGGACCAGCCTCACGTTAAGTTCGAGGTGGCCCGCAACGCATCAGGTAAACGCGTCATCCTCTCCGATATTCAGAAACCCGAGATATTCTACACCGCACGTATCGAGGACACCACAGACTACGATCCAGAGTTCGTCATGGCGTTCTCCTACGTCCTAGCAGCTCGTCTGGTTATGCCGCTGGTCGGTGAGCGCTCGATTGCTGCCGATCTTTACCAGCAGGCTCAGGCAGTGCTGAACAGCGCGTGGGAGACCGACAGTAATGAAGGCATCGAGGAAGCTATCCCAGACGCCGACTGGATTCGGGCTCGCGTTTAATGGTTAAGGTCATCCAGCCCAATTTGGCCGGTGGTGAAGTATCCGATGCCATCGCTGCCCGCGTAGACATCGATAAGTATAAAACCTCCGTCTACAAGTCCGAGAACTTTTTCCCGCAGATACACGGCGGTTTGACCAATCGGCCCGGACTTCAGTTTATCGCCGAGGCTAAAGGCACGGGCACCACTCGGCTGATACCGTTCGAGTACAACACCACCCAGACCTATGTCCTCGAGTTAGGCGACCAGTACATACGCGTGTTTAAAGACGCCGGACAAGTCCTCGATACTTCTGTTTCTTTGACTGTTACAGGGGTTACTGCTGCAGACCCGGTTGTCGTTACAACATCCACCTCCCACGGCCTGTCTAACGGGGAGAGCGTCTACATCTCTGGCGTTTCCGGCATGACCCAGCTCAATGGCCGCACGTTTAATATCACGTCCCTGACCTCGACGACCTTTAGCCTGCAGAATAGCGCGGGCGCTGACATCGACGGCAGCGGATATACTGCGTACACGTCCGGGGGCACCGCCGATAAAGTGTTTGAGCTGGCGACTCCGTATGCAGCGTCTGATATCTTCGATCTGGAATACGTCCAGTCTGCTGATGTTATGACGTTTACTCACCCCAGCTATGCTCCCCGCGACCTGACGCGGACAGATCACGATGCTTGGACCCTGAGCACGATAACCTTTGCCCCGTCGCAGGCGGCCCCTACAAGCGTCTCTGTTACGGCTACAGGCGGCAGCACCACGTTCACCTACGCTGTCACTGCGGTGAACGAGGAGACGCTGGAGGAGAGCCTGCCGGCCACTGGAAGCAGTTCTACCAGCAAGGACACTTCTTGGGACAATACCGTGACGTGGAGCGCCGCCGCAGGAGCGGGAACTTACAACATCTACAGGGAAAAGAACGGCATCTACGGCTTCGTGGGGCGGGCAGAAAGCACTTCTTTTAACGACGACAACATCCTCCCTGACGGGAGTGACACGCCTCCGAAGGCGCGTAATCCGTTCAACGCTACAGGCGACTACCCGTCCGCTGTGGGCTACCACCAGCAGCGCCGTATATTCGCAAACACGGACAACGACACGCAGAAGTTCTTTATGTCGCAGACGGGGAACATCAGCAATATGTCGTTCTCCAGCCCGCAGAAGGACGACGACGCCATCACGGTTACTATCGCCTCCCGGCAGGTTAACGAGATCCGGCACTTCGTTTCCCTGTCCGACCTCGTCATCCTGACATCGGGCGGTGAGTGGCTGGTCGAGGGTGTAGACGGGGTTATTACCCCCAGCGGTATTCAGGTTAAGCCGCAGTCTTATTATGGGTCCACCCGCCTGACGCCCATCGTCGCTGGCGATATCGTGATCTACATGCAGCCCGGACAGACCGTCAGGGATCTTGGCTACAAATTCGAGAGCGACAGTTACTCGGGTAATGATCTTTCCGTTTTGGCCCGCCATTTGTTCAATTATAACACCGTGTCGGACTGGTCCTTCGCTCAGGCCCCGCATAACCTAATCTGGTGCGTTAGGGATGACGGCATCTGCCTGTCCCTGACCTACTCCAGAGAGCAGAACGTATTTGGCTGGGCTAGGCATACCACGCAAGGCGACTTCAAGTCTGTGGCCGCTATACGTGAGGGAGACGACGATTTCTCCTACTTCCTCGTCGAGCGCACGGTTAACGGGTCTACCATGAAGTACGTGGAGCGCATGCAGACACGCGACTTTACGGATATTCAGGACAGCTTCTTTGTGGATAGTGGCCTTACTCTGGATAACCCTGTGGATATCTCCGGGTTCACCAACGCAAATCCAGTCGTAATAACTACAGCTACAGCCCACGGCCTCACTAATGGGGACACTGTGGATATCTCCGGCATCAAGGTGTCCGACAGCTCTACGACCCGTGGCTGGGCTTACGACACGGATCTGGAGGGCAGCGGATACACGGTGGCCAATGTTACCAGCACGACGTTCGAGCTGCAGAACAACGGGTCTAACGTGAACGGCACGGCCTTCAAGACCTACCACAGCGGCGGCAAGGTGCGGGAGGCGGTGACTTCCATATCTGGTTTGTGGCACCTAGAGGGACAGGCTGTCGTCGCTCTGGGCAACGGCTATGTCGAGCGCAACCTGACTGTCTCTGGTGGCGGTGTGACTTTGCAGAATAAAGCCAGCCGCGTGCACATCGGCTTGCCGTACACGTCTGAGATGCAGACCCTACGTATCGACAACGGAAATGTTATGGACACCATACAGGGCCGCAACAAGAAAATCAGCCGCCTGTCTATTCGTTTCGAGCAGTCTTTAGGCGGCTGGTACGGCCCAGATCTGGACCATATGCGAGAAATAAAGTATGGTCTACCCGCACAGTATGGCCAAACGCCAGACTGGATTACGGGCGACAAGGATCTCACGATGTCACCTAGTTGGAACAAGGATGGGCAGATAGTAGTCCAGCAGCGAGACCCGCTACCCATGACTCTGCTCGCTCTTATTCCAGAAGTTATTCCGGGGGGTAACTAATGCAGTTTGCCGAAGAAAACTTCTATGTAGCTCTTCAGGAGGTAGCCCCGCTGCTGCACGAGCACTGGGAAGAAATTGCCTTGAATAAGGACGCAGTCCCGTTGTCTCCGATGTGGGACATCTACAAGAACTTGTTTGATGACGGCAAACTTAAAGTCATCACTGCCAGAGAAGACGGCAGGTTGGTGGGCTATGCTGTCTATATTGTTGCCCCCTCTTTGCATTACGCGAGCGAGTTGTTCGCCGACGCAGATATCTTTTGGCTGGCCCCGGAGTACCGCAAGGGTATGACCGGTCTGAAGCTGTTTCGCCACGCTGAAGCTGTCCTTAAACAGGCTGGCGTTACCCAGATATTTAACAAAATTAAGCTGCATTTTGATATTGGTAAGGTTTTCGAGCGTATGGGTTATTCCGCCATAGAGCGGGTCTACTCAAAGCGGGTGGTGTAATGGCTGTAGTATCCGCAATAGCCGCCGTCGCAGGCGCTGCGACTGGCGCAATCGGGGCCTACCAGCAGTCTCAGGCTGCTAAAGCGCAGGCTAACTACCAGCGGCAAGTGGCCGAGAATAACGCCATCATTGCCCAGCAGAACGCTACGCGCATCCGGCAACAGGCGGAGGTGGCGGAGGACGAGCAGCGGGAGCGGCTCTTGGCAACCAAGGGGTCTGCGAAGGCACGCCTCGCGGCCAACGGTCTACTGGTAGACGACCCCGGAGACGCGACAGCCAGCCTGTTCCTGCAGGATATTGCCGAGATCGGCGAATACGACATCCTGAAAATGCGCGACAATTACGAGCAGGAGGCGCGTGTGGCTGAGATACAGGGCGTAAATTATCAGGCTCAGGCTGGCTTGTTTGGCCTTCAGGCCTCAGCCCAGTCACCCGGATTCGCCGCCGTCGGCTCTCTTTTGTCCAGCGCAGGCAAGGTAACTAAGGCATTTGGGAATATCCCTAGTAGCCCCAGCACTGTTGTTGGCGGCGGTGGCGAACCGTTCGGAGGAGCTTAAGCAGATGGCTCGTATACCAACACCAGCACTCCCCGGCCAAGAGGTCGGCTCTGTTCGCGGCCGCGTTGTCGCTCAGCCGTTCCAGAACCTCCAGACATCCGCAGATATGTTCGGCGCTGCTCAGGGCCGCGCCTTGCAGCAGGCTTCCAAGGCAATGGACGCGTTTGCCGACGGCCTCCTAAAATCCGCCGAGCAAGACGATACAACTGCCCTTCTGGAGACGCAGGCAGCCTCTTCTGAATTTGAAACTGACCTTATGAATAACGCCGAGACCGGCGTGCTCAGCAGGAAATTGAAGGGCGCTCAGGGCGCGTCAAAAGACGCTATGTCCGCGTTTGACAATTGGGCCGCCTCCCAGCCAGCCGCTACCACTACAGCGGGCCGAGCAGCCCAGATGCAGTTCTTCAACAAGATGAAGGCGTCTATACTGAAGCGAGCAGCCGCGCACGAGCGTGTTGAAGTCAACAAATACAAGGCCTCTCAACTCACCACAATAATCGGCAACAGCCAGACGCGCATGGCTGATCTTTATAACGACGACGCCACCCTGTCTAACGAGCGAAAAAGTATCGAGGCATCCGCCGGAAATTATGCAGATTATAGCCAATTAGACGCGGAGGGCAGAGCGACATACATCCGAGAACAGCTCAGTAAGGGTAGTAAGAGTGCTATATCCGCCGCCGTGTCCAAGCAGGATTATGTCAGGGCAAAAACCCTACTGGATAGATATTCTGACGAAATGATGCCGCAGGACCGAGAGGCCGCCGCTAAGCTCGTTCAGGGGGCCACCATTAAAGGTGAAGGCCAGCGGGCCGCAGACGGGATTATGGCCAAGCCGGGTCTCACCGATGAGCAGCGGCTGGCCGAGGCTAGAAAATTATCTGACCCCGCCATCCGGGACGAGGCTGTGTCTAGGGTTAGGGCACGGATTGACGAGGCAGAGGTATTCAAGAAGCGGGCTATCGCTGACCGTTTCGACAACGCCTCCGAGCGTGCCGCAAAAGGGGAGTCAATTTCTGAGGCCGATCTCGACGGCTTGGATTACTATCAACGCAAGCACATCCGAGACGCCGAGGATAACGCCAGAAAGACGGCGGCCGACCCGGACTATAATCGACCCGGCGACGGCGGCGTTTCTATGGACGACTACAGAACGAAAAGCGCGGACCCGACATATCTTACGGGTATAGGCCTTGACGATTTGAAGGCTAAATACGAGTTGAATGTAACTAAGGCTGAGTGGAACATGATCGCCTCTGAGTGGCGCTCCGCTAACTTGGCAGCTGCTACACTAAAGGCGTCAGACGAGCGCAAGATCAACGAGGAGCAACGCAAGGTATCTATGGCGTCTAGCGATTTGGCGCTGCTAAAGACAACCTTCCGGGCGACTACAAGTAAAAACCCCGACAAAGAGCACAAGGGTTTTCTCGCTTGGCAGCTTGAGTTTAACCGGCAGGCCATGGCCGCCAACGCCACCACCCCGGCCCAGAGGTCTGAGATCATCAACCGCATGGCCGCCAGCAAGGTAGTGTACGACAACGACTGGTGGGATAGTACGGCTCAGGCATTCCAGCTCACTGAGAAACAAATTAAAAACCTCGCCGAGGACGCTGATGTGCCCGACTCTCAGGTGGATCTGTTTAAGCAGACCTACCCGACTATGTCCTCCAGCTTGAATGCTCAAAAAGTTCCTATTACTAGGGCCTCCCTGCTGGCTGAGTGGAAGCGATTAAAAACAAGCGCCGACGCAATAGCCCCGCAGCAGCGAGCGTCCTTTCTTGCCAATTATCAAACAATGACAAGTGTTCTCGTAAGGCAAGGTATTCCGCTCACCTCAGATAACTATGTCAAACTCTTCAGAAATAACTCGAGGTAGGCCGTGGAGTTTACTGATTTTACCGGCCTGAAACAGACCACGGACGACCTTGAGGAGAAGCGGTCTAGTATCTTTAAGCCGACCCAGCAGAGCCAAACATTCGACAACCTCGACGGTCTGTCGCCCGATCCTGTTCAAGAACGGGAGGTGACCAGACAAGCGGTTACAGTTAACCCGGATCAGTTTAAGCAGAAGCTGGACGCGTCCCGCAAGACCGGCCTTCCCATGTCAGTCGTCGAGCAGGACACCGGGGAGCTGCAGAACAGTCTTCGGGCTCAGGAGCTTATGAATAAGCTCAAGGACAGCCCTTACTCTAGGAAGTGGTTTGGCCTGCCTAATAACGCAAAGGTAGCTCACGATGATGTCGACAGCCTGACCACGTCTGAGGCTGTGGCCAAATCAGCCTATGGTCAGTTGCTTACTAACGCGTTTTCGTTCAACCGGTTTGTGGATCGCGTGACGACAGCCCTTAGCGCTCCTACGAATTATATATCTGAGAATATAACTGCGTTCCTGTTTGGGGACGAGGCGGCGAAGGAATATAGGAAGGTAGCTGAGCAGCGTCCCGGTCTGGCCACTTCAATTATGGATGTCGGGGATGTTATTTATGAGGCACTCGGCATACGGGATGAAGCGGCCCCTAAAACGTCAAGTTACGCCGCTGACCCCCTTAAGGCTAAAAAGGTGGCAGGCGTTACTAAAGCTGTCGAGGAGAAGCTAACTTCTTGGGATAATGTTAAAGACCGCCCCGTCGAAGACGTCCTCCCCTTCATTGTCCAGCAAGGGCTTATATCCCTCCCGGATATGGCGATGGCTATTGTTAGCTTGCCCGCCTATGCCGCCGCTCAGGCCGAGAGGATAGCCGCACAGCGGGCTAAGAACGACGGCCGCACGACGGCCACCTTCGGTGACTTTATCAGGGCTCTCCCTGCAGCTACTGCGTCCGCATTTTTGGAGCGCCTTGGCGCTCGGGGAATGCTTGGGCTGGACGACGCGCTGAAAGAAGTAAGCGCCAAAGGGGTTGCTCAAGCTGCCGGCAAGGCCGCTGTAAAAGAGGGGGCTACCGAGTTCGCTCAGGGGATTATTGAGAAGGGCGGCGAGACCATTGGTACCAAGAAGCCGTTCAACATAGCTGATGCGGTCGACGAAGCTATCGGCGGCATGGTCGCTGGTTCCGGGTTCGGCGGGTCTGTCCGAGGTGTCACGGCCAGCGTAGAGGCCACTGTGAAGGCGCGTGTTACTCGCAGACGGGCAGACCAGCTCCGGGAGCTTAATGGGCTGAACAGCAATCTGCGTGAGCGCGACCCCGAGGCTTGGGCGGGGTATCAGGCTGGCCTGATGGAGGAGTATGGCGTAGATCGCGTCCGCCTCTCCGACGAGGGCATCAACATACTTTTACAGGAAGTAGAAAACCTTCCTCCCGAGCAGGCCGACTTATTCCGCCTGCCTGATAACCTGATGGATGGCAGCGCCACTGGATCAGGCGCTGATCTCAACCCGGCCGATTTCTGGTCTCTTCCAAAAGAGACCATCGACAAGCTGGCAGAACACATCTCCTTCGATGTCAATGAAGTTAGCGCGAACGAAGCTCAGGAAATTGCCGACCTGACGGAGATGGCTACTCGCGAGGAGTTCATCAAAGAAGTCGAGCAGACTATGGGAGACCTGCCAGCCACAGATGCGCTGGTTCAGGAGATCGAGGGCCGCCTCATGGAGACCGGCGGCGCGCTCAGCGGTGACCCTGCGGCGGCCAGAGCAGCAGCTCAGCAGATGGCGGCGGTGTTCTCCACGATGGCTCGCAGGACTGGGGTTCCGCTGGAGACGATCCAGCGCCGCTTCTTGCCACGCATCGAGCGCGTAACCGGTGCTGGCCTTAGACCCACAGCGACTACGCTGGAGCAGGCGCAGCAGGGTTTCGCCGACCCCCGCATCCCTGAACTGGAGCAGGCCGCCAGAGACCGCTCAGAGGGCCGTATAACGCAGGCAGAGTATCAGGCGGTAGTTGACCAGTATAAACCCGTCCTGCCCTACGAGAGCGTCCCTGAGCCTGCTACAGAGGCTGCTATGCGAGGCGCTCTCGCCAGCAACAAAGTAGGCCGCCTCGGGAAGGGCGGTGAGTTCGTGGGTCAAGGTGTAGGCCTCCGCCTCGATATCCCAGCGTACACGCAGAAGGGTGTCTGGGTTCCGACAATCCACAACCCGCAGGGTAAGCCCGTAGCACACGAGGCTGCCGCCCGCATCACCAACGCCACGTTTACTGAACCGGGTGATGCTGCTGAACGCGCCGCCGGTAAGGTAGGGCGCGGGGAGAAGGGCAAGGCACCGTTCGCCCAGATCAACGGCACGCTGGAAAGCGTCGACCCCGCTGAGCTGAAAGCCGCTGCTGACGCTGCGCTTAACGATCCGGCGTGGACGCAGGTTGGATATGACCCCCGGCGTCACACATTCTTCTACGACCGGAAGACCCAGCAGCCCGTTCTGTCTGCAGACGAGGTGATACAGGTCGGCCCGCTGGTACTCGCCAAGAACGCGCAGTTCGGTGACGCCGACACGTTCCTGTTCCAAGAAGGTGCTTCGTTATTTGAGAACCCGCTGCCTGTAACCCCAACGGGTAACAACAACAGGATATTGATAAAAGATATAGGTCAGGCTCTGACTGACGATCACACGGCGCAGGTCGGTGAGAAGTTGTTTCCAGAGGATAATCCAGACCATTTCCAGCAAGTGCTGGAGATGGCTATTACTGAGATGGACGCGCAGCTTGAACGTGAAAATAGTGGCGTTGGCTGGTACGGCAAAGATGTTAATGACGCTATAAACACAACTGCAGAGAACCTGTTCCCCACCCTTTTGACTGAGCCGGGGCACAGAGACTTTTTCCTGATCCTCGCGGGCATCTTCTCCAACGGCACCAACCCGTCGCAAGCGTGGGGTATGTCTGCGGGTGCATACGAGATATTCTTGGAGGGTGGTGTTGTCCCCGTCCAGCGGCGCAATGTCGACGGCACCCCAGTCAAGATGAGCTCGTACAAGGACAAGAAGACTGGAGAGCAGGTTACTAAGCCCGCCGGCTGGGGAGTTAGAAACGGCGCTAACGAGCAGCACCTGCAGTTCTTCAAGCATCTAGTAGAAACGCAAGGCGGTCTACAGGAAGCCGCCGATTGGATGTTGGCCGAGCACACGCCCGCTGAAATCAACGAGATGATGCTAGCCAGCGGCGCGTTTAAGGCCGGTAAATATAAAACTAAGAAAGAACTGGCAGGCGCTCCCGACCGAGGCGTTATGGTGTTTGGGCCAAAGCTCGGCCGGTACACTATGGGCTTGCTCGGCGTCGACATAGACGCGAACGACACGACCGTGGACCTGTGGTACACGCGGACTTTCCGCCGTTGGACAGGCCGCCTTATGGACCCGCCGCTGGGCAACGAAGGTGTCGCAGCACAGCCTGATCCTAAGAACGACGAGGCTGAGCGCAAGTCGATCTTCCGGTTGACTGAAGAGCTGTCAGTGCGTTACGGTATTGGTCCCGGCGACGTTCAGGCGGCGCTGTGGTTTTTTGAGAAACGCCTATGGGCAACACACGGAGCACAGTTAGATGAAGGCACCAACTCGCAAGGCGCAGCAAAGCTCCTCGCAGACCGGGGGATCGATGTCGCAGAACGAGGCGATCAACCGGGTGCTGCAGCTACGGAAGCAGCTCTTGAGCAGCAGGCCGCAGGAACGGACCCCCTCTTCCAAGAAGTAGACTTTGCTGGAGACGTTATATTCGAGGTCGCTCCAGACCCGAATAACGTAGAGCTGTCGTCCCGCTGGAACGCGCTACCACCTGAAGTAAAGCTCTCGATCAGCGACGCAGTATCGAAGAGCGTGCTTCCCGCCGCCCTAGAAGCGGCGGGCGCTGACGGTTCAGTATTCGCACAGATTGGTAGCTACCTAGACGACACCAACCCGTCGTTCTCGCTGCGCCTGACTTCCGGCGATCCGGCCGCTGTCGCCCGCGCCGTGGGCTTTGTGCTATCTCAAGATAGCATGGTCGCCCTGTCAGCCGACGCTTTTGAAGGGTCGTTTGAAGCCGGGGCTATTCGTATCCAGATCGGCGAGAAAAGCCTTCAAGAGATCGACGCTATCTACCAGACCCTGCGCGGTATCGAGGGGTTCCCCCAGATTGGCGGCCAATCGACTGTAGACGGCGAGATGACCCTGATCTTAGAGGAGGGGGTGGACCGGGCCGCTTTTGCAAGAGCTGTTGATAAGGCTCTGACATCGGTGTATACGATTGAGACCACAACGGTTAACGCGGCTTTTCCAGAAAAGAAGGATTACGATTATGCCAGTGAGAGAGATGACCCCGCAGGAGCGGAAGGAGTGGCTCGGCAGCGGTATCGTGCTGTCCGGGATCAAGCGTCCCGCGAAGTCGCCGCAGCCATCGACCGATACGAGCAAGGAGGGCAACCCCCCGCCATCGAGCAGCAGCGAGAAGGCGTAACCGCCCGGGGTTCTATTGATCTCGGGGCGGCTGAGGGCATAGTCATCCGCCTGTATGACGCGGAGAACCTGTCCACCTTTTTGCACGAAAGCGGCCACCTATACCTTGAGATGCTGGGCGCGTTCGCCGAAGACACCGACGCCCCGCAGCAGATTAAGGACGACTTTGCCACCGTGCTCAAATGGCTCGGCGTAGGGTCTCGTGCCGAGATAGGGCGCGAGCAGCACGAGAGGTGGGCGGAGACTTACGAAGCCTACCTCCGGGAAGGCAAAGCCCCTTCTGAGGAACTCAGGTCTGCGTTCGCTAAATTTACTGCGTGGCTGACTACGCTATATCGCCGCATCAGCAGGACTGGTTCGCTGCCCAGAGCAGCACTGAATAAAGACATCTCCGACGTAATGGACCGCCTACTGGCGTCCGACGAGCAGATCGCCGTAGTCCGGGACGAGATGCGTATGGCACCTATGTTCAAGGATGCCGAAGCCGCCGGCCTGACTGAGGCGGAGTTTACCCAATACAAGGCAGACTACGAAGCCGCCCGAGAGGCGCAGCAGGACGAGTTGACACAGTCCGCCCTCGCGGAGATCCGCAGAGAGCGCACTAAGCGGTGGAACGAGGAGCTGTCCCGCGAGAGCAAGCGTATCCTTGACGCCTTAAATGAAGACCCGGTCTGGCGTGCTCGGTCAATAATGCAGCAGGGCGCTCTGCCCAACGGAGATCCGCTCCCGGAGGTTTATCCCGCACGCCTGAAGCTGGACAAGAAGATGGCCGCTGAGTACGGGTATGACCTCCCCGGCGGCAATCAGTTGTTCGCGAGGGATGGGGTCAACCCAGAGCGTGCCGCTCAGGATCTCGGTTACCCGTCTGCCGACCAGCTACTGCGCGAGCTGTCTGAGCTGCCCAAGTCCGAGGACGGCAAGTTTCTGACTGCCAAACAGTTTGCCGACAAGCAGGCCAGAGAATATATGCTGCAGCAGCACGGCGACCTTATGGACGCTGACCAGATGCACGAGGAGGCCTTGAATAAAGTCCACTCCCGTCGGCAGGCTCAGATCATACTGGATGAGCTGCGGCTGCTGAGCCGGAAAGCGGGGCGCACTAATCAAGTCAGCAATCGAGCTGCCCGGACAGCAGCAGAAAACACTATGCGCGAAAAGACTATCGCGCAGCTCGGTTCCCCGACTAAGTACTTAAACGCCGAGCGCCGGTTTGCCATGAAGGCGGCCGAGGCTGTTATTGTCGGCGATATCGACGCAGCCCTACGGTTTAAAACACAGCAGCTCCTGAACTTCCATATGTACCGTCAGGCGCGGGACTTGAGGTCTAAGTCGGACAGCATGATAGCGCGTATGGCGGACTACAGCCGGCGCAAGTTCGACCCGACCAAAATGCACCCGGAATACATACAGCAGGTTAAGGCCTTGCTCGGGGACGTAAACTTCAGCGGTAAGATGAGCGCCCGCCGTTTCGCCACGTTATCAGCCGAGACGCTGCAGCAATGGGCGGACCAGCAGTCCGAAAAGTTCGGTGCGTCTTTCCACATATCCCCTGAGCTAGATCGCGCTTTGACAAAGCAGAATGTGCGGGACTTCACGTTCGTTGAGCTGGAGGGTATGCACGACACGGCCCGCAGCCTTGTGACGCAGGGCCGGCGGTACTCCGACGCTGAAACGGCTCAGTTCGACCAGATGGTCCGGAACATGGGTTACAGCATCGACGCCAACGCAACAAAGGTCGTTCCAGTAGGCCGGGAGAGGACAAAGTGGGACAGCGTCAAGGGGTTCGTCCGACTGGCGTTCGCCGAGCACCGGACAATCCTCAGCCTATCCGAGGAACTGGACGGATACGAGCTGGGCGGTCCTGTGTATACCGAGGTGTATCAGCGCATAAAGCGGGCAGATGACGCATACATTGACCGGAGCATGAAGGCCGCCAAGGCCATCAACGATATCCTGTCCGCGTATACCAGAAAAGAGCGGCTGTCTTTCTTCAGGAAAAAACGCATCCCCGAGATTAACGACAGCCTGTCTCTGAACGCCCGGTTGGCGTTCGCGTTGAATATGGGCAACCCCGGAAACGTGTCGGCTTTGAAAGAGGAGTACACAGACGCGCAGATTGACGGCGTATTGGCTACCTTGACAGACAAGGACTGGGACGTTGTCGAGAGCATTTGGGAGTATATCGATACCTACTGGAATGATTTGTCTGCTCTGGAGAAACGTACAACAGGTGTGTCTCCTGCCAAGATCGCGCCGTCCCCGTTCACCCTCCCGTCCGGCAGAGTAATCAAAGGAGGCTATTATCCTCTGGTCGCTGATCCTAACCGCAGCGCACGGGGCAAGGAGAATTACGACGCATCGCATAGCTTGAAGCACTTCTCGGCCGGCGGGCGGGCTAAGACATCGACGAAGCATGGCAGCACAATAGAGCGAAAAGGCTTTGGCGATAAACCTGTCTGGCTTGATCTGCGCGTCCTGTTTGAACACGTCGACGGGGTTATTCGCGATATCGAGATGCGCGAGGCTGTCGCGGATAGTGTCAGGGTTATCCGCAGCAAACCCTTTAGTGATTCGGTCACCAACGCTAAGGGCGTAGAGTTTTACGATATGTTCTCGAAGTGGATCGAGCACACCGTCGCGGCATCAAAGCCGCCCACGACTACGGTCGAGAAGATATTCCAGTATCTGAGAACGGGTAGCTCTATAGCTGAGATGGGCCTCAGTGTGCGTACTGCGTTGATGCAGCCTTTCGGCTACACCAGCAGCATAGTTCTAATAGGCGAGAAATATGCCGCCAAAGGTATGCTGAAATTTGCAGCCCAGCGCGGCCGAGCGGCTCAAGAAGTTATGGAAGCCAGCGCCTTTATGCGGAACCGGGCGGCTACATTTAACCGGGAAGTGCGCGAGGCAAACCGGTGGCTCGGCACAGACAGTCTGAAGAATGATCTTGTAACAGCCAGCTTCTGGGGGATCCAGAAGCTCGACATGGCTGTTTCTATACCGACTTGGCTGGGTGCATACGATAAAGCCAAGGACGAGGGTATGAGCCACGACAACGCGGTGGATTACGCCGACAACACGGTTGCGCGGACGCAAGGTTCCGGGCTGCCGAGGAACATGGCGGACATCCAGCAGGGGCCTGTCTGGAAGAAGATGTTCACCATGTTCTATTCGTACTTTGGCGCGTACCAAAACATGCAGACCGACCTCTGGAAGCAGACAAGTTTCAGAAACCCGGCACAGGCGCTCAAGTTCGCCAAGGCTCAAATATGGCTAACCGTCGTCCCGTCTTTGCTAGTAGACGCACTGTTCAACAACCTGTTCGGGGGAGACGACGACGACACGATATACCAGAAAATGGCCGGCAGCTTGCTGCGGCAAACAACCGGCGGCGTGGTCTTCTTGCGGGATGCAGTCAACGCAGCCACAACTGGTTTTAATTACCAGCCGACCCCTGCGGGCAACCCGATAAAGGAGCTGGCCAATCTGTCCAAACAAATTGGCCAGAACGAGGTTGATGCGCCTTTAGTCAAGTCACTGATTATGTCGACTGGGTATATGCTCCACGTTCCCGGCGCACGCGCCGGAGCGCGAGCAACGTCGGTTTTAATGGACGACGGGGACACTTTCGAGTTCGACGAGTTCGAGAGCTGGTGGCGTTTGCTGGTTACTGGACCGAAGCGTAAGTAAGTAGAAATGTCAACCTTTTCCATGGTATAAACCTCCTAAACGTGGAGCCTGATTATGACGATATCTAACCAAGACGCCCGGACTGGGCCGTACAGCGGAAACGGGGCGACCACCTCGTTCGCGTATGACTTTAAGGTGATCGACGAGGACCACCTCGTCGTCACGCTGAAGAACAGCTCCAACGTGGAGACGGTCCAGACGATCACGACTAACTACACCGTGACCGGTGTAGGGGCCAACGGTGGCGGCACTGTCGAAATGGTCGTGGCCCCTGCCTCTGGAGAGACGCTGACCATCAGCCGCGCTGTTCCGCTGACGCAGGAAGTGGATTTGGCGAACCGGGGCGGCGTGCAGCCGGAGGTTCTGGAGACAGCATACGATAAGCTGACGCAGTCTGTGCAGGATCAGGCAGAGCTGTTCGGCCGCATCCCCCGCTTCCCCGTGTCGTCTTCTCTGACTGACATCGAGCTGCCGCTGACGCTGACGGCCAACGCGGTTCTAACCGTCAACTCGGCAGGAACCGCATTTACGAACGGCCCCACCTCCGCGCAAATTTCGTCCGCCCAGTCCTACGCTACTGCTGCTGAAGCAGCCCTTGACGAGTTCACTGACCTGTACCTCGGGGCCAAGGCGTCTGACCCGACGCTCGACAACGACGGCAACGCCCTGCAGGACGGGGCTCTGTACTTCGATACGACGCTGAACGTGATGAAGGTCTACGACCTCGGCACGACGACGTGGAAGCGAACGACCCCGACGACCGGGGATCAGGCCAACATCGACGCCGTGACCGGCATCGCGGCGGACGTTACGACGGTGGCCACCAACGTCACCGACGTTACTAACTTCGCCGACGTGTACATTGGCCCATCCGCGTCTGACCCGACGCAGCGGGCTGATACCTCGGCACTTCAAGCCGGCGACCTTTACTTCAACACCACTGTTAATGAACTGCGCGCGTATAGCGGGTCACAGTGGGTGGCCGGCACGGCGGGAACTGTCGCTGTTCAACGCTTTAACGGCGATGGCAGCACGGTTGCGTTTACGCTGGCGACTGCCCCGGCGGGTGAGAACAACACTCAGGTCTACATCTCTGGTGTGTACCAGCAGAAGGACACCTACAGCGTTAGCGGCACGACTGTAACCCTCTCGTCTGCGCCGCCGACCGGCACCAACAATATTGAAATTGTGACGATCAGCACCTTGGCGCTCGGCGAAACCGACGCTTCGCTTGTGACCTACACGCCCGCAGGAACCGGCGCGGTCGAGCGCACGGTGCAGTCGGTGCTGCGCGAGAGCGTTAGCGTCAAAGATTTTGGCGCTGTTGGCGATGGGTCGACGGATGATACGACTGCCATCAATGCGGCGCTTGACGCATCAACTTCGGTGTATTTCCCCGCCGGAACTTACATCATCTCCGCCGCCCTAACGCCGCTAGCAAACACAACGATCAGCGGCGCAGGAATGTACGCCACCGTTGTAAAAGTGGCGGCAAGCGCAGCGGCGACTATCTCTGCGATCAGCCTCAGTAATGTCGGCAATTTGACGTTTAGAGACTTCACGATTGACGGGAATAAAGCGGCTAGATCGGGATCGGCAACGGGCAATAACATAACCGTACTTTCCTCAAATAATAAATTCCTAAACATTAAATGTATTAATGCTCCAAACGCTGGCTTTATCGTTGACGGTCAGACATATACCGCTGATTTGAATGAATTTCGCGGCTGTGTCATCTCCAGCAATGGAGGTGTCGGCCTTAGCCAGCATACCGCTCGCAATTCAAACATTTCTCAGTGTGAGTTTTCCAGCAACGGCCTCGAAAATTTGACGATAGACAACACAAGTCATTCCTGCATTGTGGACGGAAACAGATTCTTCAAGCATCTAGGTGGTTGCGGAAACATCGGATGGGATGACGGTGACAATTCGATTCTGTCGAATAACTTTATCGACAACGAATCCGACACCACTGCATCTGTCGGCAACAGAAATGGAATTTGCGTAAACGCCCAAGCAGGCATCACCACACTTTCGTCCATCACCGGAAACACTATTCTGAACTGCGTCGAGTACGGAATTTATCTCCGAGATCGCAGCGGAACTGGCGGGTACAGCACAGGAACGGCGATCATCACAAGCAACTCTATTACTGGATGTGGCGATGCGCTGCGCGTAGGGAATGGTGCCGGTCCCGTTCTTGTGAAAAACAATATCATGGACGACGGGATTGTCATTGATGACACCGACACCGATGACGTGAGATTCGGCGCTGGTGAAATTGCTTTTCACTACACGATGTCTGGGAATCAGACAATTTCCACGCCCTCCTCTGGCGCTGAAACGACTGTTGATTTTGATACCGCTCAGTTAGCGCGATTTGTCACCAATAACGGCTCTGGTGATGTAACTCTGCCGGTCGGCGGCATCTACAATTTCAATGTGAAAATAAGGATTGGTAGCTTAGGCGCGGGAACAAACATCGACACGATCTCTATCGGCGTCAATCTACCTAGCGGTGCTACGCGCTGGCTGAACTTCGATAATGATGTGGCCGGAACAGATGAGGTTTCATTGTCGTTCAATGAACTTGTCGGAGCCGGAACCGTCAAAGTGCGAATTAGATTTTTCGGAGCGTCCACATCGTCGGAAAGCCCTGTCATCCAATCAAGTGCCAGTGAAACATTCTTCTCAGCCGTTCTTCTCGGATAAAGGAACACAATTATGGCCCTTACGAAAGTCGCTTTTTCTCTGACTGATGGTGTTCAAGCCTTTGACGCCGACACCGCAAAGACCGATGTGGCGCAGACGTTCACCGTTAGCCAGCGCGGCACTATCACCGTCGATAATGACTTGTCCTTTGATATCGGCAACACCGGAACCAATAACTTCAAGTGTACCCCCAGCGGCACCGGCACACTGACGTTCACCAACCACACGGCAGGCCAGAGCGGAAACATCCTGCTCGACAACAGCGGCGGTCACGCGATCAGTCTGGCGGCGACGACTAAGGGCGATGCCAATCTGGCGACGACGATCAGCACCGCTGGCACCTATTGGCTCTCGTATTACGACGATGGCACGAACGCCTATGTCGTCACCAGTGCGGTCTTTGCATAATGTCGATTATCCAAGGCACTTCTAAATCGTCTGCGGCTGGTTACTCTATTGACCAGTCGATCCGGTTTAATGACAACGACTCGGCGTACCTATATCGCACACCAAGTGCTGGAAACCGAAAGACATGGACTTGGAGTGCGTGGGTCAAGAGGGGCAATTTTACAGGAGCAACCCAGAGACTTTGGGGTTCTACGCCGTCTTCGGGTAGCAATGACTTTAATTATGGCGGTATATATTTCAGTTCTGCGGATACTTTAGATTATGGTCTCTATGGGTCTAGTTTTAGAGTTAGCACTGCTAAATTTCGCGACCCTTCCGCATGGTACCACATCGTCGTTGCGCTAGACACAACACAAGCAACTGCGTCTAATAGACTTCATATGTACGTAAACGGAGTTGAGCTAACATCTTTTTCGATAAGCAACGATCCTGCACTGAATACCGATTATTCGATCAATCAAAACGCTATTCATACGTTAGGTTCGGCAGAAAACTTTAGTGCGTTATATAAACTTGATGGCTACTTAGCTGAGATACACTTCATAGATGGGCAGCAATTAGACCCAACCAGCTTTGGCGAAGTCAACAGCGACACCGGACAGTGGGTTCCGATTAAATATACCGGCAGCGCGACCGGAAACTCGTTCTACATCACCGGTGAAACAGCCAGCGATCTAGGTGAAGACTTCTCAGGAAATAATAACGACTGGACTTCATCTGGATTAGGAGGTGCGGCAGACCAGATGTCTGACTCGCCAACCAATAACTGGTGTACTTTGTCACCTCTTTCTAGCCCACTTACGAGAAGCTCGGCGATGAGTGAAGGTAATCTCAAGTGGCGAAACACCTCCGATGGCACTTCCTTTTATATAGGATGTGCAGCAACTCAGCGAGTGCTAGGCAAATGTTACTGGGAAGTGACCAACACTTATGACGGCACTGGCACAATCCGGACAGGACTTTTTCCAAGAGCATCTCTAATTCAAAACGACTACCCCGGTGGAGCTTTTGGCGCAGACTGTATTGGCTTAGTAGCGACAATCGGGCGGGTAGATCGTAATGGCGTAGCGGGCACGACATATACAGGGGCTGGCAGCGGCGACGTAAATATGTACGCCTTCGACGAAGACGCTGGAAAACTTTGGATTGGTTTGAACGGTACGTGGTTTAACTCCGGTGATCCTGCGGGAGGAACCGGCGAAGTTGCTGGCAGCATCGTACAATCTCCACTCTTTCCTGCAACTTCCGGGTACGGCACAAGTTCAGGTAATTTCCAAGAATTTAATTTTGGTCAGAGTGCGTTTGCCTACACTCCACCTACGGATTTCTTAGCCCTTAATAGTGCCAACCTACCCGACCCGACTATCGCAGACCCGTCAGATTACTTTACACCCTATATCTACACAGGGGATAACAGTGGCACGAGCAGGGTTTTCACGGGAGTAGGCTTTGCCCCTAATTTAGTTTGGACTAAGTCAAGAGCCATAGTTAATGATCACAGTCTATTTGACACTGTTCGTGGAACTGGAAAATATCTCTCTTCATCCTATGTGGCAGCAGGAGAAATCACCAACCCCAGCAGTGGCTACCTAACAGCTTTTGG
>Ga0222718_10001275_pt1 | contig 24555 bp, 26 predicted proteins | sample C33_27DmetaG_FD_165045 | JGI IMG/M metagenome (GOLD analysis project Ga0222718, IMG submission 165045) | Estuarine water microbial communities from San Francisco Bay, California, United States - C33_27D | ecosystem: Environmental > Aquatic > Marine > Unclassified | place: USA: California...
TCAACAGAGTGAACTATAATTTTACTTCTTTCTCCAGGTTTTCTAGCGATACCTTTAATTTCAATGATTCCATCTTCAATTTCTGGTACTTCCATTTCAAATAATTTATATAAAAATAAATCATCGCTTCTGGAAATTAGAATATCTGGACCTTTAGGAGTAACTTCTACAGCCTTAACAAGTGCTCTAATTGTATCACCTCTTCTAAAACGCTCAGAAAATATTTGTTCGTTTCTTGGCATTCTCAACTCTGTATGTTCAATATTTACAAAGGTATTTTCTCTATGCACCTGATGAACTGTACCAATAATAACCTCTCCAATTCTTTGAACATAGTCTTCATATATATATTGCTGTTGTACTTCACGAGTTCTTTTATTTAAAAACTGTCTTGCATTGGCAACAAGCCTTCTACCAAATCTTGCAGGATCAATAACTTCAACAAAAGTGTCTCCCAACTTCAATTCTCCAGCTAAATCCGGTTCCAATTCTATTGCTCGTTCTAATGTGATGTCAAAATGATCATCATCGACTTCTTCAACAATGGTCTTTTCCACATAAATTTCTATCTCACCTTTATCTAAATTAACAATAACACTGCAATTATCTGCTTCACCAGTTTCTTTCTCGATAATGAACAAAAATAACTGTTCAATAATTGTACCCAACTCTGAACGTTCTATGTTTTTTTCTCTTGCTAATTCAATAAAAATATCTATTAAGTCTCTGTTAATCATGACAATCCTTCAATTTTTTAATTATAACAAAAATGGGCCGTAGCCCATTTAATACAACGGAATATATCTATATATTATCGTATTAACAAGTATCTTAGTTGATACTTAAAACGAACCCGTAAACTTCTTCAAAAAAATCATTGTAAACGGTATTATCTGTGTCGACAGAATCAAGAATTTTTATTGCTTGATCAACATCTCCATTTTCTGCTAACATTTTGGCTTTTAAGATGTATATATATTTTTGTTCAGATTCTGATATTTCACTCTTTATTGCTTTATCAAAATTTATAGGGTTATTTTCAAGCTTTGCGAGCATGATATACCCTTCTTTTTTCAAATTAGGGAATTTGAGCTTAGAAACACTCTCTGATAGATACACCAATGCTTTATCGTTGTTTCCATTTATAAATGCTGTTCGTCCAAGATAAAATTTTGCTTGATAAGCAGCCGTTGTACCACTGTAAGAACTAACAACGCTTTCAAGTTGCAATACAGCATTATCAAAGTCGCCTTTTTCAAAATATACCATTGCATTACTTAAGGCAGAATCCGATGGAGTTGATTTTGGTTCGCTGGATAAAGAATATGCTTGAAATGTGGTGAAAAAAACTAACATAGCTAAAAAGATTGGGTTTAAAACAATCTTCTCGATTAATGTATAATCTGAACTTTTTTTATAACTTACTTTAATGGGTGTAAGCAAAAAACTCTGTATTTTGTCTTTCATTTTATCTTATTTCCAATAATTAAATAGTTTGTAAAGTTTAGGTCTAAATTTAGTGGATAATTTCGCACTTGAAACCTTTTTATTTTCATCTTTTCTAAGTTTTCTCTGGATATCGGTATCTAAAGAAGAAAAATTCATACAGTCCTCAGAACAGCAATCGTTATACTTCTTACTACATTCATCACATTGAATAAATAGCAAGTGACATGCGTCATTACTACAATTTTTATGGTTGTCAGATTCATTTTTGCATTGATGGCATTTTGCAATAATATCTTCTGTTACTCTTTCGCCCATTCTATCGTCAAATACAAAATTTTTACCAATAAATTCTGATTTCAAATTTGATTCTTTAATATCATGCGCATATTGAATAACGCCACCCTCAAGCTGATAAACCTCTTTAAAACCTTTTTTAATGAGATAAGAACTTGCTTTTTCACAACGAATTCCTCCCGTGCAATACAAATGTACCTTCTTATCTTTTTTGTCCTTCAAAAGCATTGCTACTTCGGGTAACAATTCTTTTGAAAAATGCGCATCTGGTATTATAGCATTTTTAAATTTTCCAACTTCACTTTCATAATAATTTCTCATATCAACTACAACAGAATCATCTTCTTTAATAGATTTATGAAAATCTATAGGCTTTAAATGTGTACCCGTTTTCTTCATATTGTATGTATCTTGAGGAACCTTATATGCAACAATTTCATCTCGAACTAATATTTTTAGTTTGATAAAAGATACACCTTCCACAATGGCGTATTTAAACTGTAGATCGTTTAAGCCTTCAATGGACTGAATATATTGCTTAAATAACTCTAGTTTATGTTCCGGTATACATATTTGAGCATTGATGCCTTCAAAAGAAACATAAACTCTACCTAAAACCCCCAACTCTTCAAAGCTTTGGTATAATTTATCTCTTAACTCAGATGGATTTTTAATAGAAAAATATCTATAAAAAGAACAAGTAATTCTTTTAAAATCTTCTCTTTGTAAAGTTTTTTCTAACTCAAGCTTTGATTTTTTATTATACATAAGTGAATGTTAATAGAAAAAGAGCCTATTAACAATAATAAATAGGCTCTTTAATATTAAGTAATACTAATTACTTTTAATTTGAAGTAGTGCTTAATTCAGGTCTAAATCTCCAAGTTTCACTCCAAATCCAATTCCAACCACCTCTTACTTTTGAGTCTAAATCAGGATCTTCACCATACATTTTTTGAAGAGTTTCTTGAAATTCTAATTGATTAGGTCCCAATATTTCTGACATAGTCATGTGAGGAGTTGAGTATGAATATACTGAAACATTTCCACCTAACGTTTTTGTCATTGCAATCCAAGGTCTTGTACTATCACTTTGTTTGGCTAACTCATTAAACCTTCCAAAAACACTCTCAGTGTTGGCAGTTCCTCCTTGTTGTACACCATAATAATAAACAGTTATAAAATTAGGTGGTCCTTGATTGTTAACATTTGCTCCATCAACAGTTGGCATGTTTCTACTTAAATCAGGACGCAATGTCCAAAACTCTGTACCACCAACTTGCTCTATCATTGATCCAAATTTATCATAAGGCACCGGATCATGATTGGACATTGCATTAAATACATCATCTACCATATCCAAAGGAGTAGGCCACTGCGCTGCAGCAACTCTAACATATTTACCAGCATTAGGACCATTAACAATTGAAAATGTATTTACTGCTCCTAAGCCAGTGTGAGCTTTATTGTGTTGAATCATAGCTTTTTCAAAATCTGCTACCCTTACCCCATCTTTAACTCCAACATAACTTTGAATGTGTAATACTTGACCAAAAGAATAGGAAATAAAGATAATTGATAATAATAATTTTTTCATAATTAACTCCATAATTGTTAATAACATATAATGTTAATTATTTTTTCTCAAAGATGTAATAGCTAACTAAAGATTTAATTTGTTTCCACGCTGGGTGATATTGAACCCGCTATCAATAATATTTTGAAACTCATTTGAGCTATTATCTAAAGCGGGATTTGTGTGATTTAAATGAATGAAAAAGATTGAATCTTTTTTATCAGAGTTTTTAAATATTTTCATTGTTTCAACAATGAAAGGATGAGGAATTTGAGACATATCTCTACCTGGAAGTTCATTAATATCATAAAAAGTACCATCTAATAAACTGTAGTCTGAATTTTCAACAATATCTATAATATCTGTATGCCATTTATTCCATTTATCAATATCTGGAATGAAAACTAAAGATTTTGATGGCCCTTCTATTCTGTAGCCTACTGTTTCTGAAAATTCATCCCTATGAGGTACTTTAAATGGAGTAATAGACAATCTAGTATTTAGGTAAACTTTTTTACTATCAATTAAACGTGATAAAGAAATATTCTTTAAATCAACTAACTGACTCCAGGGGCCATTATTTCTTAAAAAACTTTCCATTTTAGGCATTACATTAACAACAGTACTTTTTGCACCCATAACTTCCCTACCTAAATGCATTAATCCAGTATAATGTCCAATATGAGCATGCGTTAAAAAAATTCCTTTAAGTTCTCTTATATTGTTACTGGTTAAGAAATGTAGCTGTTCAGCAAAATCAGGTGTAGTATCAATCATCCAAACTTCATTTGAAACAGGATCAACAATACCAATACTTGAGACTTTGTTGTGAAGATTTGGATTATTCCATTTATTAATACAGCAGGTTTTTTCACAGGATGCATGAGGAGCTCCTCCGTCCTGAGCAACGCCAAGTACAACCACGTAAGGAGAATTATCTTTATCCTTAAAACTAAAAAGAAAAATTGAAAAAAATAGTAAAGATACTAACCTACCCACCAAGTTGAAGTTCATCATCTGGTGTTTTAACTGGTGTATTTGGAGAATTATAAATTGCCTCTATTTCAGCTTTATGTTTTTCAATTACAACTTTTCTTTTTATAGACATTTTCGGTGTTAATTCACCTTTATCAACAGTCCATTCATCAGCTATTAGTGCAAATTTTCTGATAGATTCATAGCGAGAAAAATTTGTCATTGTATATTTTACTATCGCATCAAACATTTCATATGTTTGTTCGTGCGCGCATAATGATTTATAATCAAGACTAGCTAAACCTTCTTTTTCAGCCCAAGCCATTAAGTTTTCCTTGTTTGGTACGATTAATGCTGAAATGAAGTTTCTATCATCACCAACCACATTACATTGTTCAATGTATTTGTTAGAGGTCAATGATACTTCCATCGGTTGAGGTGCAACATTTTTTCCACCCGAAGTTACTATAAGGCTTTTCTTTCTATCAGTTATTCTAAGCAATCCATCTTTGTCAAATTCACCTATATCACCGGAATGAAACCACCCATCAACAATAGCTTCATTGGTTGCTTCTTCGTTCTTGTAGTATCCCTGCATAACGTTATGTCCTTTACAAAGGATTTCACCATCTGATGCAATCTTAACCTCAACACCGGGAATAGGTTTTCCAACAGTTCCAAATTTAAAGAAATCAGGATGACCAATTGTCATAACTGGACTAGTTTCTGTTAATCCATACCCCTCAATGATAGAGATTCCGATTCCACAGAAAAAAGATCCAACTTCTTTAGAAAGTGCTGAGCCACCTGATGAGCAAGCTCTCACCTTTCCGCCAAGGGCTGCTCTAAATTTATTTAATACCAATTTGTCAGCAATACTGTATTTTAAGTTTAATACAAAAGGGAGTTTTTTGCTTGCTTGACGATAAGGAACTGTTTGCATTCCAACTCCAATTGACCACTCTGCTAACGATTTTTTAACACCTGTCATTTCTGATACAGTATCCATAATTTTTGCATGTATTTTTTCAAAAATTCTTGGTACAGCAGTTAAAAAAGTAGGGCGAACCTCTCTTATATTTTCAAATAATATTTCTGGAGTAAAATTCATTTCCGCATAGTATATGGAAGTTCCTTGGCTAAAAATTGAATAGTGACCACCCACCCTTTCAAAACTATGACTTATAGGAAGAAATGAAACAAATCTTTCTATGCCATCAGCAGGCTTCAGTTCAGGATTAAGCTCCATTGCAGCTTTAATAATATCATCAATTGATAAAAGATTATTACAAATATTTGCATGACTTAACATCACCCCTTTTGGATTTCCAGTTGTTCCGCTAGTATATATTAATGTCAATAAGTCTTCAGGCTGAACAGACTTTGAAATTTCACGAATATCATGTACTTCATCTTTCAAGTTAAAGACTTCAGAAAATTTTACTACATGATTTTTACCTCCATCGTATGAATCATCCATGATTATGATAGTGTTTAAATTTGAATTTGCATCATTTATCAAAGAATATACTTTATCTAACTGGATTGCATCCTGTACAATAGCAATTTTACTTTCAGAATGCTCTACAACATATTGTGATTGTGCTGGAATTAATGTAGGATAAACAGGAACTGAAACAGCCCTAATGTGTGCAATTGCATAGTCTGAAATAGCCCATTTGCGAGAATTCGCACCAATTATTGCTACTTTGTCATGCTCATTAACACCTAAATTTTTTAATCCGTTTGCAAAATCTTCGACAAATTTTTGCAATTCTATTAATTCAACTCCTTGCCATCCATTATCTTCTTTAGTATAAAAAGTTTTAAGATTTGGTCTTTCATTAACAAGCGTTTGAAACATTCCTGGTACAGTTTTAAATGACACTATTATCTCCTTCTGTCTAAATAATCAATATGTAATGTTAGTTATTGACAAACTACATACTTTATCTGAAATTTGTCAACATCTTTGCCGGGGTGGCGGAATTGGTAGACGCGCTGGTCTCAAACACCAGTGAGAGCAATCTCATGTCGGTTCGAGCCCGACCCTCGGTACAAAAAAAAGGGCTATTAAAAGCCCTTTTTTTTAAGTAAATAATTATTTATTCTTCTTCTGGTGGAAAGACTGCATCATTAAGAGTTTTTAATTGTTTCTTAATGTCTGACAAGTCTCTTCTAGTTCTACGTTTTTCAGAGTCAAAATTATCCTCTAACCCTTCAAGATCACGTTGTACATTTTGAATTTTCTTCGATAAATCTCTGTCGACTCTTTTTACTTCATACGCTAAATCATCTATCAAACTACCTAAAGAATCTGCTTTTGTATTAATCAGCTTTTTATTTGCTTGAATCATGTCTTGGCCTCTTTTGATTTCTTTGCCTTGACCAATATTTTCAAGTTCTACAGCTTTAACTCTTTGTTTAAATTCTTTATTTACCATATCAACATGCTCAACTTGCTCGCCTCTTAATACTGTCATTTCATCCATTGCTGAATTGTATTGCATTAGGGAGAAACCAACGGCCAATGTTAAGGCAAGAATTACAACACTTAAAATCTTTTCTGTACTAGATAACATAATTATAATACCTCTATTGTTTTTCTTAAGTCCACTGAAACTAATGAATGAAAATCAATATGAAAACATTTTTTTTATTTTGGGATATTTCCGATTCTTGTGAGTCTAGGCATGAAGCTATCAAGATCAATTGAAAACCAAGTTATAACAGGCTGACCTAGGATATGACTCATAGGAACAAAACCCCAAAATCTTGAATCTTCGCTATTATCTCTGTTATCACCCATCATCCAATAATAATCTTGTTGTAAGGTGTAACTATCTACATTTTCAATTGATACGTCGTTAATAACAACATACTTCATGTACTCTTTTTTAAGGCCAGACCAAGGATTTATTAACGTAGCATTTGGATTCGGCGCATAATCATTGAAGACGCCTCTATCTCCAGTTCTTCTATAAAAATCGTATGGATCTTCATTCGTAAAAACCAATTTTTGATCATTAAAAATAAGCTCAACTTTATTACCCTCAAACAATAACAAAGGTATTATCAGCTCCCAGTTCATCTCTTCATTAATTGCAAATGAATCGCCTTTCTTTGGAATGGTGAATTTTTTCATATTATCTTTGTTACCATTGTTAAGAAACATATTATCATCTATATATGATTCTGATGAAGGTTGATTTGAAAGAAATTGACCGCCATTAGGCAATTCATATTCTTTGCTATTTACAAATATAGTTCTATTCTGAATCTCAATAGTGTCTCCAGGCAACCCAACACATCTTTTCACATACTTATATACATTATCTCTCGGATATTCAAAAACTACAACATCGCCTCTTTCTACATCTTTAAATGCAGGAAATCTATAGTCTGGAAGAAATGTAGGAATACTAATTGCAGTAAAAGGTACCCATATTTTTTGAGGTACTTTCATTCCATAAATATATCTACTTCCTACCAGCATATCGCCTCTCAGAATATTTCTTTCCATACTACTAGTAGGTACGATATATAGCTCAACAACAGTTTCTTTTAAAAACAATACTATTAAGACTAAATAAAAGAGCGACTTTATTTCTTTAATTATTTTGTTCATTTTTTATTATAGTAGAAATTGGTTTAAATGTTTTTCTATGTATTGGTGTATAAGAATATTTCTCTAATGCAATTAAATGTTTTTTTGTTCCGTAGCCACTATTTGATTTAAAGTCATACTCAGGATAAATATAGTGAAATGAACGCATTAATTCATCTCTTGTTACTTTAGCAATAATTGATGCAGCCATAATGGATTCAAATTTTTGGTCACCTTTGATTATCCCTTCATTTCTTATATCTATATTTAATGGGAAACCATCTATTAAAACCTTATCAGGTTTTATATTTAAAGCATTGATAGCTTCTATCATAGCATCTTCTGTAGCAATTTTTATATTGCAAGAGTCAATATGATCATTCCATTTTATACCTACACCAACAGAAAGTGAATTATTCATAATTTCAGAAAATAATTTTTCTCTCTTTTTTTTGGATAGTTTTTTAGAGTCATTAAGAGATTTAATTGGTTTATCTAGTATAACTGCAGCAGCTACAACAGGACCAGCTAAACAACCTCTTCCCACCTCATCTACGCCTGCAATAATCATTTTTTAAATTAATAATAAAAAATCAATGTACATCTTTTAAAAAATTAATTAATATGTGTTCATGTCAAAACAAAAGTATACACTTTTAGTATTTGCAATCATTAGTATTTTGCTTCTCTCTCCTGGCATAGGAGTAGAGTTTTACGATAAAGTATGGTCTTTCCCCGGTAATCTTCTTTCTGATGAATTTAAAAACTCCTTCCCTATTGCAACTATTCCCTTAATGGTTGTTGCGCTTTTGGGTACCGGAGTTTATATGACGTTTAAGCTAGGTTTTCCTCAATTAAAATATATTTTTCACGGCGTAAGAGTAACTCGTGGTGACTATGATGATGTCGAAGATGAAGGAGATTTAAATCACTTTAAAGCATTATCAACAGCACTTGCTGCTACTGTAGGTATTGGAAATATTGCAGGTGTTGCAATTGCCATCTATTATGGAGGGCCAGGTGCATTATTTTGGATGTGGATAACAGCTTTTTTTGGAACAGCCTTAAAATACTCAGAATGTACGCTTGCACTTCAATACAGAGAAACTGATAAATTTGGCAATACAGCTGGCGGTCCTATGTATACTATAGAAAATGGACTTGGACCCCAATGGAGATGGCTTGCAGTAACTTTTGCTGCTTTTGCTGTCATCTGTTCTTTTTTTACTGGAAACGCAATTCAATCTTTTACTCTGACTGATCAATTGTACAGTCAATTCTTACCTGTTCTTGGTTCAACTCACCCAATAATGGCTAAATCTGTTATTATTCCTGGGATTCTTGAGCCGTCACTCCTTCAGGTTATATTAGGAGTCTTATTAGCTCTTATTGTTGGTTCAGTAATTCTTGGTGGAATAAAACGTATTGGCAATGTAACTGGATATCTTGTACCAATAATGGCCACAATTTACGTTTTCACTGCACTGTTTATTGTTTTAAGTAATTTTGAAAAAGTCGGCTCCTCTTTTAATACAATTTTTTCTATGGCATTTAATCCACCTGCACAAATATCTGGTATTGGAGCAGGTGCAGTAATTGCTTTCTTAAACACAATGATGATGGGTGTTAAGCGTGGCTTATTTTCTAGTGAAGCTGGACAAGGTTCAGCTGCTATAGCACATTCAACTGCTAAAACCAAATATTCTGCTAGAGAAGGTGTTGTAGCGTTGCTAGAGCCATATATTGATACAATCATAATTTGTACGCTTACAGGACTAGTAATCATGGTTACAGATTCATGGTATCTTACTGAATTCTATTCCACAAGAATTGATCCTTCCATTACGGAAGATATGTGGATGAATAGTAGTGTTTTAACTAGTCATGCATTCGCTCAAGGCATTCCATTTGGAGATAAGATTGTTACATTAGCAGTTGTATTGTTTGCAATATCAACAGCAATTAGTTGGTCTTTTTACGGGGAAAGAGCTACAGATTATTTATTTGGATCAGATGCTATTAAGTATTACAGATATGTATATGTTTTTATGGTCTTTGTAGGCTCTACTCTTCTACTTGAACCTGTATGGATTTTTGGTGATGCCGCGTTAGGATTTATGACCTTTCCTAACCTTATAGCTATCATTCTATTAAGCACTAAACTTAAAGATATTTCTACAAGCTACTTTGAAAAGTATTAATCAATTTATTGATAAAGCTCTATCAATTTCAGATCATGCATATGAAGTAATTAAAAATGCATCCACAAATATCAAAAAAGTTAAATCAAAGGGTGAAATATCCAATCTTGTAACTAATACTGACATTGAGGTTGACCGCTTAATTACTAATTTTTTAAATGATAATTTTCCTAAACACAATATTGTTTCAGAAGAATTAGGTGTTAAGAATTTGGATTCAGAATATACATGGTATATTGATCCTATTGATGGAACAAATAACTTCGTACATAACTATCCTTCTTATGCATTATCTATTGGACTTTTTTATCAAAATAAACCACTTATTGGCGTTGTCTACGATATTCCAAATAATGAGAAATATTTTGCAGTAAAAGACCAGGGATCTTTTTGCAATAATAATACTATACATGTTTCAAGCAATAACTCTATCAGCGATAGTCTATTTGTAACTGGATTTATACCCTATGATGAAAATTATATAGATAAAAATCTCAGAATAGTTAAAAGTATAAACTTAAACTCTCATGGAGTAAGAAGACTAGGTGCTGCTTCAATAGATATGTGTCACGTAGCAAAAGGCGTAGTCGAAGGATTTTGGGAATATAACTTACAACCTTGGGATGTTGCAGCAGGAAGCATAATAATAAGCGAAGCTGGTGGAACTGTTACTAACGAATTAAATGAAAGCTATAACTTTGATAAATGCATTATAGCTTCAAACTCATTGATTCATAGTGATTTTATTGAAATCGTCAATCAATCTTAGCTAAGATCTAAGTAATCTTTCACATCCGATAAAACACTTTTCATCAATTTATCATCAGTTTCAAGCAGAGTTTTAACTTTTTCTCTCCCTTGTGCAATCTTATCACCTTTGTATGAAAACCATGAACCCATTTTTTCCACTACTCCACCTTGAAGCGCTAAATCAAGCAAATCTCCAGCATATGATATTCCTTTACCATACATAATATCAAATTCAGTCATCTTAAAAGGAGGTGCAACTTTGTTTTTAACAACTTTAACTCTGGTACGATTTCCAGTCATATCTGTACCTTCTTTAATAGCTGCAATTCTTCTGATATCTAATCTAACAGAAGAGTAGAATTTTAAAGCTCTACCCCCAGGAGTTGTTTCTGGACTTCCAAACATAACACCTATTTTTTCTCTGATTTGGTTTATAAATACAACACACGTTCTTGATTTATTAATTGGACCAGAAAGCTTTCTCAGTGCTTGTGACATCAATCTTGCTTGTAACCCAACAGTTACATCACCTATTTGACCGTCTAGCTCTTGCTTTGGAACTAAAGCTGCTACTGAATCGATAACGATAACATCTAAAGCTGCGGTTTCAAGAAGTTTTTGAAGGATATCTAATGCTTGCTCCCCCGAATCTGGTTGTGAAACTAAAAGATCATCTGCATTACATCCTAAATTCTTTGCATACTCAGGATCTAATGCGTTTTCTGCATCAATAAATGCCGCTTTGCCGCCATGTTTTTGACATTCAGCAACAATATGTAAAGCTAAAGTTGTTTTTCCAGATGATTCTGGTCCAAAAACCTCAACAATTCTTCCTTTAGGAACACCGCCTACTCCAAGAGCCATATCTAATGATAAACACCCTGTTGAAATTGCTTCAACATCTAGCGTAGCAGTGCCACCCAATCTCATGATTGAGCCTTCACCGTACTCTTTATTAATATCTAATTGAACTGCCTCTAAAACCTTATCTGCTTTTTCTGCTTTTTTTGTTGCCATATGTAACTATCCTTTAAACTATTTATGATTTTTTTAAAATTTTTCGTACTTCATTAAGACACAATATAACAGTAAGCTCGCGATTGGTGCTTCTGTTGGGTGTTAAATTATACTTCTTAATATATAAATTATTTTGATAAAATATTCCAACAAATACTAAACCAACAGGTTTTTTTTCTGTTCCACCATCCGGTCCGGCAATTCCTGTGATACCAATTCCAATATCAGTATTATTTTTTTTAGCAATATTTGAAGCTAAAGATCCTGCAACCTCCTCGCTAACAGCGCCATATCTGTCTATTAAATCTTTATCAACTCCAACATCATTGATTTTTAATTCATTGCTATAACATACTGAACCGCCTTTAAAATATTTAGAACTTCCAGCAATATCTGTAAGCCTTGCAGCAAGCATACCAGCAGTACAAGATTCTGCAGTGCTTACGGTAAGCTTATTTTTAATAAATAAGTTTGCAATGACATCTTCAAGCTTATCGCTGTCAAACCCATAAACATACTTACCAACTCTTTCAACTATTTGATCTAACAAAGAATTTAAAAGCTGAATATCACCTGAAGTTAACCTAATATCTACACCTAGCATTCTATGGGGCAAAAAAGCTATATCACATTGCTCTTTATAATTTTCAATCAAATCGGTAATTTTTTCTTGAAGGATTGATTCAGGAACTCCTGTTGTTCTTATACTCTTACATACTACTTTGTTGGTATTAGTTTTCTCTATTTCCGGAAGGACATAATCCCTAAACATGGATTTCATTTCTTTGGGCACTCCGGGCATTGCAAAAAAATTAACTTTTTTTGAATCACCCCTCATCATTGCTTTTGCTCCCTTAAAAAAGGATGCGTGTTCTTTTGTATAATGAAGTCCTCTAGCAGATCCAACATTATTTGGAATCATGTTTCCTTTTTTTATTTTAAAAGCCTGATTTTTATTCAAACTAGGCATTTTGAAATTTAATTTTTTAAATCTTGCGGATAGTTTTTCCCAATACTCTCTATCAAATTCGTCAGAATCTTCAAAATATTCAATAAACGCAGAAACTGTAATATCATCAATAGTAGGCCCTAGCCCTCCAGTTACAATAATATGATCACATTCCCATTCTTTCCATTGATACTCAAGTGTATCACAGATATCAACAAAGTTGTCTGGAATTGTATGGTGAACATCAACTTTTATTCCTGCAGATAGTAATTGTTGACCTATCCATGCTGCATTGCGATCTAAGGTAAATCCGCTTAAAAGTTCATTACCAATTGTTATAATACCTATTTTCATACTATCCATAACTTAATACTTAAAATTATTATTACAACTACTATGGATAGAATTGAGGCCATAATATCGTCTCCTATAACTTTCAAATATGGTTTTTCAGTAGGATTATTTTCAACCCACCCAACTGGACCAATTTTCGATATATCAAAAAAACGAAAAATGATAAATGTTAAAATATATAATATACTAATATCGGAAAGAAAATTGATATCAAACTGAAACTGTCCATAGAAATTATTGAAAATATTAACACCAGATATAGCTATTCCCATTCCTATAACTTCATCTAAAACATACTCCTTTGGATCTTCAGATTTTGATTCAACGATTAATTTATCATAAGCCCTTGGACCAATTATCAAGGTAAAGAAAGCTAAAAACGAAGCAGTTTCTGCGCTTTGTTCATACAAAGCAATGAGCAAAACAAACAGTGAAGCCCATGTACCTCCACCAGGTATTCTACCCAACCCAAAAAGAGTTGCCAGCTGTATATTAAAACTTCTACTAAAATCCATTCTTAGCAAAGTAATGAATTCCTGTTGATGCGGCATAAAGCGCATTTATTGCAACTAAAATATCTACTAGGTTTTGCGCTGGATCGGCTAGAAGAATAATTAGAACCATAATATGCTGAAATACCGTTTTAAATTTTCCATACTGCGAAGTTTGCAGAGGTTTATTTTTGGCTAGTAAATAATTTCTATAAAAGGTTATAATAATATCTCTACCAACAATAATTGAAAATGCCCACAGCGCAATAACATCTAAATAAAGAAATGCAGATAATGTTCCAATCATTAAAACCTTATCAGCCAATGGATCCATGTAATTCCCGTGCTCCGAGACTAATTTAAATTTTCTAGCAATTTTACCATCTGCGACATCACTTATACTACAATATCCAAATATAAGACCGGCCAGCAAAAAATTATCTTGAAGTATTAGATAAATTATCAAAGGAGTTAAGATAATTCTTGAGTAAGTCAGAATATTTAGGAAAAGTTTCAATTTAACTTTACCCTTCCCGCTATAGCAGTTGATATTGTTTTATCGTCTATGTATTCTAAATTACTACCAACCGGCAATCCAACTGCTAGTCTAGAAATTTTAACTTCTTTATCTTTAAGTATTTTTTCAAGATATAGAGCTGTTGCATTTCCAGAAGTACTTGGATTTGTAGCAATTATAATTTCTTTTATATCTGAATTCAATCTTTCTAAAAGTTTGTCTATGGATAAATCAGATGGACCGATACCATCCAAGGGAGATATTGCTCCTCCTAATACATGAAATAATCCATCATAACTATTTGTATTTTCAATTTTAATGGCATCTTCAACATTTTCTACAACACAAATATATTCAGAATTTCTATCTGATCTACAACTACAATCCTTAGTTCCCATACTATTGGTATCTACCTCTTCATTTAAAAAAACCATTCCACAACTTGAGCAATTTCCAAGCATATCGTTTACATTATCAAGAGCTTGAATTAAATTTTTACCAACAGTTTTTTCAGAGCGAATAATAAAATATGCTATTCTTTCTGCTCCCTTTCTTCCTACTCCAGGGAACTGCATTAAAGACTCAATTAATTCTTCTATATATCTTGGTGCGTTAGCCATTAAAAACCAGGTAACCCATCTGTTAATCCGCCAGTAACTGCTTTAAGTTTCTTAGCAGATGTATCCTTTGCATCTTCCAAAGCTTCATTTACGGCTACTTTGATAGCATTTTCAATGACATAAGCCTCGCTACTAAGTAAAGTTTCATCAATTTTAACTTCTTTTGTTTTCATATCTGCTGTCATTACAACACGACAGGCACCATTAGCGGACACACCTTCAACTTCAATAGTTTCAAGCTCTTTTTTAATTTTTTTCATTTGAGATTTCATATTTTGAGCTTGTTTTAACATCTCTTTCATATTTCCAAACATTATAACATATCCTTTCCTTCAAAAAGATTCACAATATCATTCTCATCAACTTGTTCATCTTCCTCATTTTCAATTTTTTCTACTTTGGTATCAATCAATAGTTTTATTTCAATATCCGAACTAAACTGCTCATCTATTACAGACTTCAATAATGGCAAACCATCATTTAATAATTTTTGGTTAAACTCGGAGTTATCGTACGAAATCAATTCTATTTCATTATCTTTTACTTCGCCTAGCAAACAACTGGATAGTTGAGCGCCAATAGAACCTCTTTGTTTTGAAACCATTTTAAGAATCTTCTCCCAATTGCTTTTTAGATGTTCAATCTGGATACTTTCGGTTCTTTTAACCTTAGATTGTATTTTTTCAGTTTTTTTTACAGGCTGCTTTTCTGGCACGCTATCATCAAGTTGCTGATCATTTTTAAAATCCTTTTTCAGAAAATTTTCTATATCAATACTAGAATCAAATTGTAGCAATTTTATCAATTGCATTTCAAGCAACAAATATTGATCTGAATATTGCTTAATAGTAGCGTAAAGGCTTGATAAATTATTTGATAAACGAATAATATCCTTGTCAGACCAATTATAATTAGATTCACTATATTTTTTAGCTAATTCTGGCTCTAATCCAATTAATTTTAACCCATTTTTAAACTTAATAACTGAAAGATTTCTAAAGTGAATGATTAAATCTTTTAATAAATCTTCTACTATATAACCCTTATTTCTAATCATTTCAAGATTATCAACAAGCTTATTTCCATCTTTTTCATGTAAAGCATCTGATAAGCTAAATAAAACCTCGTTCGGTACAACACCCAAAAGATCTTGCACTGTTTGATAGTCAACATCATCTCCAAGTACTAAGACTTGATCTAAATAGCTTAAAGCATCCCTCATACTTCCATCCGACTTTGATGCAATCAATGAAAGTGACTGTGGTTGTATTTTTTGAGATTCTTCCTTGGCTATAAATTCTAATCTTTCTGAAATAATTTTATTAGTTAACGGAAGAAAATCAAATCTTTGACATCTTGATATAATTGTCTGAGGAACTTTATGAACATCTGTGGTAGCAAGTATAAATTTTACATGCTTTGGTGGCTCTTCAAGCGTTTTAAGTAATGCGTTAAAAGCTTGAACTGTAAGCATATGAACCTCATCAATTATTATAACCTTATAAGAACCTGAGACCGGCATAAACTTAATATTTTCTCTTAATTCTCTAATTTCATCAATACCTCTGTTTGATGCACCGTCAATTTCTATCACATCCATAGACCTACCTTCTATAATATCCTTAATCGAATCTGAATTTAAATCGTATTCTGTTGTCGGTTTATCAGAGCCATTTAATGACATAGCAACCAATCTTGCCATAGTTGTTTTACCGACTCCTCTAGGGCCAGCAAATAAAAATGCTTGGGCAAGACGATTTTTTTCGAATGCTTTCTGTAGAGTTGCCGTGATATGGTCTTGACCAACAACATCATTGAAGTGCTTTGGTCTCCATTTTAGCGCTAAAACTTGGTAATTATTTGACAATATATTTCCTTTATTTCCGACAATTTAATCATACAAAACAAAAGAGCGTAGAATTATAATAACACTACGCTCGTTTTATTTAATTTAAACTTCTATTTATTTTATATTTTCTTTTTCTATTACAAGCTTAAGACTATCAACTTTTGATTCACTGGCTTTTAATCCCATTTTAGCAGATTGCTCAAAATATCTTAACGCCAATGCATTATTTTCCATAGCAAGGTAATAATCTCCTAACGAATCATAAGGATTTGCTTTTCCAGCCTGCCTTCTTACTTGCTCCTGAAACACCTCTTTTGCATTATCAAACTCTTCTTTTTGCAAGTATGCATAGCCCATTATATTTAATGCAGGAGTAAAATTAGGATTCATTCTATACAAATCTTTACCATTTCTTAATACAGCATCAGGCCCGATGTCATCTATAGTAGCAAATATAGTTTCAAATCTTAAAAATGAACTATCAGGATATTTTTTTACTAAACCTTCAACAACTCTATTAAATGTGTTTGTACTATTTTCAGTATCTTCTGCTAAAGCCACAATCATTCTCTGTTCATCTTCTGAGGCATTTAAAGACATGCTGACAGCAATATCTAGGTTTTCTTCTACCTCACCCTGATTTTGAAGAAAGAAGTTTGCTCTTGCACGCATTGCATAAGCCAGTGCAAAACTGTTATCAATATCAATTGCCGCAGTAAATGAATCATTTGCTTGCTCCCATTCAAGATTGTAGAGCTGCCACATTCCATTATTAAATAAATTTTTAGCATCCTCCGAATCGCTAGACCATAGCATTATTAAAGCATCTTCGCTTGCCATTTTTTTTTGATGCTTTGCAACTGCTAGATTTCTTGTAGCCCATTCAAATTCTGGGTCTACTTCAAAAGCTAATTGATAGTTTTCTAGCGCAGTATCAAAATCACCTTTATTTAAATAAAACTCTGCTAAAGAATCGTATGCATTAGCTTCATTTGGATTTAATTCTATATATTTTTCAATATACTCTAATGCCTTTTCATACATTTCATCATCTTCATCATTCCCAGGTGCATTAAAATTTCTAATATATGAGTAAGCTAATAAATTGTATAAGTGACCTTTGTTCAGTCTAGATGCCGCCTCTTCTAACAGTCCAACACCATAATCAGGAAACTCATTGGATGCCTGAAATCTGTACGCTCCAGCAGCTAAGAAATTATCGCCTTTATATTTTTTATATAAATCAGGATAAGCATCAAATCTTCCACCATCGCCATTTATCCAATTAACTGCTGATTGCATCAATTTAGTTTCAGGATGTCCATTTTTAGATATTTCTAAAGCTGTTTCAAAATACCCTCTTCTTAGAACTCTATCTTGCTCAGCATTTCCTAGATTTAAATAACAAGAAGCACAGTTTGGGTCTTTTTTAATTCCTTCTTTAAAAACCTCTCTTGCTTCTTCAAATCGTACATGATGCATTGCTTCCAATCCGTTCATCAACTCATTTGAAGCTTGGCCAGCTTGTCTTGGCATTTCGCCAGAGTTAGACTGACAGCTAATTGCTAAAAATGAAAGTAATATTAATGCTCTTTTCATTATTTTCTCCGTTTATTTTGTAAAAACAAATGTTGAATCATCTGACAATGATGTATCAAATTTATAGTTATCTAAATTAAAATCTTTCAAATCATTGTTGTTTGTTATTTTATTATTAATTACAAATTTTGCTAATAAACCTCGAGCTTTCTTTGCATTAAATGAAATAAATTTAAGTTCGCCATCTCGATATTCTTTAAATACTGTATTTAATATATTTCCTTCCAGATTCTTCTGATCGATGACATTAAAATATTCATTTGATGAGCAATTTATAATGGTCTTATTTTCATGTTTTTTAATATTTTTATTAAGATTATTAGTCACTTCGTTTGTCCAAAATTCATACAAATTCTTTCCTTTGGCGTTTTCAAATTTTGTTCCCATTTCAAGTCGATATGGTTGAATTAAATCCAAAGGTTTTAATACTCCGTACAACCCTGAAAGAATTCGTAAATGATCTTGAGCAAACTCTAAATCATTCTGGCTAAATGTTTCTGCTTGCAATCCGGAATAAACCCCTCCATCAAAAGCTAAGATAGCTTGTTTTGCATTGTCTTGATTGAAAGGCAATGACCAATTATTAAAACGTTCTTTATTTAAATCTGCCAATGAATCACTGATTTTCATCAAACCCTTTAAATCTTGTGACGTCAAATTCTTGGCTTTATTAACAAGCTCTTGGGCACTTTCAATAAAATCGCATTGCGTAAAAGCTGAAACAGCATCTTGATGTTTGAAATTTAACTTTTTTGATGGTGATAATAATGTAATCATTCTAACTCCCTTAAATTGTTTATAATAATTTGATGCACTGGAATTGATTTCTGCTCCACAAAATTAAACATCACAAAGGTATGAATCGTTTGAAATGAAGGGTCATCTTCACCTTCAATAAAAATACATTGATGCACGTCATAGCTTTTACTTCCTACTCTTGTAATTCGACATCCTATTTCAAGCTTTGCAGGATGATGTACTTGTTTTATGTACGTTACATCCATCGAAGCTAAAAGTCCCGCAGAGGTGCTTTTTAACCCAAAATCAGATGTAGTTTGACCGTAAATATGATCAATAAAATCTTTATGCTTAGTTTCAAGGATGCTCAAATACACAGTATGATTAATGTGCCCCAGTGTATCAACATCTCTCCATCTCGTTTTTGCAGATGTAAAAAAATCAAAATCTTTTCTTTGAAGAATTTTTTTGGTCATAAAATACTATCCTTATATTTTTGACACAAAGTCCAAACTCTATCCCAATCATCTTTGACATATGAAGCTTTTGAAGAGCTAATTTCTCTGCATTTGAAAAAATATTTCCCCGACACGCCTTTAACATCTTCAGAGGTAGAAAGATAAATACTGGAGTCAGCACCGTTGTCAACCGTTCTTGCAAAAAGTTTCGCGCCAAATTTGACAAAATATTTTATCAAATTTCCTTCATTTCCAGCAATATTGGTATCAACAAAACCAGGATGCAACGCATTTACGCAAACTTTATCTTGCATTGCAGCCATCTTATATGTCAACATAATATTCATCAACTTTGAAACACAATATGATGTCCATGCTGAGAAATTCTTTTCAGAATTAATATTTTCATAATCAACTTCAGCTCCAATATGTGCATTAGAAGCAACATTAATAATTCTTCCATCGTTGGATTCTGAAATGATATCGATTAACTCAGTAGATAGCACAAAATAGTTCATTTGATTTGTTGCAAATGTTTTTTCAAGTCCTTCAGATGTAATTTGTTTTGTTTTATTTGCACCGCCAGCGTTATTCAACAGCACATCAATTTTTGAATACCTGCTCTTAATTTCATCTGACAATTGCTTAATATTTTTTACTGAACTTAAATCACATTGCAAAAAATCTAGATTTTCGTTGCCAGTCAAAGATTGGATAGTTTCTATTGCTATTTTTCCTTTTTCTGGATTCCTTCCAACTAAACCGATTCGATAATTTTTTGATGCTATGACTTTTGCTGCAGCTAATCCTATGCCATCTGTTGCGCCAGTTATTATGATATTTTTTTGCATAGCATACTTTCCTTTTAAAGTGTTATTTGAAAGAATTAAATATTACTTATAAATTGCAAGCGATGATACAAAATTTTGAATTACTCGTTCTTATTTGGCTTGCTATTGGATTAATAGCATTTATCACTTTATTATTCATACCAGCTCCGTATGGAAAATTTGCAAAAAATAGTTGGGGGCCATTAATACCAAGTAAAATTGGTTGGATAATTATGGAAATTATTTCACCTCTTACATTAATATATTTTTATGCGAACGGTGATCTAGAAAAAACCCTAGTAAGTACAATATTTATTTCATTCTGGGTGGCACATTATTTTAATCGCAGTATTATTTATCCATTAAGACAAAATAACCCAGCTAGTATGCCGTTAATAATTGCTATACTAGCATTTGTATTTAACATTGGAAATGGATATATAAATGGTACTTTTCTTGGCTCAATTCAATCTTATTCGCTTGAATATATGTATAGCTGGAATTTTATTATGGGCGTATGCTTATTTATAGTGGGAGCCTATATCAATATTAAATCAGATAATATTTTACTTTCCTTGCGATCAAAATCAGGAGAATACAATATCCCTAATGGGTTTATGTTCAAACATATTTCTTTTCCGAATTATTTTGGTGAAATATTGGAATGGACTGCATTTGCTTTAATGACCTGGTCATTGGCCGGATTATCATTTATGATTTGGACTATGGCTAATTTAGTGCCAAGAGCAATTGCTGGTCACAAATGGTATAAAAATACCTTTGATAATTATCCTAAAAACCGAAAAGCAATCTTTCCTTTTATTCTCTAAAAAGAGCTTTGATTTTCTTTCTTTTTCTAAAAAAATACTCTTTAATCAAAGCCAATGATTCACCAGATAAAAGATTTCCTCTAACCACTGCTGGCGTATTCAAGCTTACATGTCCACAAATTTCAAATTTTGAACCGCATGCACCTAAATCTTCATCATAGCACCCAAAATATAAAAATTCTATCCTACTATTTACGATTGCACCAGCACACATGGAGCAGGGTTCTTTAGTAACGTACATCGTACAGTCAGTAAGTCTCCAATCTCCGATAGTGTTTGAAGCTGCAGTAATAGCAAGCATCTCTGCATGCGCAGTTGAGTCATTCAATGAATTGCACTGATTGTATCCTTGCCCAACTATCTTCCCTTTGTAGACGACTATAGCCCCAATTGGAACTTCATCTTCAAGCATTGCCTTAGTAGCTAAGCCCAAAGCTTTTCGCATCCAATCTTCATGACTGGACTGATTAAGACGTTGATCAGACATTTGTACGCCCGGAAGGACTTGAACCCACAACCTTCTGGTCCGTAGCCAGACGCTCTATCCAATTGAGCTACGGGCGCATATGTAAACTAGATAGGAAGTTATTAATCAAAAGCCAGAGCTTCTAGAAAAAAAACTTTATAAAAAAGAGTAGACATTTTGAAAAGGAATTATTTATTCTATGAAACAGAATTAAGAATTTTTTCTATTCTTGCCATACATTTATTTTTTCCTAGCAAAACAATTAAATCGAAAATACCAGGTCCAAATGGAATCCCCGTTAGCGCTATCCTTACTGGCTTCATGATTTTACCGATAGCAACTCCATGTTGTGTCATTAAATTATCAAAGATATTTTCAATAGCCTCTTTATTCCAATGATCTTGAATTTCCAGCGCTGCTTTAAAATCACCTAAAATAATAACAGCATTTTCGTCAAATGATTTATCTATTAAGTCTGGTTCAACGACAATACTATCTTTCATGAATATCTGAGACATTTCTAGAATTTCTGTAATTGTTTTTGATCTATCTTTAATTAGAGAAACAATATCTTTTAAAAATGATTTTTCAAAACCTTTTCCCCAGTTTGTATCCAGAAGTGCAATTTCTTTAATAACATCTTTTACAGGCATTACAGCTAAATGTTGTGAAGAGACCCACATTAATTTTTTTTCATCAAAAACAGCAGATTTTTTTTGCACTTGGTCAAATTTAAAATCAGAAATCAATTCTTTAATTTCAAATATTTCTTTATCAGAATCTGGATTCCATCCTAACAATGAAAGATAGTTAAGCAAGGATTTGGCCATGAAACCTTTTTCTTTATACTCTTGTACATTGGTAGCGGCATGACGTTTGCTTAATCTTTTCTTATCAGAACCTAAAATCATTGGAAGATGTGCAAATATAGGCTCTTTAAATCCTAATGCTTTATAAACTAAAATCTGCTTAGGAGTATTGGCTAAATGGTCATCTCCTCTAATAACATGTGAAATATCCATATCAGAATCATCAACAGCCACTACAAAATTGTATGTTGGTGATCCATCTGATCTTGCAATAATAAAATCGTCTAAATCTTTATTTTGAACTGTAATGGTACCATAAACCAAATCGGTAAATATAGTTTCTCCATCAGGAACCTTCAATCTTACTGTGAAGGATACTCCTTGGCCAATAAGCTCTTCTTGTTGCTTTAAAGAAAAATCTCTAAAAGTTTGAGGAACCCTGAAAATCTCTTTCTTTTTTTCTGCTTCTTCTCTCAAGTGATCAAGCTCTTCTTTTTGAAGAAAACATCGATAGGCGCTTCCATTCTGAATCATTGCATCAACACACTCTTGGTGTCGAGAATTATTTTTTGATTGCAGAACAAAATCTTCATCACTTTCTAGACCCAACCAGTCTAAAGCTTCGGTAATTTGTTCTATATACTCATTTTTTGATCTTTCTAGATCAGTATCCTCAATTCTAAGTAAAAATTTTCCATTATTTTGCTTAGCAAAAAGCCAGTTAAATAGTGCCGTTCTAGCTCCTCCAATATGCAGATATCCAGTGGGACTTGGTGCGAATCTGACTCGAGGATTGTTCATTGCGGAGGCAAGAGGATTCGAACCTCTGAAGGGCTTGCACCCTTGCTGGTTTTCAAGACCAGTGCATTCAACCGCTCTGCCATGCCTCCAAATTGATGTAATTTATCAATTATAAATTAAAATAAAAGAAAATAACTATATCAACATATTATGCTTACTTGTCGTTAAATGCTAAATATGTTAATTTTTGTTTCGAAATTTATTTGCAAAAACTTTAAAAGGAAACAATAGACTTATGAAAAAAGTACTTATTTTAATCTCTATACTATCACTTTCATATGGACAAGCTCTTAACAGGTCTGAAGAAGAGCTAGTTCCAGTAGAAAGATTTGATATTATGCCTACTAAGATCATTGAAAATAATTCATCTTCTCCTGTTATTTTGCTGAATCAAAATCAAAGCAAATTTGCATGGAAAGGTGGACTAAAATTTGGTACGACCAAACATGATGGAAATCTTAAAATGCAGAATGGGAATATTACTTTGGATAACAACAAAATTTCAGGTGAGGTGGTTATTAATATGCTTTCATTAACCAATAGCGATCTTCCTGCTGGCTCTGGTGAACGTCTAGTAGGCCATTTAAGAAGCGCTGACTTCTTTAATGTAGAACGATTTCCAACAGCTAAGCTCAAAATACAAAAAAGCAGAATTATAGAAAAGCTTGGTGATGGTAACTATAAAATGATAATTGATGGCGATATGACTATCAAAGGGGTAACAAATCCCATTTCATTTGAAGCGAAAGTTAATCTAGATGCTGATATAAAAACTGCAGAAGGAAAATTTATTTTTAATAGAAATGATTTCAATATACAATATCGCTCAGAAATGCATCTAGAAGATCCAAAAACATTTTGGAATAAACTTCAAACAACAAGAGACACTGCTAAAGATAAAGTTATCAGAGATGAAATTGAAATTAGCTTTAATATTATATCTATGCCAGGAATGCTATCTAAATAATCTTTATCCTAAAAAACCTCGATAAATTAAGTAAGGTATTACAATATACAATGTAACGTCTCTTATGAGGTAATACATAAAAATAGCTAGGCCAAGCTTCCAACCATATTTTTTAAACATCATTCTTAAGGCCTCTTTAATACCAGCCTCTCTAGTGTTCTTTCTTAATTCGTGTAGAGCTTTAAACATGCGTGAATATAATAACTATTAATAAAGTTTAGAATTTGTAAATGGTATTAATGCTAAAATAATTGCATGAACGTAATATTCTGTTCTATCAATTAAATTGTTGGTTAAAATTCCCACAGCACCATTTTGTTGCTTAGAATTAGATCGTTTAAATACCATATCATCAGCATCACCAAGCTCATACCCTTCCTTGATAAGTTTTGAAATTTTTAACGGCAA